>Ga0172368_10000179_pt1 | contig 85873 bp, 87 predicted proteins | sample Lak11m_FD_114540 | JGI IMG/M metagenome (GOLD analysis project Ga0172368, IMG submission 114540) | Freshwater microbial communities from Kabuno Bay, South-Kivu, Congo - kab_022012_11m | ecosystem: Environmental > Aquatic > Freshwater > Lake | place: Democratic Republic of the Congo: South-Kivu...
CTGCTCGACTTGGGCGAATGTGAACCCCACTGGAAGTCCGTAGCGCGTGGGCTGCGGCTCGGGCGCCTTCTGGACGATGATCGCCGGCGCCTGCACACCGACCGACTTGTCGACGCTCGCGCACAGGGCAACGACCCCATCCAAGAAGTTCTGGAGCGTTCCTTTCTCGTTAGCTTTGTGATAAGCCCCCTCCACGCGCTGGTGGAGCTCTTCCAAGGACATCGTAACAGTGGTCGTCATCTCAGTATCTCCTTGCGGAAGCATTCTCCCGACAGCTTTGGTCGGAGGCTGTTCATCTTTCGGATGAGACGAGCAATCAAGCTATTTCCTCACACTAGCCTCATTGCCCACCTCATCACAGTGATGAAAAATTCAAAGAACATTATAAATTAAAACAAATTTTCCCTATTTTGTCAATAGTGAGGGGTTAAAATTTGAGTTTTTTATTATAATTACGAGTGAATTGTACTCTAAATATCTCGGGATGAGGATTCTTAGAAAATGTTCATGGGTTTGTTTGGAAGAAAAAGAAAAGTGTCATGAAACGTCTTGACAGAAAAATAAAGATTATATAGACTGAGATGTATTGGTTTTAGAGTTTCGCGAAAAATAAGGAGGAATCGTGAACGATACCGCGACAGAATCACTTGTCATCTGCGAAAATGATGTAGCAACCAAAGGACTTGTCTATGTGTCTTCCGAAAGATTCGGTATAACAGACGCCATTCTCGTCAATGCTCATTATCACGAGAAGATGGGAAGTTATTCAGCCATGGAGGGGCTGGACATTGCTCTCCAATTCGTAGATGATGGCAGGCCAATCGTGGTGTACTCGGTGTATCCGCCAGAATACCATCGGTTTGTGGAGGATGCTCGGTATCACGCGCTCAAAGGATATTCGCACGTGGAATTCATGGATGCCATTGGCTCTGCGGTTAGATTTGCAGAATCGGTAAATAAAGCGCGTTCAAAGATTCGCCCCGCAGATCCTCTTGCAATTGAGCTTCTTAATCTCAAGCATAGTGAAGATCGCATTGCAATTCTCAAACATGATCTCTATCACGCAAATACACCAAGTGCACTTCTCCAATGGCTGGATCGCGCTCGGCTAGAAGGGGTTTCTGGAGAAGACGGTGTCATCATACAAATGATTAAGTCATGGCGTCCAGAATTACAGAATCCATTCCACGGGCGAGTATTTCCGGGGTTGTTCTGCGATATCCAAGGAACGCTTCTGGATCACAGAGGAGTACTGAACAAAAAACTCAGTGATTATCTCCGTGAAAAATCCAAAGAAATGCCAATTACTCTTTGGACTGGAGGAAATGCAGAGGAATTCCGTAGGAAACTTAGCAAACAAGTTCCATGGAAAGTGACAAGTAAGTATTACTTTCACGGAGCAACTGTTGAACTAGCGATTGACGACTGTTCTAAGGAAATACTTGAACGTGAATATGGAATCTCTTCAACATCGCTCGTCAAGGTCCCAGAAGATCTTCTAGATATGGGACTGCTACCTGACACGGGACTTCTGTAGATTTCCGTTTTCACGGGAATGACATTCTTTCAAGCGCTGTAAAAAATCAGCGCTTTTTATTATTTTTATCAGAAAATGAATATTTCCCGGGTTATGCACAGGAAAGTGGTTGAACAAGCATGTTTAGTGGTGTATAATGGATTTGTCGGGGTGAAAAGTGGAAGAAAGTGGGGATAACCCCATCTCTTCTGTGCAAAAATCACCTAGAGAATCAAGGATCTAAGAATCCATCCCTATGCTTGTCGTGTCGTTCATTCTTGCCAATAGAGAGGTGCTTGCACCGTATCTTTGGCGTCTTCTAAATCATGTGCTTTCGTAATGCATGTTTATTGGGGAGTATACCCATTCTCTTGACGCAAAAGGGCGATTGGCAGTTCCCGCAAAGTTCCGCGCTGAACTTGAAAGAGGCGCAGTAGTGACTCGGGGAATTGACCAGTGTTTAGTGCTATACACGCTCAAAGAATGGAATACTCTTGCGGAAAAGATTTCTCAGCTTCCCATGAATCATGCAAATACCCGTGCCATGAGCCGTCTCTTGCTTGCCGGAGCAATGGATGTTCAGCTGGATAAACAGGGAAGAATTATTTTGCCGGATTATTTGCGAAAGTATGCCGGTATTGGGAAAAAGGCGATTGTGGCAGGATTGTATAACAAAATAGAAATCTGGGACGAAGGAACATGGGAAAAACATAAAACCCAAACAGAAAGTGAAAGTCAGCAGATTGCGGAAACATTGAACGGATTCGGAGTATAGAAAAAACAAAAATATGTCACTGCATAAGACGGTTTTACTGGACGAGGCGATTCATTACCTAGATGTTCATTCAAATGAAAATTACATTGATTGTACTTTGGGAGGCGGAGGCCATACCGAAGCAATACTGAAAAAAAATGGCCCACATGGAAAAGTACTGGCATTAGATTTGGATCTTGAAGCGCTTGAAAGAATGAAGATGCGGAGCAGAGAATATGCAGATAGACTTATCTTGCAAGAGAGTAATTTCAGCCATATACAAGAAATGGCAACAGAAAATGAAATTACTCCTGTTTCCGGTATTTTGTATGACCTTGGCCTCTCAACAGATCTCATCAAAGCAAGCGGTAGAGGATTGAGTTTTCTTGCGGATGAGCCGCTGGATATGCGATTTTCTCCCAAACAAGATGTGACCGCGGCGCAGATTGTGAATTCTTGGAAAGAAAAAGACCTTGCAGATACTATTTTTGCCTTTGGAGAAGAGCGATATTCCCGCAGAATAGCAAAGGTCATTTGTGAGGCGCGAAAAAAACAAAGAATCAGTACAACCGGCGAACTTGTGGAATTGATCAGATCTGCAGTGCCAGCTCACTATCGGCATGGACGAATCCATTGCGCCACACGAACATTTCAAGCACTTCGGATTGCAGTAAATGATGAACTTGGAAATCTTGAAACGTCATTGCAGTCAGCACTGGATCTTTTAAAAAATAAAGGCAGACTGATCGTCATCTCATTTCATTCTTTAGAAGATCGTATTGTAAAAAATTTTTTTAAAACAAACGCAAAAGAACACAAAGGAATTATTCTTACAAAAAAACCAGTAATACCATCAGAAAAAGAAATATACGAAAATCTAGCGTCACGAAGCGCAAAACTCCGCGCATTCACGCGAACACTATAATATGTCACACGGATTTCAAAAAATTCAACATACGTTCCAGACCATGCGAAAGTGCGCAAATTCCGTACTTTCTGCATCCCAAGAACGTCAGCTCCAGATGAATATCTGGATACTCTTGACAGTGTTGGTTTTTGGGGTAGGATACTTGATACAGATAAATACTCTTGCCACAAAAGGGTATTCCATCCGTAATCTAGAGAGACAAATCGCGGAAAAAAAGAAAGAAAATGATCGACTCCAAACTCAAATCATAGAAGCACAGAGCTTAACCGCACTTCAGAATCGCATTGATACTCTTCGCCTTGTTCAATCGCATTCAATAGAATACATAGAATCAGCTCGACCGGTGGCGGCGCGATAAAAAGAACTGTTATACCGGCCGATAAAGACAACCAGCGCATTTTCTGTTCGCTGGTTGTTTTTGTTTATGTTTTTGGTATACTAAACCAGTATGGATACACCTCTTTTGCATGTAGAAAATATGGCAGTACAGCTCAATGGCGAACACATCATTGAGCATCTTTCTTTTGATGTATGTGAAGGAGAAACAGTTATGATTCTTGGGCCAAATGGCGCTGGAAAAACAGTTTTATTAAAATCGCTTCTCGGTATTTTGCCGCACAGTGGCGCTATTACATGGAAGAAAGACGTAAAAATTGGCTATGTTCCTCAGCGCTTGCCGTATGTAAGAGATATCCCATTGAGTGTGCAGGAATTTTTTGAGCTGAAAAAAGTTGCGAAAGAAGAAATTTTCCCCATGTTGAAGGCAGTAGGTATAGAAAATTCAGATATTTTAAAAAAGCGCATGGGAGATCTTTCATCTGGTCAGTTTCAACGGATTTTGGTAAGTTGGGTACTTTTGGATCATCCGCATGTATTACTTTTTGACGAGCCATTTGCGGGTGTGGATGTGTCCGGAAAAGAATCCATCTATGAGTTACTTGAAAAACTTCAAAAAGAGCATCATCTTACGATATTTCTTGTGTCGCATGATTTAAATATTGTGTACAGTTTTGCAACAAAAGTACTTTGTTTGAATAAAAAAATGGTATGTACTGGTTCTCCGCAAGAAGTATTGACTCCGGAAAATCTTTCTCAACTTTACGGAGGAGAAACAAAATTTTATGCCCACACTCATGAATGACCAATTTTTTTTAAGCCTCCTTGCCGGCGTATTTGTTGGTGGAGTATCTGGCTATCTTGGATCGTTAATGCTTACTAAGCGAATGGTATTGGTTGGTGATGCGCTTGGCCATGTAGCATTGCCCGGTATGGGCTTAGCGCTTCTCCTTCATCAGAATGTATCTATCGGTGCATTTATTTTTTTATTTTTAGGAATTCTATGCGTCTGGGCATTTGAAGTACGGACACTGCTCCCAACAGAATTATTAGTTGGCGTGGTATTTGTAGTAAGCCTTGCAATTGGTTTTCTTATTACGCCAGAGCCTGAACTTCTTGAGGCATTATTTGGAGACATAACGCGTGTTTCTTTACGCGCGGCAATTGCATCTGTTGTGTTGTCTGTGGGAGTTTTTTTGCTTCTTAAAAAAATATACCCCCAACTTCTTTTGGCAAATATTTCAAAAGATCTTGCAAAAGTACAGGGTATACGTATTAAAGCAAATGATTTTTTATTTCTTCTTGCAATTGCTATTGTTGTTGCCCTTGGAATTAGAGTAACAGGATCACTGCTTGTGGGATCATTAGTTATTATTCCTGCCGCAATCGCACGGAATATGAGCAGGAATCTGCGCGGATATACAGTATGGAGTGTTATTTTTGGAGTTGTGTGCAGTCTTATTGGGCTATTGCTCTATCGTAGAACTGGACTACCGGCTGGGCCGTTGATTATTTTGGTATCAGGAGCATTTTTTCTTTTATCCCTTGCTTTTAGAAGACAGAACTAAAGAGTATGTATCGGTATAAAAAATCTTCGTTTTCAAAACGAGGATATGATAAAGCGTCCATTGGCGGACGCATGCGCAGTTTGCGCTTTTTTCTTATTTTTTTTGCGGGTATTCTTGCATTGCGTCTTTTTAATTTGCAAATTGTGAGTTACGCGGAATATAAATCTGCGGCAGAGGATGAACATCAGTTTTTTAAAAAACTGATGCCTAATCGCGGTGAAATTTTTTTACGAGAGACACATACAGATAAAGATACTCCCTATCTTTTAGAAGTTGCTGAAGAAAAAGTATTTCCTGCAGTAACAAACAGAGAATATAAATTGGTATATGCGGTGCCAAAAGATATCCAAGATCCAGAGAAAACAGCGGAAGCTCTTGCGCCAATATTAGAAATAGAAAAAGAAGAATTGAAAACAAAACTTATCAGAGAAAATACATCTTACATTGTTTTAAAAAGAAAAGTAACAGATGAAAAAGCAGATCAAGTAAAACAACTTCAGTTATCCGGTATTTCTTTTAATACAGAAACCCATCGGTTTTACCCGGAAAAACTTGGTGGTCACGCATTTGGATTTGTGGGGTATGCAGAAGATGGCAAGGGCACAAAAGGTCTTTATGGCCTTGAAGGATATTTTAATGGGATTCTCAAAGGCAAAGAAGGTTCTTTGAAAACAGAAACAGATGCAATTGGCGCGCTTATTCCAGTAGGAGAAACACGTATTGTAGACGCTATTGATGGCGCAAGTCTTATTCTTACTATGGATAGAATAGTTCAGCTTGTAACCTGTGATAAACTGCAAAAATGGGTTGCTCAGCATGGTGCAGATGGTGGAACGGTAATAATTATGGAACCGCAGACTGGCGCAGTGCTTGCTATGTGCTCTGTGCCGGATTTTAATCCTGCTGATCGTACAAAGAGTGATGTGCGTGTATATAACAATCCGGCAATTTTTTCTCCGTATGAGCCCGGATCTATTTTTAAGCCCATTACCATGGCAATGGGGTTGGATTTGAATAAAGTAACACCAGAGACAACATATATAGATACCGGGAGCGTGAAAATCGCATCGTATACTATAAAAAATTCAGATGAAAAAGCACATGGCAAGCAAAATATGATAGATGTACTTGACGAATCATTGAATACGGGCGTTATTTTTGTTGAACGAAAAGTGGGGTTGGATAATTTTAGAAAATATGTTAAGGCATTTGGATTTGGCACGCTTGCCGGTATTGAGCTTGATACAGAAACAACTGGAAATATTTCCGCTCTCAATACAAATAATGAAATCTATTTTGCTACCGCGTCATTTGGCCAGGGACTTACCGTAACACCATTGCAAATGGTTGCGTCATATGCAGCGCTTGCAAATGGCGGGAGAATGATGCAGCCATATATTGTGCATAAGATTGTAAAACCAGATGGTAGTGTAGTGGAAACAAAACCCAAAGAAGTTCGTCAGATTATTTCTGAACATACCGCAACATTGCTTTCCGGTATGCTGGTGAACGTTGTGAGAAAGGGACATGGAAAACGCGCTGGTGTAAAAGGATATTACGTAGCAGGAAAAACCGGTACTGCGCAAATTCCACGAAAAGATAAACGTGGATACGAAGAACACGCATCTATTGGTTCTTTTGCCGGGTTTGCGCCGGTAGATAATCCGCGATTTGCTATGTTGGTAAAAATTGATCGTCCACGAGATGTAGAATGGGCAGAAAGTTCCGCGGCGCCATTATTTGGAGATCTTGCGCAGTTTTTATTGACATATTACGAGGTTCCGCAAGATGATGTGCAGAAAAAATAGGGGGTGCTACAATATAAGTAGATATTATTTGATTGCATATGAAACAGCTTATCCAAAAAATACTTTACTTTTTTTCTCGGTTTATATTAAAAAAATATAATCCGGATATTGTTGGTATTACGGGAAGCGTAGGAAAAACTTCTGCCCGCGAAGCGGCATATATTATTTTGAAAAATCAATTCCGCGTGTATAAAAGCGAGAAAAATTTCAATAATGAGCTTGGCGTACCATTTTCTATTATTGGCATAGCAGAAAATCCTGGCACATCATGGATGCGATGGCTGAGTATTTTTTTGAAAGCACTTTGTCTGTTGGTCTATGCAGATAAAAAATATCCTAAAGTATTGATTTTAGAAATGGGCGCAGATAAGCCCGGAGACATTGCTTATCTTACTAAACTCGCCCCGTGTACTGTGGGTGTGATTACCGCAATTAGCTCTGCACATCTTGAACTCTTTGGAGATATTGAAACGCTTGCGCAAGAAAAAAAAGTTATGCATCTACACTTGGATGATCCGCAAGGAAAATGGGCGATATATAATGAAGATGATCTGCTGCTTGCCGATATTCGCGAATCTGTGCACGCACGACCATTATCGTATGGATTTTCTCAAAATTCAGACGTGCGCGCTTCTGAACTTTCTGATGATATTATTTTTCCTTCATCAACAGGATCACTTGGCGGTGTTCATTTTACTATCACATATCAGGGTGAATCTATACATATTGAATTGCCGCGTGTGATAGGAAAACAAAGTGTATATTCAGTGCTTGCAGGTATTGCCGTTGGCATTGCATATGGAATATCATTACATCGTATTGCAGATGATTTGCGTGTATATGAGTCACCAAAAGGGCGAATGCGCGCAATAGCCGGCATGAAAGAAACATTGATTATTGATGATACATATAACTCATCGCCATTAGCGGTTCGTGCGGCATTGGATGTGCTTGTTGGCGTTGAAGTAGCCGAAATTTCTAAAAAGATTGCAGTGCTTGGAGATATGCTTGAGCTTGGCGCATATACAGAAGATGAACATAAGAAACTTGGAGAGTATATTGCGCGGCTTCCTATTGACGCGCTCTATACTGTTGGGTCGTTAGCACATATCATTGCAGATGCAGCTAGGGAAAAAGGGGTTGACCAAGATAAGATTTTGTGTTTTGATAACCCCGTGCTGGCAAGCGTGGTTTTGAAAGATAAGATAAAGAAAGGAGATGTTATCCTTGTAAAGGGATCGCAGGGGATGCGACTGGAAAAGATAGTAAAAGAACTTATGGCAGAACCTTTGCTTGCGGCAAAAGTGTTGGTACGTCAAGGAAAAGAATGGAAATAGAAGAGTATATGCCGCTATCGTCTAATGGCTAGGACGACAGGTTCTCATCCTGTAAATCGGGGTTCGATCCCCCGTAGCGGTGCCAGAAAATATAAACTGTATATATGAGTCTTGATATAACATATTTTTCATTTAGTGAACCACGTGCTGATAAGCAATGGGCAGATATTGATCTTATCAAAAAACGATTTCCAGACAGTGAATTAATTGAAAATTATTTAAAACAAAGAACTGGTGGTATTTTTTCAAAGGATACCCTTGAGCTGATTAAAAATGTATACGATTTTCAGGATGAAGAAGGAGATGATTATTTTTCACTTATTCAATTAGACCTTTATTTTGGTGCAGTTAAAAATTCAGACGATGGATTTACAAGAATGATTCCCGATATCCATGAAGCATTTTTTGGTAAAGAAGCTGATGTTGAACTTTCCAGAGATCAGCTCATGCAGATATTTGAAAACATATCTAGCGAGAAAAAAAGAGAAATAGAAGATTATCTTGTAAAGAAAACAGAACTCAATCTTCTTGAGTGCCAAGAATTGCTCATGGATTATCTTCGCGCTATGCATCCGGTGGCAAAAGATCTCAAAGAAACAAAAGATGCTATTCTTATAACTTTTGTGAATGGAGAATACTATCCTTCGGAAGCAAAAATGCTTCTTAAGGAGCGAGCAGAAAAACATAGATTTTAGTTAAAATAAAAAACGGATCATAGTTGATCCGTTTTTTATTATCGCGTAATTGTCTCGCCTTTTGGATACGCATCAATTTCTTTTTGCGGGACAGTGGTGATTTTTTTTGCAGTGTAGCCTCTACGCTTGAGCGCTACCGAAGTAAGTGGTCGAAGTCTTTTTCCTAATACAAGATATACAGTATTTGATATATCTCCCTTCAGTACGGTATATTCTCGTGGCATAAGCGGATCACCTATTTTCCATTCGCTTGCCATATCTTCAGAAAAAACAAAATCAGGCGCCATGGAGCGTTGTTTTTTTACCAAAGGAAAAATTGGATGTTTTTCTCCACCTCTAAAAAGATAAAATTCTTTTGTTTTGGAAACAGAGAAATACGTATTTTCTGCTGGTTCTGCGTAACCGTCTGTTGGAAGCGATTCAATTTCTGCGTCAGAAAGTGTTACTATTTGTTTTAGCTTAAATCCATGATTCTTAAAAAGTTCCGCGGATAGTTTTTGAAGCTGTCCTTTACTTACTATATATACATTCGGAGCGTGCTGTGCTTTAACAAGTGTACCATCTAATGGCGGAACCATAATGCCATCTGGCCAGTTTGCGGCAATACTTGCTTCAAATGCGTAGTCTGGTGTAATTTTTCTCTGTTTTGCAACAAAAGAAGAGATAAAGTGCCTTGCCCCATCTTTATATAAATAAAATTCCTTTGATCCGCTTAATGCAAAATACGTTCCTTCTTTTGGGGCTGGCGGCGTGCCAAGACTTAATGATGCAAGTTCTTCTGCGGTTTCTAGAGTTGCAACCCGTTTATATGAATATCCATGATTTTTAAAAAGTTCTTCGGTAAGCGGTAGACGCTGTCCTTGTTGTACTAAATAGATAGAAGGACTTTCTTGTATTTTTACCAGTGTACCATCCAATGGCGCAACAAAACCGCTTACAGGATAACTTGCAATTTCAGTATCAGGGATTATTTCAACTTTTTTTGCAACGTTGTATTGTTTAAATGTAAAAGGACTAAAACGTCTAAGAGATCCGTTTTGCACAATATATACATTTGCTTGAGTTTCTCCTTTGAGCACCGTTCCGTCGCTTGGCGTAAGCTGTGTGCCGTCAGCAAAAAGCAATCCCTCATCTTGAGAGATGGAAATAGAAGTGAATGGATTCAGCTTTCTTTGTCTCAAGACGAAATCTGAAACAGGATGCTTTTTGTTATTGAGGAATACATAGTAGACATTATTAATGGAAATAATAGTATTTTCAGCAGGGCCATACACGGAACCAATAGGATAATCCGCAATTTCTGAAGGAGAGACAATAATAGTTTTGGTAAGATCAAGACCGCGTGCAAGCGCTATAAAATTTGGAACAAGTTGTCGCGCGCCATTTTGGATAATATATGTTTTATCTTCGCCAGTAGTTTGTACAAGTGTGCCATTTACATATCGGAACCATGATGTAAAAAATCTCCAGAAATTATAGTTCCCATTGAATGCATGTGGCGTATAGCGGTACAATGCTGCAGTTGCTTTGTTCATGAGTGTAATAAGCTGGCTTTGAAGTACACCTGTGAATCCACCAAGTGTGTTATATATTGTAATAGTGTCGCCAGCTTTTGCGGGTTTGCCATTTACGGCAGGGCCACGGCCTCCGGGCGTATTAAATGATTTCATGAGTGATTTTGTTGCGCCCAAATAACGATTGCCGGCAGTATCAACATTTCCAAAAAGTTGATAATAAAATCCAGGAAAAAGATTTCCGCATCCGGTATTATCTGGACAATCAAAACCCATAGCGCGGTTGAGTGCGCGTTGAAGAGTATATTCGTTGAATGTACCAGTGATAAGGCCTTGTTCTTTATTGAGCGTTACAAGAATAACTTGAGGATTGAGCCCACTTGCTTGGCCAGCATCCCAAATAAGCTCCGCGGCTGTACGCAAGCGGCCAAGATTATATTCCGGATCACCAAGTGCTTGCTTGAGGCTTGAATCATTTGGCTCATTGAGTTTTACTAAAAAAATTGGATTGGTGTTTGCAAGCACACTTCCTTTTGATTCAAGAAATTTTTGAACACCATCTGGACCGCCAAGTGCTTGTGTATCAGAAAAAACCGCATCTGCAATGAGTATATTTGGATTAAAGTTTGGATGGATATCTTGCGCTTGTACCGGTATGGACCAGAATAAAAACGCAAACAATGTGATAAGAGCAATTCTTTTTTTCATATATTTTTAGTATATCCTATCTTGACAGAAAAAGGTAGATGCGATAAGGTATTGAACGCAAATGTTCCTTGAGAAAGGAGGAATCCCTTGCAGGCGCGAGGTCTGTTCATTGTCATTGAAGGGATAGAAGGATCTGGAAAAACAACCCAGATTGCTCTTCTGGAAGACTATTGCGTCCGCAAAGGTATTCCTTACATACGGACGCGAGAGCCGGGCGGATCGCGACTGAGTCAAAAGATTCGCAGTATTCTTTTAGATCCAGATACCAAGATTTCAGATCGAGCAGAAGTGCTTTTGTACCTGGCTGATCGAGCGGAGCATGTGACAGAAGTCTTGGAGCCAGCACTTGCACAAGGTCGCATAGTGCTTTGTGATAGATATGAAGCATCTCTATTTGCTTATCAATGTAGTGGTCGTGGTATTGATAAAGATGCATGCATATTTATCAATCAATTCGCGCGCGGTTCTGTGACTCCGGATTACACGTTCTGGCTTGACTTGGATCCGTACCTTGGACTTGCTCGTGCACGCGTGCGTGGAAATGGTCTGGATCGCATTGAGCAAGAAGAGATGGCATTTCATCAGCGGGTTCGGGAAGGTTTTGCGGAATACTTTACTGAAATTGGCGAAAAATGTCTTCAGATAGACGCGACTTGCGATAAAGACAGTATTCATGCAATGATCGTTTCTGAATTTGAACATTTACGATTTCTTTCGGAAGTATAGCGGAGAATAAAATAAGTTCTCCGTATTTTTTTTGAAAAATAAAAACAGCCTTTTATTTTTTTGGCTGTTGATGTGTATTAGCGGTAGAATGAACCACTTTGCGTACTTGACTCTTTTTTATAAAGTTCAAGACCGCGAAGGAAGATGTCTTTCAAAAGTGGAGTAGTTGCGTCCTTGAGACTCCTGGTAAGCTCGGATTCTTCTCCCGTGATCACACTCTCAACGATCTTTCCGATGAGTGTGTCTAGGCGGCCAAGCCTCGCGAGTTTTTCTAAGGAATGGACAACCTGCTCCTTGAAGATCTCGGTTTTTCCCAGTGCCTCCACAACTGCAGGCAGAAGCGTTTCTTGAGTAATGGTCCCTCCTTCAAGGGTGGATGTAATTTTATCCACCGTAAGGACACGCGTGACAAGACCACTAAGATCTGCGCGTTGAAGAATCGGTTCAATTGTTTCCGCAAGTTTTTCGCTGTCAGAAATGCATTGAACAACTCTTTTTTGAAGCGCTTCTTGCACATTTGGAGAACTAAAACTTTGATTGATTGGCTCGACGAAATCCGCGTTTTCTAAGTCATTGCCAATAGAATTATCCATGTCGCCGCTGTCTATTATGGAAACGACTCGTTTTCCTAGAGCGGCTTGCGCTTGTGGATCATTTTTGAAGATATTAGTGATTACTTCCGGGTAGTCTTCGCCCGATGGATCGTAGTCTTCTACTATCTTGTCTACGAATTCATCTTGAGAGCATGCCCGTGCAATAGCTTGTCGAAGTGCACTCTTTGTATCTTCGTGCGCGAGCGCTTCTTCAATGGCTTGTTCAAGGTCACGCGTATCTTCAATTGATGCCCAAATTGGAGAGTCTTCGTCATCCTTCGGCTGAATATATGCTTGGATTGCTATGCGAATGGATTTTTTTACCTCGTCATCTTCAAGAACGCCCACTACGACTTCGTCGAACTCCTGAGCGTCACTAAGAACCGCATCTACCGGAGATTCATTGTCGTCTTCCGGAGAGATGTAGCCCTTGATTGCCTTTTTGATCTGATCTCGAATTCCTTGATCTTCGCGAAGAAGCTGATTGATAAGTTCTAAAAAAGCTTCACTGTCTTTGAGTTTTTCATAGAGATCGTCGTCTTCGTCAAGTTCTTCAAGCGTATCTCTGACGATCTCTTCAAGCCGTTTATTTGCCATGCTTTTTCCTTCCTTGCATGAAAGATTTTGTGAAAGAACCCTGGCTTATGTAATCATAAGTAAGTGTACATGTCAAGAGATAGTGACCAGCTTGACATTTCTTTATTTTGTGAATAGAATAAGCTTCACAGTTCTTTGAGAAAGGAGGTTCCTAGGGTGACGAGTATACGTCGTTTGAGTCGTATCTTCAAAAAGATACATGAAGAACGCGATAGAAAAAATGGTAGAACTGGCACAAAACGTGGCAAAGAAAACGAGAGAAGACTTGTCGCTTCTTTTGAGCAATACCAAGGCACGCTTCCGTCATGGTTCTTTGCCATCTACCCAGCAACGCAAGAAGAAGATGAAAGTGGTGCAGATGCAGTTATTGATACGCAAGATGTGGGTAGGCTGTATCTGCAAGTGAAATCTTCTCAGTCAGGTGTCAGAAAGTTTTACAAACGTAGACGCAAAAAAATGATCGGTGTCATCGTTATCTCTGATAAACAGAGTAATGATGATATTGTCCATGTGGCGTTAAGTATCCTTGAGAGCCTTCGCGCAAAGCTTTTAGAGCGACGTACGGCATCCTTAGAAGAGGAGGGGAAAATGGCGACATGCAAAACATGCAATGGCGCTGGAGTCAATGAAACAGGGAATAATAATCTTCCTTGTGACGATTGCCCTGCGGGAGATACAGCACTGTTCAATATCGCCGAGGTAGAAGGTCTTGTAACAGGAGCTGAAGTACGCAGGCATTTTTTGAACAGTTCTCCGGAGCCAATTACCTTTCGTTGGCCGCCAATTCACGCCGAGGATTTACCGGGAAGAAAGAAGTAATACGGCCTGTTTACTGTAAAACAGGTCTTTTTTATTTTGTCCAGAGGGACTTGACAAAATAATGATTTTATGCTATACTTGATTGTATCAAATGTTCATTTTATGCGGAAATCCTAGTTTTCTTTTAGATATAAAGCTTTTTATATTTAAAAGAAGGCTAGGGTATGTATCCCGTCTTAAAAGCTTGGAAAAGCGATTTTCAGAAAGAAAGGAGAAGTTCTAATGAGGTATCGCAGGAATAGCACGTTGCGGCAGCGGCAGGATGGCCGTGAGAATCATAGTCATCATGCCTATTGGCCTGGCTATGATACCATGCCTCGTCTCCTTACACTGGAGACTGTGGATTTCGTGGAGTTTCTTGCTGACATGGAAATCACTGTTCCAATCGGCAGGAGAGGTGCTCGGCTTCTCGGTGGTCGGAATCGGCCTTATCAGTGGGAGACTGGGAATTGGGAGAGACGCGTACAGATCTCTCTCGAACGTTCAATCGCGGACGAGATTCGCTCCGCCACCGTTTCGGTCGGGTTCGATGATTTGCCAGATCCGTCGTACGAAGATGACTTCGTGGATGACGGAGATGATTATCGCGATGATCCCGGCTACATGGAGATGTTGGAAGTTGATGAAGTGTGGCCGCCAGAGCCGGATTATGGAGAGCGTTCTTTGGAATGCATTACTATCACGCTTGATGGCGATACTTCTCTTGATTCCTACTATGAGGATAGTGGATTCGACTACGAGGAAGTTGAACCACAATTCGATGACGAATACGGATTCGATCATCTTCCGCTTCGGAATGATCTGATTTTCTCTCTTGACACGAGTTGCGAAGGACTCGAGGCAGATCTCGCGGCAATGGGCTATCATGGTGAGCTCGACATGCACGAACTGTATGGTGATGGTCTGTGCCCTGTGCACGTATATCATGCTCTGCAGAACGGTGTGCTCTTGGGGAGCAACGATGATATCAATCATCATCGTTCTCCGCGGGCGTTCTGGCCTGTGATCGAGGCCGCATAAACAAGCTACACTAAGAAGACACGTATTCCCGTACCAACAGTTGGTGCGGGATTTTTTAATAAAAAAATCACCGATAGAATTGTATATCGGTGACGAGTAGCTAGGAGAGTATTAGCCTGACCAGAATCCATTCACTTCCGCGTTGAATGGCATGATCAGAGCTTCTACCTTCCACTTTTCGTGTCTCTTCTTTGACACTGGAAGGTACCTCTTTGCGGTTTCTCCAAGAGCCTGGGCAAGACGCTGGCGAACTTCAAGAGTTCTATCTTCTCTAGCAAAGAGCCCTTCTACTATAATAGGCAGAGTCCTGTCAAAGTAGAGCGCTTGCTGTCCGCCAAAGACTACTGTTACGGATTTCACTGAATCAATGCCAGGTACTCCAGCTTTCACACATGCGCGGCGAAGTGCTTGAGCAATGCGCTGTTTCCAGTGTTCATTTGAACTGTGATTGCCATAGAGCCGTGTGTCCAATGGCCAATTTTCAACGCGAATGATGGGCACGTATTCTCCTTTCAAAAGAACTTTTGCGCCTATAGTATCAAATATTTTGGCACAGGTCAAGGCTTGACATTTGTAGTTATTTATGATATAAAGAGGAAAGCGATAGCAATCAGTTTAAAGAAGAAAAGGAGCGTACCATGACAATTCAATTTGGGCAGATAACTCCTAGCCTCATTGGGTGTGCCATGCAAAGTATGGTGCGTGAGGCGCTTAGGGAAATCAGGAGTCAGTTGGATACATTTGAAGGGACTGCAAAGGCAGGCCCCGATGGTGTCTATAACGATCTCGTAACCACAGCTGACATTGCGGCACAGAAGATCTATGTTGAGAGAATCTCAACGTATTTTCCTCAATGCGGTATCATTGGCGAAGAGGATGCACTTTCTATCTCTTGCACGCATCCGGATCACGATATCTATTTCACGGTTGACCCCCTGGATGGAACCAAGGCATATGGTCGCAGGCAATCTCATGGCATTGGCACCATGATTGCTTTGGTGGTTGACGGTAAGGTAGAGGCCTCGTACATTGGCGATGTTATGACTGAAGAGATCTATGGGTACTATCCGGGATCATCAGTCCAGCGCATACGGCCAAATGGCGCAGTAGTGGAATTGGCAATCGACACAGAACGGCCACTCTTCAAACAGTACATTCTGTTTAGAGAAAATCCCAGCCTGTATAGGCAGGTGATTCAGAGTATGACTGCGCCAAAAGAACTTTTCAAAGACGTGATTGTAGAAGGGTCTAGTATCGGCATTGGCGCTGCTCGCCTATGGAAAGGTGAAATTGGCGCCATGGCATTACTTCCAAAGAAGTTCACGCCATGGGATGAAACGCCGGTGATAGGGATCAGCCAGCGCATGGGGTTCTGCTTCTTTAAGGTCGCTGATGAGTGTCTTGAAGAATATCAGCCAGAGCTGATCAAAGAAGAACAGCTCAATGACGGCACGCAGATGCTCATGATCCATCACAGCCGCAGACAAGAGCTTCTTGCTTGGGAAGCATGGGAGAAGTTCCTGTTTTCAATTCCTAATTTTTACTAACACTCCTATTCCCGCGCATAACGTATGTGCGGGCTTTTTTATTCTTTTATTCTTTACGTATAGAGATGGGAATAGTATAATAGAAATGTCATTCCGAGCGAAGCGAGGAATCCCGATTTAAAATTACCCTTATTTTTTTATGGGCATATTTCAAAAACTTTTTCATAAAAAAGAAGTTGATACTCAGCAACCTGCAGGTGCACTGCCTTTTTTAACGCTTCTCATGAAAGGACTCCCGTCTCTTGATAGCTCTGCAGAAGAGATTCTGGGCGATGATATTAAAAAACTTGAAGAAGAAAATACACCGTACGTTAAAATAAAAACAGAGCTCAATGAAGAAGGAAAGCTCATGGCAGATATTTCTTTTAATGATCATGTCATTCATGTGCTGGGCTCTGTTACAAAAGTTCCGGATGTAACCATGCGCATTATAGATATTGCGCCAGTAGCGCATGAAGAAAAACAACGTGCACAGACACATGATGCGCAAGTATCGCTATTGTATACAGGAAATAATCCTGATCCTATTGAACAGTATCTTGCATTGTATAAAGTAGCGCATGCATTTTTAAAATATACAATTGTAGGCGTGCTAAACGAACCGGCATGGCTGTTTCATGTGCCAGAAGCAATTCAAGATATTGTAAAACCAGAAAATATCAAAGCATCACGCGGTGCATGGCCGGTGATTTCATACTGGATTAGTTTTTTGCCATTGCGTACAGATCATACATTATGGTTTTTTACCAAAGGGAATCATCTTTTTGGTATGCAGGATTTTGCTATGAAAGTACCATCACTTGAACAAAAAGATACAGACAAAGTATTTGACTTGTTTGTGAATTTTTTTCATTATGCGCGTAGAGCACATGCGACAATTGTGCCAGGCTCTACTATTGATTGGGGAGAGGGGAAGTATATGCTTACAGAAGTAACAGAAGAAAAAGAATGGCTTCAAGGACCCAAAGGAACAATTGCATTTGAAAAAATTGTATGAAAAAACAAAACGGATCATGGGGAAAATTTGCGCGGAAATATGACACTCGCATAGAGAGAGATACGTATTCGTACCAACATCAGATGCTTTTGCCGAATCTCGTGCGGCTTGTTGCTCCTAAAAAAGGAGAAACTATTCTTGATCTTGCATGTGGGCAGGGTTTTTTTAGTAGAGCATTTATTCATGCAGGTGCGCGTGTGATTGGCGTAGATGAAGCAAGGGAGATGATTGCTATTGCTCGTAGCCGTATGCACAGTGATTTTTTTGTGGGGCATGCAGATAGACTTACTATGATTGAATCCGGAAGTATTGATAAGGTTTGTATTGTTTTGGCATTGCAGAACATACGGAATATGACAGGGGCATTTAAGGAATGTAGTCGTGTTTTGCGGCCGCATGGCAAAATTTTTGTTGTATTAAATCATCCAGTATTACGCATTCCGCGTTTGACCAGTTGGGAATTTGATGAAGAAAAAAAAATGGAATATCGCAGAGTGGACAGATATCTTACGGACATGCCTATTAAGATTTTTATGCATCCGGGCTCTAGCCCAAAACAATTTACTACATCATATCACCGGCCGCTACAGCAATACGTAAAAGCGTTGAAGGATGCGGGATTTTGCTTAACAGACCTTGAAGAATGGACATCTCATAAAGAAAGTACACGCGGGCCGCGGGCAAAAGCAGAAAATCGCGCGCGCAATGAAATTCCGTTGTTTTTATTTTTTGAGGCAGAGAAAAAATAATCATAGTACCTTGACATCATCGTCAAGCATATGTATATTACATCCATTCAATGCACGTCTATGACGCGTGAAAGGAGGAGGTCATGGAGTCATCTGTACCTCAAGTAGCGCCTGAAGAAGAACTTACTCGCGCTATCCATACTGCAAGTCAGCCGTATATCACGCAAGAAGAAGATGCTGTCCTGCGCTCGCTTCACTTTGTGAAAGATTTTTTCGTGCGAATAGATCCTGCGCAATACTTTGCACAAAGAGGGTCTGTCCCGTGGGAAACAATCGGACTTGCATTCAGGTTTTTTATGGGGGATATCCGCTGTGCAAATAAGACACTTGCCAGCCAAGCTCGATACGAAAGAAGGCAACTTCGCCAAGCGTGCATATCCTTGACAGCTGATTCTAAGCTCACGTCAGGCATATGCAGTAATCTTGCGCTGTGGGTTTCAAGTATTTCCAATATTCGTGAGATCCCAAGAAAAGGCAGACATTCCGTATATGTCATTGCTGAATTTCACGAAGGAAAACCACCGCGTTCTCTTTCGCATCTTCGGTCAGTTCAGCTTCTGCAGCGCATGGCAGAGATCTTGCGCGAGCGAGAAAATACACATGCAGAACAGACGCCAAGTCATCCGTAAGTCTTACTTGCGGATTTTTTTATTGTGCCCTACAATACTAGTATATGCTTGTCGACTTTCTTTCTACAAAATATAGAAACAGTATTGATGAAGGCTGGGGTGCTTTTTCTATTGGTAATTTTAAAAAAGCAGAAGAGCATTTTCATGATGTTTTAAATCATGAACATGATCCCCAGATGACACTGTATGATATTGTGGAAGCGCATAATGGTATTGGCGCTGTAAATATGGCGCACAAAGATTTTTTTGAAGCAGCGCGGTGGTATCAGGAAGCGTATTATTTATTGAATGAGCATTTTCATGCCGGGTGGCCAAAACGGCTTATGTGGGCAAGTTATCATGATCGTGGAGCAATGCGTACGCTTGTTTCTCTTGGCCAACTTGCGCAAAAGCATGGAGAATTTAAAAAAGCAAAACGATATTTTTGCCAACTTCTTTCCGCAGATTCTAAAGACGAACTTGGCGTAAAAAAATACATTGACGACGTAGATAAAGGCATCACATCTTCCCATTCATAACACAAATACATAACGCAAAGACGTATATGACGATCAGCGGTGTAAAGCAGGGGAAAATTATTGCTATAGAAGGTACTGATGGTACCGGAAAACGAACTCAAACAGAGTTACTCATGAATCGGCTCATGAAAGAAGGATATAAAACATCTACGTACTCATTTCCGCAATATGGGAAAAAATCCGCAGGTCTTGCGGAAGAGTATCTTAACAATCGCTATGGCCCCGCAGTGGATGTAAATCCATACGCCGCATCATTGTTTTATGCGCTTGATAGATTTGATGCATCTGTAAAAATTCGTTCATTGCAAGAACAAGGATACTGGATTATCCTTGACAGGTATGTAGATTCCAATGCAGGACATCAGGGAAGTAAAATTCATGATGAAAAAGAACGAGAAGAATTTCTCAAATGGCTGTATGGTATGGAGTATCAGATACTTGGTGTTCCTCAGCCGGATTTGGTTTTTGTATTATATATGCCGGTGGAGCGAGCAGTAGAGCTGAATGCACAAAAAGAAAAGCGGGCATATATAGAAGGGGATGGTAATCGCGATGGTCATGATAGTAATATTGATCATCTACGGAGCGCAGAAAAAACATATTTATGGCTTGCGGAAAAACACAGAGCAACGCATAGAATTATTGAATGTCTAGAAGATGAACGTTTGCTGGAGCCACAAGAAATCCATGAACGCATTTGGAGTCATGTATCTTTTTAATTATTTTGAAAAAGTATGAAACAACAGTATTCGCTTGATGTATTTGCGCCACTTTATAAAAAAGATGAGTATACTGAAGAAGAGAAAAATCGGCTTGCGCCGTTTTTTTCAAACCTCGCAGAATCTGTGTATGTGCCGCTGGTACTTTCGCCCGAGCTTATTGGCGCATTGTGTTCTCGTACCAGCAGAGCCGCAGAAGATCTTCGTAAGATTTATCTGAATGAATACATACTTCCATTTTTAAATCCAGTACGAGAAAAAGTGGACACTGATGAATCATGGCAAGAAAAACAAACGTATAGCAGTGCGCTGAATGAGCTGATTGATTTTTTGCAAAAACATCCGCTTATGGAAATTTTTTCAAATCCTCGTGCGCGGACATTTTATATCAAATGGTTGGCGCAATTTGGCGATGATTCTATTGCCCAAATGGCAGGCACACATTTGGTGTTTGGTGCGCTTTCTCAAGTGGCAATCAAGCATTTAGAAGATCAGCGCATTGGCCTTGCACCTATAGAAAAATCTACGCGTTATGTAGATTATTCCGTAAAAATCAATGGCCATTATATGTATTACACGGATCCTACCTTGGAAGAGTACGGATTACTGCAAGAATATGAGTCTGCAATGGATGGATTATTTGATACTTATACTGCATTGATGCCAAAAGTAAATGCATGGCTTGCACAAAAATATCCAGAAGAAAAATCTGGCGTGATAGAAAAAAAATCATTTGATACCTTGCGCGGTTTACTGCCAGTATCCACACTTTCTCAAGTTGCTTTTTTTGGCAATGGCCAGTCTTTTGAATACATGATCAATAGGTCTGCCACGCACGCTTTGGGAGAATTACGATGGGTGGCGTCTCGCGCGCATGCGGAGCTGACAAAAGTAACGCCGTCATTCATGCGCAGAATTGATCCGGAAAAAAACCCAAACATTCGAGATTACCAAGAGTATTTAGTGAAAAAACACAGTCGCATGGCTCCGTTTGCTTCCGCACTTTCCGGAAATAATGCAAAAGGTTTTGCTGGAGACACTACTCCTTCTGTGCGGCTGGTAGAATATGATCCAGATGGACAAGAAAAAGTTATTACCGGTATGTTGTATGTCGCGCCTACTAACAGGCTTTCATGGGAAGATATTTTTACGCAAGTGAAAGCAATGTCTGATGGGGAAAAGCGCGGTATTCTTACTGCGTATCTTGGCGGAAGAAATGCACGCTGGCAGAAAGTAGGCCGCGCATTTGAAAATGCATATGTGCGCTTTGATATCTGTATGAATATTGGCGCATGGAGAGACTTACATCGGCATCGCATGCTTACCCAACAACGTGAATATTTTTCCTGCATGCACGGGTACGATATTCCGCAGGAAATTACTGAATCAGGTCTTGAGCCCGAATTCAGATCTGCGCTAGATAAAACAGAGCAAGTGTATTACAAAATTTTTGAACATGACAGGGAGCTTGCGCAGTATTGTGTGGCTTTGGCGCACCGGGTGCGATTTATGCAATATGAAAATCTTCGGGAATGTTTTTGGGAAATGGAACTTCGCACGATCCCGGAAGGACATCCGGATTATAGAAGAATAGAACAAGAAAAATTCAAGCTTTTAGAGCAAGTGTATCCATTAATTACAGAAAAAATGCTTGTGAATATAGGCGACTATATTTTTGCCCGCAGAGGGCAGGAAGAAAAAATCCAAGAGCGAGTAAAGAAGATGGTGGTCGATTAGAGACTTGACAGATACTTTCTTTTTGATAGGTTTTAGTGGCAGTTCATTCAAGTGAAAAATTTTAAAAAGGAGGCAAGAGCATGCCGAAGAAAACAGTGGAGACTGGCTATCTAGCAATAGAAACTCATGCAGAACCTGAAGACGATCCCTATCTGAGCTATGCACCACCATCAAAAGATATCGGCACCGTGAAAGAACACGGTCCATTTGAAAGTCTTCAAGATGCAAAAAAATGCGCTCGTGGTATCTTGAAGAAATATGTAAAAGAAGAAGGTTTTACTACTAAGGCTACGTGGATCGTAGAAAAGGATAGTGAATTCAATCAAGCGGCATGGAGAGAAATCGAGTTTTCTTTCAAAGAGATCGTTCTTCCCGGCCAACTTTTATCTGCTTGATCAAGCAGAAGTATATAATCCGTCTACATATGCTTAGACGGTTTTTTAAAATAAGATAGTATCTCTTGACAGAGTTTTTTTTGCGCGTTATACTGGCGGTTAGCAGTCAAAAATGGAGAGTGCTAACTCGTACAGAGTACAAATAAGCAGTATGGACGACCGGAAAATGCGTCTTCTTACACAGATCATTGATGAATATATTGCGTCCGGCCAGCCAGTGGGGTCGCTTTTTTTAGTTGAAAAATATCAGCTTGGTTGCAGTTCTGCAACAGTGAGAAATGATATGGCCGCACTGGAAGAAGAAGGTTTCATGTATCAGCCACACGTGGCCGCGGGACGCGTTCCCACGGTGCGCGGGTACCAAACATATATAGAATATCTCAAGCCTGCGCGCGTTTCCAATAAGAATCAAAAAAAACTTCTTCAGATCTGGGGAGAAGCGCAATGCGCGCTAGAGCTCAAACTCAAGCAGATTTCCAAAGCGCTTTCAGATATGTCCGGCGAGGTTGCATTTGCCACGCTTGGAGAATATTTTTCTCATACTGCCGGATTTGGCACTATGTGTGAAAAACAAGAATTTTGCGATGAAGATTTTTTTAAAGAATTTTCTGAAACTCTTGAGCACATTGACGATATCTGTAAGCGTGTATTAAAAACTGAATCCGGAGAACCACAAATTCTTTTTGGAAAAGGACATGCGTTTTCCAAGCGATGCAGTACGATTGTTTTGAGATACGCATATAGAGATTATTATGGCGTACTAGGCATTATCGGGCCATTGCGCATGCATTATCAGAAAAATATTTCCATCATGCAGGCAGTAAAAAAAATTATTGAAAATTAAAATTTCTAATCTATTTTATTATGTCAGATGAACAGAATGTATCAGAACAATCTTCTGATGAACTCATATCTCCGCCAACTGACGGAGATGCACAGCAAGAAATTGAACAGCTCAAAAAAGAAAATGAGGAATACCTCAATGGCTGGAAGCGCGCAAAGGCTGATTATGTTAATTTAAAAAATGAGCAGGAAAAACGATCAAAAGAGCTCATAGAATTTTCTTGTCTCTCGCTTTTTGCTCAATGGGTTCCTATGATGGAGCATTTGCGCCAAGCGCTTACCAAGCACCGCCCTAAAGAACTTGAGAATTCTGAATGGGTAAAGGGCATTGAAAATATTTATAAACAAATTAAGGAAGTTATGAAGGGTATGGGCATTGAAGATTTTTCTGATACGCAAGGAAAACCATTTGATCCTAAGATGCATGAGGCGGTAGGACAAGAGCAGATTGAAGGAACCGACGATGATATTATTACGCAAGAAATTAGTGCAGGATATATGTATAAAGGAAGAGTGATGGTACCAGCAAAAGTCATTGTAAATAAAAAATAATAACAAAAATCATATGAGCAAAATACTTGGTATAGATCTTGGAACAACAAATTCATGCATGTCTATTATTGAAGGTGGTGCACCAAAAGTGCTTGAAAATCATGAGGGAAATCGCACAACGCCATCTGTGGTAGCAACTACAAAAAACGGTGAACGCTTAGTGGGCTTGCTTGCAAAGCGCCAAGCGGTAACAAATCCGGAGAATACTGTTTATTCCGTAAAACGTCTGATTGGCCGCCGATTTGATGACACAGAAGTACAGCGAGATATTAAATTGATGCCATACAAAATCACACGCGCAGGCGATGGTGTAAAAGTGCTTATGGCAGGCAAAGAATATACGCCGCAAGAAGTTTCCGCATTGATTTTGCAAAAATTAAAAGCAGACGCAGAAGAGCGTCTTGGAGAAAAAATTACTGAAGCAGTTATTACAGTGCCTGCATATTTTGATGACTCACAGCGCCAAGCAACCAAAGACGCCGGCCGCATTGCAGGGCTAGACGTGAAACGTATTATCAATGAGCCCACGGCTGCAGCGCTTGCATACGGATTTAATAAGAAAAAAGATGAAAAAATTGTGGTATACGATCTTGGCGGTGGAACATTTGACGTGTCTGTTCTGGAGGTAGGGGATGATACGGTTGAAGTAAAAGCAACTAATGGAGATACGCATTTGGGCGGTGATGATTTTGATCAAGTTATTATTGAATGGATTATTGCCGAATTTAAAAAAGAACAAGGCATTGACCTTTCTAAAGATCATCTCTCACTTCAACGGCTTAAGGAAGCGGCAGAAAAAGCAAAACATGAGCTTTCTACTGCCATGGAAACAGAAATCAATCAACCATTTATTACGTCAGATGCATCTGGGCCAAAACATCTTGTACTCAAAATGACTCGCGCAAAACTGGAAGATTTGGTTGGCGGATTGGTGCAAAAAACGCTTGAACCATGCAAAAAAGCATTGAATGATGCAGGCCTAAAACCAAGTGATATCAATGAAGTTGTCATGGTGGGCGGTATGACACGCATGCCATTGGTGCATCAGACCGTGGAACAATTTTTTGGAAAAAAAGCAAACATGAGCGTGAATCCGGATGAAGTAGTGGCGGTAGGCGCTGCAGTGCAGGCCGGTGTGTTGCAAGGTGAAGTAAAAGACGTGCTTCTTTTGGATGTCACACCGCTTTCATTGGGTTTGGAAACGCTTGGTGGCGTTATGACAAAACTCATTGAACGCAATACTACTATCCCAACATCTAAATCGCAAGTATTTTCTACTGCTGCGGATAATCAGACATCTGTGGAAGTTCATGTGCTTCAGGGCGAGCGCGATTTTTCTGCAGACAATAAAACGCTCGGGCGGTTTATCTTGGATGGCATTCCTCCTGCTCCACGCGGCATGCCACAAGTGGAAGTGACATTTGATATTGATGCAAACGGCATTTTACATGTATCTGCAAAAGATAAGGCAACATCAAAAGAGCAAAAAATTACCATTACAGCATCTACAAGCCTTTCAAAAGAAGAAGTAGAACGCATGAAACAAGAAGCGGAATTACACGCAGAAGAAGACAAAAAGAAGCGCGAAATGGTTGACTTAAAAAATCATGCCGAAGCTATTATATATCAGACAGAAAAAACTCTAAAAGAGCATGGCGACAAAGCGCCAGCTGATGTAAAACAGCAGATTGAAGAAAAATTAGAAACATTGAAAAAACTAAAAGATTCTGATGATAGCGATGCACTGAATCGTGCTATACAAGAAATGAATGAACTTATTTCAAAAATAGGTGCGGCCATGTATCAACAGCCAGGCGCGCAAGGAGAAGGCGGACAGCCAGAAGAGCAGAGTGATCCAGAAGCTGGTCCGGAAGATAAGGGGCCTATTGATGCTGACTTTGAAAAGAAATAGCCATGAAAGACTATTATGAACTCCTTGGCGTGTCTAAGGGCGCAAACGAGGATGAAATAAAAAAAGCATTTAGAAAACTTGCACATCAATATCACCCAGATAAGCAAGGCGGCGATGAAAAGAAATTCAAGGAAATCAATGAAGCATATCAAGTGCTTTCTGATACAGAAAAACGGAGAATGTATGATCAAGTAGGTCATTCTGCGTATAAACAAGGCGCAAGTGGCGCAGGGCCTTCTTGGGGTGGCGCTGGATTTGGTAATGGCGTTGAGTTTGACATGGGAGATCTTGGAGATGTTTTTGGAGATTTTTTTGGATTTGGCGGTGGAAAACGGCAAGGAGGATCGCGGCAAAAGCGCGGCAAGGATATTGCCATGGATATGACGCTTGATTTTAAAGAGGCGGTATTTGGCACAGAAAAAGAAGTAAAACTCTATAAAACATCCACATGCAATAAATGTCACGGAAATGGCGCTGAACCGGGTACGAAAATTTCTCAATGTGGTACATGTAAGGGGACTGGACAAGTAACGTCAGTTCAGCGAACATTCCTTGGAAATATTCAAACTGCAACCACATGTCCGCAATGCCATGGAAGTGGTTCACATATTGAGAAAAAATGCAGTGAATGCGGTGGACAGGGCATTACAAAAAAAGAAGAAAAACTGTCTGTAAAAATACCCGCAGGCATTAATGATAATGAAACAATTAGACTTACTGGCCAGGGTGAGGCAGGCGTACATGGCGCTCCTGCCGGAGATTTGTATATCACTATGCGCGTGCGTCAGGATAAGCGATTTGCACGAGAAGGAGATGATTTACTGATTACTATCCCCATTCTTTTTACGCAAGCAACACTTGGAGACACTGTTTCCCTTGAAACGCTTGATGGAAAAACAGAACTTCGCATTCCGCCAGGTACGCAATCTGGCACAGTATTACGCATGCAGGGGATGGGCGTCCCCCATTTGCGGAAAAGTGGACGGGGAAGTATATTAGTTGCACTAGATATTCAGACTCCAAAAAATCTTTCCAGAAAACAGCGAGAATTACTGGAACAACTAAAAAAAGAAGGAATTTAGAAAAAAACCGGTAAAAATGTCATTCTGAGAGCATCCGCCAGCTGGCGGAGAAGAATCCCGACTTTTATTATTGATATGTTGGGATTTTTATTTTTTTACCATCCAAAATTATGCTATACTATATATGGACTTCTTAGCTGTCTTTTAGCAATAAGAGGCAGTCAAGTGCCTTTTTGAGTACTTAAGGAATATCTTTATGTCCTCTTCATTATCTTCAACATTGATCAATGTTTCTTTTGATCAAGCATTTTCCAAAATTGGCGCCGCGAATTGGGATACATTTATTTTTCTTGCGTTTGGCATCGCGGTTGTTATCTATGCCTTTTTTGTCAGTAGAGAACGCTTAGCCGTGGTGCTTTTAAGTGTCTATACTGCGCTTGCGCTTATGCTTGGCACGCCGTTTTTTCTGAATATTTTAAAAGTTGCGCCACAAGCAGATGTGATAAAAATTCAACTAAGTGTCTTTATCGGGCTTTTTCTGCTTTTGTATGTTCTTTTTTCACTGAATATGTCCTTGCGTTCTGAAATTGGTCATGCATGGTGGCAGGCAGTGCTCTTGAGTATTTTACAAGTTGGACTTTTGTTGAGCAGTATCCTTTATTTTATCCCCAAAGATATGTTTTCAAGCGATCTTACCAAATATTTTTTTACCAATGATATTGCGCGGAGCGCATGGATGATTGCGCCGATAATTGCAATGTTTTTTATGCGCAAAAAGAAACACGATGCTCCACCGCAAATATAAGTGATATATGGCAGATAAGTCTCCCATTGAACGGCCGCAAACAGAAAAACCAGAAATCCGAACAGAACGCCCTGAGGCAGGAGTTTTACCTGTACGCGTGGAAAAAGAAGCGCGGCCAGCAGTGGAGCGCACGCCAGTTTCTCCGCCTACTATTGCAGGGGCGGTTGCAGCTCAGCCTATAAAGAAAAAAATAGAAAAATCAGAAACTCGAAAAGAAATAGAGGAAATCCTTGCAGAAGATTTAGAAGAAGTATATGCATCATTGCCGGCGCAAGCACGGGTAAAATTTCGTATTGAAGGAGAAAAAGCAGCGGCAAAAGTTGAACTTCTTTTAAAGCATGCAAAACTTGCGCTTGTGGAGCTTATTAAAGTTATTCGCGAGTGGCTTTTGGTATTGCCGGGGGTAAATCGTTTTTTTGTGGAACAAGAGGCAAAAATTAAAGCAGATAAGCTTATCGTTTTGCATAAAGGAAAACACGAATAAAGCATACGTATGGAGCCAGAATTTCTTCCACAAGATGAAATTTCTTATGCCGCAACATCTGTGGTGAATGAGAACGTATTTTTTTTCACGCTTCTCTGGATTGTTGCTATTGTTGTTGTAACAGTTATCGCGCTTTTTATAACACGAAAAATTCTTCATAGAATATTTGCAGTTCCTATTGCCATGAAAAAGAAAGTACTCCAAGTGTTAGTGCCAAAAGAAGCATCTAAAAAAGAAGAAGAACAGAAATCATCAAAAAAAGATTATAAAGAGCTTATTGCGGTCATGGAATCTTTTTACATGGCACTGGGACATTTGAAACCAAAACATAAATTACGCGGATTTCTTATAGGGCGTGATGATCAGGTAAGTTTTGAAATTGTCGCGCTTGATGGTCTTATTAAATTTTTTGTTGTCATGCCAGATTATTTGCATGATTTTTTTGAACAGCAAATTCATGCGCAATATCCGTCTGCGCAAATTAAAGAAATAGAAGATTATAACATGTTTCGTCCGCGCGGCTATATTGCATCTGCGCCGCTTGTGTTAAACAAAAGTTGGATATTTCCCATTCGTTCTTATAAAAAATCAGAATCAGATCCATTAAATTCACTTACCAATGCCATGAGTAAGGTAGAGAAAAATCAGGGTGCCGCAATTCAAATTTTAGTGCGAACCGCACCGCGAAAATGGCGGCAACAGGGGTTACGAGTAATTAGTGATATGCAACAAGGCAAAACCCTTAATGAAGCAATTAATAAATTTGCACCGGAAAAAATTATAGGGGGCGCCCTGAATGTTGCAACAAATGCACTTTTGGGGTCTATGGGCTCTGACCAATCATGGCGCGGCCAGCAAATTCCCGGCGCACCCATGCAACAGCCAAAAGAATATCGCCATACCAACATTGAACAAGAGCTCATGAAATCTATTGGAGAAAAAAGTTCAAAAGTTGGGTTTGAGGTGAACGTCCGCGTAGTCACATCTGCAGATAAGCCACAGCTTGCAGAAATGAATTTGTTTAATCTCTGTAATGCATTCGCCGTATTTCTTGGTCCGGAATCTGGCATGAATTTTTATAAAGAAAAATATTTTTCCAAAAGAGCGCTTATTAAAAGTTTTATTTACAGAAGCTTTGATGAAAAACGGCGGTTTGTATTAAATACAGAAGAACTTGCGAGCGTGTATCACATGCCTATTAGCAGTACGGAAACACCAAATATTGAATGGCTCAAAGCGCGAGGAGCAACGCCGCCGTTGAATATGCCAAAAGAGGGTATTATTTTGGGAGAGAGTCATTATCGCGGAAAAAATACTCTTGTACGAATTGCAAAAGATGATCGCCGCCGCCATATGTATGTCATTGGTATGACCGGAAGCGGTAAATCTACCATCATGCAAAACATGATCGTACAGGATATTCAAAATGGCGAAGGATGTTGTTATATTGATCCGCACGGTGAAGCAGTTCAATTGATTTTAGGCTGTATACCGCCGGAGCGCGCAGATGACGTGATTCTTTTTGAGCCAGGAGATATTGAACGGCCCGTTGGGCTAAATATGCTGGAAGCAAAGACAGAAGATGAAAAAGATTTTGTCACGCAAGAAATGATTCAGATCTTTTACAAACTTGTTACTGATCCGTCCATGATTGGCCCAATTTTTGAACACTACATGCGCAATGCCATGCTTACCTTGATGGCTGACGTGGATGACCCGTATACTATTGTGGAAATTCCTCGCATTCTTACTGATACGGATTTTCAAGAATTCAAATTGAAAGATATTACTGACCCGATTATTCGCGCGTTTTGGGAAAAAGAATTACCACAGACATCTGGCCAGGCAAAAGGCGAGATGCTTCCATACCTCATTTCAAAAATCGGCAGATTTATTGAAAATAACATGATGCGAAATATTATTGGCCAACCACGATCCGGCTTTGATTTTCGTGAGGCAATGGATACTAAAAAAATTATTTTAGTGAATCTCTCAAAAGGTCAGATCGGAGAACTTAACAGTAATCTTTTGGGTTTGATTATTGTATCCAAACTTCAAATGGCAGCGCTTGGTAGAGTCAATATTCCGGAAGAACAACGCAATGATTTTTATCTGTATATTGATGAATTTCAAAATTTTATCACTGATAGTATTTCCACTATTTTATCTGAAGCTCGAAAATACCGGCTTGATTTGACCTTGGCACATCAATATATTGGTCAACTTTCTCCAAAACAAGGGGACAATAAAGTACGTGATGCAATATTTGGTAACGTAGGTACTATTTGTTGTTATCGCGTAGGTGTGGATGATTCAGAGCTTATGGCAAAGCAAATGGCGCCGGTATTCAATGAATTTGACGTGATGAACATAGATCGATTTACCGCATATCTTCGCCTTCTTATTAATCAAACAGCGGCACGGCCATTTGATATGAAGGCATTTCCAGCGCCCAAAGGAGATCCAAAAGTTGCTGAAGCTCTTCGCCAGCTTTCTCGGCTGAAATACGGCAGAGACAGAGCTATTGTAGAGGCAGAAATTTACGAGCGATCAAAATTAGGGGAATTATAAGAAATACTTGAAAAGAATCAGGTATTTGGTAGAGTAAAGAGAGAAAAAAAATCTCGCTCAAAAACAAAAAGAAAAACAAAATATATGGATACTCAATCTCTTTTTTCGCAAATTCTTGAAGAACAAGAATCGCGAGAATTGCATGGTAGCCGCTTTGAGCGCTTTTTTATTATTAAAGATTTATTGGATAGTGCTGAAAAAAAACTTCAAAAAGCTCGTGAGCTTTTTACACAAGAAATGGAGCGAATGGCTACTCCCAGTAAAGAGCAATACACAACAGACCAAAAAATAACAGATGTGGTACAAGATGAACTTGAGATTATTTCAAAAGAAGAATCAATTGAACCAAGAAAAATGTTTGTTTTCCGCGAACGAGAAGAAATACCATCAGGGCAAAAAATTGTAGAAGGAATTTTTGATGGCCAAAATATGATTGGACTAGACGGTAAGCAATATCATGTGCCGGTAAATTATGCATCAAAGTCTAAACTTACAGAAGGGGATACGCTTAAGCTTACTATTTCCGGACAAGGAAATTTTTTATATAAACAAATTGGTCCAATAGAACGCATGCGCATTGTTGCAACACTTGATTATAATTCTGATATGCGCGAGTATACTGCCAAATCGCAAGATAAGGTGTGGAAGGTGCTTACTGCAAGTATTACGTATTTTAAGGGTATACCCGGAGATGAGATTGTACTAATTGTGCCAAAAGGTCGTATGAGCACCTGGGCTGCAGTAGAAAATATTATTAAGAAAGATATTTTATAGACCTATGAGTCTCTATAGAAAATACCGCCCTCTTGTATTTAAAGATATTGCCGGTCAGGAACATATCAAGCAAACACTGCAAAATGAAATTGCGGGAAATTCCACAGTACACGCGTATCTTTTTTCCGGACCGCGTGCAGTGGGTAAGACCACAACCGCGCGAATTCTGGCGCGTGCTGTGAATTGTACTAAGCGGAAAGACGGAGAAAGCGAACCATGTAACGGCTGTGATTCTTGTGAATCTATTTTGCAGGGTAGAGCGCTTGATATGATGGAAATAGACGCGGCATCGCATACCGGCGTAGATAATGTGAGAGAAAATATTATTGCTGCAGCGCGTGTGGCAAATGCAAGTTTGAAAGTGAAGATATTTGTGATTGATGAAGTACACATGCTTTCAACTTCTGCGTTTAATGCGCTTCTCAAGCTCATGGAAGAACCGCCGCAAAATGTAGTATTTATTCTCGCTACGACCGAACTCCATAAAGTGCCAGCAACAATTGTATCTCGGTGTCAGCGGTTTGATTTTAAAAAAATCAATTCTGTGGATATGGAGAAACGACTAAAAAAACTCATAAAAATGGAGAAAAAAGAAGTTGATGCCGATGTTTTGGATGATATTATTCGGCTTTCAGAAGGATGTTTGCGCGATGCGGAAAGTCTTTTAGGGCAAATCCTTTCCCTTGACGATAACGTTATTACCAGGCATACTGCAGAGGTGATATTGCCGCATTCAAACAGAGAACTTGTGCGCACTATTGCAGAAAATATAGCGAAAAAAGATACGCCAGCCGCGCTTGCGGCAGTGAATAGTGCGATTGAAGATGGTGTAGATATCCCCACTTTTCTTGATGATATCATTGAGTATTTCAGAAAAGGGCTTCTTTTGAAAAGTGGCGCAAGTGATGTACTTAGCCTGACACAACATGAAGCACGTGAACTTTCGCAAAATATAGAACGATTTGATAGTGAAGGCGTGATCCGTCTGATTGAATATTTTAGTGCAGCACAACGAGAAGTGAAATATGTATCATTACCGCAATTACCACTAGAGATCGCGGTGATACGGGGGTGTTTATGAGTGTTGAACAATTCCAAAGAGCTCGAGAGCTGGAAGATGTTTTACAAAAACAAGTTGAGACGCAATATTTACGTGAAGTTGATGGTATTGCAAATACCTTGAGAAATGATCTTTTGGATGAGATGATTGCATATGCTGATGGACAAAAAGATGTACGGACGGCAAGTATGCACGCAGTACGCGCATTAAGTGAATGGAAAATGTTTGCAAACGCTATTAATGAATGCGTAAAAAATGGAAGTATTTCCTCACTACGGAAAGTAAAAGAAGCCCTTGTTGATTCGGCAAGTATGCTTAGGAAAGAAAAACATTCTTTCAAGAAAGATGAAAAAGAAGAAAAAGAAGATGAACAAGATTTGCGCGGAAAAACACTGGAAAAAATGTTTGGAAAAAATATGCTGAATGCGGTGAATACGGTTGCGAATCAGCTAAGAAATGACATGATGGCAAGTATGGTACCAAAAGGGTCCGGGTTTGGTCCGGCATGGCTGCGACAATCTCTGGATCCGTGGAAAAAGTTTGGAGAAGCGTTGCATGTGCGGCATATGAGCGGAAATACAGATGATGAGAATCTGATTAAAAGTGTTATGAGCGGTGCGGTTCAGCGGCTTATGAAAGATATTCAGATTGAGAGAAAAAAAGAAACAGTCAAAAGATAAAAATAATGCGGGATCGTCTAACGGTAGTAATATTCTTTGACAATTTTTAGTCAGAATGATATGATTGAATCATGCCATGGAATAAAGGATTTACGAAATTAAGTCATTTATCTGTAAGAAAAATATCTGAGACGATGAAACAAAAACGTCTCGATAATTTTAAAAAATGGCGCGATCGGATGAAAAAAGAGGGGAAAATTAAAACTTCATATCCTTCATTTCTCAAAAGTAAAGAACTTGCTGAACTTATTGGGGTTGTTCTTGGAGATGGACATATTGAAAAATTTCCACGAACAGAAAGAATATACATAAGTTCGCATTCGGAAAATAGCGGTTTTATCCGACGTTATGAGAATATTTTGCAAAAAATTTTTAATAAAAATCCAAATATATTAAAAACAAAAAAGAAATGTATAAGAATCGGTCTTTACGAAAAATATATTAGTAAACGTCTTGGCGTCCCAACTGGGAGTAGGAAAGAAATAAAATTTATTCTTCCCTATTGGATAAGAAATAATAAAAAAATACTCATTCCATTTTTGCGTGGTTTATATGAAGCAGAGGGATCTTATTGTATTCATAAACAGACGGCAACGTATAAGTTTATTTTTTCAAATAAAAATGAAAGTCTTTTGTTAATTGTTTTTTTGTCGTTGAAGCGGTTGGGATTTCATCCTCATAGAGATGCAGTACGAGTTCAAATCTCAAGAAGAAAAGAAGTAGAGGATCTTGTCAAATTGATTCAGTTCAGATATTATTAGGCATTATAATGCGGAGTAGTGTAAGGGCAGCACGGCTGACTCTGAATCAGCAAATCTAGGTTCGAATCCTAGCTCCGCAGCCAGGAGCATTTAAAAACTATTTTTCATGCAAGATTTTTGGAATCGTTTTAGAAAGATTGGCGCAGTGAAACGGCAGAGTATTATCCTTCTTTTTTGGCAGTTAGCGCTTTCGGTACTCGGGTATGTGAAGGTCATGTATTTTTCTCATGTTGTGGGCGCCAGTGTGATGGGCGCGTATTTTTTATTTATTGCATATTACAGCATTATTTCAGTGGTGAGCGATGGAGGATTTGGAAAGGCGGCTGTCAAACGTATTAGCGAGGGAGAAGAACAAAATGCATATTTTTCTGCGTATGTATTTCTTCGGATTGTTTTTATCATGAGCGCAGTACTTGTATTATTCCTTTTGAAAAATTTTTTTCACAATCTCAATGAGTCAGGACTTTTTATTTTATTACCGATCTTTTTAATAGCGGCACTTATTCAAGGAACCGTAGGAATGGGGGTTGCAGGACAGGGGAAAATGGGTATCTACGCTACATGCGGAAGTATCGGGAATGTATCTACGGTTTTTCTTCAAGTTATTGCCATTAATCTTGGATACGGAGCTTTTGGCTTGGCGCTTGGGGCAATAGGCGGTGTTCTTATTGGAGGAATTCTTGAATTTTTTTTCCTCGGCCTTCGTTTGGTCCATTTTTCATTTCATCACCTTAAAAATTTATTTGGTATTGCTTTCTGGCTTTTTTTATCATCTGGCGGGATTCTTATTTTTTCTTACACGGATACGATTCTCATAGGGTATTTCATGGACAATGCTTCAGTAGGTATTTATAAAATTGTATTTCAATTATCTACGGTTGCGGCATTTATTACTGGCGTACTCGGGTCTGTTCTCTGGCCGCGTATCAATAAATGGTGGAAAGAGAATGAAAAAGAGCTTATTGAGAAATCTCTTTCGCAAGCTTTTAGTTATTCATTAGCTCTTGCAATTCCTATTTGTGTCGGAGGTATTCTTTTGGGCGATAAAATATTACAGTATTTATATGGCCATGAATTTGTGACAGGATATGCGGCATTTGTGGTATTGCTTGGAGTGCAAATTATTAATGTATTCCAAAGTTTTTTTATTTTGTATCTTGACGCACTATATTTCTTGAAACAATCTTTTAAAATAACAGCATTAGCCGCACTTTTAAATGTCATTTTAAATATCGTACTCATTCCACGTTTTGGCATTGTCGGAGGGGCATTTTCTATTCTCCTATCAATGTGTCTTATTACTCTATTGGCATGGAACATCCTTTCAAAAGAAATTATTATTAAAATTGAATGGAAAAAAATTTGGCATATTATACTCGCCACTCTTTCTATGGGGATCGCTGTCGGTGTGATGAGATTGCTTATTCCATCTGTCCATGCATGGGAATTATTTGTTCAGATAAGTATTGGTGGAGCAGTATTTATTATCGTTATGCTAAAATTAGATAAGAATATGTGGATAGATTTACGAGAAATGCTTGTATCTATGAAGATAGTACAAGCTACAGGAGTAGAGGATATTTAATATGGAAACACTGCTGTATTGGCTATACGCATGCGGTATTTTTTTGATTTTTTTTATTCCGGGTTTTGCAATAGCTCAATGTATTAAAAATTTGAATGGAGGAGAAAAGTTATCTGTTAGCTTTGGAATTTCTTTTTTATTTTTACTAGTATTGCTGCCATTTTTTGCGTTTAAGCTTGCGCTTTTTGGACGCATTTTTTTTATATGTATATTTGGTATTTCACTATGGTTTCTTTTTAAGAAAAGAAAAGAAATTTATTTTGATAGTGATGCAAGATATATCTTGTTCGTTTTGATTGCAGGAATAGCAATGAAGCTTTTTTTGCAAATTTTTTGGGAATATCCCGTAATTGGAGGAGATTGGTTTTCTCATACATTTCTTCTTCCGCATGCATTGAATTCTGGTAATTGGACTTCGCCGCAAGATAGAACTGCATTATTCAGTATATTGATATTTTCTCTCCATTCCGTTTTAAATACTTCATTATATCAATTTTGGATTTCGCAGATTGCAAGTATCGTAATGAATAGTATTTTTATTATTCCCGCATACTTTATAGCAAAAAAAGTTTTCAGTAATACGGTTGCAAAAACTTCAATTTTATTTCTTCTTGTCACGCCATTTTTAAATTTTCAGACGCTGTATACATGGCCCAAGAACGCCGCAATGTACGGCATTCTTATGATGATATATTTTCTATTTTTTAGCGATCAGAATGTCAAATTTCGTTATATTTTTGCAGGATTTTTTGCGGGATTTGCATTTTGGTTTCATAATTATTCACTGATTTACATTGGAGTTGCGGTGCTTATTCTGGCATATTGCGCGATACGATCAAGAGTAAAAAATATATTATTTTTTGTTGTCCCGTTATTTCTAATTCTCATTCCTTATTGCGTATGGATATACATTTCATACGGAACATTTTCCAGTTCTCGTTTTTTCTATTATCCAATAGCAGTGCGAGGATATGATTCTGCTTTTACGGAGACGCCGCGCGAACTATGGAAAATTTTTAGAGAAACGCCTTTGAGAGAAATATTTCTTACACGGATAGAAAATGCCGTTATAACATTCACACCAGCTACGCTCCCTATAGACCCCATTGCAACAAGTTTTCCACATTATAATCCTATTTATTATTATTCGCACGATCTTCCCGGCGCACTTTCTACGCTGATGTATATTGCAGTGCTTTGCTGGTTTTTTGCGTATATTTTTAGAAAAAGAAAAACATCAGCAATTCTTGTAAGTTTCATATTTTTACCAACTTTTATATTCCTTTTGATATGGGGATGGCGAGATTGGGGACTTTTGACGGCTGGGTTTAACCCAACAATTCCTCTATTAGTTATGCTTGGCATGAATGAATTATATAGCTGGAATACACGATACATGCGCCTCATCATTTACATTTTGTTCATTTCAGCTATCATTGAGAATGATATATTTGCTTTTCTTATCGGCAAATTTTATCTCATAGAAGGAGGCATTCAGGCGCTTGCAAAAACAGGACGGCAATATATTCCAGATTTTCAGATTTCGCAATTTATTTCGGCGCATTTTCTAATGGAAGGAAGTGTATCTGTTTTATATAATTTTTTGATTCTAGTTGGAATACTTATTGGCGCATATTTTTTTTATAAAAAATCAGTAAGCAAGGAAGAATCTCTATGAAGATTATCATCACTGGCGGAGCAGGTTTTGTGGGATCCCACTTGGCGATTGAATTCAAGAAAAATAGAAGAGACTATGAAGTCATTGCTTTTGATAATCTCAAGCGAAGAGGATCTGAGTTAAATATTCCGCGACTCAAGGCGTACGGAGTTGAATTTATACATGGAGATATTAGAAACAAAGAAGATTTTGACGCACTTAGTCACTGCGATGTTATGATAGAATGTTCTGCGGAGCCGTCTGTGATGGCGGGAGTCGATTCTTCTCCTGGATATGTATTGAACACAAATCTTTGTGGAACAATGAACTGTCTTGAATATGTTAGGAAATGCAAAGCAGATGTTATTTTTTTATCTACAAGTAGAGTGTATCCCACTAAGATTATTAATAGCCTTAAGTATCAGGAAACACCTACGAGATTCGAATTATCAGATGAACAAAATATAGCAGGAGTTTCTTTGCAAGGACTCACGGAAGATTTTCCCTTGCATGGCGCGCGAACGCTTTACGGCACGACGAAGTTGGCGTCAGAATTGCTCATAGAGGAATATAGTGATATGTACGGTATCCGTGCGGTAATCAATCGATGTGGTGTTATTTCAGGAAGCTGGCAAATGGGAAAAGTTGATCAAGGCGTTATAGTACTTTGGGTTGCGCGGCATGTATTTGGTCAGCCATTGCAGTATTTTGGATATGGCGGAACAGGAAAGCAAGTGCGTGACGTTCTCCATGTGCAAGATCTCTATCGCCTCATAGAACATCAAATCGATACTATAGATGCGCACAATGGCGAAATATATAATGTGGGAGGCGGGCGTGAACAATCTATTTCTCTCTGTGAGCTGACGTCGTTATGCCAGAAGTATACTGGCAATACAATAGAAATACGCGGCGTTGACGCGGATCGAGCTGGCGATATTCGTTTATATATTTCTGATCATTCCAAGATAACAAAGAAAACAGGATGGAAGCCGGAAATTTCAGTTGAGCGCACGATTGAGGAAATAGCCACATGGATACAAAATAATAAAGAGCAGCTACGTCCTATTCTTTCATAGTATATTTATGAATATTGCATTAATCACTGGATCAGCGGGTCTGATAGGAGCAGAATCAGTACGATTTTTTAGCACCAAAGGATTTAAAATTATTGGCGTGGATAATGACATGCGCCGTTTCTTTTTTGGCGATGAAGCATCTACAAAATGGAGCAGAGAGCGGCTTGAATCAGAGGTAGCGGATTATACGCATTATGACAAAGATATCAGAGACAGAGAGGCAATGGAACATATTTTTCAAGAATATGGTCACGATATTAAGCTTATTATCCATACTGCGGCTCAGCCATCTCATGATTGGGCCGCAAATGATCCATTTACAGACTTTACCGTGAATGCGCATGGTACGCTTACATTGCTTGAAATGACACGAAAATACTGTCCTGATGCAGTATTTATTTTTACATCTACAAATAAAGTGTATGGCGATACACCTAATGATCTCCCGCTTGGTGAACAAGAAATGCGATGGGAGGTCAGTGAATCTCATCCGTATTATGAGCACGGCATTGACGAATCAATGAGCATTGATAAAACAAAGCACAGTTTATTTGGTGTTTCAAAGGTTGCTGCAGACGTACTAGTACAGGAGTATGGAAAATATTTTTCTATCAAAACTGCATGTTTTCGTGGAGGATGTCTTACCGGACCGGGACATTCACCATCTGTACTGCATGGATTCCTGGCATATCTCATGAAATGCGCGGCAACTGGTGCGCCATACACCATATTTGGATACAAAGGCAAACAAGTGAGAGATAATATCCATAGCTATGATCTTGTGAATGCTTTTTGGCATTTCTATCAACATCCGCGGATGGGAGAGGTATATAATATGGGCGGAAGCAGGCATTCAAACTGTTCCATGCTTGAGGCGATAGCACTGTGTGAAGATATTACCGGAAAAAAAATGAATACATCCTATCAAGAAACAAACCGTATTGGCGATCATATCTGGTACATCAGCGATGTGCGCAAATTTCAGAATCATTATCCGGAATGGCAGTATACGTATGGCCTGAAAGAAATTCTTGCGGAGATTTTTAATAACAGTGTTTTTAGAAAATAAAATCATGGATTATCTAGATAAAATGTATAGACAAAGATTTGAAGGGGATATAAATTTTAGAGTACAGATGTGGAAAATTTTGTGTACAAATTTTTTCCAGAAATATATAGTTGCGAATGCAGTTGTTTTGGATATTGCCGCTGGATATTGTGAATTCATAAACGCAATTCATGCGAAGCGAAAAATAGCACTTGACTTGAACCCTGATATAAAAAAATATGCAGCAAGAGATATTGAAGTGATTCATTCAGTGTCGAATGATATGAGTCAGCTCCAAGATAATTCTATTGATGTTGCATTTGCAAGTAATTTTTTTGAACATATATCAAAAAATGACATTGTAGCTACGCTTCGCGAGGTACAGAGAGTGCTTAAAGCAGGAGGAAGATTTCTTATTATGCAACCCAATATCCGCTATTGTTATAGAGATTATTGGATGTTTTTTGATCATATAACGCCACTGGATGATCGAAGTTTTTGTGAGGTATTAGAAATGAATAATTTTATTATTATCGAACGCAAGGCGAGATTTTTGCCATATACTACAAAGAGTAGATTGTCGAAATCACTGTTACTCTTGAAAGTATATCTAAGATTTTCATTTTTCCAGTATTTAATCGGTCAGCAGTTTTTTATTTGCGCTCAGAAAAATAAAACAGCATGAGACGCTATGACTATTGCACTTTCTATAATTATTCCTGCGTATAATGAAGAATCTCGAATTGGGAATACGTTAAAGGCATTTGAATATGGCGTGAAGACGCCGCATGAAATAATCGTAGTCGTAGATCATTGTACGGATAAGACAAAAGATATTGTTGAGCAATTTGCAAAAGATCATTTGCATATTCGCGTTATGGAAAATACATACGACAGAGGATTTGGAAATGCAGTGAGAACTGGTTTTGAAGCCGCGCAAGGTGATGCTGTGATTCCGATCATGGCAGATCTTTGTGATGAACCGTGCACTATTGATAGAATGCATGCAAAGCTTATGGAGGGGTATGATGTTGTATGCGGATCGCGGTATATGCGCGGTGGCAAAAAATACGGAGGACCTATTATTCAAAATATTGCATCCCGGTTTGTTTCATATTCTTTGAAAATTTTTACCAGAATTCCAACATGGGATGCGGCAAATGCATTTAAGATGTATCGTCGTCATTTCCTCGAAAAAATCGGATACGCTGTCAACAATACTGGAACAGAATATTCCATGTATATTATTTTCCGAGCATATTTTTCTGGAGGAAAAATTACTGAAATTCCAACAACATGGAGAGGACAGCCAATCCCGTTTTTGCGAGAGCTTAGAATTTTTAAACGAACACCCGACTACGCGAAGGCATATGGCGAGGCAATGAGAAGATTGAGAAAAAAATAGTTAACGTATGACAGAAAATGTTTCCAAGACAGCAGAACGAATAGTTCCTAAAAATTTTAAATCTAAAGAGGAGTATCTTATATATTTGCGACATCTTTTTGCATATTCATATTCAAGAGATCAAATGCAAAAAGAAAATATTGTATTGGAAATTGGTTGCGGAGAGGGATATGGAACGCATTTCATCTCTGAAAAAATTTCAAAAATTATTGGTCTAGATATTGATAATGATACAATTAAACGCGCATCTGAAGAATACCAAAGTGAATTTTGTATCTTTCAGAAATATGACGGAATAAAAATTCCGTTTGAAGATAATGTATTTGATATAGTTGTTTCATTTCAAGTTGTTGAACATATCAAGGATGATGAAAATTTTATCTCAGAGGCTTATCGTGTTTTGAAGAGGGGGGGATTATTTATTCTAACGACACCAAATAGAATTCATAGACTAAAATCAGATCAGAAACCTTGGCAAAAATTTCATATCAGAGAATATAGTGCGATGCAACTACGAGAACTGTTATGTAATGTTTTTATAAACGTTGAAATTTTAGGAATTCGCGGAAAACTCCCAGTGCAAGAGATAGAGTTGAAGAGAGTCTTGCAATGCAGAAATATAGCATTACGCGATCCTTTTAATATAAGATTGTTGATACCGAGATCAATTAGAATTTCGATTTTTAAATTGATAAAGAGGGAGCAAAAGACAAATAGAAATTTTCTTCGAGAGTATTTTATGGAAGATTTTTTTATTATTAAAGAAAATATCGAAGAAAGCATCGATTTGGTGGGAGTCTGTAAAAAATAATTTTTTGATGCAAATTACGAACCGATACATAGCTTCGAATTATTAACTGATATGCAATTAATATCTCATCAAGATGTTTTAGATGCGAATTTATTCGAGTATGATGGCGACATGGGAGAAACTTATTTCAAAGAATATGAAAGTGGTTCCGGTGATTTTCATTACAACATCAATTATTCAAAAAATATCAATATCTCCTATTGTAAAAATCTTCAAAAAGACGATGGGGTGATATTGGAACTTGGATCGGGAACAGGTAAGCTTTCGATGGATATTATCGGTTTATTTCCCCAGAATAATTTTATTTTTAATGATCTTTCAAAAAAAATGCTCGGGAAGCTGAAACATAGAATAGACAATTTGGGTGCGACTATACACGCACGGTATATTGCGGGTGCAGCTGAGGATATTTTATTAGAAATTAAAGAACCCGTTTATTTGCTTTGTATGGAGGCCGCACTTCATCATTTTTATGACTATGAAGACATTCTTTATAAAATGGTCAGGTTAAAGCCGCGGTATATATTTTTTGCACTTGAACCCATAAATTCTAGGGAGGTTGGTATGTTCACAAAAATAATGCACACATGTGCTTACGGAAAATTTTTTTTACGTCCCGTATTTACTAAATTGCCGTATGTACATATAATAAAAAAAATAGTTGCAATAGTTAGTGCTGATACTGCCAAAAAGTCAATCGAGAATGAAAAAGAACAGAGAATGCACCGGATCGCGGAATCGGGAAGTGAAAAAATTAGTTACAACCGAATTAAATTTTTTTTTCATGATAATAAATATTGCATCGTGCGTGAAGATGTTGGATTTGCTCACTACCGACACATTCCGATCTATCAATATGTCATGAAGCCATTACGTCTTTTTAATCATTTCACTGTATTATTTGAGAGAATTGATTAAGAAGTACTAATCAAAAAGAGATTTAATTTTCTCTGTCCGCATTTTCCATTGGAACTCTTGCTCTACTCGTTTTTTTCCATTTTCTCCAAGGCGTTTTGACAATTCATTATCAGAGAGAAGTTCTATGGCTGCATGCACAATTTGCGCACTATTTTTTTCGTCAACTAAGATACCGGTTTCGCCGTCAATAACTGCATCTGGAATTCCGCCGCATCTGGATCCGATAACTGGTTTTCCGCATGAATTTGCTTCAAGGAAAACAATACCAAACCCTTCCATATTACCATTTTTGAGCGTGAACGGTGTCATGATAAAAATATCACATCGCTCTATCCATTGTCGTATGACTACTCCTTCAAGCGCGCCCATGAAATAGATATTTTTAGAAACACCTTGCTTTTCTGCCTGTTTTTGAAGAGTGATTTGGTGGGGACCTTCGCCGATCACTACATAAACGACATTTGGATATGATCGTAATATTTCTGGCAAAGCATCAATAACATAAGAAATTCCTTTTCGCTCTACAAGGCGCGATATCGTTAGTATGATTCGTTTACCAGATAAATCTGTCAGTAATTCTTTTGATAATTCATCATGTATTTGCGAACGGAAAGATAAAAGACTTGGACACGGATACATGATTCTAATGTTATTCTCACTTCCCCCAAGACTCAAGAGATTTTTAGCAGTTGCTCTGCTGTTTGCGACTAACCATTCAGCATTACGCACTATATATGAGACAAGATATTTTTTTAAAATGGTATGCAGAGGAATTGCTGAATCCATTCCATGAGAAAAAATAATATACGGTATCCCATATATCCATTTTATAATAAGTGCTACTATGCCAGCAGATACTAAATGACTGTCAATAATAATTTCTATGCGTTCTTTTTTACAGATGGAAATAATTGATGGAATTTGAAAAAGAAGAGGGAGCCATCGCGGAAAAAATTGCCAAGTAAATGGTCTCCTGTAAATGCGATATGACACATCAAGTTCCTTTTGGGACTCTTTAAGGGGCGGCGCTAAAACAACCCATTTCTCTGCAGGTATTTCATTGCCAAAAAATCGCCAATATTGAGCTATTCCTCCAATTGATGGATAAAAATCGTGAGTAATAAGAAGGATTTTTTTCATAGTTTTCTTATATTTCTGATATTTCTAGTCTAGCAAATGAATAGTGTACGTCAAAACCAGCGTCAAAAAGTATTGTAAAATAAGATAAAAAAATATATACTTACGGAGTTATTCGAAATGATAAATCTATTTTAGCGTCAAAAAAAGTAGAAAACTATGAAGATCTGCATCTTTGCTAAGGGACTCCCTATCCACTGTACTGGAGGCGTTGAGATACACATACAAGAGCTTGTCGATGGTCTTATAAAAAGAGGACATCATGTAACAATTATTACGACAAAACATCCGAAGGGAGTTGAAAAAGAAGAGAGAGAGAATCTAAAAATTTATTACATTGGAGACAGATCCCTTGTTTGTACACAAAAATTTTATAAAGAATCAGCGCGCTTGTTTGAATATCTTCATAAAAAAGAACATTTCGATATCGTTCATAGTCAAAGCGGAGCTGGTCGGGGATATATTATGTATGCAAGGAAGACAATTCCCATTGTTATTTCATATCATGGAACAGCAATTGATGAAATACGGTCAAAAATAAATGTACTTGCATCTAATGTGAGCTTATCTGCAAAAGTAAAATCCGTTTTGTCACTTCCTAAATATGTGAAGGGGCATGTACTTACTTTTTCGCATCCGAAACAATTTGACGGAGCGGTAGCTACGAGCAATGAGCAAATTAAGATTTTGAAAGACGTATATAAATATCCAGATGACAAGATATACACAGTATTTAATGGTATTGATACGGAAACATTTCAGCCATCTGCGCACACTACCTTAAGAGAAAAATATGGTCTTGAAAAAAATAAAATTATCTTGACAGTTTCAAAACTTCAAGATCAAAAAGGTATTCAAAATATTATCCTGGCATTGCCGAGAATTCTACGGGAAATAAAAAATGCAAAACTATTTATTGTTGGGGATGGTAATTATAGAGCAGATCTTGAACGAATTGTTCAAAAAAACAATCTTGAAGATAAGGTCATATTTACAGGAACAATTCCAATTCAGAATTTGCCGGAATACTTCAATACATGTGATGTTTTTGTAAATCCGACGATTCGACAGAATGGGTATGACTTGACTATTCTTGAGGCAATGGCATGTGAGAAGCCCGTCGTTGTGTCAAGTATAGGAAGTGTCCCCACGGCGATTGCCGATGGAATTGATGGAATTCTTGTACCACCAGGAAATATAGAGAAGATCGCAAATGCAGTTTTACATATTTTACAGGATACCACGGGATCATTACGGTTAGGTAAATCTGCACGTGAAAAAATCATTCAAAAATTTAATATTGAATGTATGATTGACGGAACAATACAAGTGTATCAGGAGGTAATACAGAAATATAAAGAAGCGCGATCTAAAATTGACTCTATCTAAATAAATGAGTATTATTTTTCTATGACACATGTATGGAGCTAGAAAATCCTCGGGTACGAGATTGTTTTTATATTGAATTGCCATTATTTCAGGAACAAGAGAGAGGCAGTCTTTGCTTTGCAGAGCTCGGTACGCATATTGACTTTGAGATAAAACGATTTTTTTTCATTTCTAATGTTCCGGTCGGAGCAAGTCGAGCTCATCATGCAAATCAATTTACGAAACAAGTATTTTTCTGTTTAAGGGGCAGTGTAAAAGTAGAGATTGATGATGGAAAAAATAAAGACTCCGTTATTCTTTCAAAGCAGAACGTCGGGCTTTTTCTAGGAGAAATGCTGTGGAGAAGTATTTTTTTTCTTGAAGAAGATACGCTTTTTCTCGTTATTTGCTCAACATGCTACGATAAAGATGATTATATTACGGATTATAATATATTTTTAGAAAAAACAAGATGATATTATTTAATGACTTTAAACGGCAATACGAATTTTTAGAGTCCGCAATAAAAACAGCAGTTGGAGAAGTTTTTGAATCCGGTTATTTTATTTTAGGAAAAAAAGTTGAGAAATTTGAAAAAGAATTTTCCGAGTATCTTGGAGTGAAGTATGCCGTAGGAGTCGGAAGCGGGTATGACGCTATTCAAATTTCTTTATTGGCGCTTGGTATTGGCCATGGAGATGAGGTAATAACAACGCCACTTTCTGCTGCCGCAACAGCATTGGCTATACAAGCAGTAGGAGCTCTGCCAGTTTTCGTGGATGTTGACGACTATCTTAGTATTGACAGTGAAAAAATTGAGGAAAAAATAACAGAAAAAACGAAAGCGATTCTTCCCGTTCATCTCTATGGCAATCCTGCTGATATAAAGAAGATATATGGGATATGTCAAAAAAATAATATTTTTCTCATTGAAGACGCTGCACAAGCCCATGGAGCGATGTATGAATCTCAAAAATTAGGTACTTTTGGTATATTGAATTGCTTTAGTTTTTATCCGACCAAAAATCTTGGTTGTTTTGGAGACGGAGGTATGATTGTGACAGATGACGAGGAATTATATGAGAAATGCAAAATAATTAGAAATGGCGGACAAAAATCACGGTATGAGCATGTTTTGTTTGGTATCGATAGCAGGCTTGATGAGATTCAGGCAGCATTGCTTTCAGTGCAGCTCGTATATCTTGATGAGTATAATAAAAAACGATTCCACCTTGCGGAGATATACATGAAGCTTCTTAGAGATATCCCTCAAGTGAAATGTACATCTGCGAGGGAGAATAGCATTTCAAATTATCATTTATTCGTTATTGAATTAGATGATCGAGATGCGTTGAGTTCCTACTTGAGAGAATGTAATATTCCTACCCTTATTCATTATCCAATCCCAATTCATAAACAGAAATGTTTTTCGGAATTCAATACCTTGATCCTACCTTATGTTGAAGAGAAGGTTAAAGGAATTCTTTCATTGCCGATTCATCCATTCTTAAAGGATGAAGAAGTAGAATATGTTTGCGAAAAGATTGAGAGTTTTTATCAAAAAGAACAATAATGTTCATGATAGGTTTGATAAAAAAATATTGGAGAGAGAGATCGAAAAAAATGCTTTTAAACGGCAGAGTATCATTGCTTCATCCTCACAAAATTGCTCGGCAGGGTATTTTAGATGCTCTCATGCAGGCAAGGAAATATGCGCACGGTAGACTTTTAGATATAGGATGCGGCGATAAGCAATATGAATTTATTTTTCGCGGTTGCGTCACGGAATATATTGGCATTGATTTACCGCCAAATATTTCTGTATATAACGGTGAAAAAAAAGCCGATGCTTTCTGTTCTGCGCTCGCTCTTCCGTTTGAAGATAATAGTTTTGATACAGTTTTATCAACGCAAACTCTTGAACACGTTCCTGAACCACAAAAAATGCTTTCTGAAGCATTTAGAGTTTTAAAAAAAGACGGTCACTTTATACTTACTGCGCCAATGACATGGGGACTTCATGAGATACCCTATGATTATTATCGTTATACAAAGTACGGCCTTCAATATATGACGGAAAAATGCGGATTTAAGATTTTGTTTATTCAGCCAACATGCGGGAAGTTTGGAGTCATTGGTCAGAAAATGAGCGGTCTTATATATTATTTTGGAGGAATTTCTTCTTCACTATTTATTCAGGCGTTAAAGCGCGTTCTATGCGCAGCGATTCAAGCCATTGCTTTATTTATTGATAAATTTGATAAAGAGAAGAGTGATACCCTTGATTATTTCCTCGTTGCTAAGAAAATATGAAAATTGCAATCACATCTCGTTACTATAATAAATGTGGTGGCGCTTCAAGATATATCGCAGAATTAGCAGAACATTTTTCTCAAGAACATGAAGTTCATATTTTTTCTGTTGCATGGAGAGATGTGCATGATCTCCGAATAATTTTTCATAAAATTCAAGTTTTTCCATATATAAATTTTTCTTCTTCTATTCCATGTTCTCGTTTTCTAAAAAGAATTACACTTTTTTTAGAAGTTTTTACTTTCATGATTGAAACAACTATTTATTTTAAAATTTTCGGATCAAAGTTTGATATCGTGCATACGAATGCCGATATATTTTCTGGCGATGTTATTTCAGCGCATAGTATCTATGACACATGGAGAGATTATATGATAACATCCGGTCAGAAAAAAAGGCTTTCTATCGATCCTGTACAATGTTTTCTTGAACGGTGGCTCTATAGAAAAAGTCATGTAAAAAAAATTATAGCTCAAGCAGAAACCGGAAAACAAGAATTAATCCGATATCATCATGTAGCGCCAGAAAAAATAGCAGTCATACCTCATGCAGTAGATACAGAAGAATTCAAGTCGTTACCAAAATCCTCAACTATCGATCTTCGAAAAAAATATGACATTCCAGAAGAAAATATTGTTTTTTATATTCTTGCAACAGAATTTCCACGAAAGGGTATTTCTGAACTTATTCAGGCATTCGCGATACTAAAAAAAAGAGAGATAAAAAATATCACGTTATTGATCGCCGGTGAAGGACGACCATATGGTCCGGGAAAATATAGAAAACAAGCAGAGAATCTTGGAGTTGAGGGGGATGTTATTTTTACTGGACATGTTTCAGATTTAAACGCATATTATAATGTAGGAGATATATTCGTATTTCCTACAAAATATGAAGGATTTGGAATTCCAATTCTTGAAGCAATGGCAGTGGGTCTTCCTGTTATAACTAGTAGAATCGGTGCAGGAGAGCTTATTACTGACGATATTGATGGAATTATTTTGAAAAATCCTTATGATCCAAATGAAATTGCAGAAAAGATGGAAAAATTAGTGCGCGATGAGTCTTTGCGAAAAATAATGGGTATGAACGCGCGAAATACTGCAATGAAATACACGTGGAGCGAAACCGCGCAAAAAACTATGGATGTTTATAAAGAAATCATTAAAGAAAAAATATATGCAAGGAGCTGAAGAAATAAACAAGAAATGGTGGGAAAGCGATGGTCGTCTTGATAGATATGATCAAAAAACCGACGTATGGAAGCATTTATGGAGCGGAGGACATCTTATGTTTTCTGAAATTCCCCGTCATTCAAGAGTTCTTGATCTTGGCTGTGCAATGGGTCAACATGGAGAGTATTTAATACAAGAAAAAGATTGCGAAGTATATGGAATAGATATAGTTGACAAAGTTATTGAAGCGGCAAAATCAAAAGGGATCAAAGCAATACTGCATGATCTCAATGAATTATTGCCGTATGAAGATAAGGAATTTGATATTGTTCTTGCAGGAGATATTTTTGAACATGTGTACAACGTAGAACAACTTGCATCAGAATGTTTACGAATTTTAAAAATAAATGGAAAGCTTATTGCAAATATCCCGAATTATAATAGCTGGGCAAATAGAATTTTGACGCTATGTGGAAGAATGCATACGTATGTTACCGGCGGAGATGATAAGATGTTTTCTGTGCATATTCAGCAATTTAATTATGCCAGAATACAGTATCTTTTTTCAAAAGTTGGATTTTCAGATATTCGTATAAAACCAGTTGGAAGAATTGGAAGAATATGTAAAGATATTGCGGGAGCATATATTTTTGTTGGAAGCCATTCTCCGTATGGAACATGATGCATCATTACAGGCCACACTCGTCAGCATCATCATCCCTGTTTTTAATCGTCGTGATTTGCTTGTGAGAGCTTTGTGGAGTATTTTCAAACAATCGTATACAAATTTTGAAGTACTCGTTGTAGACGATAATTCATCTGAAGATATTCAAGAGATTATTTCTTCTTTTTATGATAATAGAATTTCATATATTCGGCATGAAAAAAATCAGGGAGCAAATGCCGCGCGCAATACTGGCGTAGCTCATGCAAAGGGATCATATATAGCATTTCTGGACTCGGATGATGAGTGGCTTTCAGAAAAACTAGAACAGCAAGTAAAAAAAATACTTGCTTCAGATGAGCGGGTTGGGGTGGTGTATTCAGGTTATTGGATTATGCTGAATGAGAAAAAATATCTTGGCCATATTCCGCAAAAGAAAGGAGATATTTTTTTTGACGAACTGCAAAGAGATCATATCAGTCCTACGTCATGCGTTCTCGTAAAAAAAGAATGTTTTGATAAGGTAGGAATATTTGATGTGCAAATGCCGGCGCGGCAGGATTATGAGATGTGGCTGCGCATCGCGCGAGAATTTTATTTTGATTATGTTCAAAATCCGCTTGCAATTATCTATTTTGATGATGATCCCAGAAGAATATCGTTAAGCGGCATTGAAAAACAAATTCAAGCAGAAGAGATGCTTTTGCAGAAATATAAAAGTGATATAGAGAAACAATCTCATAGAGATCAAAAAAATATCTATAGCGCGCATTATCTTATTCTCGGAAGGAGATGCTGGTATAATGGTAGTGCTCAAAAAGCACGAGAGTTTTTCATGAAAGCATTGCGCATAAAACCGGCGTGTCTGCAATGCTGGATATTATTTTTTATCTCTTTTTTTGGGAATAGATGGTATTATATAGCGTCAAATGCAACGCGGATAATGCGAACGTATTTGAATGGCAGAAAGAGTTCTGTATGAATATCCTTCATATCGTAAAACTTTATTATCCGTGGATTGGCGGCGTGGAAAAGGTAGCGCGAGAAATTGTTGAGGGTATACAGCATGATGCGAATGTTCATGTACTTTGCTGTCAGCATCGCGGAAGGGGGAGTAGAGAATTTATTGGTGGCGTGGAAGTGATAAAAGCAGGAAGTTTTGGCATGTTTTTTAGTATGCCCATTTCTTTCCCCTTTTGGTATTTATTTAGAAAGGAAGCGCAGTGGGCAGATATCTTGCATTTTCATCACCCGTTTCCTTTAGCCGATATTATATACCTCCTTTTTGCTCCGAAAAATAAAAAGGTTGTTATTACGTGGCATAGCGATATCTGGCGACAGAAAAGATTTCTGTCTGTTTATAAGCCGATACGGCAAATGTTTCTCCAAAGAGCTGATCGTATCTTAGTGACATCAGAGAATCTTTTGAAGAATTCAGAATGTCTGCAAGAGTTTAAAGAAAAATGCCGCGTGATGCCGCTTTTTATTGATACAGAGTATTGGAAAAATTTGAAAGAACGGGCAGTAATGCTGGATTCCCTTCGCCGGTCGGCGGATTCCGAGAATGATAAAAAGATTGTATTATTTGTCGGACGACTTGTCTATTATAAGGGTATAGAATATCTTATCGAAGCCATGAAAGGAATCGATGCGTTCTTAGTCATTGTTGGCAGTGGGCCACTTAAACAAGATCTTAAACAAAAAATAAAAAAAGAAAATCTCTCGCAAAATATACTATTCATTCCTCATCTTACTGATGAAGAATTAAAATGGTGCTATCAGCATGCGCATGTATTTGTATTGCCATCGGTTGAAAAAACAGAAGCGTTTGGGCTTGTTCAGCTTGAAGCAATGTTTTTTAGTTTGCCAGTGATCAATACAAACCTTTCTACGGGCGTACCGTCTGTAAGTATTCATGGCGAAACTGGTCTGACAGTAGCACCGCGAGATAGTAAGGCGCTGCATGATGCTATTCAGAAAATTTTAACAGACGAACGGCTTGCTCGAAGTATGGGTGAACGCGGCCATATACGCGTAGAAGAAGTATTTGGAAAGAAAAAAGCAATTGCAGATATTTTGGAGATGTATAAAGAAGTCTTAAATGTAGAGGATGAGAATTCAGACTTATCCACTTGATAACTCCATTTTTTATGAAATAATGGAGTTATGTATACCAGATTACTAAAATCGCCAAAAGAAAGAAGTTTCTTTTTATTTGGGCCACGTGGGACAGGAAAGACGACGTGGTTGAAAAGCGCATTTCCCAACGCGCTGTATTTTGATCTCCTTGATTCAGAAACGTACAATGATTTTCTTGCCAGGCCAAATCGTCTTGATACTTTGATACCCCCATCGTGGGATACTATTGTCATACTTGATGAAGTGCAGCGCGTGCCAGCGCTTTTGCATGAAGTGCATCGCCTCATTGAACATCGTAAGTTGCGATTTGCTCTTACAGGATCAAGCGCGCGAAAACTCAAAAAAGCAGATGTGAATCTTCTTGCAGGACGTGCGGTGACGCTATCCATGCATCCTTTAACATCAAAAGAGCTTGGAAAGGATTTTTCTATCAAACATCTTCTTGCATATGGCCACCTCCCAATGACTTTTTCCGGAGATGCTCCAAGTCAGTATCTTGAATCATATGTTACAACATATCTTCGCGAAGAAGTGCAAGCCGAGGGACTTACGCGCAATCTTGGATCATTTAGCCGTTTTTTGGAAATAGCAAGTTTTTCTCAAGCACAGCTTTTAAATGTATCGGATATTGCGCGAGAATGTGCAGTACATCGGAAGGTCGCGGAACACTATTTTACTATTCTAGAAGATCTTCTCATTGCGGAACGTATCCCGGTATTTGCAAAAAAAGCAAAACGCCGTACTGTTTGTCATCAAAAATTTTTCTTTTTTGATGCGGGGATTTATCGGACACTGCGGCCACGCGGTCCGCTTGACACCCCTGAAGATATTGATGGCGCAGCGCTGGAAACAGCCGTGTATCAGGAGATGCGAGCACTTAATCATTATTTAAGCAGTGGATATCGCATACATTTTTGGAGGACAGCATTTGGACATGAAGTAGATTTTGTCCTCTATGGAGAGCGTGGACTTCTTGCGATTGAGGTAAAACGAAGCGCTCGAGTAACTCCTGATGCATTACGCGGACTTTCCGCATTTATGAAAGAATATCCATCTGCCAAGCCGTTTCTTGTATATGGCGGTACGAAAGAATACTACGAAGGCGCAATAAAAATTTTGCCAGTTGACCGCTTCTTTGAGGTTCTGCCAGACATTCTTCGTGCCTGATTCCAGTCTGCGCGGAAATGACAGGAGTGAGAGCGTTATAATAGTAGGTATGAAACTAAAAATTACCACATATATTTTTGTAGGAATCTTCGGATTTTTTTTTATTGCGTCAACGCCAGCTCATGCATCTGCGGCTATCACAAAAATTGATCCGCAATCTTTGAAAGTTGGCGATTATCTTGCTATAGAGGGATCTGGATTTAAAAGTCAGCAGGGTCAATATGATTTTATTTGTTTTAGTGACACAAATACATGCATGGGAAAAACAAATACATCTGTGCAGTCTTGGTCTGATACGCGCATTGTGCTTAAACTTCCAGCGGGAGCGCTTTCTGGCCAGGTATTTTTAGTTCTTGAAGAAAGTGTCCGCAAGTGTGTTAATGAATTTTCTTGTTACGATACATCGGAACAGCGCAATTATTACGGTGGAGCTATTTCTATTATTCCAACAATTGCCGGAGCAACAAAAGATACTACTACCATGACTGCTATTACCTCCGCATCTCCTGGTGAAAATATTCATGTATTTGGCACTGGTTTTGAAAAAAGTGGACAAGTATATTTTGACGGAACACCGGCTAAGGTTGTGTCTTGGGAAACTACGCATATTGTAATACAAGTACCAGAAGTAAAAGCATCAACACGTAAACTCATCGTGAGAAAAACAAGCGAGTCGTCTGCAGAAATAAATTTTTCCGTTGCGCATGCGGTGAGTAATGATCTGCTTAGTGCAAGCCAATATTATCTTGATATCATTCACGCGCCAGATGTGTGGCAATATGCACAAGGGGCAGGTGTGATAGTAGCCGTGATAGATATCGGCGTCAATTTGAATCACGAAGACCTGGTAGATGCATTATGGAAAAATATAAAAGAAATTCCCAATAATGGCATTGATGATGATGCAAATGGATATATTGATGATTACTATGGATATAATTTTGGAAAAAATACCGCAGAAATTCTTCCCAGTGGAGATCATGGCAGTATGATTAGCGGTATCATTGCTGCACAAAAAGATAATGTAAAAGGAATTTCCGGCGTTGCGCCAAAAGCAAAAATCATGCCGCTTCAAATTGACATCTCTTCTCAAGATGTTGTGAGTCAAGTGAATAAAGCAATCCGATACGCTACAGATAATGGCGCGCAAGTGATTAATATGAGTTTTGTGACCCCAGGTCGTACCTATGTCCCGTTTTTAGAAAATGATTATAAAGATGCACTTCAATATGCGTATGCGCGCAATGTGGTGCTGGTGGTTGCCGCAGGAAACGGCGATGTGCTCGGACAGGGACAAAATCTTAATCTCAATCTTTTCCCACAATATCCTATTTGCAATAACAAGATGAATGACACAGAAATTCTTTTGGGTGTTTCCGCGCTAGATATATTTGGAGAAAAACTAACATCATTTTCTTCGTATGGCGATGCGTGCGTGAATATTGCAGCGCCAGGAAAAGATATTATAGGTTCATCGCATCCGGCATTTAATAATGGTCAGCTGTACGCTACGCAAGATGGCACGTCATTTGCTGCGCCGCAAGTGGCAGCTGCCGCAGCGCTTTTGAAGTCATATAAATCGCAGCTGACAAATTGGGAGATTATGAGAATACTGACAAAAAGTTCTGACGCACTTTCTGATGGCAGTAGGCGCTTGAATATGAAAAATGCATTTGACATAATATCATCACCTGCAACATGGAGTCTTGCGCCTGTTATTTCTTCTGCTTCTTATGATCCTCTACGTTCAGTCCTTTTATTGCAAGGTTTGTATTTTAAATCAGGGTATCGAGTAAATGTTGAGCGTATTTCTGATCGTTATTCGCAGTCCATAGCAGTGGACACAGTAACAAATGAAACATTACTTACTATCCCCGCGGTCAGTTTAAGTACAAATGAATCGCATATAATCTCCATAGGAAATGATGCTGTCAAATCAAATACATTTCAACTAAAAACAGTAAGACAAGATGTACTATCTCAACAGCAACCGCAGACAATTTCACAGTCTCAATATATACAACAACCCATGCAAATGGCACCAAGTCAGCCAGTTCAACAGATACAACAAAAAAGAGAAGCCCCACAAAATATTGTTAAAAGAAATTTAAAACTCGGTTCTCACGGAGAAGATGTAAAAAATGTAAAATCTCTCCTTAAGAAGCAAAAGTTATACACAGGAAAAATAAATACCGTATTTGATAAGGCATTAAAAACCGCTGTACGGAAGTTTCAGAAGAAATATAAGCTCGCACAAACAGGAATTATTTCAGGAAAAACAAGAGATAAATTTAATAGTTTTCTTCAAAAAGAATAGCTGTGCTATACTGGATGAATACTTATGTAAAGATATACACATATGCATTCAGTCCAAGATGTATTCATCCGTATCCAGGGAATAAAAAAAGAACAGCGTACCTTGCGTACGCTGTATAGAGACGCGTTAAAAAGTTCTCATGAGTATCAAGAGGTATATGCCGAACTTGAACGCTTGCGTGAAAAGAAAAAACAAATAGAAGACTCTATAAAAGCACAATTCAACAGAGAAATGGAAAAACTGGATGAACTTAAAAGTCAGCTTCAAGAAGATGCGCAATTGCTTACTGATAGCGTACTCACTCGTCTTATGAAAGGAGAAATAGTAAAAGTAATTGATGCGTATAACAATTCCTATGATCCTATTGTAAAGGTAACATTTAAGAAATCAGAAGAATAAGAATATGGAGCTCAAACATGCATACGGTCCGGAATATCTTGTTACTGTTTCTGATCCTTCTATTGGATTGGAGGGATACCTCGTCATAGATACAACTATTCTTGGTCCTGGGAAAGGCGGCATTCGTATGACACCAAATGTGACGCTTGAAGAAGTGTATCGCCTGGCACATACCATGACATGGAAAAATGCACTTGCCGGCATTCCATTTGGTGGTGCAAAAGCAGGCATCCGTTGGAATGGCACTACACAGGAAGAAAAAAAGAAATTAGTATGTAGATTTGCAGAACTTCTCTCCCCGTTTATTCCCAAAAAATATATTGCTGGCCCAGATGTAAATACTGGCGTACAAGAAATGCAATGGTTTGCAGAAACTATTGGCCTTTGGAATGCGGCAACAGGTAAGGCTTCAGATTATTGTATTGATAGAGACGGCAAAAAAGTCTGCGGCCTTCCCCATGAACTTGGAAGTACTGGTTTTGGTGTTGCTGTTTCTGTGCGAGAAGCGCTTGCGCTTTTGGGAAAAGATATTCATCAGACAACTGTTGCAATTGAGGGGTTTGGAAACGTTGGGAGATTTGCATTTAGATTTCTAAAGGAATGGGGTGTGCGCATTGTGGCTGTGGCAGATAGCAAGGGTACGGCATATAAGGAGGATGGTTTTAATGAAATGCAATTATTAGCTTTGAAAGATGAGAAAAAGAGCGTTACTGCGTATCCTGATGCAAAAATATTAACACATGATGAAGTATTTGGTTTGGATGTGGATGTACTTATCCCGGCAACCGTTACAGACGTTATCCATGCGGGAAATAAAGACACTATTCGCGCACGCATTATTTCCCAAGGTGCGAATATTCCTATGAACGAAGTAATAGAAGAAGAGCTGAATGCGCGTGGAATACTTGTTATTCCGGATTTTGTAGCAAATGCAGGCGGTGTAATCTCGTCATATATTGAATATCTTGGTGGAACTCCAGAGCAGATGTTTCCATTTGTTGAAGAAAAAATTACAGAATCATGCAAGAAGGTAATAAACGCATGGAAAGAAACAAAGAAAAATCCGCGAACTATTGCCATGGAAATTGCGCAAGATATTGTTGCAAAAGCACAAAGTGAGAAACAGAAATCTCTCTAATACTATGCAAAAACGAAAAAATGAGATTATTGTTGTTTCACTTGGAGGTTCTCTGATTGTACCGGATCATATTGATGTTGATTTTTTAACATCATTTCGTGCGCTTATTCTTTCATATATTAAAAAGGGAAAGAGATTCGTCTTGATTTGTGGCGGAGGCAAGACGGCGCGAATGTATCAACAGGCGGCAAGCCAGGTAGGGAATTTAAGAAAAGACGAAATTGACTGGATTGGCATTCATTCTACGCGTCTGAATGCTCAACTTATGCATGCTATATTCTTGTCTTGGGTGCATCCGTACGTTATTTCAAATCCCACAAAACCATTTCGATTTACAAAACAGATTCTTATTGCCGCAGGATGGGAACCGGGATGTAGTACGGATTATGACGCAGTACTTCTTGCAAAAGCAGTTGGCGCAAAAAAACTAGCTAATTTGAGTAATATTGATTGCGTATACAATAAAGATCCGCGTGTATGTGGCGATGCGTGTGCATTGCCAGAATTATCATGGAAAGAATATCGCAAACTTATTCCTAAAAAATGGGATCCGGGACTTAATGCGCCGTTTGATCCTGTTGCCGCAAAACTTGCAGAATCATTTCATATGGAAGTTGCAATTTTAAATGGGAAAGATATGGATACGGTACGACAATATTTTGATGGAGAGAAGTGTAAGGGGACAATTATAAAATAATTTGACGATTTTTAAAAAATCATATATTAAGAATAGAGGAGACGTTCTTTAAAGTGTTATCCAGTCGTACCGATGAGTATGAACACAAGAAGGAGGTTTCGCGTGAACACAACCCTCGAGCGATCAATGATTCAGCGACCACGTCAATCTCTAGTTGATCATGTCATTAAGAAGGCAGGTCTCTGCAAGGTTGCATCGCCGCGACTGGACGGTATTTTTCCTGCAGGTGGATATCGGATAGGCGGCATTTCTTTGGGTCAACTCATTGATGCAGTAAATAGTTTTAGCGAACGGTTTACTGTATGTAGTGAGTCAAACAAACTCTGGGGGCAAGATACACGTGTAGAGCAATTGCCTACAAGTGAGAGTCCTACATTTTATCCTTTAAACCCGGCAGATTTCAAGAAGCACATCCAGGCGTTTTCCTCTCGATCATTTCAGGAGCAGGAAGAGATCTGCAAGAAGAACTGCGGACATATGACATCAGTTGAGGAATTCTTTGACTTCCTCATTGATTATCTTGTCCATACGTCTCAAAGCGGACTTGCCCCACTCACACGTATCAGTGAGCTTATCTTTCCATCAGGAACTAGTGGAGAACAGCGTACGTCTGTCATGATCCGATGCCGGAATAAGCTGTATCCGCAAAATCCACGCTGGTCGCTTTGCGTAAAACTGCATCGTGATGCAAGCGTGAGTATTGTGGATTGGCCGTTACGTGCGGTAGCCGCAGACGTTGGTTCTTTATGCACATGGCGAGCGTCATAAAACAGCATGCGATCAATGCAGTATTGGTCGCCTTTTTTTTCCACAGGTCAAAAAATATTTTTATGGTATAGTCCTGACACAGGACAAAGAATATATGAAACACATTTTAAAAAATAAAAAAACTATTACTGCAGACGCATGGATTACTGCGGTATGGACTGATGTAAAAAAAGATACTTCAGTACATTATTTTCATGATACGGCAGACAATGCATATGTTTCTGCATTGATAAAAAAATTTCGTGGGGAATACGGCGAATCTTTGAACGCACCATTGCCTTCTCATGTTGATGTTCGCCTGTGGTGTATTGGCCTTGGAGAAAAAAAATTGGGTTCAATGCGAAAATTGCGTACTGTGGCACGGAAAATACTTTTGCAGGCAAAAAGTCAAAAAGCAAAAAGCATTGCGATCTGCATTGACGATTTTGTATTTGAAAATATATCTGTGGCACAAATTGCGGAATTGCTTGCAGTGAATTTTGAAATGGCAGAATATGATTTTGTTCAGTATAAAGAAGTACCAAAAGATGGATGGAAGCGCTGTGAATCAGTTTTTTATTATTCAGAACAAGAAAATACTGCGCAAAAAGAATTACAAAAAGCAATTTCTGACGGCGCAATTATTGGTGTACATGTAAATACTTCTCGTGATCTTGCAAATACTCCTGGCGGAGATATGACACCAAAACGGCTTGCCGGTACTACAGTTGCATACGGAAAAAAATATGGATATGATGTTACAGTATTAGGAGAAAAAGAAATGAAAAAGATTGGTATGGGTGGGATTTTGGGGGTATCACGCGGCAGTGTGGAAGAAGCGCAATTTATCATTATGAAATATCTCCATGGATCAAAGACCAAAAAGCCGATTGTTTTTGCCGGAAAGGGTATTACATTTGATAGTGGCGGACTCCACTTAAAGCCAGGGAGAAGTATGAATGAAATGCATCTTGATATGAGCGGTGGAGCAGCTGTTATTGGAGCGATGAATGCTATTGCGCAGTTGGGGTTGCATGTTAATGTTATTGGTGTTGTGCCTGCAGTTGAAAATATGCCGTCAGGCGAGAGTTATCGCCCCGGAGACATACTTACATCGTTATCCGGCAAAACGATTGAGGTTGAAAGCCCAGATGCGGAGGGAAGAGTTGTGCTTGCGGACGCGCTTACGTATGTTGAAAAATATCATCCAGTTGCCGTTATAGATGTTGCTACGCTTACCGGCGCATGCTCTGTGGCGCTTGGCAAACACGCAATCGGTCTTTTAACTCCACATGATACATTTGCACAGCTTCTTTCTGATATAGGGGAAAAGAGCGGGGATTATGTATGGCGTTTGCCGTTATGGGAGGAGTATGAAGTTGATGTTAAGGGAGTTGTTGGAGATATTATTAATGCATCAAAAGAAAGAGAAGCAGGAACAATAAATGGCGGTATGTTTTTATATCAGTTTGCAAAAAAATTTCCTGCATGGGCGCACCTTGACATTGCCTCTACTATGACCGGAGGGGATGGGCTGAACCTTGCAAAAGGAGCAAGTGGAACTGGTGTGAGGCTTTTGGTAGATATTGCACGACATAATAAACACATATAATTTAATTTGTAATGTATATTTACGTATATGGACAAACTCTATATATGCACACAATGCAGCGCGGAATATGACGCGCCGGGCGTGTGTGAAATGTGTGATGTTGAACTTATTCCAGAATCAGAATCAGAATCAGAAGAAGAAGCGCTTAGCGGAAAGGAAGAAGGGGATCGTTTTGGTGAATTTGCAGCAGAAGAAGATGAGCTTGGCGAAGGACTTTCCGAAGAAGAAGAGCTCCCAACAGAGGAGCCATATATGGAAATGAATGAAGACGAAGAAAATTACTAGTGATATTTGTGTTATTGGTGCAGGACCCGCAGGACTTACTGCGGGTTTGTTTGCTTCTCGAAGAGGATTAAAAACATGTATTATATCCAAAGATCTTGGCGGTCAAGCTATTACTGCTCCTATTGAAAATTATCCAGGAATTGATCATATATTGGGATTTGATTTTGCAAAAAAAACATGGGAACAAGCAAAAAAATATGGATGTGAATTTATACAGGATGAAGTAGTTTCACTTGAAAAAGAACAAGAGGGATTTGTTGTTCATACCTCTCAGTGCCTTGATATATATGCGCAAGCGGTGATTCTTGCGTGCGGAAAAGTACCGCGAAATCTTGGCGTTACGGGAGAAAAAGAATTATTTGGAAAAGGAGTTGAATATTCTCGCGCGGATGATTCAACCTATCAAGGTATTCATGTAGCAGTAATAGGCGGTGGAGCATCTGCAGTTCAGTCTGCAATTGCACTTTCTGAATATGCAAAAAAAGTTACCATTATTCATCGCAGAGATTCTTTTTCCGCAGAAGCCACAGATATTCAAATACTTGCAAAAAAAGAAAATGCTGAATGTATGTTTTCTTCTGTTGTTTTAGAAATTACCGGAAAAGATCAAGTAGAATCACTTATTATAGAAGATATAAAGACTCACGAACAATGCCATATACCCATTCGCAAAGCATTAATAGCAGTTGGTTTGGAATTTAATCTTTCTTTTCTTGGATCACTTGTTCAGCGTGATGAGAGGGGGCAAATATGCATTACCTCTCAAAATGAAACATCTTGCACAGGCATATTTGCTGCCGGAGACGCAACTACGTTGCCATTTCATCAAGTGATTGTTTCCGCTGGAGAAGGAGCAAAAGCGGCATTATCTGCATATCGATTTTTTCAAGAAAAACGCGGAAAGCGCAGTATGCTTATGGATTGGGAACATTCATAGGAGGAGAAAATTGTATAGAATCATGAGGCGTGATATAGTAAAAGAAGGAACACGATTCCTTTATTCTTAGCGCATTTAAATGTATGAGCGCAAAATCATTTTTGAAGGGGGCCACTATTGGCGCACTCTTTGCATCAACTGCCGCACTTCTTCTTGCTCCAAAATCCGGGAAGAAGACGCAGAAAGATGTTCAAAAGCTTGTTGGGTCTGTTTCTAAGAAAATAGGCAAACAATTTGAAGATGTTTCTAGTATGAGTAAGGAACAATATCAGGCAATTATTGAAAAATCTGTTATGGAATTTTCACGAGGGAAAAAGATTGCGCGCGAATATATTGATGAACTTATGAATCTTTTAAATGCTCGTTGGCAAGATGTGTGCAAAGAATTAGATTGTGTTGAAAAAGGAAAGAAAAAGAAATAAGACAGATAGTATGTCATACACAGTAAATAAAGACGGAAAGGTTATTACACTGCACCTGGAAGGGAAAAAACTTGAAGACATGTTTAGCGAAGGCGCATTGGCAATTTTTCATACGCTCTATGATACAGATGCTATTCGTGGAACAGAACGAATTCGGTTCGTAGTACAAGCAAAAAATCTCTCCAATCTATTTCATGTATGGATACAGGAGCTTTTTGAGCGGACGCAAATACAAAATATTGCATGTGGAGAATTTCGCGTGGCATCCATTCAAAAAATTAATGGTTCAGAATATCTTTTAACAGGTATTGCGTACGGAGAGACTTTCGATGCTTCTAAACATGGAGATGTAAAAATAAAAGATATTTCAAAAATAAACGTACAAAGTAATAATGGGGAATGTTCCTGCGAAGTAACAGTGACGCTTGCGTAAAAAAATATGCCCTCCCTCCTTCTTGCAACTATTGCCTTGAAGATTGTCGCAATTTTATTGGTCAGTCTTTTTTTCTCTTGGTTGTTTTCTCTTGCCATGAAAAGACTTGCATGTTTACTTATTCTGCAAGTTGAAAGTAAAAAAGCAAAGGATCAGCGGATAAGAACCATTGGAATTGTCATGCGCAGTACAGGGTATTTTTTTATTGGCATGATGACTATTGTAATGATTCTTAAAGAACTTAATATTGATACAAGCCCTATTCTTGCGAGTGCGGGAATTGTGGGGCTTGCGGCAAGTTTTGGCGCACAAACACTTATTAAAGATGTTATTTCAGGACTTTTTGTGCTTATTGAAAATCAATATGGTGTGGGTGATGACATTCAGCTTGACGAAAAGTGTGGAATTGTGAAAAAATTGACATTACGCCGAACTATTTTACAAGATACAGACGGAACACTTCATCATATACCCCATGGAAGCGTAAAAATTGTAAGCGTACTGAAATCCAATCATGAATGAAGCTTCGGTTGATATGCATATACAAAAGCCGTTTTTCATACGACTCTATGAAATCGTGCCAGGCTTTCTTGTCTGGTTTACTTTTTTATTGGGCATAGCATTATCTTTTTTTCAGCCGTTATGGGTGATTTATTTTATTATTCTCTTTGATTTGTACTGGTTATTTCGCGTACTCTATTTTGTTATTATTCTTCTTTTTGCATGGCAAAAATATCGTGCATCTCTTCATGTTGATTGGTTTAAAAAACTTCAAGAAAAAAGCAACTGGCAAGAAATATATCATCTTGTTTTTTTGCCATTTTCCAAAGAAGAATGGGGCATTGTAGATACTACATTACAAGCGCTGCAAAAGACAAATTATCCCAAAGAAAAATTCATGGTTGCTCTTGCGGGTGAAGAGCGTGCGCATGATCATTTTCAGAATATTGTTGCGTTAGCTCAGGAAAAATATGGTCATAGTTTCTTTAAATTATTCGTTACAGAACATCCGGATGGTATTATTGGCGAGTTGGCAGCTAAAGGCGCAAATATTCATTATGCTGGAATGCAAGCTCAAAAAGAAATAGACAATCTTGGCATACCCTATGATCAGGTTATTGTGTCTGCATTTGATGTTGATACTGTTGTGCACCCGGATTATTTTGCGTGTCTTACTGCAACATATAAAGAACAAAAAGATCCGACTCGAGCAAGTTATCAGCCGGTAGTATTGTATAACAATAATATTTGGGGCGCGTTTGCACCTATGCGACTTGCGGCATTTAGCACTACATTTTGGCTCATGACTGAACTTGCTCGGCCAGATAGACTTTTTACATTTTCTTCTCATAGCATGAGCTTTCGAGCGCTTGTTGATGTAGGATTTTGGCAAAAGGATGTGGTAAGTGAAGATTCTCGTATTTTTTTGCAATGTTTTATGCGATACGATGGCGCATATCGCGTAGTGCCGCTCTACATTCCTGTCTCTATGGATACGGTAATGGCAGAAAGTCCATGGAAGAGTTTTGTCAATCTGTATAAACAGCAGAGAAGATGGGCATGGGGCGTGGAACATTTTCCATACATGATAGAAGAGTTTAAAAAACATCCAAACATTCCATTTTGGAAAAAGACACGAATGCTTTGGTTGCAGGCGGAAGGTATGTATACATGGGCAACAGCACCTATCCTTATTCTTCTCTTGGGGCGTTTACCGCTTCTTTTTAATCATTCATCCGCATATACAAGAGTCATTGCGCAAAATGCCCCGTATATTCTTGAATGGCTTTTAAATGCAAGTATGGTGGGTATTTTTGTTATTGCATTTCTTTCTCTTTCGATCCTTCCAGCTCGACCAACAAAAACGCGAATAATTCGCTGGATTACTATGGTGGGCCAGTGGCTTCTTTTGCCAATAACAATTATTTTTTTTAGTTCCATTCCGGCTATTGATGCACAAACACGCCTTATGCTCGGCAGATATCTTGGATTTTATGTTACAGAAAAAAAACGGTAGAAATGTATGCCTAAAAAGCTTACAATTAGTCTTGTAACGTTTAATGGAGCAAAACTTTTGCCATTTTGCCTGCAGAGTATTCGTGAACAGACGTTTCAAGATTTTGAATTGGTTGTTTTTGATAATTATTCAACAGATACAACACGTGAAATTATTTCTCGCATATATCCGGAAGCGAAGGTCATTTTTTCTAAAAAAAATGTAGGATTTGCCGTAGGACACAATACTGTTATATGCCAAACGCAATCTCAATATATCTGTGCGTTAAATCAAGATGTTATACTTCATTCTGATTATTTCTTTCATTGTATTCAATGGCTTGAATCAATGCTGTTGTGCGGTGCAGTACAAGGGAAATTATTGCGTGTAAAAGAATTGACACGCCATCCTCAATCTGATAGAATAGACTCCTGCGGAATTATGCTACATCCATTTTTTCAACACTTCAGTTCCTTAGGGGAAAATAGGCTAAAAACAGTCTTTGTAAAAGAACAAAAAGTATTTGGAGTTACCGGGACTGCTCCTATATATAGAATGCGAGCATTGAATGAATGCGCTATTGAGCTAGATGGAAAAAAAGAATAATTTGATGAAGATTTTTTTATGTATAAGGAAGATGTAGATCTTGCGTATCGGTTGCAGAGACGAGGATGGCAATCATGGTTTATTCCAACTGCTTGCGCGTATCATATTAGAACCGCTAAGAGTTCATTACTCTTTTTTGGAAGAAACCGGCCAGAAAAAGTACAAGAATGGTCATATAGAAATCATTTTTTTGTCCTTATAAAAAATATATCACTTGGACAATTCATGCGATACGCTCCCGGAATCGTACTATATGAATGTGCAAAAGCTGTATACCATAGCATTCGTTCACCCCGCATGTTTTTTTCTGCGCTTTATGGCGTGATGCGATTATGGAAAAGAATGATACATAAACGTGCTCAGGTAAGGAAGATTCGAACCCGTACCGTTTGAGCGCGTTCGAATCTTCCTTACCTAAATTTTTTCACATTGATATGGATATCTCAGTTGTAATTGTTAATTATAAATCTGATGGATTGGTGCGTGAATGCATCAAGGGTTTTAAATTGGCGCGCACTCATTGTTCGTATGAAATTATCGTTGTAGATAATGGAGGAAATGGAACATTTGGCGATATATTAAAACTAAGATTCCCCGATGTTACATATTTTCGTCTGAAAAAAAATTTAGGACTCTCTGCTGCAAATAATCTTGGTGCGCGCAATGCAAAAGGAAAATATCTTTTTTTTGCAAATCCAGATATCACGGTGCATGATGATGCGCTTGATACGCTCTATGCATTTATGGAATCGCATACAGATGTTGGCGTATGTGGTCCGCAACTTTTGAATCCAGATGGCTCTATTCAACAATCATATTATAAATTTTATTCGCTTCTTACGCCTGCATTGAGAAGATTGTGGATTGGACGTTTTTCATTTTCACAGCGCCATTTAGATACATTTCTTATGCGCAATGCAGATCTTTCGCGTCCTTTTGATGCGGATTTTATTATGGGTGCATGTCTTTTTGTACGCGCATCAACACTTGAACAAGTAGGTTTTATGGATGAGCATTTTTTTCTGTATTTTGAAGACACTGATTGGTGTAAACGTTTTTGGAATGCAGGATTTCGGGTTTCGTATGTGCCGCAAGCAAAAGTTTTTCATATTCATATGAGAGATTCTGCGCGGCGCATGGGAATTTTTTCTCTTTTTGATCCATTGACGCGGAGACATATTGCAAGCGGCATACGCTATTTTATAAAACATTGGCCACATTATGCGCGGAACCGTAGCTTTCAAAAAAACTAGCAATGCAATAAAGTATTGGATTATTGGAGAATCTGCTTTTATTCTTTTTGTTTTTTTCTTTATTCTTGGCAGTATAGTATTGTGGGGAATATTTGATATACGTGCAAATATTTTATTGGTAAGAAAAAGTATTCAGGGCATGCGTGAGGCGGTTATTTCTCTAAACACTGATGCATTAAAAGAGCAAAGTTCTGAGGGAGTTGACGCAATTCATGCGATTCGTACGCGACTTGCTCCTTTTGGTTTTGTAACGTACCTTCCATCTTTAGGAAAAAACTATGATGCAGGCATGCAGATGCTTTCTGATGTTCAACGTCTTTTGGAAGATAGCGAACGCATTGTGATTGGCATTGATGATACCTTGAGACCTGCACGAAAAGAAACAGGAGAATTAACATTTCAGCGGCTTTTACCAGAACAAAAACGAGAAGTTATTCAAAAAATTTTTGAACTTCTTCCAGTTGCGTCTGGCATTGAATCACAGATTTCATTAAGTATTGCTCACCTTGGATTTATAGATGAATCTGCGCTTTATCCTCAAGTGCGAATCATGAAACAAGAGATAGAAACGCAATTGCACGCTGCACAAGATATATTACAGAGCACTCGTCCTATTATTGAATTACTTCCATTCATTGCAGGATATCCTCAAGAAAAAACATATTTATTTCTTTTGCAAAATAATACAGAAGTTCGCGGAACAGGTGGATTTATTGGAACGTACGGGATATTAAAAATAAAAGACGCTCAGATTAATTCTTTTATAACAGATAATGTATATAATCTTGATGATCCTGCCTCAGCATCTCTTGTTGTAGATCCGCCACCGCCCTTTTTAAGATATTTTCCGGCAACAGACAGAAAATGGTTTTTACGCGATTCCAATTGGTTTCCATCATTTGATGATAGCGCACGTCAAGCAGAATGGTTCTATACGCATGAAGGAGGAAAAGAGCATCTTGATGGTGTGATTGCTATTACGCCGGATGTTCTTTCTTCTGTGCTTGCAATAAGCGGTCCGATTATTATTGAAGGAAGAGAATTTCGTACAGATAATGTGACTGATGAACTCGAGTTTCAGGTAGAACGAGGATATTATCAGAGAGGAATCACGACAAATAAAAGAAAAGAAATTATTGGAACACTCACCGCTTATGTATTGGAACGCATGGGAAATTTTTCTTTTGAACAATGGCGAGCGTTAAGTAGTGCTATTCAAGAACGTATACAAGAAAAACACATTCTTGTATATATGAACGACGCTCATGCACAAGATCTTATAAAAACTCTTAGCATGGATGGAGGTATCATTCAAGCAGATACTACAAGTGATTATATTATGGTCATTGATAGTAATATGCGGAGTCAAAAGACCGATGCAGTTATGAAGAAAGATATTCTTTATACTCTTCGTACCGATGAGCAGGGGAATGCAATTGCAAAAGTTACGTTGAATTATACACATACTGCGCGGCCATCATGGAAGGTGACAGATTATCATGATTGGGTTCGTGTGTATGTACCTGAAGGAAGTATATTTTTAGATGCTTCCGGGGTTTCAAAAAACCCTTATTCTAACACTGTTGACCCCGTAGAACAATATCGGGAATACGGAAAAACTGTATTTTCAGCATTCTTTTCTATTCCATCACTTTCAAGTAAGTCGCTTACATTAACATATCAGTTGCCAAAAGACATTTCTCGTGCTATGAAAGAAGGGGCGTACCGTCTTTTTATACAGAAACAGTCCGGTACTTCTGGTGTGCGTATGAGGGTTGCGGCAACATTTCCAATGGATATACAAGATGTTCAGTCTAGTAACAGCATATACGAACAAAAAATAGAAAAGAATTCATTTTCATTTTCTTCAGAACTTAGCCAAGATGCGCATAGTGAAGTTACGCTTCATAAGGCGCCTAACCAATGATATGATAACGCGAAAACTCGGTATTGATCTTGGAACAACAAATATTCTTGTACATACTCCTAAAAAGGGTATTGTTATTAATGAACCTTCTGTTGTTGCCATGTCTACAGTAGACAAAAAAGTACTTGCAGTAGGGCGCGAAGCTAAAGAAATGCTTGGCCGTACGCCGGATACTATTGTTGCATATAGACCGCTAAAAGATGGTGTTATTGCGGATTACCGTACAACAGAAGCAATGTTGCGGTATTTTATCAATAAAGCATTGGGAGGATTCCGTATTTTTCGTCCGGAAGTTATGGTTGCAGTTCCTGCGGGTATTACTTCTACAGAGCGTCGTGCGGTTATTGATGCAACACTTGCCGCCGGAGCAAAGGCAGCATACATTATCAAAGAACCAATTGCAGCAGCAATTGGAGCAAATATTCCCATTGGCAATGCTTCCGGGCATATGATTATAGATATAGGCGGAGGAACGGCTGAAGCCGCTGTTATTTCACTTGGTGGTGTTGTGACATCAATTTCTGTGCGTATTGGCGGAAATAAATTAGATGCGGCAATTATAGAATATATTCGCAAACGATATGGTCTTGCTATTGGCGACCGTACTGCTGAAGAAATTAAAATTACTGTTGGTTCCGCATTATATTTGGAAGAGAAATTAAGTATGGATGTGCGTGGCCGTGATAATATTACGGGTTTACCAAAAACTCTTTCTGTAAGTTCTGATGATGTAACAGATGCAATTTCCAATGAATTAGACGGTATTATGTCTGCTGTTAAAACAGTACTTCAAAATACACCTCCAGAGCTTGCAGCAGATATTATTGATCGCGGCATTATTATGTCCGGTGGCAGTAGTTTATTGCGAAATTTAGATCAACTCATTACGCGGGCAACTGGTATTCCTGCATATATTGCAGATGAAGCATTACTCTGTGTAGCAAAAGGAACTGGCATTGTCCTTGAGAATCTTGATGCATATAAACGAAGTATTTTGGCAACAAAATAGTTTAGACTTCTTATGGTCATTGGCATCGATGCCTCGCGGGCATCTACACAACATAAAACCGGTACTGAATGGTATTCATATCATATCATTCGTTCGCTTCTTGCAGATTATTCACAGCATCAGTATAAATTATATGTTCCTCACGGTGCGGATGTATGTTTTTCCGCCAGTACACAGGCAATAGTTAAAAAAATTTCATGGCCATGTTCTTTTTTTTGGACTCAAGGCGGACTTTCTTTGGAAATGATACGTTCTGCTCCTGACGTGCTTTTTATTCCTTCTCATGCAGTGCCATATATTCATCCTAAAAAAACAATAACCACTATTCACGATATTGGATTTCTTCAATGGAAATCTGCGTATAAACCGCACGATTTTTTTTATTTAGATTGGTCAACAAAATACGCGCTTCGCCATGCTCATACTATTATTACAATTTCTGAATACACAAAACAGGAACTCGTTCGTATATATGGCGCAAATTCTCAGAATATCCATGTTATTTATTTAGGAAAAGATGATACTATATATCAAAAAGATTTTGACAGTATATATGCGCAGCAGGTGCTTAAAAAATATGCCATTCACACACCATTTCTTTTGACAATTGGCAGAATTGATCAGCGAAAAAATATTGGGTCTCTTGTGCGCGCATTTGCATTGATAAAAAAAGAACTTCCGGAATATTCGCTTGTCTGCATAGGGCCAATGGGTTTTGGTGGAGATGTCACCATTAAAGAGATAGAATCATCACCTTTTAGAGAATCAATTTACCATGTGGGGTGGGTAAGCGAACAAGAGAAATCAGCTTTATTGCATATGGCATCATGTTTTGTATTTCCATCATTGTATGAAGGATTTGGACTTCCTGTTATTGAAGCACAGGCATGCGGAACACCGGTTGCATGCTCATCAGCGGCAGCATTACCGGAAATCGCAGGAGAAGGAGCAATCTTTTTTTCTCCCCATGATATTGCACATATGGCATACCAGATAGTAGCGCTTTGCACCAAATCTAGTAAACGAGAAAAATATATTGAAAATGGCTTTAAAAATAGTGCACTTTTTTCTTGGAAATATACAGCAGAACAGACAGAGGCAGTATTGGTGGCATAGATGAAAATATGCTACAATAAGATTATATGAGTACGCACGAAACTTGTCTTGGTCATGAACGCATTGTAAAAGTATTAAAACAACTTTTTCAAAAGAAACAGATGGGACATGCCTATCTTTTTTCTGGTCCGCGGCATGTAGGAAAACATGCTGTTGCCAGTATGTTATTAGATTGTCTGCCATCTAAAGAAGTTATTTATATTGAGCGCGCTATTGATGATCATGGCAAGCAAGTAGACTCTATTAGTATTGATCAGATTCGAGATGTTATTCATGCACTTTCACTTTCCTTGTCTGATGATACCAGCTATCGCATGATATGTATTGATGATGCAGAAACCTTGACGCGTGAAGCAGGGAATGCGCTTCTTAAATCATTAGAAGAACCGCCGGAACGCACAGTGTTTATTTTTTTTGAACATGCATCCGGACGTGTTCTTCCTACAATTCGCTCTCGATGTTGTACGATACGGTTTCCTTTAGTGCAAGATATATCTATTCGTATCGCGCTCAATGAACAGAATATATCACATTCCAAGAGCGATACTATCCTGCAATTATCCGCAGGAAGGCCCGGGACAATGCACGCACTTTTAGCAGATGACGCACTAGAAGATATACAAAAAAGGATTGCACTTTTGCAATCATATGGAGATGGCGATATTTTTTTGCAAGAACATGCAAAAATGTTATTTCAAAAAGAAGATGAAGAATTTGCAGAACTTGCCATGCATCAGCAGATACAATATTCATCAGCAGATGAGGCACGGTATCGGATGATTCTTTCGCAATATGATGCCTTTACGCAGATTCGCATACGAAGCAACGCACATGTCTATCAACCGGGACTTATGGAATCGTTTTTATGAAAATAAGAATATTTTCGCTTACTTTTTTTTCACTTGCCGTCTTGTTTTTGGGAACTGGATGTACACTGAGTTTTTCTAAAAGTGGCGGTGATAGTGTCATTAAATCAGTTGATTCTGGCGCATCATGGAAATCAAAGTCATTATTGATTGCCGAAGGAGGAAGAAAAGTTCGCCTTGCAAAAATTAATGTTACAAAAATTCTTATTCATCCATCAAATGCTCAGCTTGTATTTTTGGGAACGCGAGACTATGGTTTATTTGTTTCTGAAAATGGCGCAGATTCATGGGCGCAAGTTGTCCCTAATCAGAATATTGTTGATATAGCCGTTGATCCTGCGGTGAAATGTACCTTTTTTGTGGCAACACGAAAAAGAATTTTAAAAACTGATTCATGCGGAAAACGTTGGGAGATTGTATTTAATGAAACACGGGACAAAGTTTTTTTGGCAAGTATAGTACTTGATTATAAATCACCTGACGTGCTATATATTGCTACTACATTAGGAGATATTTATAAAACAGTAGACAAGGGAGAAACATGGACTATTCTTTCACAACTTCAAGATCAACGTATTACATTTATTTCTATTGATAGGCACAATCAAAACATTCTTTATGCGGTTACTCAGGATGGCATTATACACCAAAGTTTAAATCGTGGATCCGCATGGACAGATATTTCAAAATCACTTCGCGATTTACGGCCCGGCGCATTTCGTAATCTTCAAGGTCTTTCGCGGCAAGGAAGATTGTTGTATGCGGGGGAGCAAGGGATTTTTATAACAGAAAATAATGGTGCATCATGGAAGCCCGTACGACTTTTAACTCCGCTAAAAGGAAGAGCTCTTCTTTTGGGCGTTGTAAATCCCAAAAATGATAAAGATTTTTATTATGTAACAAATGATACGTTTTATCATTCAGAAGATAATGGCGCACATTGGAATACCGTTCCCATATCACAAGTTACGGGACGAGTTCCATCATATCTTGCCATTGACCCCATCAATCCGGCAATTGCGTATCTTGGATATCGTACTCTTGAAGAACAGAATCCTTATTGGTATTATGGAGAAGAGAGTCAATAATAAGTACCCGTAACTATAATTAATAATTTTATATGATAGATATTAAACAGAAGCGAACGGATTTTGCAAAACATATTGATCATCTTACTCAAGAATTGGCCGCGATGAGAACCGGACGTGCGCACGGTGCGCTTGTGGAAAACATTCCTGTAGATGCATACGGATCTCTTACACCGTTAAAACAACTTGCTTCAATCAGTATTCCTGATGCGCGTACGATTGTTATTGCTCCATGGGATAAAAGTATTTTGAAAGATATTGAAAAAGCAATTGTTGGCGCAAATACCGGTTTAACTACCATGAATGATGGAGTAGTTGTGCGTGTTCCAGTTCCCACACTTACAGAAGAAAGTAGAAAAAATCTTGTGAAGATTGTTTGGCAAAAGGTAGAGCAGGCTAAGATTGGCATTAGAACGCTACGCGATAAGATTAAAGAAGAGATTGGAAAAGAAGAAAAAGCAAAAACCATTACTGAAGATGACCGCTACGGTATGATAAAAGAACTTGATGAAGTGACAAAAGAATATACGGCGCAGGCTGAAACTTCTGGAGATACCAAAGAAAAAGAAATTCTCACTATCTAATTATTCGTGATATATCTTATGATTATCAGTGGACTGATAACAGTTCTTATTTTTCTCGCTGCATTAAGTATTCTTGTACTTGTTCATGAATTTGGACATTTTATTATGGCGCGTATTCTTGGTGTTTCCGTGGAGGAGTTTGGTATTGGATTTCCACCGCGTGCAACAGGAAAAGTATTTGGAAAAACATTATATTCCATTAACTGGATTCCTCTTGGAGGGTTTGTAAAATTAAAAGGGGAGCAAGGTGAGTCAAAAAATGATCCGGATAGTTTTGCGGCAAAAAGTGTATGGAAACGTTTGGTTATTGTTGTTGCCGGCGTTGTTATGAACTTTTTATTTGCCATTGCCATACTGACTATTGGTTTTTCTTTTGGTATTCCTCAACCAATTCGAGATGTACAAGGCAGTGCCAATATTCGGGATGAAAAAATTATTATTACCAGTATTTTTCCAAAATCTCCAGCTGCAGAAGTTGGCATGAAAACAGGCGATGTACTAGAAAGTGTTGACGGAGAGGTTGTAAAAGATATTGAAGGATTTCAGGCATATACAAAAGAACGAAAGGGACAGAGCTTTACTCTTGGTATTGCACGCGGAAAAGAAAAACTTTCATTTTCTGTTGCCCCTAGAGAAATACCGCAAGCAAAATACGTAGGCATTGGCATTGCTTTTGAGCATGTAGGAACCATCTCATATCCCATTCATATTGCATTTGTTGAGGCAGTGCGCTTATCTATAACGTTATGTGGCCAGATTTTATATCTCATTGGTTCTGCAATTAAACATGCAACAATCAGTTCGTTTATGGGGCCGGTTGGCGTTGCAGTATCAACGGGCGCTATAGCAAAATTGGGATTTTCCTACCTCATAAGTTTAGTTGTTCAACTTTCGTTAGGTCTTGCAATGTTTAATATTTTGCCATTTCCCGCATTGGATGGCGGCCGTGCATTATTTGTTATTATTGAAAAAATTAGAAGAAAGCCTGTATCTGCTAATATTGAAAATATTATACATACAATAGGATTTTTTATTCTCATTGGACTTGTGCTTCTTGTGACAATCCAAGATATTCGAAGATTATTTTCGTGGTAGAGGAGAGTATGGATTATTTTCTCTTTAAAATCATAAATAATTTTGCCGCCTCATCTTTATTTACAAGATCTTTGGCAATATTTGCCGCAACATATGCTATTTTTTTGTTGCCAGCCGGAGTATTGTTTCTTGGCAAGCAATGGAAACGCGCACTTGCAACATCTATTGTAGGCGCGGGAATAACATATGGAATAAATGCACTTATCGGTTTGCTGTATTTTCGCGCAAGGCCATTTGTGGATCATCCTGTTATTCAGCTTATTCATCAAGATGCAGACAAATCTTTTCCTTCAGACCATACGGCAATTGCATTTGCAATTGCTACAGTATTGTTTTTTTTTAATAAACGCATCGGCTATTGCGCGTGGAGTATTGCATTCCTTATTGGAGCCGGACGCATTGCTGTTGGCGTGCATTATCCGCTAGATGTTATTGCAGGAATGTTTATTGGCTCAGTTGTTGGATATTGTACATATCGGTTTTTTGTATCAAGGCGCATATGAAGAATGGGATATTAGTATCTTGTATTATTATAGGCCTCGGTATTGCATATAGTGTATATGGAATTTTTGGATTAAGTATTCCTTTTCAAGGAATTGAAGGCCGTACATTCAGTATTGAACCTGGAGATCGTATACAAAACATTGCGCAGCGCATGGTGTCATTTGGTATTGCTCGAGATGTATTTATAACGGAATTATATCTTCGAGCTCTTGGTTCTTCTGCAACTATAAAAGCTGGGGAATATGAAATTCAGCCAGGAACAACTGGTTTTGCGGCTGGATTATTATTTCTTCAGGGAGTTCCTAAAAAAGAATTAACTCTCCGTATTATTGAAGGATGGAATGTGGCACAAATTGCTCAGTATTTAAAAAATGAAGGACTTCAGTCTACGGACATTATTAAACAAAATACTTTAGAAGATTGGAATGGACAATTTCCAGTTTTTAAAGGTATGCGTGTTTCTCTTGAAGGATTCTATTTTCCCGATACATACCGTGTATTTGCGGGAGCACGTGCTGAAGATATTACTCAAAAAGCTTTGACTAATTTTGAAAAAAAGGTCATGTCATTATTTCCATCACCTACACCAATTGAAAAGATATACGAAACAATTACGTTGGCAAGTATTATAGAAAAAGAAGTTGCAACTGATGCTGATAGGGCGCTTGTGGCAGATATTTTTTATAGAAGAATGCGTATGGGCATGCCATTGCAGTCAGATGCAACCGTGAATTACGTGACAGGGGGAAATGCACTTCAAGCAACTCTTAGCGATACGCAAATCGATTCTCCTTATAATACATACCGCGTAAAGGGATTGCCGCCTGGGCCTATTTGTAATCCAGGTCTTTCTTCTATTCAGGCAGTATTGCATCCTCAAGAAAATGGGTATCTTTTTTTTCTTACAACGCGTGATGAAAAAGTTATTTATAGTAAGACATTTGAAGAACATGTAAGAAATAAACAAAAATATTTACAATAACAAAATTTTGTTTGATTTTTTTTGAGATCTTTAAGGTCCGCATTATTCATAATGTACCATGTCTATGCGGAATAATTCCAGAAAGTCACAGACACCGGGAAAGGTGCGATATCGCACGCCAAGTAGGGTGCTTGCAAAATCTGCTTTTACAAAAAGTAGAGAGGCGGCGCATAAGATGAAGGCAATGACTGCCGCGAGAGTAGTGTTATAAAAAAACTCACGAGATTACGTGAGTTGCATACCTTGGCGGATGGTGTCCGCAAGGATTTTTCCCTTATGAAGCTTGAGGGCAAATTTCATTTGGTCCGCAAGCCTATTTCCAGGGAGAGGTGGAAACTCTCCAAGTTTTGCTTTCCCGTAGTGCCAGAGGCTGGGATCGGTATTATTGAGCGCGGGAAGATCAGATACAATACGCCTGAGAAAGCGCATTGTATTGTCAACCATTTCCCCATAATTTGGGAAAAGTCCGCCGTTTTCAATGAACCGGCCAAGAATCACGGCAAATGGATATGTCTGCTTGTCGCGTACAAACCCAAGTGCATATGGTTCCGGGTGGCGTTCTGGCCGCCAAGTGCCTATTTCTTCAAGATCCATGAGCGCCACGTGATGGTAGGGCGTGCAGATGACGATGTCATCGAACACATCGCATGCTTTGTTCATGCGGATTTGGATTGAAGAAGGAATGGTATCACCAGTATACTCCCGCATGGTTCGCCATTTGCGGTTGAATATCTGGTACAGATCTCGCCAAAGTTGGGTGTCAAAGAGCTCCATGAGAAAGCGTTGCTGTGGCCGAAGCTCTCTTCGTCCCCATGGAGAAAGTGTCCGCCTCATGGTGCCATCATCTTGTGCTGCATATAAGTACAGAACCGGAACCGCCAAGAAGAGATCTGGAAGTTGTTCGAGCGGCATGACCATGTTCGCTCGTACGCCAGATGGATCTGCAAGGCGTTCGGCAAATGGTGTGTTGCGGACGCGCTTGCATTCCTGCAGGAATGATTGCAAGATTTCTGTTTTGCTTGCATCATCCCCGCGCAGATCTCCTTGATGTTGTTCAAGGGTTCGAGAAAGTGGTCCATCTCCTCCGGTTTTCCGTGATCCTCCGCCGGATTCCGTAAGCGCGATTCTTTCTTCTGACACTAGTGTATCTCCTTTCTTGAGAAATAGCTCTAAGGAACACTATGAGGGATAGTATATCATATAAATATGAATATGTCAATAGTTTTTTAATGAGAATTATCTTATATTTATAATGAATTTGACAGGAAATAGTCTTTATGATAGAGTGTTTTTAACCCACAGACAATAGGTCTGACAAAGTCAGATAATGCCTTTTGGCGCCTATCGAGGGAGAAACGCCTATCATTGCAGTGGTCGGCATAGGAATATCTCATTGGTATCTGTCTGTGGCAAAAAGCCACAGTTATTTTTTTAAAGAAAAGAATGTATGGCTCGTTCACGTGAAAGTAAAAAAGATATTCTTCAAAAACTTGAGCAACAGATAGCCAAAAGCAAGTCACTTTTTTTTGCAAATCTTAAAGGTCTTACGGTTAAGCAGACAGAAGATCTTCGAAAATCATGCAGAAAGGAAGGTATTGATTGTCTTATGGCAAAAAAGACTTTGCTTAAGCTTGCATTTAAGAATAAAGGTATTGAAGGCGTTGACCCCAAAAAACTTGAGGGTGAAGTTGCTCTCGCATTTGGATATGAAGATGAAGTTTCTCCAGCACGAGTGCTTTTCTCATTTGCTAAAACACATGAGGCATTTGGCATTCTTGGAGGAGTTATCCTCTCTCAAGCAACTCCAGAAGTTCTTGATGGAAAAAAAGTGCAGCAACTTGCAAAATTGCCATCTCGAGAAGAACTACTGGGCAGTCTTGTAGGATCTTTAAGTAGTCCTATGCGCGGATTTGTTTCTGTGCTCAGTGGAAATATGCGCGGACTTGTACAAGTGCTTAAAGGTATTGCAGACGCGCGACAAGCATAATTCATGTATCACATTACGTTTATGTCAGAAGAAAAAAAAGAGGTTATTGTACCTGAAAAATTTCAAACGCTTGTAAGCGCTATTGAAAAACTTTCCGTCTTGGATCTTTCTGAATTAGTGAAGATTTTGGAAGAAAAGTTTGGCGTATCAGCCGCAGCTCCAGTAGTGGCGGTTGCAGCTGCAGGCGGAGCTGCAGAAGCGGCAGTAGAAGAAAAAACATCGTTTACTGTTGAATTGACTGATTCAGGAGCAAATAAGATAAATGTTATTAAAGCAGTTCGTGAGATTACACAGCTTGGACTCAAAGAAGCAAAGGATCTTGTGGATGCGGCTCCAAAAGTAGTAAAAGAAGGTGTATCAAAAGCAGATGCGGAAAGCATGAAGAAGAAAATAGAAGAAGCAGGTGGAAAGGTTGTTTTGAAATAAGTAAAATAAATAAAAAACAGCATCGTTTGCACTATGCTGTTTTTTATTTTTACTTAGTATCAAGAGGAGATTGATAGAGCGTTGTTCCACTAAGAACAAGAAGAATTTTCTTCTTTGAAATAATGGCAAAGTCTTGCGCTGAACCAAATGTATCAGAAATAAGTTGCGCTTTAAGAGTGCGTGTTTTTTTATCTATGACAAGTAATCTTTTCTGAGATGGTTCTAATAAATATAATGCAGAAGCATCTGAATCTGTCCAAATTTTTTGAATATGCGTAATACGCGGTTCGAGAAGTGGAAGAATAAAAGGTTCTTGTTTTCCTGATGTATATTTGAGTATTTGATCGCCTCCTTGAAGCATATAAATACTGCCATCAATAGCAAATGAAGAAGATTGTTGTGATATAAGCGCAGGGTTTTTGATAAGGGGAGATCCGCTATCAAAACCGTCTACGGTTTTTTTATGTCTAAAAAGAGATCCTTGTGATGCGGTAAAGACATATAACTTATGATTATAGAGCGCTAAAGCATCTAATGCAGTTTCTTCTTTTGCTAATGAAAGGGGGATTGGCTGAATAGAGCCCGAAGTAGTATCCAGTTTATATACGCGGTTTGTCTCCGCGTCACAAAGATAAAAATTTGTTTTTTCTAATCCTATACTGCATGAAATGGATGGAATTTTCGTTTGTGTTTGAATAGGGATAATTGCACCGTTAAGAAGATCAACGGTATATGCTCCGGAAGCGGTATAAGTAAGAACAGTAGAATCTGATACAGTAAGTTTTAGCTGATCAGAATTTTGTATAGAAGATGAGAAATCCGCGAGTGCGCTAATGTTTTTGAGTGGAGTAATACGATGCACGCGCTCAGTAATGCCTTGCATGCGCTCTAATATTTTTTTATAACGCTCTTGACTCTTTGTATCTTGAGATGGAAAATTTCTTAATAATTGTTGCGCTTCTATAAGAAGCGCGCGTGCTTTTTCTGTATTGTCATAGAGAAGACTCGCCTCCGCAAGATTGTTTTTTTCTTCAGCGTTGGCAAGAATAGTAGTAAGCGCGCGCTGTTGTTTTTGTTCTGTATTTTTTTTCTGAATAATAATAATACTTGCGCCAAAGAGCGCTAAAAATATTAAACTTATAAAAAGAAGCGATTTTGATGTATGTGGAAGAATAGAGAGTTGTGACGCGGTACGATTGCGTATGTTCTTAAAAATAGTTAGCAGATGCTGAGAGAATGTATTCCATAAAGAAGATATATTCCCGCGAATATTTTTTATAAATTGTTTTTGATCAATATGCTTTTGAGGAGGAGGAATATTTTTAGGAACGTCTTGATAGAGAGTATCCTGATGTTTTTTTTGAATAGATGATATAAGACGTTCTGATAGATATTTTGTTTTTTGCGTACTTTGTGAAAAAGATTTTTTGAGCGTTTGAATGGCAATAGGAAGGTGAGTGTGTATAGTTTTCTGCAATGCGTGCAGGCAAAATAACATGCCTCTCCAGAGAAGTGGAATGATTTTTTTTATCTGTGCGGCAAATGCTGGAAAAAGAATTTTTTCTGTTCCTACTTCCTTGGAATTTAATACTGCCATTGATTCATTGGAGGCAGTTTGTTGGCGATGTAATGATCCTGTAGAACGGGTATAATGCGCATCCAAAAAAAGCGCACAGAAATCATTTTTTGCATTAATTTTTCCAAGGAGTCTTTGAAAATAAGGCGCAACTGACTCTACGGTGTTCCCGGTAACAACCTGTTTAAGTTGTTCTGGCGAGATATAATCCAAAAAAGAATTATTACATAGCGCAAGAATACTTCTTGGAATTGAAACGCTCCCGCTAATTATGGAAGAAAAAAGGCGAGTTGATGTGTTTTGTTCCCCATGTTCTTTTCCGCCGATTACATCAACATTGGCATAATGAGAAAAACCGTGTTTTTGATATATGGGATAAAAATAAATTGCATGAATGCCGTTGCCGGTTATACTTGCGTACAATTGACCTTCACAGAGAACACCAATAACAAAGTGCACTTTCTTCATATCAATGCCATGAATTTTCCCCCGTTCATCTTGTGCTTCAAGAAGTGCCTGCGTTACGCGCTCATGAGTATATTGGATGGCGTTCTCAAAGATAAATTCTTGAGAGTTTATTCCGTCTTGTTTGAATGTCCCCGTTGTTGATTCTGTAATTTTTCTATAGTATTCTAAAAAGCTTTTTACTGTTTCGCCAATGAGGAGTTGATATTGTTCGCTGATTGATTTTATTGAAAAGACGCCAAAAAGCGTCAGAGGAACATGATTGTGCTCAAGTGATGATTCATGAAATGTATAGGTAAGCTCGTCATTTGACTTTCCCGGTATGGACAATTTTGCTGCGTATGTCCTATACGTTGTCCCCATATCTGAAGCGTACTTTACATATTTAATGAATTTAGTATACTACACATACAAAAAAGGGCAACCCTATTTTGTACCCCTATTTTATGCTTGAACAAATTTTTGGTTCAAAGACACGAACGCGTCTTCTTAAACTTTTTCTCTTGAACCCAGAAAGGGTCTATTTCATTAGAGAACTTACTAGACTTATTGACACACAGATTAATTCTGTGCGCAGAGAGCTTCAGAATCTTTTGCAATGCAAACTTATAAAAGAAGTACGGACAATAGATGGAGATAAGGAGTCTTTACAAGAAGAAACTCCTTCTTCAAAGAAACAAAAATCTCTTGAGAGACTTGCAAAAAAATATTTTCAAGCGAATACAGATTACCTTTTATTTAGAGAGCTGCGCGCTCTTTTTTTGCGAGGCCCATTTCTTCATCAAGATGATCTTGTGCGAGATATTCGCGCCCTTGAAAATCTTGACTTGGCAGTGCTTTCTGGTTTTTTTGTTGATAACATTGATTCAAGTATTGATCTTCTTATTGTGGGGAATGTTAATCGTCAGAAATTAACTAAGATTATTCATGGATTTGAGAAAATTTTTGAAAAAGAAATTAATTATACAACCCTTACAAAAGATGAATACCTGTATCGCCATAGCTTGAGTGACAGATTTTTATTTGGTATTTTAGAAGGGAAAAATAAAATTATTATTGATACTATTCACGGGAAGCCATCGGCATTTGTATTATAACAATATTTTATATATTAAAAAACGCGTTTTTATATCGCGTTTTTCTTTTTTTAAAATATTTTGTATACTACCTATGCCATTGTGAATATATATATGTTTCGCCTTCAAGAAATACTTCACCTTGATTCTCATGAAACTATTGTCTGCATGTTTCGTGGGCATGCATTTAGAATGGTTTCACGTGTCATTCCGCTTATGATTGCTCTCATGGCGCTTTTTCTTTTTGTTTTCCCTCTTTTTTCACTCGGCGGTATTGGTATTGGCATCTTTTTCCTTCTATTTTTTATTGATATATTTTTTTTGCTTCGCATGGTGTGTAATTGGCTTGGCACATATTACGTACTCACCAATAGACGACTGCTTTGCATTCAGCGAACCGGATTTTTTAAGAAACAAGTACATGAAATACTTTTAGAAAATATTACAGAACTTTCGTATATTACAAAAGGATTTATTCAAACACTGTTTCATTTTGGTAATGTACGGTTAGCGCTTATTACCACCCGTGGAGAATTTTTTATTTTTGACATTGGAAAACCGCAAGCAATTTTAGATATTCTTTCCCGTCAAGCTGCTGCCGTGCGCAAGAGAAAACCACCGCAGACATTACAAGGAGCATTGCGCCCCCATGACAGCAGACAAGAAGATATTGCAGAAGAAATTCCTCCGGCAGTACTACCAATACAGCCCATAGAAAAAGAATCGAATAATTTTTAATGCGCGCATATGCGGCGATATTCTTTAGCACAGTTTATTCGTTCAAAACTTTTTTTTGTTATTGGTATTGCTCTCTGTATATTTATTGCATTAAATTTTGTGAAAGTATTTTCAAAAAGCTATACAACACGGCAGGATATTAAACGATTGAAAAATGAAATTGCGGAACTTGAAAAAAGTCAGGGGAGACTTCAGGAATTTTATACGCTTCTTTCTAGTGATTTTTTTGCTGAAAAAGAGGCTCGTCTTAAGTTTGGTCTTCAAAAAAAAGGAGAACACGCAGTGGTTATACAAGAAAGTTCTTCGGCAGTTGAGAAAGAATCAGCGAGTGATTCATCTCGCGACACATCAAAACCGTCCCTTCTTTCTCGTGTATCAAATATTGATTCAGATGGTTTTAATGTGAAAAAACAAAATAATCCCAAGTTTTGGTGGGATTATTTTTTTGGTGTTCAAGAGTGATCTTTTTTCCTGGAGCCAGCGGTGGGAATCTCTCGGTCGCTTCATTCACTGGATGAAGCTCTCTCGCCCGGGGCATACTCAGAGTGCCACCGGCACTCCTCGCTCGCTCCTTGGCTCCTTGCGGATTTCATCCTCAGTCGCCGTTCGCTTATGCCCGTTCAATTCCCATTGATAGTAATCTTTTTTCCTGGAGCCAGCGGTGGGAATTGAACCCACGACCTTTGCTTTACGAAAGCACTGCTCTGCCCCTGAGCTACGCTGGCATAATACGTCTAGTGTAGCGCATAGAGGTGATGTGTGCAAGTCAAGGAGTATATAGTCATTGCTTAAAAGTGTCTCTTCCTTTATACTATGTCTTAAGAAAGAGAAGTGTGGACAATTAATATAAACACACATGAAAAAACACAAATATATTTTTGTTATCGGCGGCGTCATGTCTGGCGTGGGAAAGGGTATTGCATCCGCTTCTATTGGTAAGATACTTCAAGCGCGCGGTTTTTCTATTAATCCCATTAAGATAGATCCATATCTCAACGTAGATGCTGGCACCATGAATCCAGTTGAACACGGAGAAGTTTTTGTATTAAGTTCAGGCTTGGAATGCGATCAGGATATGGGGAATTACGAGCGTTTCATGAATATTGAGCTCCACCCTGAAAATTACATGACAAATGGCATGGTGTTTAAGACGGTGATAGACCGTGAGCGAAATTTAGGATATGGCGGCAAATGCGTGGAGCCTGTATTTCATATTTCAGAGGAGATTCATCGTAGAATTGCCGCGGCAGTGAAAAAAACAGATGCGGATATTACTATTCTAGAAATAGGAGGAACTGCAGGAGAATATCAAAACGCAATTTTTATTGAAGCTGCGCGTACTATGAAACTTAAAAATCCAGATGATGTCATTTTTGTCTTGGTAAGTTATCTACCGGTACCGGGCACTATCGGAGAAATGAAAACAAAACCCACTCAAAACGCAGTAAGAACACTCAATTCATATGGCGTACATCCAGATGTCATTATTGCGCGCAGTGATAGGGCACTTGATCAACGCAGAAAAATGAAGATTGCAGACTTTGTAAGTATACCAGTGGAGCATATTATTTCCGCTCCCGATGTAGAAAATATTTATGATGTTCCTATTAATTTTGAAAAAGATGGTCTGAGTGAATGTATTTTGCAACGCCTTCATCTTCAATCAAAAAAAGAATCAAATCTTGATTCATGGAAGCGCATGTTAACGCGTGCAAAAAATGCAAAAGAAACAGTGCGCATTGCTATGGTTGGGAAATATTTTAAGACCGGCGATTTTGTACTTTCCGATGTATATATATCTATTATTGAATCATTAAAACATGCGGCATACGCACTTTCAAAAAAAGTAAAAATAGATTGGATTAGTTCGCTTGAATATGAAGAAGATGAGGCAAAAATTCCTGAGCTTGCGCAATACGATGGCGTGCTTGTTCCCGGCGGATTTGGAGGAAGTGGCGTTGCTGGTAAGCTTAAGACAATTCGCTTTGTACGCGAACAAAAAATTCCTTATTTTGGCATTTGTTATGGCATGCAACTTGCGTTGGTGGAATACGCGCGTGATGTTATGAATTTTACAGACGCAAATACCACAGAAGTGAATAAAAAAACATCATATCCCGTTATTGATATTATGCCGGAACAAGTGGCAAATTTGGAAAATAAAAAGTATGGCGGCACTATGCGGCTTGGCTCATACCCCGCGATACTAAAAAAGGGGACATTAGCGTATCGCGCATATTCACAACGACCAGAAGGCAGATGGGCATTTGATAAAGCTACAAATATAATACATGAACGCCATCGCCATCGCTATGAAGTAAATCCATTGTATGTATCGCAGTTTGAACAGGCTGGTATTTTATTTTCCGGTGTTTCTCCAGATGGAAAACTTATGGAAATTATGGAATTGCCGCAAGCAGTACATCCTTTTTTTCTTGGTACGCAATATCATCCGGAATTTACCGGAAGTCCGCTCAATCCTCAGCCGCTGTTTGTTGAATTTTTTAAAGCATGTATTGATCAGAAAGAACAGAGGGAGTCGCTGAGCGAAGAAGAGGAGAAAGAACAGGAACATACACAATGAGATCTTCTAATGAAAAAGCCACCATTGTATAATGATGACTTTTTCATTTATGCCCGTCCGATTCCCGATGATCATATAGGAAGAATAAACCTCATCGTAGATGAGATCTATTCTTCCTAGCGGGATACGGGAATCGGACCCGTGTCTCATGCTTGGGAAGCATGCATACTGCCATTGTACTAATCCCGCAAGACACACATTACTATAGAACGTATGAAAAAAATATTCAATACCGCATTCCTTATTTTTCTATTTGCCGGTTGTGTATATCCTGTATCAATTAATGCTGCAGAAAAAATAAAAACACAGCCCTTAAAGATTTTTTTAAAAAACAATTGTACTGTAGATTTAAAAAAATCCTCAGTTCAAATAGGCGATATTCGCTCAAACAGCATTGGAGATGCACTTATTGAGTCTTTTTTGCCATATGAAAAAAAGTTTTCCCTTTTATCTAGTATATGTGAATTTGAGCTCCCGGAAAAATTAGAGTATACTAAAGATATCCCCGTAGAGATTGTCATGCAGAATAAAAAAACAGAATATCGCCCGAGGCTATTTTTGTGGGATGAAGAAAAAAAGAAATGGGTACAACAAGAGACACTCATGAATCGGCAGACGAATACTGTGAGTTCAGATATTCATACCGCCAAAGGTATTATAGGGGTTTTTGCTGATACAAATGATGCGTATGAAGGAATTGGTAGTTGGTATGCACATAAAAGGTATCCAAATGGTTCTGCAACAAATCTTTTTCCTCTTGGTACAAAACTTCGTGTAACAAATTTAGAAAATAAAAAACAAATTGATGTGGCCGTAACATCTACATGGACAAATAAAAATGAAAAACGCATTTTGGATTTAGTAAGTACTGCATTCAAAAAAATAGCTCCGTTAAGCAAGGGACTCATCCGTATTCGTATTGAAAAAATAACCAATGCTTCGTAGATATGCCTTCTCCTATGATCACCGTAGAGCATATTTCAAAAATTTATTATCCTGATTTTCAGGCGCTAAAAGATATAAATCTTACTATTGATCCGGGCGAATTTGTATTTCTTATTGGTCAGAGTGGAGCTGGAAAAAGTACGCTTGTGCGCCTTATTACCGCGGAAGAAAGGCCAACAGAAGGAAAGATTCTTATAGGTGATTGGGATATTACTCGCATGAGAAAGAGAGAGGCGCCTTACTTGCGTCGGCAAATTGGTGTTGTATTTCAAGACTTTAAACTTATTGACACCAAGACAGTATTTGAGAACGTTGCATTTGCTTTGGAAGTATGTGGTGAATCATGGAAAAAAATTAAAGAAATCGTTCCACAGGTATTGCGTATTGTGGGACTTGAAGACAAATCAACGCATTATCCAAAAAATTTATCTGGCGGTGAACAGCAGAGAGTAGCTATTGCGCGCGCTATGGTGCATCGCCCCAAGATATTGATTGCAGATGAGCCAACAGGAGATCTTGACCTTATTACCGCAAAGGGAATTGTAGATCTCTTAGATAAAATTAATGAATCCGGCACAACGCTTATTTTTGTTACGCACAATAGGGACATTGTAAATATGGAACGGAGGCGCGTTATTACTCTTCATCAAGGAGAACTTACATCAGATCGCAAAGGTGGAAAATATTTCATTTAATATATTCACTTCCCATGCTTATACATCTTTCACGCGTTTCACGATACGCATTTCAAAGTTTTTGGAGGAATCTGTGGCTTTCCGCGGTGATTATTTTTGTCATGATGCTTGCGCTTTTGTCTGCGAATTTTTTTATTCTTACAAATCTTTTCGTAGATACATCGCTTTCTATTATTGAAAAGCGCGTTAATATTACTGTTAATTTTGACATTACGGCACCGGAGCAAGATATTCTTGCTATGGCGGATCGTTTGCGCGCCATGCCGCAAGTAGCAACCGTGGAATATGTATCTAAGGAAGCGGCAAAAGAATACATGATTAAAAAATTTGAAAAAGAGGGGAACACGACTATTCGGGATTCATTTGAAGAATTGGAATCCAATCCACTTTTTTCAAGCCTTGTTATTAAGGCGCAAAAAATGGAAGATTACCCAACTATTCTTACAGCGCTTGAACTGACGCAAAATAAGGATCTTATTAGTGATAAGCGATATGATGATAAACGAGACCTTATTCAGCGAATTCAAGTTTTTAAAAATAAAGTACAAGGCGTTGGCGCAATTACACTGCTGTTTTTTATCTGTATTGCGATTTTAATTGTATACAATACTATCAAGCTCTCTATTTATGCTCGAAAGAAAGAAGTGCAGATTATGAAGCTTGTTGGCGCAACAAATTGGTTTATTCGCGCGCCTTTAATTGTAGAGGGAATGATCTATAGTATTTTTGCGGTACTTGCTACCATTCTTATTACATTTCCGTTGCTGGGTGTTATCCAGCCGTATATGGGTTATTTTGATGGACAGAGCTTGGATATTTTAGCATATTTTAGTAAAAATTTTACTACTATTTTTGGCACTGAACTTCTTGCCGCGCTAGCATTGAGTATCATGAGTAGCTTGTTTGCTATTGGGAGATATTTGAAGATATAGGGAAGATGAGGTTTATTTTTTTGTCATCCCCGTGAAAGCGGGGATCTATTTATACGGGGGATTCTTGCAAAAGTTGCACGCTTTAGCTATACTAGAGGAATTATTGGGGGATCGTCTAATGGCAGGACTATGGCCTTTGAAGCCATCTATATAGGTTCGAATCCTATTCCCCCAGCCAAATTGTATGTTCAGCGTTTGTTGCCTCGGCGCTTCGCGCCTCGGCAGGCAGATTGTATAGTATTTGCCAAGATTTTTTCGGTTCAATCGCCACCTTTTGCGAAAGCAAAAAGCGGTTC
>Ga0172368_10000181_pt1 | contig 85713 bp, 53 predicted proteins | sample Lak11m_FD_114540 | JGI IMG/M metagenome (GOLD analysis project Ga0172368, IMG submission 114540) | Freshwater microbial communities from Kabuno Bay, South-Kivu, Congo - kab_022012_11m | ecosystem: Environmental > Aquatic > Freshwater > Lake | place: Democratic Republic of the Congo: South-Kivu...
CAGAGCGAAATTACATCTTTTTTTTAATTTCCCGAAGCTATGCTTCGGGTTGAAATAAATTCAGGCTTTCAGCCTGAGTGTTTTATGAATATAACATCAATTATAAAATTGATTCCAATTTGTTGAAAATGAACAGCATGGTTTTAAACAGCACCACAAAATAAATAGTGAGATCCGGTAGCTATCGGAGTCGGACTAAAAGATTTAGCCTCTGTTTTATTCTGTCCAGCACCTCAAAAAATGAAATTACCGAAATTTTAACATAACTCGCGTCTGCTAGCATGCGTCGGGAAGTGCGCGCTAAATAACAATTTCAAAATCCTTATCTATAACAAAAACGCTGTCAGTATCCAAAGTATTCAATGTTGTATTGACAATTTTATTGACATACTGTTTGTTATAAGGCATTTTTACTTTCAGATAATTCTGAGTAAAACCAAACATGCAACCATTTATTTTGCTCGACTCAAATAAAATGTTGTGTTTTTTCCCAATTTGAGAGTTATAGAAAGCTGATTTTTTAATTTCAGAAAGTTTCAGGAGTGCATCTGTACGTGATTTTTTTATCTGAGGATTAATTTTTACATCCCATTGTGCTGCCTTAGTTTGAAGGCGCTCAGAATAAGAAAAAACATGAATATAAGACAAATCTATTTTTTCAAGAAAGCCTAAAGTGTCATTGAAATCGTTTTCGTTTTCATGCGGAAAACCTGTAATAATATCAGTAGCAACACAGCTATCGGGCAAAACTGCTTTGATGCTTTCAATTTTGTTTTTAAAAAATGATGTGTCGTACTTTCTGTTCATCAGCTTCAAAATTTTATCGGAACCTGACTGCAAGGGGACATGAAAATGAGGCAATAATAGTGATGATTTTGAAAACAACTCAATTATTTCATCAGTCAGTAAGTCGGGTTCAATAGAAGAAAGCCTGACACGGTACAAAGCATTAATCTGTTCTAAAGCTTTCAATAAATCGGTAAGGGTTTCACCCCTGCTGTTGTGAAAATCGCCAATATTAATCCCTGTTAAAATAATTTCTTTTATACCCGATTTAATTATTTCGTTAACATTTTTTAATACATTATCGATGGTATCGCTGCGGCTTCTGCCTCTGGCATAAGGAATAACACAATAAGAGCAGAAATAATTACAGCCATCCTGAATTTTCAAAAAAGACCTCGTTCGGTCGCCTGATGAATAGGTAGAAAAAAAAGTATTTTCATCTTTTGTAAGATTATGATGTTGTTTAATAGTATTTACCTTATCATCTACAATTTCAAATAAGTTAAATTTATCATTGGCGCCAACTATCAAACCTATTTGATCATTGTTTTCAATTTCTTTTTTTTCTGTTTCGGTAATACAGCCTGTAACAACAACCAAGGCATTGGCATTTAAGCGAATGGCTTTTTGAATAACATTTCTTGACTTTTTAACAGCAGTTTGAGTTACTGAGCAAGTGTTAATAATATAAACATCTGCAACATCATTAAAATTCTTTATCAGATAATCATTTTCTTTAAATTTATTTGAAATAAAAGAGGTTTCTGAATAATTGACTTTACAACCAAGCGTATAAAAAGCCACTGATTTTTTTTCTGTCATCATAAAGCAGTAATAGAGAAATTAGAACCAAATCTTTCAAAATTAAGACATTTTAATTAAATATATAATTTTTTACATGTATTTTTTGTAAATTTGCCTGATAATTTTAAAAAATCAGAAAAAATGAGCGACACTATTGAAAAAATAAAGTGTTTGATAATAGGTTCGGGGCCAGCTGGCTATACTGCAGCAATTTATGCAGCGAGAGCAGATCTCAAACCTGTTGTATATCAAGGTTTGCAACCGGGTGGGCAATTAACAATTACTACTGAAATTGAAAATTTTCCGGGTTATCCCGAGGGTATCGATGGCACTCAGATGATGGAAGATTTGAAAAAGCAAGCTGAAAGATTTCAGACCGATGTTCGCTGGGGTTATGTAAGCAAAGTTGATTTTTCGGAAAGGCCCTTTAAAATCACTATTGATGAGAACAAAGACGTATTGGCAGAAACTGTTATTATTGCAACCGGAGCATCAGCACAATGGCTTGGATTAGACTCGGAAAAGAAATATAACGGTTATGGTGTATCGGCCTGCGCTACATGCGATGGCTTTTTTTACAGGGGTAAGGAAGTAGCCATTGTAGGTGGTGGAGATACTGCCGCCGAAGAAGCCACATATCTTTCAAAATTATGCTCCAAGGTAACAATGATTGTACGTCGGGATGCACTAAGGGCTTCAAAAGCGATGCAAAGCAAGGTGCTGAGCACACCCAATATTGAAGTTTTGTGGAACCATGTGACTAAAGAAATTGTTGGAGAAAAGAATGTAGAGGGCGTTATTATCCAAAATGTCATTACCGGAGAGCAGAAAAGAATTGACATTTCAGGATTTTTTGTAGCCATTGGCCATAAACCAAATACAGCATTATTTAAAGGACAACTGAATCTTGATGACAATGGCTACTTAATAACAGCACCAGATTCAACAAAAACAAACATTGCAGGTGTATTTGCTGCAGGCGATGTGCAAGACCACGTATTCAGACAAGCTATTACGGCAGCCGGCACAGGATGTATGGCTGCAATAGAAGCTGAAAGATTTTTGTGCAGCAATGAATAATATTAAAATAAGATTAAAAATAATCATTTATGAAATAAATATATATTGATATTTTTTTAACTTTGCATACAACCAATTAAATTTTTAAAAACAATTATAAACTAAATTTTTTACTATGAAAAAACTATTAATGACAATGGTCTTGGCTGTATTTGCATTTGTGCAGATGAGTCAGGCGCAGCTAAACGGGTACACATTTACCTCGAGCAATGGCACGTACACTGAAATTACCGGAGGAACGGTATTGATTACAGGTACAACAAATTTGGACAGTTGGGTTTCTCCTGCTGTCACTATACCTTCGTTTACATTTGGCAGTGTAGCATATACAACCGCTTATGTAACATCTAATGGCGTATTAAATCTTGGCGGCAGTGCCCCGAGTGCTTATACAACAACTGCTATTAGTTCGACAACCGGATCTGGCATCAGCATTTGCCCTTTCAATGCAGATTTAAACGGAGCCAATTCCGATGCAAACACAGAAATCAGATGGGAAACCATAGGCAATGAAGTTATTTTTCAGTGGAAACAATTCAGAAGATACAACAAGACAGAAAACTTCGACATGCAAGTCAGATTAAATACAGTAACAGGCACTGTATCATTTGTATATCAGTTGAATTCAGGACCAGCCACAACAACAAGTTATCAGCCACAAGTAGGTATCAGAACATCTGCTACAGATTTTAAAAACAGATTGGTAAGCAATACAGGAGCTGAAGATTGGAATACTTCTTTGCCCGGCACACTCAATACAGATGTATGCAGATTTACAATTGATGCCCCTCAAAAGAATTTTATTACTGGTTTAACTTATACATGGGCTCCCCCTACTTGTCCCGGAATTGCAACTGGTAGTTTTACTACAACAAATCCAACCACAAGTAGTGTTAATATGGCATGGACAGAAGCAGGAACTGCTACCTCATGGCAGATACAGTATGGTTTGCAAGGATTTACATTTGGCACTGGCACCTCCACTGTTTTAAATACCAATCCTTACACATTGGGAGGTTTGAGTGCAGCAACTGTATATCAGATTTATATCAGAAGTATATGTGCTGTAGGAGATACAAGTACATGGAAAGGTCCTTTTGTATTTACAACATCACAGGTATTAGCAACATTACCCTTTTCAGAAACATTTGAAACTTGGCCTAACGGATGGTCAACACTTAATGGTGGACAGACAAACAAATGGAGTGTAGGTACAGCAGTAGCAAATGCAGGTTTAAAATCGGCATATATTTCTAACGATGCAGGAACAACAAATGCTTACACATTAGCCTCTGCATCAGTTGTACACATGTACAGAGACATTACATTCCCCGCAGGGACAGCATTTAATTTACAATTTAACTGGCAAGGCGCAGGAGAAAGCACTTATGACTATATGCGTGTTTATCTGATTCCAACAACAACAACACCGGTTTCAGGAACACTGCTCACTGCTCTCCAGATAGGAAGTACAAATTACAATCAACAAGCAACATGGCAAAATGCCAATATTGAATTAAATGGTGCAACCTATTCTTCACAGAACTGGAGATTGGTATTTACCTGGAAAAATGATAATGGCGGAGGCACACAGCCACCTATTGCTATAGACAATATAAGCATAACAGCCGTTGCATGTCCTGCACCTGTATCACCAAACGCATTAAACCTTGGGACAAACAGCGTTGATTTGGCATGGACAGAAGCAGGAACGGCTACTTCGTGGCAGATACAATATGGTGTAACTGGTTTTACTTTAGGCACTGGCACATCAACAGTTGTAAATGCTAATCCCTATACTTTAGGAGGTTTAACAGCAGCTACTACTTATCAATTTTATGTAAGAAGTATCTGTTCGGTAGGTGATACAAGTGCCTGGGCAGGGCCGGTAACATTTACCACTCCTTGCTTGCCTTTGAATGTGCCTTATTTTGAAGGTTTCGAAAGTATCACAGCCAACAACACGCTTCCAAACTGTATGACAGCAACTTCACTTGGAAGCTTGAATTTAACCTATATTGCATCAACCACCTATAACCGTATACCAAAAACAGGAAGTAAGTTTGCTTCATTTAAGTATGCACCTAACGGAAACTGGTTCTTTTTTGCACCTGTTCAATTAACAGCAGGCGTTTCTTATGATGCAGGCGTGTGGTATATTGCAGATGGTGCGACAGGATTTACAGCATTAAATTTAGCTTACGGCAACGCACAAAATTCAGGTGCCATGACTCAAATTGCCACCGTAGCAAATCCTACAAACACTACTTATCAGCAATTGAACGCTACTTTTACACCAGCTACTACAGGCATCTATTATATTGGTGTTCAAGCCAATGGGACATCATCAACGCCTTGGTATTTAACCATAGATGATATTACACTGGTTGCTACTCCTACTTGTCCGGGTGTGATTTCAACAACTTTTGATGCTTCTAATCCTCAGCCTAACAGTATTGATTTGACATGGTCAGAACCCGGAACAGCTACATCATGGCAGATTCAATATGGTGCACCAGGTTTTACTCTTGGCACCGGAACAATGGTTGTTGCCAATGCCAATACCTATACAATAGGAAGTTTGACACCTGCCACAACATATCAGGCCTATATAAGAAGTATATGCAGTGTTGGTGACACAAGTGCATGGAAGGGACCTCTTAATTTCACAACAAAGTGTCTGGTCATTTCTGCCCCATTTACTGAAGGGTTTGAATCTACTACAGCACCACAAACTTGCTGGACCATGTGGTATCAGAATACCAATCCACCATCAGGCAATTTAATGACACACAGTCTTGATCAGGCCTATAATGGCACACGTTCATTCAGATTTTCATCATATTCATCAGGTACACCTTACCAACAATATTTAAGCACTCCTGAATTGAATTATACAACAGATATGGAATTAACTTTCTGGTATAAAAGATCTTCATCAGGCAGTGAAACTTTTGCTGTTGGTACTTCAACAGACGGAACAAACTGGACATGGGGAACTGATGTTAGCGATGCTTCAGCGACATGGAAACAATATTTAACAGTTGTTCCGGTCGGAACTAAATATATGGCTATCCAATACAAATCTGATTATCAATATTATTTATACATTGATGATTTTAGTATTCATGCAATTCCAACATGTCCCGGCGTTACAGCAGCAAGCTTCGCTGCTGCTAATCAAACTACCAACAGTGTTGATTTGTCATGGACAGAACCGGGAACAGCCACACAATGGCAAATTGAATATGGCACAGCAGGATTTACTCCTGGCACAGGGACCTTAACTCTTGCAAATGCAAACCCATATACACTTGGAGGATTAATTTCAGGCACTAACTATCAGGCATACATAAGAAGTATTTGTGCTGTTGGAGATACCAGTTTATGGAAAGGACCTCTTGCATTTAGTACTGTATGTGGCATTTATTCAGCTCCAATTGTTCAGAATTTTGATGCTGTTACGGCACCACAACTTCCTATTTGCTGGACTAAAATTGTGAGTACAACAACTACCAATGCAAATGTAACAACAAGTACCTCAAGTTATTACAGCTCACCAAACAGTGCCCGTTTTTATAACTCAAGTGATGCTGCAGCGACATTGATGCTTGTTACACCACAAATAAACGATGCTATAAATACTTTATATGTCAAGTTCTTTGCATATAATACAAGCGCAGGCTCAGATCTTGTTATTGGTACAATAACAGACCCAGCCAATGCTGCTACTTTTAGCACCATTGACACATTTAACCTTACGACAACATCTACTGAGTACAGCCTATTCTTAAATGGTGTTACAACAACCAATAAATATATTGCATTTAAACACCTTATAAGTGGCACATACAATTATGTATATCTGGATGATATTAACATTAATGTTATTCCATCATGCCTGTGGGTTGAAAATCTCGACATGGATACAGCCAATCAAACCTCTGCAATATTATCATGGACATCTTTAGGAAGTGAAACCCAATGGCAGGTAGAATATGGCCAAGCAGGTTTTACTCAAGGAACCGGAACTTATGCTATTTTCAACAGCAACCCCGACACTTTGTTTGGTTTACAAGCCAGCACCATGTATGATTTTTATATAAGAGCTATATGTAATGCAGGTGATACCAGTACTTGGGCAGGTCCAAAAGCTTTTGGAACTGAATGTGGCATATTTTCTTTACCATTTAACGAAGACTTTACAGGAATTGCTACCGGAAGTATTCCATTGTGCTGGGGAAGGACACATCAAAACTGGGGTGTTATAAGCGACAACTTAGCCGGTGGTACTGCTCCTGAGATGAGGTTCAACTGGAGTCCTCAAACTATTGACACTTTGGTTCTTATAACCCCTGTAATCAATGCAACTGCTGCCACATCACTATATCTAAGCTTTAAACACACAGTAGATCACTATGCAGGTGACCCATGTGCTATTGGCGTTACAGTATCAATAGATGGTGGATTAAACTGGGACAGTGTTTGGGCATTTATTCCAACTGTTGATGTTATAGAAGAAGTTGTAAATATAGACCTTTCAGCATACGCAGGTCATAATATTATTGTTGGATGGGCATTTGTTGGTGATACTTACGACATTGACTACTGGTATATTGACAATATAGTTATAGACGAAATTCCTGACTGTGATGTACCTACAGCATTGAATGCCATCAACCTTACAGCTACTACTGCTGACCTGACTTGGACAGGTGGAACATCTTTCGAATGGGAAATTGAATGGGATACAACCGGTTTTACTCAAGGTACTGGCAACGTTCTATTTACCGCAACCAAACCTATTACTATAACAGGATTAGCTCCAGAAGCAACTTATGAATTTTATGTAAGAGCTAATTGCCTATTCGATTCAACAGTATGGGCAGGTCCATTTGAATTTACAACTACAGCTACCTGTGTAGCTCCTGATTCTTTAGACACAGTAAGTGTTACACACGATGCCGCTGTAATTAGCTGGTACTCAGCAGATACTTTATGGCAAATAGAATGGGATACTGCAGGTTTTGTATTAGGTACAGGTAATGTTGTGGTAACTGAAAACAATCCTTATACTATTAGTGGATTAGACGAACTTACTGCATACGACTTTTACATCAGAGCAATCTGTGACACTTTAACAGGTGATACCAGTGCATGGGCAGGACCACTCACATTTATAACAACTACAACTATTGGTTTAAAAAATGTAAAAACAGAAATGAATGTTAACATTTATCCAAATCCAACCAATGGCTTGTTTAATATTCAAATGTTGAGCAGTACTGAATCACTTCACTTATCAATTCTTAACTTACAAGGACAGATTGTTTATGAAGAACAACTATCAGGTGTAGCAAACGGTTCAATCAAGAAACTTGATTTGAGAACTTTGGCAGCCGGTATGTATCAGATTAAGCTTAACGATGGCAAAACCATCCTCAACAAGAAACTAATTATAAATTAATAATTAAGTTTTATAACTTTAAAGAGGCTGTTTCTCGACGTGAGAAACAGCCTCTTTTTTTATTTTGTTGTTGTTAAAAATAAGTATTTTTACAGTATCATTTATACATCATTTATGTTAGAAAATTCAGAATTACTACTAAGAGCCTTAGAGCCCGAAGATATCGATTTACTTTACCAATGGGAAAATGATGCACGGCTATGGCATTTGAGTAACACTATAAAACCTTTTTCAAGGTATGATCTTGAGCAGTATGTTCTCAATTCAAACCTGAATGTTTTTGAATCGAAACAACTGAGATTAATGATTGATTTGAAAGAGAAAGGGAAAAGAATAACAGCCGGTTGTATTGACTTGTTCGATTTTGACTTTGTTAATTTAAGAGCAGGTGTCGGATTGTATATTTCAGAAACATTTAGGGGTAAAGGTATTGCATCTAAAGCTATTGATTTATTAGTTGAATATGCCCATAAGAAACTGCATCTTCATCAATTATATTGCAGTATTACAATAGATAATGAAGCCAGCAAAAAGGTTTTTAGAAAATCGGGTTTTACTGAAAGCGGGAAACGCAAACAATGGATAAGAAAAGAAAATGAATGGCTCGATGAAATTTTTTATCAATTAATACTAGGATAATTAAAAAGGATTAAAGAGAATGTCAAAGAAAAAAAAATCAGTTATTTTTAAAGTTTTAATATCTGTTCTGTTTCTAATTTTAATTATAGGAAGCATAGCTTTTTATAAGTTTTATCTGATGTTATATCAGCCCAATGTAAATCTGGGAGATAAAAAAACAGCTTATATTTGCATACCCACAGGTTCGACTTATAAAGATGTTTTAAACATTCTAGATAAGAATAACTATTTAGAAAACAAGAAGTCGTTTGAATGGACGGCTGATTTTAAGAATTACACCGACAAGGTAAAACCAGGCAAATATCTGATAAAAAACAGCATGAGCAACAACGAATTGGTTGGACTTTTACGTTCGGGCAAACAAGAAGCTGTAAAACTTGTTATAAACAACATTAGGACTAAAGAACAGTTGGCCGGCAAAATATCCAAGCAGCTTGAAGCAGATTCGTTAAGCATTATCAATTTGCTCAACAATAATTTATTTGTAGAAAAATATGGTTTTTCAAAAGAGAATATCTTAGTGATGTTTATACCAAATACTTATGAATTTTATTGGAACACCTCCGGAGAAAAGTTTACCGAAAAAATGCACAAAGAATACCTCAGATTCTGGAATGAAGAAAGGGTTGATAAAGCAGCCAATATTGGTTTGACAGCAATTGAGGTTGCTGTATTAGCTTCCATAGTGCAGTCGGAAACCACAAAAAAAGATGAAATGTCGCGCATAGCGGGTACATATATCAATCGTTTGAATAAAAACATGTTGTTGCAGGCTGATCCAACAGTTATTTTTGCGTTACAGGATTTTACCATCAAAAGACTTTTCAGCAAGCATCTGGCTGTTGACTCGCCCTATAATACCTATAAATACACAGGTCTTCCCCCTGGTCCTATCACACTGCCGGAGCCAACAACAATAGATAAAGTACTAAATTATGAAAAACATGATTATCTGTACTTCTGCGCCAGAGAAGACTTGTCGGGGTACCATGCTTTTGCCAAATCGTTTAATGAACACAGTGTGAATGCCAGGAAGTTTCAGAAGGCATTGAATAAGCTAAATATAAGGTAGAGGAAGTGTAGAGTGCCTAAAGTTTAGAGTGAGCTAAAGTGAACTAAAGTGAACTAAAGTGAACTAAAGTTAAGCTGAAAGGGGTAGCAAAAAGTAACCAGAGTCACTTAGAAAATACAGGGAAAGGTTTATAATTTATTTGGATTTATTCTGCATCCATTTGGCACCCTGATGTACTAAGAGTGATGAGCCAACACCAATAAGAGCACCTACAAGTACATCGCTGGGATAATGTACGCCCAGATGCATTCGTGAATATCCCGACAAGCAAGCCCAAGTAAATGAGGGGGCAATAACATACCATTTGGGATAGCATAAACTGAGACTGGTGGCTGTGGCAAAAGCAGCGGATGTATGACCTGAGGGAAAAGAAAAGGATTTTTCTGTTTCAAGATTTTGAAGGTCAGGATATGTGACATAAGGACGAGGACGTTTAACAGCTATTTTAACACTTGTAAAAATACATGTCGTCATGATAAAGCTGGCACCGACTTCTAAACCATTGTTTCGGGTAACTTTGTCTTTTGTTAGAATTCCTGTAGCAAACAATCCTAAAGGCACACCAACACCCACTGGGAGGACAGAATTGGTAACAACTTTAAAACTGTTATCCAGCTTGGTGTTTCTTTTCTGATTAAAATTACGGAGCAGGTCAATATCTAAATTCTGGGCATTTGATTTTCCAACGAATAATAAAAAGCAAATAAGAAATAAAATGAGTGGTTTTTTATAAAAAATCAACTGTTCAGACATTTAAGAGTAAAAATATTTATTCGGGTACAACTTTATAAACCACCTCGTTGTCTTTTTTCATGCCATATTCTTCTCTGGCAAATTTTTCAACAAATTGAATATCAGTTTCTAATCTGTTGGCTAATGTTTTATTTTTTTCAATTTCCGCTTCATAATAAACTTTCAACTTGTTCATTTCTATCAAATCTTTTTTCAACCTTATCTGGCGAAAAATATTATGGTCACTGTCAATAAAACCAACCCAAACAATAAAAGCGATAGAAGCAATAATATACTTATTTTTTAAGATTTTAAATATTTTTTGTTTCATAGCTTATGAATTAAAATGCATCTTGAATACAAAAATAATAATAAGTCAACAAATATTGCATTTTTATTGAAAATTATTAAAAAAGAAAAACATTTTTATAAAGACATATTTTATAATTTTACAAAAAAAACAATGATCCGAATTGCTGTTATTGTTTCTTCTAAAATAAATAGAGATAGTAATTTTTTCTGAAATGGCAAATAATTAAGACTTGTGTTAAATAATTATTTTTTTTTAACAGTAATTTAATTAATTAATTTAAATCTCAATGGAAAACAACTTAACTATAGTAATACCAGCCTATAATGAAGAGCAATCTTTACAAGAATATATGCCTCAATTATTAAAAGAGTGTGAAAAAAATAGTTGGAAATTAATTATTGTTAATGATGGTTCAATTGACAATACACAAAGTATTCTAAAACAATTTAATACTTCGGGTTCTTTTTCAATTATTCGACATAAGTTAAACAGAGGATATGGTGCAGCTTTAAAATCAGGAATCTTAGCAGTTGACACAGAATATGTTATAACAATTGACGCTGATGGTCAGCATAAACTTGAGGATGTATTGAAGATGCAAAATCTTATTAAAGAAAAAGATGCAGATATGATTGTAGGGAAGAGAAAATTTGGTAAAAATGTTTATAGAAACATTGGAAAAAAATTAATTCGATTTTTTGCAAAAATGCTAATGAAAATTCCTATAGAAGATCTTAATTCAGGAATGAAAATCTACAGGACAGACTTAGCTAAGCACTATATTAAAAACTGCCCTAATGGGATGGCATTCAGCGATGTAATTACCCTTTTATTTTTAAACAACAGGCATTTGGTTTTAGAGGTTCCAATTGAATTGAATAGTAGGAATTTCGGAAAAAGTACTATCAATACGAAAACTGCTATATCAACATTATATGAAATATTGAATATTGTACTCATGTTTAATCCAATAAATTTTTTCTTACCTGCAGGTTTATTTTTTATAATTGCCGGTGTTGCATGGGGAATACCTATTGCTCTTGCTAACAGAGGAATCAGTATTGGAGCATCTTTGAGCATAAGCTGTGGAGTGATAATTATTTTTTTTGGACTTTTAGCTGAACAAATTTCACAAATCAGGAAGCAGCAATAAAAAGAAGCATTATTAAAATTAAAAAGTTATTAAATTGCAAATAAAGCTTTCTATCAAATAAAAGTAAGAGCTGACAAATTACTATTATTTAATAAAGATATAATCACTATAAAAAAAATTAAATGAAAAAAATATTATCATTGGCCTTGCTCATTGCATTATTTGCAGCTTGCAACAAATCGTCAAATAATAATTTCCCAAGCGAACATGCATTATTCGGTCTTGTAAAACCCATTAAACTGAGTCCTAAAAAGACGACTATTTTTCTTCAGGATTATATAGTGAATGTTAAAACCATCGATTCCGTTTCACTGAGCAAAGGTATTGCCATGAAGACCAACAAAGACAATCAGGATGCCATTGACCTGAGTTACGACAATTCGCAACTCCCTTATTATTCAACAATGCTTCTGTGGGTGAAGGGTTTTGCTTATACCCTTCTGTTAGAAAAATCGGATAAAATATCTTATCTGTTTAAATTTAATCCTCAAGGCAAGACATATCAGAATGTAGCATTGGCAGGCGATTTTAATAATTGGAATCCCGACAATACACCTATGAAATTTAAGGACAGCGTGTGGCAAACCACATTAATGCTTGACCCCGGAACTTATCAATATCTTGTGGTGCCTGACAAAACATGGATTATTGATTTTAACAACACAGAATCAACCAGCAATAACATGGGTGGATTTAACTCAGTACTTAAAATAAGTGTTAAAAAAGGAGAAGCCCTTCCTGCTTTATACACCAGTAAAATTGATGGAGACACCATTGAAATAGGCTTTGAAAATAATGCAGACAAGATTTTTATAATGTGGGAAAATTTTTTATTAAAGGATATTGTTGTTGACAAAACAAAAAAAACAATTCGTTTTGAAATACCCGAAGAAGCTGAAGATTTTAACTACTCGTACATGAGAGCCTATTCTCAAAATTCATCGGGAAAAAGCAATGACCTGCTTATCCCTTTGAAAAACAGGATGCCAATAACAGAATGTAAAGATTTAACCCCCTCGCACAAAGAAGCACAGATACTGTATTTTTTGATGACAGACCGGTTTTACAATGGCAATACTGAAAACGATGGTTCTATAAAAGACCCCGAAGTGGCTCCGGCAGCCAATTTTATGGGAGGTGATCTGGCTGGTATCACAAGAAAGATTAATGAAGGCTATTTCGATAGTCTTAAAATTTCCACCATCTGGTTATCACCTATTGTACAGAACCCACTTAAAGCTTATAATGAATACCCCAAACCCAACAGAAAATTTTCGGGATACCATGGCTACTGGCCTATTAACTCAACCCAAGTTGACTTTCGTTTTGGTACTGCCGAAAACCTCAAAGAGCTTGTTGAAGCGGCTCACAAAAAGAATATTAATGTCATTCTCGACTACGTGGCCAATCATGTACATGAAGACAATCCCCTTATAAAAAACAATCCCAAATGGGCTACAGAAGTAAATCTGCCCGATGGACCCAATATCAGAAAATGGGATGAACACCGGCTCACTACCTGGTTTGACAAGTTTCTGCCCACTTTCGATTTTTCGCAAAAAGTTGTTGTTGACACGATAACAGCCATAGGTCTTTACTGGATAAAAGAATACAATCTTGATGGTTTCAGGCATGATGCTACCAAGCATGTCCCTCTTGAATTCTGGCGTGCCATGACTTTAAAACTGAAAAAAGAAGTCATGATTCCTCAAAATAAAAGCCTGTTGCAGATAGGCGAAACCTACGGGAGCAGAGAACTTATCGGCTCTTATATTGGCAATGGACTGATAGACGGACAATTTGATTTTAATCTTTATTTCGATGCCCGCTCTGTGTTTGCTATTGACAAAGAATCTTTCAAAAAAGCGGCTAATTCATTAGATCAATCGTTTAAAAGTTATGGCAGCAACTCCCTTATGGGCAATATTACCGGTAACCACGATTTGCCCCGCTTTACATCACTGGCCAGCGGCGATTTAAAATTTAATGAAGATGCCAAAGAAGCAGCCTGGAAAAGAAAAATTACCATTACTGATACACTGGGATATTATAAAATGGCTCAATTCATGGCATTTAACATGACTATTCCGGGTATTCCGGTTATTTATTATGGTGATGAAACAGGAATGGCTGGAGCCGACGACCCCGACAACCGAAGAATGATGAAGTTCGATAGTTTGTCCAAACAGGAAGCACAACTGAAACACGAAATCCAGAAATTGGTAGATTTAAAAAGAGAAAGTATGGCCCTTAACTACGGGAGTTTTGAATGGATAAAGGCTGAAGACAAATTACTGATTTATGGCAGAAAATATTTCGACAAAGTAGTTATTGTCATTCTGAATAAGGAGAAGACTACTAAAGAAATTGTATTTAACATTCCTCAACATTTATCTCAAAAAGCTTTTAAAGCTAACTTCAACAGTTCATTTTCAATAAAAAACAACAGTATTTGTATGAAGATGAGACCCTGTAGTTTTGAAATTTTAAACTAATTTTGCAAATAAAAAGTATGTATTTAGCAGAGACAAAAGTACGCGTACGTTATTCGGAAACAGACCAGATGGGATACGTCTATTACGGCAACTATGCCGCTTATTTTGAAGTGGCGCGTGCAGAGATGATGAGAGATTTGGGCATTAGTTACAAAGAAATGGAGTTAAAAGGATGCATGATGCCATTGGTTGAAATGTCAATAAAATACTTAAAACCTGCACGTTACGACGACATACTCCGCATTACCACTATGGTTCATAAGATGCCCAACACCCGTATGACTTTTCAATACGAGATTTATAATGATGAAACCAACCAGTTGCTGAATGTAGGAGAAACAACCCTGACTTTTATCAACAGCATAACCTATAAACCCATGCGTGCTCCAGACTGGTTTCTTGAACTTATTGACGAAAAGTTGAAATTGAAAAATATCAGTTTAGAGAAATAAATTATTTGTTAAAAAGCGACTTCACCCCTCTGCCTTGTTTTTGCAATAAAATGACCTGACCAGAGTTTAAATCTCCATCAGGACTTAACTCGGGATTAAGTCTGTGCAGGTGTTTGATTTTGACTGCATACTTTTGGGAAATATCATGCAATGTTTCCCCTTCTTTTACTGTATGTTGTTTGAATTCTAATGATCGTCTGCGTTTGGGTTGCAAATAAATAATCTGACCTTCTTTAATATGGTCATTTTTATTCATATCATTGTAACGGTAGAATTGCCATGCGCCCATACCAAGTTCAGATGCTAGGCCCAAAAAGGTATCGTTTTTACGGGCTACAATATATTTCACTTTGTTATTGAGCATGATTGTATGTTTACCACTGATCTCTTTAACGACAGCTTTATCTTTTCCCTTTTCAGGCTTGGGATCTTTGTTTTTAACAATTGCAACAGCCGGTTGTGAAGCATCATATTGATTGAGAGTATATTTTTCGATGAGGTTAATCAGTAATTCGGGATATTTGGGATTTGTGGCATAACCTGCTTTTTTAAGACCTTCGGCCCAGCCCTTGTAGTCGGTGATGTCGAGCTCAAAAAGAAAAGCATAACGGCTTTTAGTGGTGAGAAAAAGAGAATGGTCTTTAAATGACTCTTCGGAACTGTTATACTTTCTGAAGCAGTCGTCTTTTTTATCGTCATCTTTAAGATAGGTCGCTCCTTTCCAGTCGTTGTGACATTTTATACCGAAATGGTTGTTGGCTATAACAGCCAAATCGCTATTGCCCCACGAAGATTCAATAATGCCCTGGGCCAAGGTGATGCTAGCAGGTATTTTAAATTCTTTCATGTCGGCAATGGCAATGTCCTTATACTTTTCAATGTACTGCTCAATTGTCATCTTTGCATTGCCCTGTGCAACTGCAAGAAGTGATGCAAACATCAAAGTCAGGAAGCAAAAACCAACTTTTAAAAAACTTTTTATAAACATTCGTTAAATAATCATTATCTTTATAACACAAAAATAAAATCTTTTTAATTATGAAACGATTATTTGTACTTAGTTTATTGTTGGTGTATTTCAGTGCTTATTCTCAGGATGTGAAGCCGACTGACAATGAAGCACTTCTGAATATAAAAGTGACTGATTTTAATAAAAAACCCCGTAAAGGAGATATTATCTTTTTTATTGGAGAGAAATCGGGTAAAACTTTTAAAGGTATATCGGATGCACAGGGGAGTTTTTCATTAAATGTTCCAAAAGGAGACACTTATATTATTAAATACAGGGAATATACAAGCGATCAGGAGTATTCTAAGATTGAAATACCCGAAAGCAAGGGAAAAGTTGTTTCTGACATCAATATCCAATTAGAATTGCCCAAAACATACATCCTTGAAAATGTATTTTTCGACACCGGCAAAGCGACTCTTAAGCCTGAATCGAACAAAGCTTTAAATGATCTGTACGAAGTGATGAAACTCAAAGAATCGCTGTATATAGAAATTTCGGGACATACCGACAGTATAGGGGGTGAAGAGCTTAACAAGAAACTATCGGAAGACAGGTCCAATGCGGTGCGCAGTTTTTTAGTCAAAAAGGGAATAGCCTCTGACAGGGTGATTGCCAAGGGCTACTGGTTTTCTGTTCCATTGGCCGACAACGGCACTGAAGAAGGCAGAGCCAAGAACAGACGGACGGAGGTGAGGATTATAAAGGAGTAAATGAAGTGAGCTAAAGTGAACTAAAGTGAGCTAAAGTGAGCTAAAGTGAACTAAAGTGAGCTAAAGTGAACTAAAGTGAGCTAAAGTGAACTAAAGTACTTAAAGTTAATGAGCCTGACGGCGACAACATAAGAATATCTAACATCGATTAACGAATAATGATTTTTGAAGTTGAAGACCTGCGGAAGAAAAAATAAAAATTACGAATTAACAATTACGAATTAACAATTACAAATTACGGGGGTTGGCTAATCAGGGCACAATGTAAACAAAGAGTTGCACAGAGAATTCGCAGGCTCACTTATAAAATGAATAATACGATAATAACGCTGATTTTTGTAAGTTAATAATATAAAATAATAATTATGTATTTTAAATAGTTTTTCATTAAATTTGAATAATTAATTTAAAATATTTTTACATGATATTAAATAAACATTTCTTCGGCAATTTACTCTTTACACTCATACTGTTATTCATTTTTCAAACAGATGTTATTGCTCAAACTAATGCTAAGATATGGCAATATGAATGGGCACCTCCCAAATCATTCATTGAAAATAAAGGGCAGTTCAGCAATTTTTATTCTTCTGAAAAAGTACTTTTTGCTTATGATAATGGACCAACAACAATTTATTTCACTAAAAAAGGAGTGCGCTACAGTTTTCTAAGAAGATGGTACACTCCCGAAACGGCTGAAGAACGACTGCAAAGACGCATACGTAAGTATTCCGCTAAAACATGGAAAGAAAGAGAAGAACAAAAACTTAAAATGAATATTGAAACTGATGTCGTCATTTATGAGTGGCTTAATGCCAATCCTAATGTACAAGTCAATGGTGTTGATGAAACACCTGATTATCACAATTATGATTTAAGAAAAAAAGATGGTTCAACAGAAAATGTAAGCTTTATAAAAGGCTATAAAAAAATAGTTTACAAAAATATATATCCCAATATTGATATTGAGTTTGGTTTTCACAAGACAGATGGCATTGAATACACTGTTATATTGCATCTGGGAGCAGATATTTCCAAATTTAAGATGACTTATTCTAAAGATTTTATAATTGACAATGAAGGCAATATCAGAATTAATACAAAATTCGGTGACATCATTGAATATGCACCTCATGCTTTTTATGCGGACAATAAGAATGATGTCATTAAATCTGAGTTTATCAAAAATGGCAATACCATTTCTTTTAAACATGGTGCTTATGACCCTACCAAAGAAGTAATTATTGACCCTTGGATTCAAACCCCTTCCTTACCCAATTCTAATGGTGTGTGGGAATGTGAAAGAGATGCGGCAGGTAATGTTTATATTATTGGTGGCGACATGCCTATGAAATTACAGAAATATGACACTACTGGGATTTTGCAGTGGACTTACAATACGCCATGGGATACTGCAAGCTACTGGCTGGGAACCTTAGCAACCGATTTACAAGGTAATAGTTTTATAACTGCCGGCTCAGTAGGTAATTTAAAAAAGATAACCACAACTAATACTGTGGCATGGAGTGCAGGTTCAACAACAGGTGGTGCTGATGAGTATTGGGGCATTGCTTTCAACTGCGACCAGAGCAAGCTTATTATAGGGGGAACAACAGGAAATATGACGCAATTGGAAGGCGCAATTTTTAGTGCTAATGCAAACAATGGGACAATTACAGATTCTGTAATTGTGGGATGGGGCAATATGTATGGACTTCCACCATCAATTAATGAAGTGCGTTCAATTACCTCAAGTCCCAATGGCAGATATTATTTTCTGACTTTAGATACTATTGGATGTCTTGGGGAATGCTCTTCATCTCAATCAATCTTATTCAGAGAAAACAGCATTTACAATTTAGCATATAAATGTGAAAATTACCGCCCCAATAATGGCAATGCAGGTATAAAAGCCATAAAAGCAGGAAGAAATTTTCTATATACCCAAAATGGTACTCATTTACATAAACGTTCATTATTAACGGTTAACATATTGGATTCAGTGGCTATCCCAGGCGGTATATCAGTTACTTCATTAGGACAAAAACAAGTAGGCAATAGTGGTATTGACATTGATTCATGTGGAAATGTTTATGTTGGGTCGGGTAATTGTGTTGTAAAGTATGATGCCAATCTAATTTTTATTGACTCTGTAAATCTCCCTTTCAGAGTATTTGATGTAGCTGTAAGTGATAATGGAAGTGTTATTATTTGTGGTGCTACCGGGTCAAATTCCAGCACAAATAGAATAGGTTTTATTCAATCAGTTAATTTGTCAGCCTGTAGCCCTATGCTCCAGAATTGTTCCTTTACTGGTATTTGTCCCGCAGGTCCTTTCTGCCTTGATTCACCCCCGACTACTTTATCGGTTGATACATTTGGAGGTACATGGCATGGATCAGGCATTGATTCTTTAACTGGAGTTTTCAGTCCCGCCACTGCTGGATTAGGAATCCATACAATAGCTTATAACCTCCCTACAATATCAGATTCAATATTAATTACGGTGGATTCTTGCTTTACACTTAATGTTTGCAGTGAACTTAACGGGAATATAAGTGTTTCGGGTGGTACAGCCCCTTATACATGGCAAAAAATTGCAACTTCAACGTCTCCAATTACCAATCTGTTTGAGTGTGTGGCATGTGGCTATTCTTGGAACGCTCTATTGAACCAATGTGTAAATGGGATGACACCCGTTACCTCTTGCATAAATTCTTATTGGTCAACTTTTGCTACCGGCAGTAATGTTATACCTCCGGGTACTTATCCATTGCGTGTATTAGATATTTCGGGGGGGGCAGCAATAATAAACAGTTTTAATTCCTTACCTTCCTGTACTACATGCACTCAATTTGATGTTATTCTCACTAATATTTCAAATGCTCTTTGCATTGGTGGTAGTGATGGTCACTTTACAGCAACAGCCTGCGGTGGTACACCTCCCTACAATTACACATTAATGCTTGACAGCGATACCGTTGCAACTTATAATTATATTAATGGAAACCAGATATTTGCAGGATTGCAGGCAGGAAATTATGTGCTATATTTTTCAGATTATGCTTCCACCCTTGATTCAACAACTGTTACTATTGGTGAAAATGTTTTTACCGTTTCAGCCACAAGCAACAGCCCTGTATGTGCAGGACATACAATTAACTTCAATGCCGGAGGTGGTTCTGTGTATTCGTGGGCTGGACCAAACGGTTTTACCAGTAATGTTCCTAATCCGTTTATCTACAATGCAACTTCTACTAATTCCGGCACATACTATGTCACTATTTCTTCACCTCCATGTAGTGTGATTATTTCCGTTAATGTGGTTGTTAATCCGAAACCTGTCACACCAAACATATATTTCAACCAGCCATGTTTGAGTGGCATACTTCAACTTTCAGCCAATTTAATAACAGGGGCTACATATTACTGGTCGGGGCCTGCCGGGTTTGTATCAACCCAGCAAAACCCTGTTATTACAAATTTTAGTCAGGTCAACACAGGAATTTATTCATTATATGTCAAAAATCCATACGGATGTAACTCCGATACTGTTTCTGGAATGGTAAGCTGGAATGGAGCGACAGTTGTTAATTTGGGTAGTGACCTGATATTTTGCAACAATGAAACTGTCATTTTAAATGCCGGAAGTAGTTTTAATTCTTATTTATGGAATACATCTGACACTACACAAACGATTGCTGTTTCAGGCTCTGTGTGGGGCATAGGAACACATCCTTTTTCGATTACTGTTACCGATACTAATGGTTGTGTAGGTAAAGATACTATACTCGTTACTTTTCAGGATTGTTCAGGCATTGACGAATTAACATCGAAAGATTTAAAGGTTTATCCAAACCCAGCTGATAATTCGGTACACATTATATTGCCCAATGATTTCACAGCAAACACCATCATTCAAATGTTCGATATAACAGGCAAACTCGTAATTAATGAAAATGTCATAGATAAAAGCATTACTATCAATATTAAACAACTATCAGAGGGTCTGTATTATATAAAAGTTACAAATAAGGGCACTTCTCTCGTTAGAGAATTGTTAGTAAAATAGTACTTATTTTAATAATAATCACATTGAAAACGATATATATAATTTTTATAACATTAATATTTACTTTTTTAATTCAAAAAGCTTCTGCTCAATTAATTATTGACAATACAAGCATGACTCCTGCTCAGTTAGTACAGGATGTTCTGTTTATTGGAAACCCTTCTGTAACAAACATTACTTATTCAGGAGCTGCAAAGGCTATTGGAAAATTTTCAACAGGAAACAATTCAACGAATCTTGGTTTAGCTACTGGTATTATTCTATCAACAGGAAGTGTTCTTGATGCGCCTGGTCCCAATTCGAGCGGTTCAACTACATATTCAAACGGCACAGGAAGTGATTCAACTCTTGCTTCGCTGATTCCCGGTTACACCATTAATGATGCAGTAGTACTAAGTTTTGATTTTGTTCCTACAAATGACATACTAAAAATAAGTTATGTATTTGCCTCAGAAGAATATCCAGAATGGGTAGGATCTAGTTTTAATGATGTTTTTGGATTTTTTTTAAGTGGTCCCATTCCAGGAGGTGGGACTTATAATAATACTAACATTGCAATTATCCCCGGAACTTCACTGCCTGTTATGATTGATAATATTAATTCAGGTTCATATTCACAATATTATATTGATAATACAAATGGCAGCACCATTGAATATGATGGGTTTACAGCGGTTTTAAACACATGGGCAAATTTAATTCCTAATGCAAGTTATCACATTAAAATAGCTATTGGTGATGCAGGTGACTCAGCCTATGATTCATCAATATTTTTAGAAAAAGGAAGTTTTAATAATTCAATTTCAGATAGCAGTTCGTTGTGTGTTGGAGATACTCTTTATTTATTTTCTCATACTATTCCAAATTTTGCTTATTACTGGACTGGTCCAAATAATTTTACTTCTGACCAACAATACCCAATAAATACTAATGTTTCATTAGTTGATACTGGAATTTATTCTTTGTATCTTATTAATGGCAATGATACCTCTTTTTATGGGTCAACAACCGTAGAAGTTTTCCCTTTAACACCTGTTGATTTAGGTGAAGACATGGTTTTATGCAATAATGTTACAGCAATATTAAATGCAGGGAGTGGTTACAGCAGTTATGAATGGAAAAACACTGCTTTTTCACAAACCCTTGCCAATACTCAAACTTATGCAGTTTTTCCTGCCAATTATGGCATTGGTACTCATGAGTTTTACGTATTGACTACAAATGAAAGTGGTTGTATTAGTACTGATACTATACGTATTACTTTTCAGGATTGTTCAGGCATTGACGAAATGCCAACTAAAGAATTAAAGGCATATCCAAATCCTGCCACCAACCTGCTTACCATTGAGTGCCCTGTAACACATGCCTCGCTCAGCATAAGTAACCTGCTGGGGCAGGAAGTGGTGCGGCAGCCTATTAATGATAAGGTTTCGGAGATTGATATTAGTAAGCTCGGGAAAGGGGTGTATTTTGTGAAGGTGGAAGGGAAGGAAGGAGTTGTGGTGAAGAGGTTTTTGAAGGAGTAAAGGTTTTTGCCCGCGTTACCCCCAACCCCCTAAAGGGGGCATCCAGCGCAAACTTAGGAAGGTTTTAATATTAAAAAACTTTAGTAATGGGTTGTACAGCAAGAGACGGTATGGTAGTGCGTAAAGCAAGAGCCTTGAACAGTGTGATTTATAATGATTTTACTTTATACTCAGATAATTGTACTGATGAAGCAATTGCTAAAGCATTACAAAGTAGCACAAATAAAATTGATGATATAAAAGACATTCCTAACTTGTATCCAAACCCAACCACCGGAGATATTTGGATAGAATTTGATAAGGGGCTAAATGGAAAAAAAGCTTATATTTGTATTTATAACATAATTGGCAGCTTAGTGTTTAGAGAAAATATATCTATTACAAACACAATTAAAATTACTCCCGATTTAGAAGGTGGAACTTATTTCATTTCAATAAATACAGATGATGCTACAATTAAAAATTATAATGCAAAAATTATTGTCATTAAATAAAAGAATATTTGCAATATTGATATTGGTTTTCAATATAAATATTGCCTATCCTCAAGTTAATTTAGTTCAAAATCATGATTTTGAACTAATATCAAGTTGTCCAAATGATGGCAGTCAAATAGATTCTGCTATTGGATGGAGCATATTTAAAAATGGTGGAGGCAGCACCCCAGATTTATATGCTTTATGTTGCACAAACCCTCAAATGTGTGGTGTGCCATCTCATTCATCTGGATTTCAATTTCCAAAATCAGGAAATAATTATATTGGAATAATTGCAGCAGGCAGTATACTTCCTAATTTTTTTCGTGAATATGTCCAATCTAAATTAATTCAGAAACTAAAGTCGGGAGAAGAATATTGTGTAAAAATTTATTGTAACTTATCTGATTTTTCAACAGCCTATATCAAATCATTAGGAGTCTATTTAGATAGTGGTAACATCTCAACTACAAGCCCTTATGGATTGCCCACAGTATCGCCTCAAATATATTCGCAACAGCCTTTAAATGACACTATAAACTGGATGAAAATTGAAGGTTCTTTTATTGCAATAGGTATTGAAGAATATATTAGTATAGGCAATTTTTTTCCAGATTCACTGTCAGGAATTGGTTATTATGGCTCCCAATCTAATTGGTTTACCTATTATTACATAGATGATGTTTCCGTCATCCCCACCAACTTCCTCGCCTACGCCGGCAACGACACCCTTATACAACCAGGAGATAGTGTGTTTATAGGACGCCAACCGGAGATAGGCTTGGATGAAGATTGTATTTGGTTTGTAAATGGCGTACCCATAGATACTGTAGCGGGGATGTGGGTAAAGCCGGATAGTACAACTACGTATATAGTACAGCAAACAATATGTGGCAATGTGAAGTGGGATACTATTACTGTAAGTGTTTATGGGACAGGGATAGATGGGCGTTTTAATGAGGCAGCTTTTAAAGTTTATCCCAATCCTACAACAGGTGATATAGGGATAAAAACAGACAATGAATTAAATGGGTTAGATGTTGTTTTATATATTAATGACATTTTAGGAAATATAATAATACAGGAATCATTAATCATTAACGATATTACAAAATTATCAACAAATCTGCATAATGGTACCTATATTTTAACTATTGTATTACAAGGAAATGATGATAACAAAACTTATAAAGCCAAAATCATTGTTATTAAATAAAAAGATTATCGCAGTGTTGATATTGTTTATCAATATCAACACTGCGGTTACTCAAGTAAATTTGGTTCAAAACTCAAGTTTTGAAGTTCTATTAAGTTGTCCAGACTATTTTGGACAAATTAATCTTGCATTTGGGTGGAATGCCTTCATAAATGGAGGCGGAAGCTCACCAGATTTATATGCACTTTGCTGTAATCAACCGCCCTATTGTGGTGTGCCAAATCAATCATTATTTGAGGGGTTTCAATATCCAAACTCCGGAAATAATTATGTAGGAATATTTACGGCAGGAAGTTTACACCCTGACATTTACAGAGAGTATATCCAAACTAAACTAAGTCAAAAATTAAAATCAAGTGAAGAGTATTGTGTAAAATTCTTTTGTAACCTATCTAATTTTTCTAGTGCATATATAACATCTTTAGGAGCATATTTAGATGACGGTAGCGTCTCAACCACAAGCCCTTATGGACTCCCCACAGTAACACCGCAAATATTCTCTCAACAGCAACTAAATGACACTGTAATTTGGGTTAAAATAGAGGGTGCGTTTGTAGCCACAGGTATTGAAGAATATATAAGTATTGGTAATTTTTTTTCAGATTCTACTTCAGATATTGTTCTTATAGGAACACCATCATACTGGACTTCATATTACTACATTGATGATGTTAGTGTAATAGATATGAGTTTACCCGCTTTTGCCGGCAACGATACCCTCATACAACCCGGAGATAGCATTTTTATAGGCCGCCAACCAGAAATAGGCTTAGATGAGGATTGTATTTGGTTTGTAAATGGCGTACCCATAGATACCATAGCGGGTATGTGGGTGCAGCCGGATAGCACAACAACTTATGTTTTAGAGCAGACTATTTGTGGAAATGTGAGTTGGGATACGGTAACTGTGAGTGTATATGGGACAGGGATAGAGGGGCGTTTTAATGAGGCGGCTTTTAAGGTGTATCCCAATCCTGCATGCAATCTGCTTACAATTGAGTTCCCTGTGGCTCATGCCACGCTTAGTATAACTAACCTGCTGGGGCAGGAGGTATTGAGGCAGCCTATTAATGATAAGGTTTCGGAGATTGATATTAGTAAGCTCGGGAAAGGGGTGTATTTTTTACTCATAAAGTGTGAAAAAGGGGTGATTGTGAGGAAGTTTTTGAAGGAATAAGTTCGTTGCGGTGGCTTCGAGAGCCTCAGCCACCGATGGCTGTACGGTGGCTGAGGCTCTCGAAGCCACCGGTGTTGATTCAATTTACAATTTAAAATATTATATTTTATATTCTGTAATAAAAAGCTAATATTCAAACCCAAACACATCTCCAAGTTTTTCTTTAAGTATGGTTTTGACTTCTTCAATATTTATTTTCTTAGCCAGTTCTTTTTCGAGGGAGGTAACAGCTTTGTCGGTAAAGCCACAAGGGTTGATCATATTGAAGTAAGACAAATCGGTGTTTATATTAAAAGCGAAGCCGTGCATGGTCACATAGCGACTGGCTTTAACACCTATAGCACAAATTTTACGGGTTTTGTGAGGTATAGCCGTATCAATCCATACTCCGGTGGCGCCTGCCAATCTTTCGGAAGTGATATTGTATTCTTTGAGGGTATTGATAATGGCTTCTTCCAGATTAAAAATATAGGTTCTGATGTCGAGTTTGAAATTTTCGAGGTCGATTATGGGATAGCCGACAATCTGACCTGGCCCATGATAGGTGATGTCGCCACCACGGTTTATTTTATAATAAGTAGCATTTACCTTATTAAGCTCGAGCATGTTGACTAAAAGATTGTTTTCAGACCCACTCTTGCCAAGAGTAAAGACATGGGGATGTTCACAAAACAACAGATAATTGGGTGTTTTCTGTTGTTCCGAAATAGGTTGTATGCGATTATTAGTTTTTATGTCCATTATTTCACCAAACAACTTCTCCTGATAGTCCCAGGCTTGCTTATAGTCAATTAATCCTAAATCGCGAAATACTGTTTTTTTCATTTTCTAACTCAATCTGTGTTTTACATCATCTATTTCGTCAATGACTTTTATAAACTTGCCTGCATTAACTTTAAAGTGAGAAAAAAAGTTAAGATTTATTTTATCTTCTGCATCACACACATTAACGAGCAACTTGCATTTGCCGGGGTTTTCTTTTACGGCTACCAATACATCTTCAATGAGCAAATCATTAATTTTGTCAAGAGATATACTGATTGATATATTGTTGACATTTGTTTCTAAAAGGTCTGCTAACAGGCTGATGTGATTAATTTTCAGTTCCATTTCTGTTTCGCTGTTGAATCTATTCTGCACCCTGCCTTTAAAGTAGAGATAATAGTCATTTTCAATAAAATTTTTGAAGTTGATGTAATCCTGACCAAAAAGATTAATTTTAATCATGTCTGTCGCATCTTCAATAGCAAAAGAGGCATAGGGCTTCCCTGTTTTTCCTGTTTTATGAGCAGCATCGGTTATGACACCTGCAAAGCGTATTTCTTTATCCTTATGCTGACTCATATTTTCTTTAAAATCGGCAATTTTATAATTGCAAAACTTGTCCATTTCAACAGCATAGGTATCTAATGGATGACCTGTAAGGAAAAAGCCAATCACTTCCTTTTCGAGCTTGAGTTGTTCCATCTTAGACCAGGGTTCGCAGTAAGGGAAAGCAGGATTAGGGATATCAACAGCGCTTTCGTCACCAAACAGTGAAACCTGACTGCTCAACTGAGCTTCCTGATAGTTATTGCCAAAGCGGATAACCTTTTCAATAAAGTTGGTGTCTTCATTTTCCACTTTATGAAAATATTGCGCCCTATGGGCATCGGGGAAGCAATCGAAAGCGCCGGAACTCACCAAAGCTTCAATACATCTTTTGTTTACAGAGCGCAGGTTGCTGCGTTTGATAAAATCGAAAAAATCAGTGTAAGTACCTTTGGCTTCTCTTTCCTCTATAATTGCCTGAGCAGCGCTTTCACCCACATTTTTAATGGCACCCAATCCAAAACGTATCTGGCCTTTTTTGTTAACATTAAATTTAATAAAACTTTCGTTAATATCCGGTCCTAAAACAGGGATATTCTGTTTTTGGCACTCATCAATATAATAGGTGATTTTCTTTATATCGCTCAGGTTATGTGTCAGCACAGCAGCCATGTACTCGGCAGGATAATTGGCTTTTAGAAAAGCTGTTTTATAAGCAAGTATAGAATAAGCAGCAGAATGGGAACGGTTAAAGCCATATTCGGCAAATTTTTCCATCGTTTCAAACACCTTCTCAGCAATCTTTTTATCCACACCTTTGCTTACAGCACCTTCCACAAAAATGTCGAAATGTTGCTTCATCACCTCTGTTTGCTTTTTTCCCATAGCTTTACGCAAAATGTCGGCTTTGCCAAGACTGTAGCCTGCCATTTTCTGAGCTATCTGCATAATTTGCTCCTGAAAAATCATGATGCCATAAGTTGACTTGATGATGTCTTCAATAATAGGGTGCGGGTACTCAGGCCTTTCCTTTCCGAGTTTCCTGCGGATATAAATAGGAATATTGTCCATAGGTCCCGGTCGGTAAAGAGCATTCATAATGATAAGGTCTTCTATTTCAGTAGGTTTAAGCTCTTTAAGATGGGTGCGCATGCCCGGAGATTCAAACTGAAAAGTGCCTACCGTATCACCGGCTTTGAACAAGTCGAATGTTTTTTTATCATCGAGAGGCACTGTGTCAATATCAATTCTCATCTGATGACTTAAATATATATTATCTAAAGCATCCTTAATAATGGAGAGTGTTTTCAAGCCAAGGAAGTCCATTTTAAGCATGCCCACTTCCTCAACAAACTTTCCATCATACTGGGTTACAACCAGTTCAGTATCTTTTGATTTGCTGAGTGGGATGTGTTCGATAAGGTTTTCGGGGCCAATAATAACGCCACAGGCGTGGACACCAACATGCGATGAGAGGCCTTCCATAATTTCAGCCATTTGAAGTGTTTTGGCTATTAATTTATTGGGGCTGTTTTTCTCATCAGCCAATTCTGGCACCTCCTTAAAAGACTGTTCTAATGTAGTTCCAGGTTTAGAAGGAATCATGTTTGAGAGTCTGTTGGCTTCATTTAATGGCAAACCCAGCACTCGGGCCACATTTTTAACTGATGATTTGGCAGCCATAGTGCCAAAAGTGACAATCTGAGCTACTTTCTCTTTGCCATATTTATTTATAACATACTGAATCACTTTTTCTCTGCCGTCGTCATCAAAGTCGATGTCCACATCGGGCATTGAAACGCGCTCTGGATTGAGAAAACGTTCGAAAAGCAGATCATATTTAATGGGATCAACACTTGTAATACCCGTACAAAAAGCAATGATAGAGCCTGCTGCAGAGCCCCTCCCCGGTCCAACAGCCACACCCATTTTACGGGCTTCATTGATAAAATCCTGCACAATCAAAAAGTAACCTGCAAAGCCCATCTGTTTAACCATGGCGATTTCATAATCAATGCGTTCTCTTACATCGGCTGTAATCTCGGGGTAAAGCTTTTTAGCGCCTTCATTGGTAAGGTATTCCAAATAATCACAATCATCAGTAAACTCTTCAGGCAAAGGAAATTTAGGCAGAATGATATCTTGCTGCAATATTATTGGTTCAATTTTGTCATTTATTTCAATTGTATTAGTGATGGCTTCGGGAATGTTCTTGAATAGTTCAGCCATTTCTTCTTTAGTTTTGAGAAACTCTTGTCCCGAATATCTCATGCGGGTTTCGTCATTAAAGTCTTTTTTGGTATTGAGGCATACGAGGATGTCGTGGGCTTCTGCATCATCAGCATTAATAAAATGCACATCGTTTGAGGCAATGAGTTTGACACCAAACTTTTCAGACATTTTGATCAGCTCTTTATTTACAACAACCTGATCTTCAAGACCATGATTCTGCAATTCGAGATAAAAATCATCTTTAAAAATAGATAGAAATTCTTTTAATACTTTTTCGGCTTTTTCAATATTATTTTCGAGAATAGCACTGGGAATCTCACCTCCGAGACAAGCGCTCATGGCAATAAGGCCTTCACTGTATTGTGCTAAAATTTCTTTATCAATACGGGGTGTGTAATAAAATCCTTCAATAAACCCTAGTGAACATAATTTGGAAAGGTTTTTATAACCTACCATATTCTTGGCCAATAGAATAAGATGAAATCCGCTTCTGTCTTCCCTGCCTTTTTTCTCGAAACGGCTGCCATCAGCCACATATACCTCGCACCCAATAATAGGTTTGATGCCTTTTTTGTTGGCTTCTTTTACAAAGCGCATCACCCCGTACATATTGCCATGGTCGGTGATGGCCACTGCATTCATGCCATTTTCTTTAACTTTAGCAATAAGCTTATCGATAGAGGCAGCCCCATCGAGAATTGAAAATTGCGTATGGACATGTAAGTGTGTGAAAGTGGTGTTGACAGGTTTTTCTTTTTCGATTTCTGCTGTTGGAATCGTAGTTTCGGACATAGTTTTACTCCTTGCTGATATTTTTAGATTGTTTTGTAAAATTATTCAAAAAGAACTAATTTTTAAAAAAAAGTAATTAACAAAAACAACATTTTTTTACATTGTGTATAAAATCAAAAATGAATTTTAAAATAATTTTCACTTTTCAAAATATTTCGCAATCTTTGCAAATCAAACAACCGATTAATTAAAAAATACATATTATGGAAACTAAAGGAACACAATTCTACATTCAGGCAGGCAAAAGAGCTATGGAATGGCACAAACAGAACATTGACAAAATGAAGAAATGTCGTTTTGACACAATTGCTGTACACGGCATCTACTCGATGCAGGAAGCGCTCGATTTCAACCAGGGGTCTATTATAGAACCTATCTACATGTCAACATCACAAACCTATCGCGACTCAGACGAAATGGAAGCCGCCTTATCATACCAAATTCCCACATGGTGTTATTCTCGTATAGCTAATCCGAGCATGTACTATTATGAAGGTGTGTTAGCACTTTTAGAATCTTATGCCAGTGGTGTGGATGCTTCTTGTATTGGTACATCATCGGGCATGTCAGCCATTCAGAGCGCTGTAGATCCTTTTTTAGTTGTGGACCCCAAGAACCCCAATGCACCAATGAATTTTGTAGGTACCTGCCAGGTTTATGGGGGCACTTACCAGCAGTTTAATGTGCGTAAAGATCAGGAAAAACATGTTGAATGGCGTAAAGTTGTGAATCCGGGTAACATTGAAGAATGGGCTTCCAAGATTGATAAGAACACACGTTTTATTTATGGCGAATTGCCCAGCAATCCATCACAAAGCTTTTTCGACCTTAAAAAAGTGGCCGATTTAGCTCACAGTCACAATCTCCCATTAATTGTTGACTCTACAGTGGCCACCCCTGCCCTGTTAAGACCTTTGGCTTATGGTGCTGACATAGTGGTTCAATCTGTTACCAAGTCATTGTTTACCAGTGGGTTTGGTGTTGCAGGCGCCATTATAGCCCGTAAAAACATTACCACAAATATTGACAATGATGCCATGAAAGCGGATTTCTGCGGATACCTGAAACTTTTACCCAACAGGGATAACGGACCAAGTATCAGTCCGATGAATGCTGTACTGGCGCTCAATGATATCAGGACTATCAGAATGAGAATGGATGTGGTCAGCCGTACCACCATGAAAATTGCAGAATTCTTAAGCACACACAAACATATTGAAGGTGTTGATTATCTGGGACTTGAAAGTCATCCATTGCATCAATTGGCCAAACAGTATATGTATCTGGTTGATTCAGAATTTGATGAGCTGTATGGCAAAAAAGTAAACCGTTACGGACATCTGATGTCGTTCAGAATTAATGGCAATGCCAAAGCCACACGCGATGTGTTTGATGCATTCCAGAGAATTTACAGAGCTACTGACCTTGGAAGAATTAAATCTGTAGCTACAATTCCTTCCATTTCCACACACCAGCAACAGGGTGAAGAAGGTCGTAAATTGGCAGGCATACCTGCAAACCTTATCAGATTATGTGTAGGTGCAGAGCACCCCAACGATATTATTGCCGACATCAGTCAGGCGCTGGAAGTACTTGATGGTAAAGTTTATAAAGTAACATATCCTGAATATTCTGCTGCAGGGGCCTCTTCTGCAAGTTTGAAGTAAAGAAATGCAAGTTTGTCTGTTAGATGTGTTACGGATTAGATTTTATTTTAAAAAAAAGTTAAAGACAAAATCTTATTTTTGTTGTAAATAGAAAATATCTAACAATTAAATTTTAATGTAAATTTTTCAATTACAGGATGAATCAGGATAAAATAATAGTATTTGAAAATAAAAAAATACGAAGGATATGGCATAATGAAGAATGGTATTTTTCTGTTGTTGACATTTGCAGAGTATTAACTGAAAGCCCTGATGCCGGTTCATATTGGAGAAAAATGAAACAAAGGCTTAGAATAGAAGGTAGTGAGATCGTGACGTTTTGTCACGAACTGAAATTGGAAAGTGTTGATGGAAAAAAATATTCGACAGACTGCGCTAATACAGAAAGTATGTTCAGAATCATACAATCTATTCCGTCACCTAAAGCAGAACTTTTTAACTATAAAAACTGATTCTATTGATAATAAAGAAATTTAATAATTATGATTTAATATGAAATCACCCATCCAATACTACTCAACAAATTTAAGCGCTCCAAAAGTCAGTTTCAGAGAAGCTTTACTTAAAGGCTTAGCACCTGACAGAGGGTTGTACATGCCCGAAAGTATTCCACAGATTAGCATGGCAGAAATTGATTCGTTCAGCCGGATGAGTTATTTTGAAATAGCTTACCATGTGATGCAGAAATTTTTGGGTACAGAACTCCCCGATAATGTTTTGTATGAGCTTGTAAAAGATGCTTATAACTTCGAGGTTCCTCTTGAAAAAGTCTGTGAAAACAAGTATGTGATGAGGCTTGATCAGGGACCAACTGCCTCTTTCAAAGATTTTGCCGCCCGCATGATGGGAAGGCTGATCAATTATTATTTGGGTCTGGAAAACAGGAGCCTGATTATTCTCACTGCCACATCGGGAGATACAGGCAGCGCTATTGCCAACGCATTTTATGGTTTAAACAATATTAAAGTGGTTGTTTTGTATCCCGAAAAGGAGGTTACAGACAGGCAGCGTAAGCAAATGACCACACTTGGAAAGAATATACAGATTATTGCTATTGACGGCAAATTTGATGATTGCCAGGCTTTGGTCAAACAGGCCTTCTCTGATCATGAACTGGAGTTTTTAAATCTGTCTTCGGCCAACTCTATAAACATTGGCAGGCTGATACCACAAATGGTGTATTATTTTTATGCTTTTGCCCGACTCAGAAAGGGTAATGTTGAAGATAAAATAGTGTTTTCAGTCCCTTCGGGTAATTTTGGCGATATGATGGGTGGCGTGCTTGCCATGAAAATGGGATTGCCTGTGAAAAAATTTATCATAGCTACCAACGACAATGATGAATTTCCTGTGTTGTTAAAAACACAAGCCTATAACAAGATAGATCCTTCCAAAAACTGCATTTCAAGCGCCATGAATGTGGGACATCCCAGTAATTTGGCCCGTTTGATAGCATTATACGGAGGTGTGATGGATGAAAAAGGTGGTATCAGTCAACAACCCGATTATGAACTGATGAAAAAAGAAATTTTTGCTGTCAGTATAGATGACACCCTAACACGTGCCACCATCAAAGAAACTTTTGAAAACTACAAAGTAGTGCTTGAACCTCATGGTGCTGTGGGCTGGGCAGGACTTAACACCTATCTGAAAACCAATGATGATCCCGAACAGGTTTTTGTTTCTTTAGAAACTGCACATCCTGCTAAATTTCCTCAGGAGATTAAAAAAATATTGGGTATTGATCCTGTTTTGCCTGAAAGTCTCAAAGGTATTGAACAAAAGCATGAAAACATTATTAATGTTGACAACAGCTATAAAGCTTTTAAAGAATTTTTAAAAATGAGTTTCTGATGAAATACATTATTATATTGGCCGACGGTGCAGCAGATGAGCCTATTGAAAGTATTGGCAACAAAACCCCATTAATGGTAGCTCATCTTCCTAACATTGATGCCTTATGTGCTAAAAGCCGTTGTGGCAAGCTCATCACAGTTCCTTCAGACATGCCGCCAGGAAGTGAAGTTGCTAATATGTCAGTTTTGGGATATGATGTTAAAGAGGTATTTGAGGGCAGAGGTGTGCTCGAAGCAGCCAGCATGGGTGTTGCTATCAATGAAGGCGAACTGGCTATGAGATGCAATATTATTTGTATTGAAAACGATAAAATTAAAAATCACTCTGCCGGACATATTACAACAGAAGAGTCGCATCAGCTTGTTGAAACATTAAATGCAGCACTGAGCAACGACCTAATTCAGTTTCACCCGGGTGTGAGTTACAGGCATCTTTTAGTGGTTAAAGAAGGTGATAAAAATATCAGTTGCACCCCCCCTCACGATGTTCCGGGAACACCTTTCAAGGAGGTATTGGTTAAAGCAAACAGCAAAGAAGCAACACAAACGGCTGAATTGCTTAATGATTTGATTTTTAAATCACAGCAAATACTTGAAAATCATCCTGTTAACATTTCAAGAAAAGAAAAAGGCAAAGACCCTGGAAACTCTATCTGGATGTGGTCGCCGGGATACAAGCCCAGGATGAAAACCTATATGGAATTGTATGGAAAAACAGGAGCTGTTATTTCAGCGGTTGATTTGCTCTATGGCATAGGAGCTTATGCCGGTCTGAAAGCTATTCACGTTGAAGGGTCAACAGGCCTGTACGACACCAATTATGAAGGCAAAGCCAAGGCAGCAGTGGATGCCCTTAAAGAAGTTGATTTCGTATTCTTGCACATTGAGGCAAGTGATGAGGCAGGCCATGAAGGCAATGTAGCGCTTAAAATCAAAACACTTGAATACTTAGACCAAAGGGTTGTTAAATATATTGTTGAAGAAACGGCTAAAATGGAGGAAGAAGTGGCTATTGCTATTTTGCCCGACCACCCTACCCCTTGTGCCATCAGAACACATACACATGAAGCTGTCCCCTTCATGATTTATCATCCCGGACAAAAGCCCGATAGCGTAACCGAGTATAATGAAACATCTGTTGACAAAGGTTTTTTTGGCACTATAAAAGGCAATGCTTTTATTAAGGCTTTGTTTCAGTTATAAGTCTTTGTCATTATTTATTCAGAATAACTTCCTCGGTCACAATTTCAACATTAAGAGGCATGGCCCCACCTTTGATTAATATTGCAAGTGTTTTGGCCTCCTGCTCTGAAAAATTTCCGGAGATTTCAGACTTGCCTTCTTCAATTTCACTCATGACAGTAGGAAATGCATAAACATAATTGTCGATTACTATAGCGATAGCTCTGTTAATGTTATAAGCTGTCATCCTTTTCCACATGCGGGCACCTTCGCTGTTCATCTCCATCATTATTTCTGTATTACCCGACTGACCATTTTTCCAACTTGCATCTACAACAACATCTCCTTCTATCACTGCTTTTTTATCACGGGTTGTTTTTATAGCAATTAACTGTAACATTTTTTTATTCTCATCAACTGCTTTAACTGTCCATAAAAGACTAAAGTCTCGTGGAAATAAATATTTAATGGTATCGAAATTTAACAAATAATTTATTCTCGCTGTATCACTTATTAATGCATAGCCTACAACGGGTCCTTTAGTAGGTTGTTGTATGCCGAATTCATTCTGGCTCAAAGCAAGACTTAAAATTGAAAACAAGGGATTTTCTTTTGTAAACTCTTTTACCCCCTTCTTGTCAGTAGCCATTATTGAATCGAGTTCTGATAAATTTTCTCCACCAGGAGCATCCTTAACAACTTCTTTAGTTGGCTCATCTTTAACTAAAGAAACCAAGGCTTTATTGGCTTTATCAAAGTAAACAAAAACATCACTCAACTCATACGTTTCCCAAAAGCCAAGCCTGGCAGGCGTTTGTATTATAGTCCTGACAATGCTGGTATCGCCTACACCTTTGAGTTCTACATTCAGAAGCAGTGGATCATTTGATTTTTCAATTTTATAATCCTTGCAACCCAGCTCTTTAATACGCTTTGAAAGCACTTCAATAGTTTTGTCAACCTCATTCTCCATATTAAAACCGGGAAAAGCTTTAGAAGCTTCATCAGCAACAGAAAGCTTTAAAGACATTTTAATATTTGTTTTATTTTGATTTCCACAACTACATAACAGAATTATTATCACTAAAATAAAAAGGGTACTGAGTTTAAAGACTACTTTTTTCATATTTTCAAATTTAAAATTGGGTTTATAAAATTAATATAATTGTAAATGACTCCAATTATTTTTTTTAATTTAAAATCCTTTTAGATATATATTATTTACATATATTTGTATAGTCTTTTGTTTAGTATTTCATATATATTTATTTGTAACAAAAAATCAGAAGTATGAAGAAATTTTTATTTTTATTGTTTATTGGTTTATTATCAGAAGCACTTTTTGCTCAAGTATCTGTTCAACCAATTCAAAATCAAAGACAAGAGTCCTTCAGATTAAATAAATCGGAGAATAATTATGAAGTTTTAAAACAGCAATCTTCTTCAAAAAGCTCAGTAAGTCGTTGGTACAATTATGGAGAAACCATGCAGCAATATCATGGTATTGTATCCCCATTGTATTACAACTATTTATTTCCTGATTCTACCATACTTGTCAATTATACTTCAGGTTATGGGAGTCCCTGGATACATAAGTTGGGCGATGTGCTCGATGTCACTTCAGTCATGTTCAATGACCCTGCAATTCATCCCAATGCGCTTACAATAGACGCTTTGACAAAATACAAACTCGATTCTTTATATTTTCATTGCATGTACGACAGGAATATTGCTAATCCCAGTATTGTTGACACATTGCTTTTTGAAATTTCAGTTAACGACAATCTGCTTCAGGCCTATTTTGCACCCGGTGTGCTATCACCTAATTTAAGCACAGACTCAATTTTCATGAAAAGGATACCTTATAATTATCTCACCAATTCTTTGAGTTTGCCTAACAAGAAAATATACAAGGTGCCACTTACTGCACAAACATTTGCCGACTCTTTATCAAATGGGATGCACATCATTAAAATAGCTACTGACAGTTTGCCCAAAGTAAATCCCGGAAAGTTGATTTTTGTATCTGTTTCATTCATTCCCGGCTATACATGGATTGCCAATACTGATGTTATTGAAAGCAAAAACAGTATTTTGTTTGTTTCGAGAAAAGAACAAGACAATCAATTTCCACATTATACCAAAAAAGACTACAATATTTCATACATATTACCAACAGACGTACGATACAACTATGCCGGCAGCTGGAATGCAAACTACATCCCTTCTTTTGCTTATATGGGTACAACACCTACATACAACTTCGAACATCATTTGATTTATTATAAAATAAGCACTGCATTTAAAATCACATATCAGTCTCAAAATGTGAGTTGTAACGGGGAAAATGATGGATTTATCAACATGAATATATCGGGCGGAAGTTCACCTTACAACTTTATATGGAACAATGGTGCAACAACTCAAAATTTGAACAACCTGACCGCAGGCACTTATGTTGTTACAATAACTGATCAAACACCTGATACAGCAGTTCGCATTTTCTATATCACACAGCCAACGGCATTACTGGCAAATGTATCAACTACACCTGCCAGCTCTTGTAGCGCCAGCGATGGTGCTATTGTTGTATCGGGCATTCAGGGTGGTGTGCCATCTTATTCTATTGTAGTGTTAAACGCTGATTCGATTACTCAAACCCTTACGGATTTGCCTGCCGGCATTTATACTGTAAAAATTACGGATGCCAATGGTTGCAAATTCATTAAACATGTGGCTATTAACGAACAGGGTGCACCCACACATACAGTAACCCAGAACAATATCAGCTGTTTTGGTCTGACAGATGGCTCTATCAACTTAACAGTAAATAATCCTCAGGGAACTGTAAATTATTTATGGAGCACCGGACAAACTACAGCTTCCCTCTCTAATCTTTCAACAGGGAATTATATAGTAACAATTACTTATGACACTTGTCATATCTATGAATCCATTGTCATCAGTCAGCCTCAACCACTAAACGTAAATGGCACAGCTACAAACTCTACCGGCACAAATGGGAGTATTATCATACAGGTTACAGGAGGAACCTCACCCTATACTTATTCGTGGAGCGCAGGTCAAACCACACAAAACCTTGGCAGTCTGGCTCCCGGAACTTATACAGTAACCGTTACAGATTCAAAGCAATGCACTTTTGAAAAGACATTTGTGGTTCAGGCAATAGGCGGCATAAATGATGTTGAATCGGCATTTTCTTTTAATATTTTACCCAATCCTGCATCGGGTTTTATAAATCTGACATTCAAAGGCATTAGTAATAAATCAGCCGTCATAAAGTTATATGATGTGCAGGGAAAAATAATAAAAAGTCAAAATACATTTGTTCAGGAAGGCAGTAAAATTCAAATTGATATAAATTCACTTTCACAAGGAATTTACTTTGCAGAATTAGCTTTTGATGGCAATACCATTAAGAAAAAGTTTATTAAAAAATAATCTTTTAATAAACATTTCAAATTATTTATCAAATTCTACAATATAGTAAAGCAAGGTTGAGCATATCAAATCGTTCCATTCACCTGCTATACCTAAAGCACTGGTTTTAAGAGGCCAGCCAGCTAAAGCCATTCCTGCGCAGTTTTGTACCAATCCGAAATTGTCGGGCTCTGCCGGTTTGCCTTTGCTTGCCCCCCCCCAATTGTTATAAGCTTCTAACATGACTTTCCCATTTTTGGCACCATTTGTCCCCTCTCCCATCCAGAAGTTAACACCTAAAGCATCGTTATTGCCATCCCAAAGCCATACACCCTCCGTCCTCTTATCAGTAGCCCCTATCCACACATAAGCAGCACCTCCGCCGGTACTTACAGACACATAGTTGGGTGCAATACCCGCACTTTTGAAAACAGCATTAAAAACAGCCGTTTGCTCGGCCTTATTATTAATCTCGACAAGGTAACCACCTCTCTCTTTAGCACATATAGCAGCTGCAGGAAAAGATTTCATTTCTTTTACAACTTCATATTTCTTATTATTATACTGAAAAGTATATATATGAGTTGTATCAGCACATTGGGAAAAAACGTTTGCAACAATCAATATTGTAAATATAAAAATCAGACTTTTTCTCATAATATTTTTTTATATAAAATTATGTAAGCAAATATATGTTATTTCAGAGTAATTATAACTCCCGACATGGCTTATTTATTATATTTTTATTAACATATAGAGATTTTTAGCAATATGAATCAAATAAACGATTAATTGAGGGGCTCGGGTTACCTATTAAATCAACACTATAATTATTTGTTGTTAAATTTCTGTTAAATAAAATAGGGTCTCAAATTTAAACCCTCAATATTCGTTAATTTTGTATTGTATAAATAAATTCATATCTGTATGAAAAAAATAATACTTGCCTTAATATTTGCTTCAGCATCAGCTTTAGCAATGGCACAGACTACTTCAATAGATTTTACCAAAAAAGATTGTGATGGTGTATCCCAAACCCTTTACGATATTTTAAAACAAGGACAAGTAGCCGTACTGGTTTATGAGCATCAATGTCCGTCGTGCCTCCAAGGCATGAAAACAATTAAAAAAGTAATTGACAATAACTTTGCAGCTAATGATAAAATAAAAATACTTTATCTTGATAATGGCGCCAATTCGTGCAATGCCACAAAAAAATGGGTTGAAAAAAATGCTTTTCCAAAGGGTTTATATTTCAAATACGCCAATGATTTTTCAACCCCTTATGGTGCAGGCATGCCCGTGATTGTAATAACGGCTGGCATTAACCATCAGATTTTCTTCAAATCAACATCGCCCGCAGAAACCGAAGAAGGAAAAGTAATAAATGCATTAAATGAAGCGCTGAAGGCTGTTGAACAAAAATAGTTCTGTATAGCCAATTGATATCAATATAGTTTTGAACAAATGAGAATACGATTTTTTTTAATTCTTTTTCTTGCAATATTATGCCAATGGGGCTTTTCACAAAATGTGAACGGTTCTGTATTTTCTATTTCTGATAAGAAAGAAAAAGAACCTTTGGTTGGCGCTACACTGCAATGGATTGGAACTACAAAAGGCACCATAACAGATGCAGAAGGCCGATTTGAAATTTCTAAAAATGGCATCAACGATTTGCGTTTATTGATTAAAATGTTGGGATACAAATCAGATACTGTTGTTTTAAAAGATGGAGAAACCACCATTAATCATGAATTAAAGAGCGAATCTAAACTTTTAAATGAGTTTGTTGTAAGCGAAAGAAACAACAGTTATATCTCAAAGATGGACCCTCGCAATTCGCAGATGATAACTACAGGAGAGCTTTATAAAGCCGCCTGCTGCAATCTTTCGGAAAGCTTTGAAACCAATGCTTCAGTGGATGTTAATTACAGTGATGCCATTACAGGAGCCAAACAAATTCAACTTTTAGGTTTATCGGGTATTTACTGTGCCATTCAAACTGAAAATGTCCCATCTGTCAGGGGTATGGCTTCTGCATTTGGACTTAACTATATTCCCGGTTCTTGGATGCAATCTATACAAGTTGCTAAAGGAACAGCATCCGTAATTAACGGATATGAATCAATAACAGGTCAGATAAATATTGAACTTAAGAAACCTGCCAACACCGACAATCTTTTTGTGAATTATTACATTAACAATAACTTAAGAAATGAATTAAATATCAATAAGGGTTTTAGAATCAATGATAAATTGAGTACTCTGCTTCTATTGAGTGGCAACTATTTTAACCAAAAAATCGACAACAATGTGTTAAATCACCCATTGACAGGCGAGAAGCTTAAAGGTGACAATTTCATGGACATTCCCAAAACCACAACGATTAACCTGATGAACCGGTGGGACTATATGGTCAAAGAGAAGTTTACATCGCGTTTTGGAGTAAAAATACTTAATGAAGACCGCAAGGGTGGTTCGATAAACTATGACAGTAAATCTTTTGTTTTGGATACATCCCTGATCAATAAAAACACTTTGCCTTATGGATTTGAATTGAATACCAAACGTTATGAGGCATTCTGGAAAAATGGATTGATGTTTAAGAACAGGCCCTATAAAAGTGCCGCATTAATAGTATCTGCAACAAACCATGAGCAAAAAGGTTTCTTCGGCATTAACGATTACTACGGAAAAGAGAGAACGCTCTATGCCAATTTCCTTTACCAGTCAATAATTGGTTCAACCGATCACAAATTTACCACAGGTTTAAGTTATATGTACGACAATTTTCTTGAAACTTATAGTCAGAAGCTTTTTATTTACAACTATCAGTTGACAGGCGATATGTCGTATAGCAGCCTCTTCACAGTAAATCACGACACAAGCACCAATTATTTATGGAAAAGGACTGAATCTGTTCCCGGAGGATATTTTGAATACACTTACAACAATATGGATAAACTGACACTCATTGCGGGTATCAGAGCTGACTACCATAACACTTACGGGTTTTTCTTTACTCCACGGTTAAATATCAGGTACCATATAGATTCCACAACAACAATAAGAGCTTCAGCAGGTTTGGGATACCGTTCAGCAAATGTCATTTCAGAAAACCTTTCTTTGCTGGCCAGTCAGAGAAGCATTGTTTTCTTAGAGGATTTAAAACAGGAAAAAGCCTTCAATGTTGGATTGAATATAAGCAAAGAGTTTAAATTGTTTGACCGAAAAGCTGAGTTTAATCTTGATATATACAGAACACAATTTTTAAATCAGGTCATTGTTGACATAGACAGTACGCCCACAACAGCTTTCTTTTATAATTTAAGAGGGAAGTCTTTTGCCAATAATTATCAGGCACAACTCAATTTTGAACCGGTTAAAAATCTAAGTGTTTTGCTGGCCTATCGTATTAATGATGTAAAAACGACCATTTCGGGCATATTACAGGAAAAGCCATTTACCAATAGATACAAAGGATTAATAAATCTCTCATACCTGACTGATAAAAGCAAATGGCAATTCGACTTTACCACACAGTTTAACGGCAGTTCTCGCATGCCCGATCAGAGCAAGATGCCATTGGCACTGCAAAGAGCTTCCCGAACACCGGAGTACATTATAATGAATGCTCAGATAACAAAGAAGTTCAATTTAATTGATGTATATCTGGGATGTGAAAATCTGGCTAATTTCAAGCAAAACGACCCCATCACAGAATTTTTCCAGCCCTACCACACCCATTTCGACACTGCGATGGCTTGGGGACCCATTATTGGAAGGGTTATTTATGCCGGATTAAGATTTACCCTTAATTAGTAAGACATCAACTATAGTTTTCTCAAAATATTTAATTCAAACATTAAGAATTAAAGCCATTAACGGCTTTTGATGATTTATAATTTTGGGTATTGTTTCATTTTTGGAGATTTTTTATTAATTTTGAAAATATAACAACTCACTCTCATTTATAAATTTAACACTGTATAAATTGACATCAATTCAACAACAAGAGTGGAATATGCGTTATCAGAGTGCCGATTATGTTTATGGCACAGCTCCCAATTTATTTTTTGCTGACTTTATTGACAAACAAACCCAAAATGGAAAATTACTGTTGCCTGCAGAAGGCGAAGGCCGCAATGCTGTATATGCAGCTTATAAAGGATGGGATGTAGATGCTTTCGACTTTAGCGATACTGCAATGCAAAAAGCCATTGATTTGTCAGACAAAAACAAAGTCAGCATCAATTATTTTATAAGTGATTTTGAAAACGTTGTTTTGCCCCCTTCACAATACGACATCATTGCGCTGATATATAATCACATGAAACCGGAAGTGCTTTCAATAATGGCACAAAAATATTTTACATCACTTAAAACAGGCGGTTTTTTAATAGTGGAAGCCTTTGCCAAAGAACAAATAAACAATGTCACAGGAGGACCAAAAGTCATTGATTTGTTATACGATAAAACACAGATTGAAACGACTTTTAATGCTTTTAATATAGTAAAACTTGAACAGAAAAAGATTATCAATAATGAGGGAAAGTTGCATTCGGGAGAAGCTGAAGTGATTAGGTTGATAGCCACTAAATAAAAAATAGATAATAGAAAATAGATGATAGAAAATAGCAAATAAAAAAGGGGAAAGTATAAAGTAAGGAAGGTATAAGGGAATAAAGGTATAAGGGAAAAATTGGAATGTTGGAATATTGGAAAATTGGGATAAGGGGAATGTGATGATTAACTGATTTGATGATGTGGTGATGTGCTAATTTGATACTGAATTTTTAATCTGTGGTAATCTGTGAAATCTGTGGTTAAAAACTTGGGGAAAGGTGAAAGGTGAAAGAGAAAAGGGAAAAGGAAAATAGTAAAGAACCAATAGAAAAATTGCATTAAGGTTTAAAAGCCATCTATAAAATCTCGAAAGGATGAAATTATAGTAGAATAAACATTTAAGAGAACATTTTATACCCTGTTCTGATAAAATCGGGAGAGTGATATTACATCAAAAAGATTTTTTTAACTTCGAAAAATATTTTAATTGTAAAGAAATGCACGAAGATTTGGAAAACTACATAAAATATGCTGTTGAGGATGGACCTGTAAAGCTGGTTAAAATCCATGCCTTACATGGCGCCAATTATTTCAGTGCCGATCAGGTGATATGTATGCGCATAAACCTTGGGAAATACGATGAGGTTTATTCAAACGCCATTGAGGGATTGTACGACAAACTCAAAAGCAAACTGCCTTCATTGTATGAGCATTACTGTTCGCCTAGTGTACCCGGAGGTTTTTTTAAAAGGGTAGAGGACGGCACCTTGCTCGGACATATAATGGAACACGTATCCATTGAATTCCAGACACTTGCCGGCATGGATGTAGGCTATGGAAAGACCCGCAGCACTTTGGAACAAGGCACTTACAACGTCATCTTTCGTTTTTTTGATGAAATGGCAGGTATGTATGCCGGTAAAGCTGCTCTCAACATGATAAATGCATTGGTGCAGAACAAGGATTTTGATGTAAAAGATATTGTTGCAAATTTGATTGACATAAGAGAAAAGAGGCTTTTAGGACCCAGCACTCAGGCAATAGTACAGGAAGTTGAAAAAAGAAAGATTCCTTTTTTGCGACTCGATGCTTACAATCTGGTACAATTAGGAACCGGCGCTTATCAAAAAAGCATCAGAGCTACTATCACCTCCGACACAAACTTTATTGCTGTAGAAACAGCCGGTAATAAATACCTCACCAATCTTATTCTGAGTGATGCAGGGGTGCCTGTTTTGAAAACAATTAAAAGTAAAAATGTTGAAGAAGTAATAAGCTTCAAAAATAAAATAAACAAGCCCATAGTCATTAAACCGTCGGGTGGCTATTTGGGTAAGCACATTTCAACGAATCTTAATTCTGAAGAAAAAATTACAGAAGCCTTTAAAATGGCAATAGCCTACGACGATGAAGTGTTGGCACAGCAATACCATGAAGGAGCCTCTTACAGACTTTTGGTGATTGATTATAAGTTTGTAGCTGCCACATTGTTAATTCCCCCTTTTATCATTGGAAATGGGACAGATAGCGTGCAGACATTAATTGACAAATTAAATCAGAATCCCGAACGTCAGGTTGGGGACAAGGGCAAACTCAGCAAAGTTGAAATTGATGAAACAACAATGCAAATGATAAAAAAGTACAATTACAACTTGCAATCTGTATTAAAACACAATGAGAAAATATTTCTTAAATATTCAGGTAATTTAAGACTGGGAGGCACAGCCACAGACGTTACCGACAGCGTTCATCCTATCAATCAATTTTTAGCTGAAAGGGCTGCCAAAGTTATAGGATTAAATGTGGCAGGTATTGACATTCTGAGTCCTGACATAAGCCAATCGATGTTTGAAAACAAAGCAGTGGTACTTGAAGTAAATGCAGCACCCGATTTCAGGATGCACCTCAACCCCACCTTTAACAAACCACGCAATGTGGCCAAAGAACTTGTCAGCATGTTGTTTCCGGCAAATGCCAAATCAAGAATTCCTATTTTTTCTATTACAGGTACGGTGGGTAAGACAATTACAGCTTTTCTGCTCAACTACTGCCTGAAAAATGAAGGTTACAATGTTGGTCTGACAACCACAGAAGGCTTGTATATTACTGATAAAAAACTCATGAAAGGAGACATGACATATCCCGAAAGTGTGGCTTTGGTACTCAAAGACCCGACGATTGATTGTGCAGTTCTGGAGACATCACTAGAGGGAATTATACGAAGAGGTCTGGGCTATAAATTTGCCGACTACGGCATTGTATTAAATGTGCAGGAAGACCATATAGGCAATGATGATATTGAGTTTATTGAAGATGTGGGTTATGCCAAATCGGTTGTTGCAGAAGAAGTATTTAGCAGTGGTTATTCTGTATTAAATGCCGACGACCCTTTGGTACTGGAGATGATGACACGTTTGTACAGCAAACCGGCACTTTTTTCTGTCAATAAAAAAACAAATGCTGTTTTGCAAAAACACATTTTAAATGGCGGATTGGCAGTGACTTTAGAAGATGATATCATTAAAGTTTACAATAAAAACCAATCGTACGATTTAGTTTCGATTAATGAAATACCCCTGTTTTTCAATAAAAAAACATTGTTTTTGAGTGATTCTGTATTGTCGGCAGTTGCTTCTTTAACAGCATTTGGACTGCAACCCGACAAAATTCGCAAGCATTTGACAAGTTTCAAACCCGATTTTGAAAACTTGCCAGGCAGAATGAACTACATTGAAAAGGCTGATTACAGTATTCTCATAGACTATGCCCACAACAAAACATCATTCATGGCTTTAAAGTCTTTCATCTCACATTTAAATAATCCAAAGATTGGTATTTTAGATGCCCCAGGTGACAGGACAGATGATGAAATAATACAACTGGGCATTTTAGCGGCATCAATGTTTGATGAAATAATTGTTTATGATGATATAGATAACAGAGGGCGGATGAGTGGTGAAGTCTGCTCACTTTTAATAAAGGGCCTTTTAAGCCAGAGTTTTGATGAAAACAAAATTAAAACAGCGGTTAATCATGATGAGGCTATCAGAGCTGTTCAAGCTTATGCCCATAACAATAATTTAATTGTTATATTAACAGCAGAGAGCAATATTTGCTTTGAACAATTAAAGAAAATTAATATTATTTAATATTAAATATTTACAAATTAAAAGCACGAAATATTAAATATGTACAAGATTCGATTAAATTTATTAAATTTGTAAAAAAAAGAATAAATGGAGAATCAAATTGAAAACTTTGAACAAATAAAAGAAAATGCTTTTAATCATCCCGATTATCTTGTCAGAGCAGATAATGTAAGGTTAATACACGACCAGGAAGTGTTGGCTGAAATAATAAATGTTGAAACTGATTTTTATGTACGTCAGATTGCTGTTGCCAATATAACATCTGAAAGCCAGTTAGAGAAGATTGCAACAAATGATACAGATTATTATGTACGTTTGGCTGCTGTCAGAAAAATAAAAAACGAAGAAATACTGTTTAACATTGCTATTAACCAGGATGAAGATTATTATATATGTAAAGAAGCCGTATCGTTAATAAATTCGCAGGATATTTTGGTAAAAGTGATTAATGAAGCCACCGATAAAGACATTAAATCAATCGCAATAGCTTGTATTACAGACACTTCAATACTAATTAATATTACACATAATGCAAAAGATTTTTATGTCAGATCTGATGCAATCAAACACGTGAAAGACATTAAGACCCTTGAAGAAATTGCAAAAACCGATGAAGATTATTACGTCAGAGCCATTGCAACTCAACAAATTGATGATGAAAATATTCTCTATGCCATCGCTTTAAACGATAAAGATTATTATGTACGTAAAGAAGCTGTTCATAGAATAAGCAATGAAAGCTATTTAAGTGAAATCCTACAAAACGACGAAGATCAACATGTTAGAAAAACTGCTTTAGAAAACATTAAAGATATTAATACGCTTAAATCTATTGCCCAAAATGACAGTGACCGTTTTTTATCGAGGCACGCTCAGAATATTCTATCAGATATTGAACAGAAAAAAATTGAATTACAAGCTGCTATTAATCAAGACATGAAGGCAAGCGATGACAAAAGTCTGTCTGAAAGTGAAACAAACAATTAAATTTCTTTATTTCAAATTATTAAACTTGGCAAAATCATTTCTAATACTTATACTTCAATCCAATATTAATTATCTTTCTTTCAAAAAATGTGTATGAAATAAAGGAAATTAAAACTGTAAATAAAAATGCAGTAAGAATTAATATTAAGTCGTTATAATTATTTAAAACAGGCTTTGTATTCCTCATAAATTGAAAAATGATATGTATAATCAATTGGTGATAAATATAAATCCCAAAAGAAATTTTTCCAATAAACCCAAGCAATTTATTATCAATAATATTGATTATTTTTTTATCCTTATTTATAAGAACAAATAGAATTATAGAAGCATAAAAAAATGCTATCCATGTAAATTTTATATTACTTAAAGACACAATGTTAGCAAAATACAATAAAATTCCAACTAAAAGCACTGCAATTATTAATATTAAAATAACATTTAAGCTTTTATTGTAAAAAACATCGTTTCTTCTTTTTAAATATTCAGAATAAATCATAAATGTTGACACACCAATAAATAATGAATCCATGCGATGCAAAATAAACGCAAGGTTCCAAACCCCATTTATTCCGGGAAATAATGTTCTAAAAAGAATAGAGCACAAAACAAAAAAGAAGACGACGCCATGAAGATTTTTACTTCTTGTCACAAATATTATTAAAGGCAGAAACAGATAGAATTGTTCTTCGACAGCTAAAGACCAGGTAATAGCCAGGACATCAGATCCCATAAATCCAATTTTACCCATAAAAAAATTCTGTGTAAAAGTCAGATAACTGACAAAAGGAATTTCGCCCTCAAAAAAATTAAAAACAGGAAATACATAAACTAAAACGACACAAATAATTATAAGCAGAAAATAAAGGGGTAAAATCCTACAAAATCGTCTTATATAAAATGTTTTAAAGTAGTTTTTTGAATTAATATTATTTATTAAAATCCCGCCCAATAAAAATCCCGAAAGGACAAAAAATAGATCTACTCCAGAAGAAAGAAATTTTGTAAGTTTGAAAACATACAAGTTTATATCACAAAACGCTGCGGTAGCTGTAAGTGAAAAATAATGGAAAACAATTACCATTAAAACAGCAATACCTCTTAAGCCATCTAAAACACTAATTCTCTGCATATATTCAGTTTAGTATTGAATGAAAGTATGTTTACAATGCCTTCAGATTACAAATGAATCACTTCGCCATAAGCAGCAGCAGCAGCTTCCATGATGGCTTCCGACATAGTGGGATGAGGATGCACCGCTTTAATTATCTGTGGTCCTGTCACTTTTAATTTTCTTGCCACTACCATTTCAGCTATCATTTCAGTCACATTTTCCCCAATAAAGTGAGCTCCTAAACACAGATCCGTTTTAGCATCAAAAATAACTTTTATAAAACCGTCTTTTGCTCCTGATGAGGTCGCTTTGCCCGAAGCCGTAAATGGAAACTTACCCACTTTCAATTCGAATCCGGCCGCTGTGGCAGCTCTTTCAGTCATTCCTACAGATGCCACTTCTGGAGAGCAATAGGTACACCCTGGAATATTTCCATAATCCAATGGTTCGGGATGATGACCTGCAATATTCTCTACACAGATTATTCCTTCTGCAGATGCCACATGAGCCAATGCAGGGCCTTTAACCACATCGCCAATGGCATAATAACCATCCACATTGGTTTTATAATAATCATTGACTTTGATTTTTCCATATTCTGTGATTATACCAGCCTCTTCAATACCTATATTTTCAATATTTGCCACTACTCCTACCGCCGACAGAACAATATCACACTCAATGTATTGTTCTCCCTTAGGTGTTTTAACAGTTACCCTGCATATATCTCCCTCTGCAACAACAGTTTCAACAGAAGATTCGGTCATCACCTTCATGCCCGACTTTTTAAAACAACGTTCTAATTGCTTTGAAACTTCTTCGTCTTCTACGGGTAAGATATTAGGCAGAAACTCAACTAATGTTACCTGCGTGCCCATTGTCTGATAAAAATAGGCAAACTCTGTCCCAATAGCACCTGAACCAACAACCACCATGCTTTTAGGTTGAAAAGGTAATGTCATGGCTTCACGGTAAGAAATAATATTTTTGCCATCTTGTTTTAAATTACTCAGTTCTTTAGATCTTCCACCTGTGGCAATAATAATGTGATCGGCTGAATAAGAGGTGATATTATTTTCTTTATCTACCACATCTATCTCTTTGCCAGTTTTTAATTTGGCAATACCTTCAATGACATCAATTTTATTTTTCTTAAACAAAAACTGTATGCCCTTGCTCATGCTGTCAGCTACACCCCTGCTACGTTTAATAATGGCTTCAAAATCGGCTTTAACTTCACCGTTTATTGCAATGCCATATTCTCCGGCATGATTTAAATACTTGAAAACCGATGCACTTTTCAAAAGCGCTTTTGTTGGAATGCATCCCCAATTTAGACAAACGCCACCCAGTTCTGATTTCTCAACAACACCTACTTTAAAACCCAATTGCGATGCCCTTATAGCAGCAACATATCCACCAGGGCCGCTTCCAATAAGAATTATATCATATTTCATTAGTAAATCAAATTTAAAAATTACACAAAACTAATAATAAAAACCAAGTTAAAACTCCAAACTTTTAAATTTTATATTGGCCTTGCCCTTAGAGTTAACAATGACTCTTAACCCGTTTTCTTCAACAATAATTTTATAAATATCAAGGTAGTCGAGCTTGCCTTTTAAAGTAAATAAATTATCAAATTCGAAATTTGAAAGAAGCGCTTCAACAGAATGGCGAATGGCTTTCAGATCATCGGCTAAAGAATAGTTGAATTCTTTTTCAATTTTACTTTTAAGAGCCCCATGCAACAACCAGTTTGCAGATTTGAACAAAGCATTTTTAGTTTTTAAATCATAATCAAAATCCTTAAAATAAACCACATTTTTAGTTGTATCATAAGCGGGAGTTCCCATAAAATAAATACTGCCATTGATACTTTTACTCAAATCAACCTTTGTGTAGATTTTATTTTCCAAGCCCATAAAACTTATGTCATCAACTTTTACACTTTTTCCGGCTGCTATTTCAAAAATACTGTCTTTAATATTCATTCGGGCAATTTGAGACGCAGATTCAAAATCTATAAAAGATTCGATAAAAAAATTAAAATCTTTATCCGTGTTTTCAGCATTTTTCAGCAAGGGAAGTTTTCTGTAAATACTTATTTCGGGCTTATTCCCAACAACAATTTCAAATAAGCCTTTAAAACCAACAACAATTTTAATTCTGTCATTATTCCCCCTGATAGGACCTAAATAAACCTCAGCAGGAGTTACTTTCAGCCAAGCCTTGTAAGTTGAATCAATGAGCTGGGGTTCATGTAACACCTTCCAAACAGAATCTATTTCTTTACTAAAATCAAAGTTCTTTGCAACCTCTGTATCAATTTCTTTTGTTACCTCTACCAATTGCTCTCTGACAATAGGTTCCACAATCGAAGTAATGGGAATGCTGACAATGCCGAAATCAAGCTTGGGTTTGCTTTCAAAGACTAATCCACTGGGGACTGTCTGAGTTTCGAATTTCCAGTCGGGATTTACCTTTAGTTTGGATGTAAAACTGACAGTGATATTAAACGATGTTTCCTTCTCAATTTTGGGACAAATTTCACAGGCCTGCCACCTATAATCAGCCCAGATTTTAAGAGGCACATCAAACTTTAAAAATTCGTTATAACCCTGAATTTTAATATTTCTGGTCTTCCATACACGTACCATAACATCATCTTTTTCAGGCACATCGAAACTTGAATCCTGATATATCAACCCTTCAAACTGTCTGTTTATTTCCTTTTCTAAAGCGGGTATAGGAATTTCTATGGGCAGATTTATTGTTGATTGTTCTTTTTCAAATTTAACTTTCTGTGCTGCTTCAGGTTGAGGCAAAGTATTTTCTATTCGGGTTTTGCAAGATAAGGCCAACAAAATGGTAACAGAAGTAAAAATCATTATTTCTCTTTTCATAAACTGCAGTTTTATGTATCAAAAAGGGTTATTCCGTTTTTAATGAAATAACCCTTTGATATTAAAAAATCAATATTTTATTGAATAACTATTTTCTTTACAAAAACTTTGTTTTCATTTATAAGTTTAATGTAATATACTCCTTTACCTAAATGTCTCAAATCCAATTGTTTTGTAAAATTATGCCCGGTATTATTCACATTAAAATTATTAACCATTTTGGCTTGAGCATTATACACCAAAATTTGCAAACTATTATTCAAGTTACCTCGTGCAACAAGATTAAACTTGCCATTTGAAGGATTAGGATAGATATCAAAGTCACTGTTTAAATCACTTTTAGCAACATTGACACAGGGGTCAAAAGTAAGGGTCACACTGCCGCTTCCATGACAATTGTTGGCATTTGTAACTGTTACTGAATAAGTAAACACACCATAACCTATACCTGTTGTATCAACGGTTATGTATTGCGAAGTAGCTCCCGTTGACCATATATAACTTTGGTAGTTAGAGCCGGCATTTAAAGTAGCCGATTCCTCAGAACAAAGAAATTGATTAGGCCCCAGATTGACGTTTGGCAGTTGAAGTGTCACAATGTTGATATCGTCAGTTGCAGAACATCCATTATTATCAGTAACAGTAACAGAATAATTGGTTACTGTATTGGGAGTGACAGTTATTGAAGGTGTGGTTGCATTATTATTCCAATGATAAGAAGTACCGCCATAAGCAACAATTTCTACTGTGGTTCCACTGCAAACACTTACATTAGGTCCCAAGTCAAAAACCGGAAGCGGATTGATAAATATTTCCACACTGTCGGTTGCTGTCATACCATAGCCATTATCAACAATAACTTTATAATAGCCTGAGGCAGTTACCATTAATGCAGGAGCAGATGAAATGACATCATTGGGCAATGACAATTCTATCCATGAGTACAATGTATTCTGGGGGGCTGTAGCGGCATCCAAAAGTAAAGTACCGGTGCATAGTGAAGAATCATTACCCAATTCAACCACAGGGGCATTTGCAATAATGACATTATCGATATCAACAAAGAAGGTTTGACCACCACTGATAAATTTAAAATTAAAGAAAATATTAGTACTATCAAAGGCCGACAGGTCAAATTCGAGGTTGGTAAAATCAATAGTTGGCGTATGATTGCCATTATTAACTTCATAAATCATGTAGTTTTGGTTATAACAATCGTTGGTTACATAAATTTGAAAGGCGTCTCCATTCTGCATTGTATAGGGGTTGCCGGATGCATTGACAATACGATAATCGAATTTAACCCTGGTTAATGAAGTCATTGGTCCAATTTTTTGTGAACTTGCTTCCAGTGAATTATTAACAGAAGACAAAGAAGCATACAACACATTTGAAGCAGTACCATGATCCTGCCCAATGGTTATTCCACCGGTCCACTCAACAGTACTTCCTTCAAAATCTTCAACATAGGGAATATCTTTCGGCAATGTAATATCGAAAGAAGAAGTGGTCATATTGTTAAAATAGTTGATGGTGTCAGCAACCAGTTCAGTACTGGCAAAAATAAAGTAAGTACCTGATTCAATGGTATTTAATGTATCAACAAAAAAGACATGACTTTCACCGGTATTTAAAGTATAATTAAAAGTTTTATTTTTAGTCACCATGTTATTGCTGGGGAATAGCACTTCAACTTTCACAGGAATTTGAGTTTGAGGTGTAAAGCCGAAGTTGGTTACCTTAATAAAAATAGAGTCAGAATTATTGCCACAAATATCGCTTACGGGAGATTGCACTTCAATAACACCAAGATCATTGTTAATAGGTTGATAAACCATAAAATCGTCAATAGCAATACCTTCATCATTACCCGTAACATCAGATGCAAATCTGAAACGCAGGCGCACATTGTTCTGACCAATTAAACTTGGAGCTGAAGTTTTATAATTTGTCCACCCATTATTGTTTCCACTCCATTTAGGAGGATTATTAATTGGTCCATTTGGGCTTGTGTTATTATAAAAACCGGGGTCTCCATCAAGTTTAGTCCATGTGCCTCCACCATTTGTTGATTTTTCCAAAACCAAAGCATCGTAACCGGGTTCTGTTTTCATGTCGAGCCACAATGAAATCTGAGGATTGGTAAGGGCTTGCATGTTCAGACATGGAGACATTAAAACTGAATTGGCATAATTGTTATAATTAGCCGATAACTTTGTCATCCATGTTTTTGAACCACTGTGAGGATAACTCAAGACCAATTGATTAGGCGTGCCGTTTGCCCATTGGTCAACACCGGATAAAGCCTTACTGGTCCAGCCTGAGTAAAAATCGTCATAACCGTCATTATAAGGGAATGTATTAAAAGTGGGCACAGCATAAACCTTGGCAAATTGAATATCATTGTTTGTATTCTGATCAGTCGTTAAATTAGCCCAGGCAATGCAATTATAAACATTAGGTACAGAAAAGTCAGCAACAGTTGAGAAAGTAAACATTACTGTATCTCCAGGGTCAAGAACAGATGTATAATTTTGTGAATTGGTAAAAGTCATCCCACCATCTGTTGAATACACCAATCCAAAATTTGTCTGAGGAACAGTTCCAAGGTTTGTAATTTTTATACTAACTGATTCATGATTAGTCATGTTACACTCACTGATAGGTGCCAGCCATTCTAGAATTGCCACATCATTTGCAAATGGATCATGAATTAAAATATCATCAATGGCCACACCTTCATCCACATTGTTGCCGTCTGATTCAAATCTGAAGCGCAACTTGACATTTGTTTGTCCGGCCATTCCCGACAGAGGAGCTTTAAACTCTGTCCATCCATTTGTTGAACCGCTCCATTTTGGAGGAGGCATGTTGCCTACAGTATCAGCATAATTATACAAAGCACCACCGGATACTTTAGACCATGTATTGCCACCATCAATTGATTTTTCTAAAATCATGGCATCATTACCCTCATCAGAAATTTTCATGTTTACCCAAACAGAGATCTGAGGATTTGTAAGTGTTGAGAAATTAAGACATGGAGAAATCAAATAAGAATTTGAATTATTGTCATAATCAGCATCAAGACCGGTCATCCAGGCAGCAATACCACTTTTAGGAAAGTTAATAACGGTTTGATTGCAAGTCCCAAACTGCCACTGATCATTTCCTGAAATTACTTCAGATGACCATCCTGCCCTACCCAATTCAAAATTTTGAAAATAGGGATAGGTTGTAATATAAGGAATGCATGTAACAGACGTATAAAAAGCATCATTAACTGTATTTTGGTCTGTTGTAAGATTAACAATCGCCATACAACTATGATCCATAGGCAAAGAGAAATCACCTTTGGTAGCAAAAACAAAAGTTTGGGTATCGCCTGGGTTTAAAGTAGCTGTATAATTTTCAAAAACAAAAGTGCCACCATTTAAAGCATAGCCCACACTAAATCCTGTCTGACTGTCTTTACCCAGATTAGCAACCCTAACACTTACAGTTTCTGTTGACGTCATGCCACATCCGCCAAGGGGGCCGACCCAGCCAACAATAGTCAAATCGTTTTCATATTTATCCCTAACGATCATATCGTCTATAGCAATGCCTTCTTCACTGTTTGTATTATTAGAAGTAAAAACAAATCTGAATCTCACATTGGCTTGTCCCACCAGAGAAGCCAAAGATGTTTCATATTTTTGCCAACCGGCATTATTGCCACTCCACTTTGGAGGAGCCACAGGGCCAAGGTTACTGTTGCTGTTATAAAAGCCGTTGTCACCTGTATATTTAGTCCAGGTTTGCCCACCATCAACTGATGTTTCAAGAATCATGGCGTCATAACCGTTTTCTGTACGTATATTCAACATGCAAGAGAAAAATGGGTCTGTAAGATTTGTAAGGTCATAGCATGGAGACATCAGATAACTGGTAACGCTGTTGTTGTAATTTAAAGACAAACGGGTCATCCAAGCTTTAGAACCTGAAAAAGCATTGTTTAAAGCTGTTTGATTGGGGGTTCCCAACTCCCACTGATTAGGGCCTGATAAACTACCACTTACCCAGCCTGTAAAAGTCACTTCATTATTCTGCAAATAGGGATAAGTATCAACATAAGGCAAAGAGGTAATGGGTTGATTAAATTTATCGTTTATTATATTTTGATCTCCCACCAAAGCAACAGCGGCTATACAATTATAATTATCGGGTTGCGACAAATCAGCATGTGTTGTAAATGTGTATGATAGCGTATCACCGGCATGCAATGTGTCGAGAAACGTTTCAGCCGTTATGTATGTTGTCCCGTTATTTAACGAATACTTTATTGGAAAATGAGTAGCTGTTGTAGTTCCTACATTGGCGACTAAAACTGTTATGTTAGTAGTATCACTCAATCCACAAGAACTTTGAGGAGATACCCAACCCACCACAGCAATATCGTTGGCATAGGGGTCTCTGATTAAAATATCATCTACAGCTACACCTTCACCATTGATAGTAGCATTGCTTTTAAACCTGAATCTGAAGCGCACATTGGCCTGACCACCCAATCCTGTAAGAGGTGCTTCATAATAAACCCATCCATTGGAGTTGCCACTCCATTTTGGGGAAGGCAATGAACCAATGCCGCCAGTGTAATTATAAAAACCTGTATTGCCATTTACTTTTTGCCAGGTTGCCCCATTGTTTATTGACGATTCAAGTATCATGGCATCATTTCCGACATCAGGTATATTGAGATACAACCAAGTTGAAAACTGAGGGTTTGTAAGTGTTGAAAAATTAAAACATGGAGAATATAAATATTCTTCTACATTATTGGGATAATTTGTACTGACACCGGTAATCCAGGCTTTCATACCACTTTTAGCAGAGCTGATGCCCGACTTAGCAGGAACACCCCATTCCCATACATTATTAGCAGTTGTCCATCCATTAAAGCTTTCAAAATTCTGAAAATAGGGAAATGTGGTAATTGTTGGAGCGCTTGTAATATCTGCAGTCAATGTGTCATTGGAGTGATTGGGATCAGCTGTCAGATGAACTGCTGCAATACAATTATAAACACCCGGTGTTGCAAAATTTGCATGGGTATTAAAAGTATATGTTATTTCTTCTCCAGGCAAAACTTGTCCATTGTAGGTTTCAGGAGTAATAAAAGTTGAACCATTATTTATAGAATAGGTGATATTAAAGCTTGTAAGCGTGTCAATGCCAAGATTTTTTACTTTTACAGCAACAACTTCAGAAGTACTCAAGCCACAGGTGCTTGTTGGTAAAACCCATTCTGTAACTGCAGGGTCATAAGCGGGAGGATAAGCATTGGCAGTAATTATAAAATTATCTATACCTAAAGCCTGAGCAAAAGAAGTGTTAGAGCTGCTTGTCACAGAATAGTTCCAAGCCAGATACAAACTATCACCTGTATGCAATTGCACATCAAGTGTTTTATTTGTCACATTAACAGTTGCGCCGGGAGCAGGATTGTAGCCACCATTATCAAAACCACCACCTGCAAAACTAGTTTTAAAATCATTTCCGGCAGCAGTCCAACTTATGCCATCAGTTGAATAATACATCTGAATAGTAAAACCTGCAGAATTAGAGCCTTTTTTATATTTTTCAACATCATAACTGATTGAAAGATTATAAATACTGTCGGTTCCAACATTTTTAAGAAAAGCATATAAATTACCACTTTGGGTAGCTCCAGTCATAGACAGCCATCCTATAGCCCTATCGGTTGCTGTAGAAGCATCACCAGCACCAAAATTATAGATACCCTCATTGGAAATTATGCCCATGTTGTTGCCTCCTTTTCTTTCTGTTTTTGTTAAAGCCGCTGAATATGTTCCTACTGATCTCACATTGCTTTGTTTATCGACTCTCCAGAAAGCAGGTACGCTGGCTGTATCACTCGTGCCAACAGTAAAATTCTGACCTACTGTGCTCCCTGTGCTTATTTGTATTTGTGCAAAAGAAGCTAAGGTGTAAATAATGAAACTTACAGTTAGTAATAATCTCAAATTGAAATGTTTCATGGTTATTTTATTTTTAAAATTAATAGATTACAAGTTTTGAATTATAAGTATTCAAGCCATCAAAAATGCTGATAAGATATGTTCCTTTATTATAAGATGCCAAATTAATAGATTTTTTGAAAACAGTTCCTTTAATATCTGTAATTTTTTCAAAACCAACCAATACTCCCTCAGCAGAAAAAATGGATATTTCAAATTGATTTGTTGCGTTTAATATTTCAATATTAAATACATTTTGAGCAGGGTTTGGATAAAACTTATAAGAATCAGGAACATTCATCAAGCTATTACCTGTGCAGGGATCAAATGTAACCAAAGAAGTATCAGCACTTACACATCCATTGGAATCGGTAACAGTTACAAAAACAGTAGCCGTAACAAGCCCAAAACCTGTTGAATCGAGAACTATGCTCTGATTTGCAGAGTTATTAAACCACAAATAGTTTGTAAAGCCTGTACCAGCATCCATCAAAAGAGTATTATTGGCACATATCATTGTGTCATTGCCTAAGCTTACCTGCTGAGGAGTATTCATGGTAACAATGATGGTGTCTTTAACTTTTGTCACACAACCATTCTCAATCTCTACTGTATAACTGCCTGTTGCATCAACAGTAAGGGTTTGAGATGTAGAAAGTATGTTTGGAAAAGGAATTTTTTTCCATGTATAACTGTATAAAGCATTATAACCGGCATCAATAACGATAGATGTATTTGGACAAAATGCTGTATCGAACGGCAAAGAAACAAAGGGTGCTGGATTCACAACCAGCACAGCAGTATCGCTAGAATGGCAACCGTAAGTGTTTATAACATCGACCCAATATTGGCCTTGAATATTGGCTGTAAAAGTCTGATTTGCAGAATTATCCTGCCATTTGTAGGATGAAAAATTACTTCCGGCATTAAAAGTAAAAAACTCCCCGGTGCAAATTGTTGTGTCTGATCCCAAGTTGACATTTACAGCAGGATAGTTTGTTACATTAATACTGTCAGAAGCACTACACCCATTATTATTTGTTACTGTAGCCCAATAGTTTCCTGCATTGTTAATCGGAAGTGTGTCATTTGTAGTATTGTTAGACCAGAGAACAGAATACGACATTTCTGCAACTGACAATTTAAAATTCTTTAACCTGACACCTTTGCCAGTTGTTGTTGTTCTACATAATTTAAATTTAACCTGAGAAGAATTAATATTAAGATTTACAAAACATCCCTGAATATATATTGTATTGCTTGTTGTTGCCAGAGTGTAATACTGCTGTGTCCAACTCACACCATCATCATCAGAAACCATAATCAGCACATCATTATCTTGGCCTGTACCATGACCAGCAATATCAACACTCAGCTTTACATCTGAATAAGGTGATAAATCGTAAGATTTGGTTATAATAGTATCTAAATCGCTGTCTAAAAGCAAATATCCCCCCTCTGTGGTTTGGCTGATATCTAAAACACCTCCGTTAAATGTTGACCATCCTTCAGGGACAATGCCTTTTAAATGATGATATACAAAAGGTGTTAAGATATTCCCAATGCTTAATGTATCAAGAGCTCCATTACAAATAGTCAGGTCGTTTCCTAAAGAAAATTCAGGTTTGTAATTGTTAGAAATCGTAATAGTATCTGTTCCCATATTTCCAAAACCATCATTAACAACAACAATATATGAAGCGGGATTTGAAACAGTAACGGTTCTTGTAGTAGCAAAAACTGTGGGTGATGTTGTAGTAAACCATGAGTAAATTGTATTTGAGGTGTAATTTTCGGCATCAAGTATAATTGTCGCACCCTCACACACAGTTGTGTCGGCACCTAAATCAACAAAAGGGATAGCAGAAATCAATACATTGTCGAGGTCAAAATAATAATTGCCTGCAACAGCTCTTTTGCATTCAAATCGGATTAAAACATCTTCCCCATCGTAAGCAGCTAAAGATTTGCTTCTGGTTTGTAAAACAGCAGATGGTATATGGTTGCCGGAATAAACAGTATCCAACACATGGTATGAAACGCCACAATCGTCAGAAACTAATACTTTTAAAGTATCTCCAACGCCTAATACAGTAGGAGAATATGGAGGTGCGACTGCATAATCAACAAAACGGTAATCATAAAACAAAATCGAATTCTGATTGACATGCCCTATTTTAGGTGTTCTAGAAAAACAGCTCTGAGTTGTACTGTTAAGATTTTTATACAGTACATTAGTCACTGCATCATGGTTTATGCCCTTTACCATATCATATTGCCAAGAGCTTAATGGATTTTCAAAATTCTGATAAAAGGGAATTGATAGAGGAATATCAATAAAAAAGCTGTAAATGCATGTATCGTTTGTAAAAATCAAAGTATCCAAAGCCAGCTTTGAATATGCTTTTATAAGATAATTGCCATTTGAAGCCGTATTGATTAATCCTGCAAATATTGTATCGGCATGATTGTATGTTAAACTGCCATTATAAGTTGCTGAAAGAATATAAGTACTATCGGGACTCTGAACCTTTATATTAATAGGAATAGTGGTTTGGGCATTAAGTCCAAAATTTTTCACAACCAAAAACAAGGAGTCGCCGGGTGTTCCACAGATGGCGCTGTCGGGTTTTAAAACTGCAACAACACCTACATCATTTGCTGGAGGGTCATAAATCATAATTTCATCAATAGCCACACCTTCATCATTAAAAGCCACATTAGATCTGAATACAAATCTGAACCTCACATCAGGTTCACCGGCCAGTGGCAGAATACTTGTTTTGTACTGAGTCCAGGCGCCATTACTTCCACTCCACTTGGGAGGAGCCACCAGTCCTAAAGCACTGTTGTTATTATAAAATCCTTCATCACCAACGACTTTTGTCCAGGTAGCACCTCCATCTGTTGAAGATTCCAGAATCATTGCATCGTTATTGGGTTCAGTTTTAATATTCAGCCAAACAGAAAAAATGGGTTCAACTAAAGTTGTCAAATCGAAACAAGGAGAAACCAGATAATTGGTCACATTGTCATCATAATTTGCAGTAAGACGTGTTACAAAACATCTCATATTCATACCACTGTGAGCGGCATTGATAACCGATTTCCCCGGCATACCGACTTCCCATTGGTTTTGTCCTAAGGCAGCAGCAGAAACCCATCCGCTGTACCAGTCAAAGACTTCTTTGTAAGGGTATGATGTAATACTAGGGATTGATTCAATAATATTTATAATAGTATCATTGCTGTGGTTCTGGTCGTTGGGAAGTAGAACAACAGCACCCGAGTAGTAGGTGTTTGGAACGCTTAAATTAGCTTTTCCGGTGAAGGTATAAGTTAATGTATCACCAGGGTTGATGGTATTAGGAACAATTTCAGGACCGATATAAGTTGTACCACCTGTTACAGAAGCTACAATGGGAAAATTAGACTGGGCATTGCCTCCCAAATTTACAATTTTAACTGTGATGTTTTCAACATTAGATAAAGAACAGGCTGACTTTGGTGAAATCCACTCCACAACAGCTAATTCATTTAAAGGTGGCACATACTCGTCAGCACCAATACATGGAAGAGCAGGTCTCGGCTGACCATCAATATCATCTGTTACTGCACTGATAGTGACCCCTTTCTGATAAAACTGAATACCATTTGAATGCAGGTCTGTTGCACTTATATAATAAGGATTACCTACTCTCGAATGCAGGTCGTTATTGGCAGGTGTGTTTTTGGCTCTTAATTGAGTTATACCAGATACTGTATCAGCATAGTAAACAAATAAAGACCCATTGCTGAAATAATTATTATAATCATGAGCTATCAGTGAAGCTGTTGAAGCGTAATATGCACAAAAACCACTACTCAGACCTGTGTAAGCAAAAGAGTTATTTCTAACATCCAAACCTGTCACATTGGACATAACATTAATCCCTCTAGCTGATGAGGTATTAACGTTGACACTGTTAAAAAACACGTCAATTTTTTGTGATGCTTCAAGATATAGACCGCTGGCATTTACATTGCGAAAGCCACCGCCCAGCATATTATTAAAAATACTGCTTCTCGATGGTGTGGCATCACAGTTTTTAAGATACAGTGCAAATTGACCGGGGTTTAAAATTCTATTTCTGCTAAATGTTATAGCTCCTGAAACATTTTCAAGTGATACTCCAGAACCCAAATTGGATATCGCACCGGAGCTTCTGACATCAACCTGATTATTAACAAATGCAGGCGTATTGGCCCATAAAACATAAACACCATGATAGTAACTATTAGAAATTGAATTACTTAGTAATAGAAGACTGTCAATTTTATTGGCATTTTCGCCATTCAATCTTACACCATAATACCCACCGGTAATGGTGTTATTAATCAATTGCAGATTTTTAATATTATTGCCCTCGGTAACTAAAGCAGTCAAACTGGCAGAAGCCACAATGCCCGAAAAGTTTATCATGGCTGAAGTTGAATGAGTACTGATAGAACAGTTTTTAATGACTATATTCTGGCAGGCATTCATCATCATTATATTCCAGCCATAGGTTGCATTGTTGGGCACAACAACCTTCAAACTGTCGATTGTTAAATACCTTGCACCATTAAGCAGCACGACATATCTTTTGTCATTGACTGTAGGAGTAAAAGTTAATGTGGCATTATTGCCTTTTATTATTACTCTGTTATTGCTGTTTGAACCATTTATATATGGAATCGCAATTTGTTCGGTATAGGTACCCGGGAGCACGTCTAATGTCACATTACCGGAAATACCACAGATGCTTAAGACATTTATGGCCTGTGTAAATGACGTGAAATAACCACCGCTGCCCACAGTATATGTTCCATTGAGAGGCTGGCAAATATCTATTACAGCAACAGTTGTATCATTGGCTGTATTGGCATCAGTAAATCCATTGGGAGAGGATGTCCAGGTTTTGATTGTATTTTGTCCGTATGTAAAATTAAAAGTGCCTATGGATATAGAATCCTGTGATACATTTTGAGCTAAATTTCCTGCCCATGGGTGTACCTGCTGAGCAACACCATTAACTTCCCAGTTGATGTTTACATTGGTCAAGTTGAAACTTCCATAATTCTTAAGCTTCACTTTTACATTATAATTATTGGGTGCTGCCAATACAGCCGGAGTGGTTACTGCTGTTATCCCTGCATCATTTGTAGGCTGGGCGTTTACAAAATCGATATAAAACAAAGAAAATATTATTGTAAATAAAACAAATTTGGTTATTGGCCACAGGCATTTTGTATAAGATATATTCATAACAAACAGTATTAAGTATAAAAAACTTTTTGCTCTTTCAATTTGTAAATTTAAAAAAAAAATACATGTTAATTAAATATATATAAAAAATTCATTTTTATATATTAAAAAAAAGAGGCTATCCTTTTGAGACAGCCTCTTTAAAACTAAAATTTTAATTGTTTAATTCACAACAATTTTACTCATTGAAATAGTCGTACCTGTAATTGTCTTGATAAAATACACGCCTTTGGCTTGTTTTCTTAAGTCAAGTTCAAACACTGAACTATTACCTGCACTGATTATCTCCTGTGATTTAACAAGCTGACCCTGTACATTATATACAGACACTTCGCATTTACTGTTAATAATGTTGTTTAATTCAATATATACCAATCCGTTAGAAGGATTCGGGTAAATTTGAATATCACCTGAAGCCGTTTCGTTAACACCTGTGCACGCATCAATAGTAACTACCATTGTGTCGGTAGCTGTACATGTATGATTATCTGTCACAACCACTGAAGCATTTACAACACCGATTCCAAATACAGAACCCTGTATCAACAATGTTTGAGTAGGTGTATTGTCAAACCACAAATAAGAAGTAAATCCGGCACCTGCGTTAAGTAAAATATTATCATACACACATATGGTTGTATCGCCACCCAAATTAATTATTGGAGCTGTATGCAAGCTAACTGTAATACTATCAACGTCTGTACAGGCATTGGCATCAGTAACAGTAACACTGTAAATACCGGCAGCGGTCACAGATAACAAAGTATCAACAGAGCTGTCGTTCCACAGGTATGCAGTATGTATGCCTGCGTTCAGATTCAATGTATCATTAGGGCAGATAGTAGTATCTACACCCAGATTGACATAAGGAGCAGGTAAGAAAGAAACAACTGCTGTATCAGTAGCAGTAACCGAACAACCGTTATTGACAACAACATAATATGTTCCTGGTGTAGTAATCACAAGTGTCTGAGTAGTAGCAATCACAGATGGTGAGCCAGTTTTTTTCCAAATATAGCTGTAATTAATACCTGCACCGGCATCAAGAGTATAAGTCACATTTGAGCAAACACTGGTATCAACGCCAAGGTCAACAACAGGCAAAGGACTTAAAATAACAGAAATTGTATCGGCTTCTGTACAGCCATGGCTGTCCTGAGCTTGCACCCAGAAAGTGCCGGCAGCAGTAACATCAAGTGTTTGCAGTGTTGAGTTATCACTCCACAAATAAGATGTAAAGCCGCTTCCTGCATTAAGTGTCAGTGTTTCGCCTGCACAAATAGCTGTATCTAACCCAAAATTAATATCCTGTACAGTATAGAAAGCTACATTAACTGTATCTCTATCGGTACAGCCATTGGAAGCTACTACTTCTGCCCAGTAATCACCTGCACTACATGCAGAAATCGTTTGTGTTGTTGCACCAGTTGACCACAAATAAGCAGTATATGGTGTAGAAGTGGTGATTTTAAAATCTCTGAATCTTATGCCTTTACCTGATGTAGCAGGCCTTCTGAATCTGAATTTTACCTGTGTTCCTGTAGCTGTAACAGAAAATGGACCTTTGGTCAGGTAACTGGAGTTAACAGTGGTATCAGTAACAAATGGGAACTGAGCTGACCAAGTAGCGCCATTGTCATTTGATACATCTATGAGCATCAGGTTATTTACACCTGATCCGTAACTTGCAATATCAACATACAATTTAACATTGGGTAACCCTGTTAAGTTATAAGCATCAGTAACAACCCAGTCGCCGGCATCGTCCAGCAACATAAAACCACCTGCTGAACTTTGCTCTACAACAAGCCCTCCGGCATCATTCATAGTCCAGTTAGTAGCAAGTGTTCCTCTGAGTCCTTCAGTTAAGAATGTGCTCACTTCCAATCCGGCATCTAAAGTTATACAAGCTGTGCTGCACATGAGTTTGTCGGCACCCAGATTAACAACAGGAGCCACCTTAGGACAAACCACAATGGTATCGGCATCGGTCATGCCAAAGCCATTATTTACTACAACAATGAATTCAGTACATACTGTAGGAGAAACGGTAATGTTTCTGAGCGTTGAACTAAAGCCCGGAGGTACTGAACTCCAATTGTAAGTGGTATATGGTGTTACATTGCCTGCATCAAGTGTAATGCTTGAACCGGTACAATAAGAAGTATCCGGTCCTAAATCAACCACAGGCACAGAGCCAATAATAACATTATCAATATCTACATAATAATCGCCTGCAGTTTGTCTTTGCAAATCAAATTTAACAATAATGTCATCACCATCATAGGCATTAAGACTGTATTGTTTGGTAGCCATTGTTGTTGCAGGAGTATGCTTACTGTCATAAATGGTATCCAAAATATTGAAACTTGCACCACAATCGTTAGAAATCATCACTTTAATAGTGTCGCCTGCGCCAAGAGTAGTAGCCGGCCATGGACCACTTGCACTCCAATTTACAATCCTGTAATCAAACAAAAGAAAATCGCCGGTTGAAACAGTTCCTACTTTTGGAGATTGAGCAAAAGCGGTTTTATTGCCACTGTATAAATTTTCATAAAGCACCTTTGAAGGACTGCCATGAACAGAATCAATGCTCATATTATGTTGCCATCCGGGTGCTGTGGTTTGGAAGTTCTCTAAGTATGGTATTGTGTTGGGAAGGTTTACAGTGAATGAATAAAATGTTGTGTCATTAGCAGCATCTAAATCGCCTGTTAAGGCTGTATTAACAGTTACATTGTATACGCCAGGTGTGAGGGTATTAATGGTATGCAATGAAATCAGAGTGTCTTTTTGATTAAACAATACGTTGCCAAACAGCGTATCTGTAATGTTAATTGTAGTATTGGGAGTAACAACTTTAATTTTTACCGGAATAGTTGTTTGAGCCTGGAAACCATAATTTTTGACAACTATTTTTAGTGTATCGTTTGCAGACCCGCAAATACTGTTAACTGGTGAAAATACAGCAGTGGCACCAACGTCTTTAGATAAAGGTTCATAAATTCTAACTTCATCAATAGCAATGCCTTCATTATTAGTACTGCCATCACTTTCAAATCTGAAACGTAACTTCACGTTTGGTTCTCCGGCCAAATTGGACAGGGATGTTTCATATTTTGTCCAATCGCCATTGGTACCGCTCCATTTGGGGGGAGCAACATTTCCCAAGGAGCTTGTGTTGTTGTAAAACCCTGCATCTCCCTCTACTTGTTCCCAGGTAGCGCCACCGTCAACAGATGATTCTAAAACCATGGCATCCCAGTTTAATTCAGTTTTAATATTTAAATAAACAGAAAACATGGGCATGCTGAGATTTGTAAAGTTTAAGCACGGTGACATCAAATAAACATTGGCTCCATTGTCATAATTGGAAGTTAATTTTGTCATCCATGCTTTTGAGTTAATACCACTGAAATCGGTATGAAGCTGCACCTGTGCCGGCAAACCCAATTCCCATTGTTGTGTACCACTGATAACACCCGGAATCCACCCACTGTACAAATCAAAGTTTTGGGTATAGGGGAATGTTGATAAAGTGGGTGACGTATAAATAGTAGTTATCACAGTGTCATTGGCATGATTAACATCATTTGACAGGACCACAAGAGAACCACAATAGTAAATGCCTGGGGCAGAAAAACTTGCATGTGCTGTAAATGTATAAGTAATAGTTTGACCTGGTTGAATAGTGCCGGGTAAAATCTCGGGACCAATGATCGTATTGCCACCATCAACAGAAGCTACAATAGGCACACCTGTTTGAGCAACAGAACCCATGTTTTTAACTTTAACAACAATATGTTCGTTTTCTGTCAGACCGCATCCACTTAATGGGCCAAGCCATTCAATAACAGCCATGTCATTAGCAGGGGGTTGATCAATTTTAACATCGTCAATAGCGACACCGTAACCATATATGGCATTGCCTTCAAAGGCGACCTGATAAGTGGCAGAACCATTAGGCAATGTAATAACTCTTTCTGTCCATGTATCAACGTTACTGGTATATTCCTGCAATAGAACCCAGGCTGATGTTGAAGAAGTACGATAAAAAATTCTCAATTCATCCTGATCTGAATCCCAGGCCTTCATATAATGCCTGAATGAAAGAGATGGATTTATAGCACCCGCTAAGTTAATGGGAGGTGAAACAAGTTTGACCTTACTGTCAGCATAGTCATCATAAAACAAGTAGGCAAAATGAGTTCCTTCGTAGGGTGCAGTAGGATAATCTGCAGCAGTTGTTACATAAGTCCAGTCAACAGTAGCGCCGCCTTCTTTTATCTGCGACCAGCATGTAGGAATAGTAGCAGCGTTAAAACCTTCGGTAAAAGGAATTGTATAGACCACACAGGGTACCGAAGTCAAGGCAAAAGTTGCTTTATAATACAGACCTCCGTTATTGTCAACATGCGTACCGGGTACACCACTTGATGTGTAATCAGCTTCAAAATAGGTTTCAATATTATATGTTCCTACAGTAGTTAAACCACTGAGAATATTAACGTTAGCTGTAATATTTTCCCATATTTGGTCATTCAGTGTGCCTGTATTTGACAACCAGGGAAGATTTATACTTGTAAATACAGGAAGTGGATTTCCTTGCAGATAAACCCTGTAAAACATGCGTGCGCCTGTGATATCATCGGGTGGTACATTCTTCCATGTTTTTACCTGACCCCCCTTAAGTGTTAACACATCTGAATAGGCAAAATTGCCGAGATTGCTGCCATTGAAAGGAACGCCTTCGGTATATGTATCAGTGCCACCTGTGTTTGTCACTATGTATCTTTCAAAAATGCCGCTGTTGTCGAAGGGCAGAATGTCTTTCCATGTCTTTCCTATTCTGATGCCATCAACATGTACTTTTGCATCATTGGCATAAGCACCTTGTCTTAAAGCTACAGATCCTGCATTTACCAAATCATTTCCTGCAACTGAGTTAGCTAACAGAGGTGCTTGCACCATCCCATTAATAATAGGATTAACATATAAATAAACACTGTCATCACCGGTAAAGAAAGTATATTTCATCACCAAAAGGTAAGTCGTATTTAAATCATAATTGAAAGCTGTATAATCGGGCGTATTGGTAAATTTAGCTAAGCCAAAAGCAATTTTATTGGTACCCGAATCATACTTTACAAAAACTCTTCCTCTGAAGGTAGTACTAATAGTAGTTGGTCCAATATGCATGAAGTAATCACCTGTTGCTTTGGCTTTCTGAACATTTGCCAGAAAAGAAACATACACAGAGCCGGTATCAGTCTGGGTAAAAGTTCTGTTAATATCCTCCCCTGCTGTATCAACAATGGCCATATTACCAACACCTGAAGAGAGATAATTGGTATAGCTTAAGGAGCCGGGAGCTGTGGAAATTGCACTCGTACCGCCTGAACTGTGAGCAGTCCATCCATTAGCTGTAAGCAAGCCTGTGAAATTGAAATTTTCTTCAAGTAAAAGTTGTGCTGATGCTGATTTGAGACAGAAAGCAAAAACCATCAAAAACACCAACATAATTAAGGGTAGTTTTTTCATATTTTTTAGTTTTTAATTAAATTTTAATATTGTAACAAAAATAGGTTTTTTATTTAAGAATAAAAAAAGTTTTTCATTTTTTTTAAAAAGATTCTTTAAAGCTTTTTGATATTGATGAACGTCATATTTTTCGTTCTATTAATTTTTTGGATGAATAATCCTGTTTATGTTGTGTACCTGACGGCACACCTTTCTGTTTAATGACATGCTGCTACCATTATCTCGTCCCTACGGGACGCATTATAAAAATTCACATTATGTTAATCCAATAGATTTCGGTATAACAATCTGCATCTATGTCCCGTCAGGGACTATATGTTGGTAAAAAACATAAAAGAAGACGAATCAACGTGCCGTCAGGTACGTAACAAACTATAAAAAAATTTATCTCTGAATCACCAGCTTTTGTCTTTCAATTTTTCCCTGAGATACAATATCAATCATATAAACGCCATTGCATAAATCCATGACATTAATTTCTTTCTGGTTTTGTTTCAGTATTTCTGATTTTACCAATTGGCCCACGATGTTATAAATATTAATGGGTACACTTTCATTATTTGAAATTTCAACTTTTATTAAAACAATATCTGAAGCAGGATTGGGGGAAACAAAACATGGTTGACTTTTTGAATCGTCAGTATTTAAACCCAGCGCAAATATTATTTCATATGCGCCCATATCAATTACACCATCCAATAATCTCAAATTCCCATCATACGATGTTTCATTGTAACTTAACTCAGTTGCAGAATCACCGGCGTTATAACACGGACTCATATTAAGCAGGCGCAAGTCGGGGGAGGATATAGTTGTACTATAAAAATAGGGATTATTGAATATTGAATTGCTGTCCTGCGCAGTACCGGCTCTATAGGAAGAAAACGAATCATAGTACATGGATCTCCAATTCACTGATATATCATTGGAATCGTTATTGGGAGTGTACCAGCAATTATAATCAAACACATTAGCAATCTGGGGTGCAATGCTGTCAACATACATAAAAATATTTTGGGCATTGGTGTAAAAAATATTATTTTTAAAAACACAGTTTGATGCTTTGGATATAACTAATTCGCCATTGCCATCGTTGCTTGAGTTATTCCGAAAAAGCGTGTTATTGCGTATCATGCAATTAAGCACCTGTCCTGTTGTGGCAGTAGTATAACCGCCAATGTATAAACCTGTAGATGTATTATTAAAAACCAGATTATTTTTTACAATAATGCTGTCCGTCGTGCCATTTTCTTCACAACCAATCTCAATCCCTGAACCGTTTTCATAACATTTATTTCTTTCTATCACCACATTTTTCCCACCATCCACATAAATGCCTGCTGAAGTGGCCACCAGAGAAACATTTTTATAACATTTATTACTTGTAACAATTCCGTTTCTGGCATGGTCAGTGGCTGCATCAGAGCTCACCTGATAGTTTCCGGCTATATCAATGCCAATGTTGGTATTGTCGTGAACCTGACAATTGCTTATAATAAATCCATCCACATTGCCATCTAAAGTCAGGGCTTCGCTGTAGCCCAAAATGTTGTCGAATATTTTACAACTGTCAATCTCGATATGGGTAATTCCCCCATCACCACCATAAGCTATAAATGGTTGTGCATTATTATTTGATGCCGGTACTGTAAGCGGACTGCTTGTCCATTTAATATTTTTGATGGTAATGTTTCTAAAAGAAAGTTCTGTTGAAGAGTCAGAGCCTGTTGTTTCGACCAGAATACCCTGTGCATCGTTTACAGTACGGTTTTGAATGGTCAGGTTCTGAAAACTCAAATAACTTTTATTGGTTACAGAAAGCATGGTAGAGCCGGTGGTGCCGGTGCCATCAATATAAACCACATCATTCTGATAATTTCTAAAAATGATGGGATTACCTGCTGTGCCGGAGACATTTACAACTATGTTTTCATTGTATGTCCCACCCTTTATATAAACAACACTATTGGGTATTGCACTATTGCAGGCTTTCTGAATGGTTTTCCAGGGCGTCGCAGGGGTGGTTCCATCATTTTGGTCATTGCCGTTGATATCCACATAATAGGCGGTTTGAGCTCTCGTGAAGATGCTTAGCAATGAAACAACTAACAGTAAGCATATCGGTTTCATAAATAAAAGTTATAAATAAAATTAATTTTTAATCACCTTAAAAGCCTGCTTGTTGCCATCTCCTACTTGTAAAAGATACATACCTGCACTTAATTGATTGATGCCTACAGTTGTGTTTTCACCTGATATTTTGCCTGTCAGTACATTTCTACCTGTTCCGTCATTAATGGTATAATCCATTCCAAATGATTCGGCATCAGCTCTAATGGTCAGGGTTTCATTAGCAGGATAGGGAAATATCATTAAGTTTTTCTGTAATACAGGAATAATATTAAAACCTTGCCCTGTGCAACCATACTCATAAGCGCCAATATCAATAAGGCCATCATCTCTCAGGCAATTCGAATAATCGACCGGTGGTGCATGCAGGTTTGTGCCACTGTTTATTGCAGGAGAACCGGTTTTCAGATGGAGATTGGGCAACACGCCATTATCATCCAAAAACAAAGTCTCAGAACCCACAAAAGCTATTGAATGGGCATCCTGCCCCGAAAGAGTAGTCCAGGCTCCTGATTGAATCTGCGACGGCGACAAATCCTGTGTATTGGTTGAAATAACTCTGGTAGAATCATCATTCTGAAAAATATTGTAATCGCCGTTGTAATTGGTAAACAAATCCTGCTCAAAGGTAAAGCCTCTGTTGTCGCCACCGGAAATAATGCAGTTATACATATTCAAATGACTCGTTGTTGGGTTTTCAATCCATATATTGTACCCTCCGCCAATAGCATCGTGAAACGTACAGTTAAAAAGATTGGCAGTGGCATTGCGACCATCATAGTCGAGTTGGACTATAGAAGTGGCATGGTAGCCAATACAGTTAATAAGTGTCACACTGTCGGGCCATATTTTATAGGCACCATCACCATTGGGAATATCGTGTGCAGAGCATCTGTCAAGCAGTATATTATAGCCACTTATATCGAAGCCATCAAACACATTATAAGTTTCGCAGTTGCGGAAAGTAATGTTGCTTACATCGTGGTGCCCGAGAGCGAAGCCATCATTATTGGCCAATTCCGACAAACCGTTGTACGATTTGCAATTGGTTATCAGTCCATTGTAACAGGGCACACCATTAGGCTCGCACGAAAAGCCAAAACCATCGCCACCTCCAGAAGCCGGACCAAAATTGTAAGTCAACGTATTATCAACAAAAAAATCGTGCACACCATCACTCAAACTCAGGCAATAAGGGCAGTCGTGTACTTTGCAGTTCAAAACAGATATAAAACCAATGTTGCCATATATCCAAATGCCAGTGTCAGCCCAATCTCTGACCTCTATGTTGATAAGAGAAATGTAAGAATGGGTGATTTGCAAACCATTATTGGCACCTGTTCCTGTTCCATCAATAATGACCTGTTCGTTTTGAAAGCCACACAACACAATTCTTGCATTAGCAGTACCATCGCGCTGTGAAAACAGTTGTTCGTTATACTCCCCTCCTCTTATAAACACAGTATCACCTGCTTGAGCCATATCCAAACCATGTTGTATTGATTTCCATGGATTGGAAAAAGAACCTGTATTAGCATCATTTCCTGTTGTTGAGACGAAATAATTGCTTGCTTTCAGGTTCGAAAAGGCAAAACAAATCAATATCAGCAGCATCAATTTTTTCATATAGCTATTGTTTAATATGTCGTTTTTAATTAATGGTCAAAAAGAAAAGCCAATTTATAAGAAAATACAAAATTAAACATCTTTAGGTAAAAAGCAAAATTAAAACTGACGCTGATATTAATAAGATAAACAAAGTATTTTTTTAGAATATGTTAAAAGTATATGCAATAAAAAGAGGTTGTCTTAAAACTTTGCAAACTGATATTTTATTGTATTTTGTTATTTGGCCGCCATTGCCCCCAGACCCCATTTCGGCACGCTTACTTCGACTGGCTCAGCACATCGCAATGCGGCGCCTTAAGGGGGCTTTCCAACACTCAAGTATGCGGGTGGATCCCTTCAGGGATGAAAGGGTGCACGCGGGCAAAAACATGACTTTTTTACAAAAAATTTGACTTTTGAGACAGCCTCTTAAAAAAATCAAAATACGTCTTTGTACTATTCCATAAATTCATCTTCATCCTCATAAGATTCTTTCTTACGACCAAGAATAGGTAATAGTTTGCCTACTATTAATCCACCAACAACAGCAATAACTATAGTAATACCTATGCCTGATAACTGCAAGCCTATGTTCAACCCTTTTACTATAGGCATAGCGGCCAAGCCACCCATCAAGCCTGGCAAACCATGTAAATTACTGACACCGCAGGTATCGATAAGACGCATAAGTTTTTGTTGTTTGGATTGGATGACAGCAAAGCCAAAAGTAGATAAACCACCGGCTAAAGCTCCAATTAAAATAGCTGCTGAATATGAGGCATGATCGCATGTAGCACCAATTGCTACACCACCGGCTAAAGCGGCATTTGCAATATCGGCAAGACTTATTTTTCCTCTCAGGCCGACTGATGCGACATAAGTAACAAGTGTGGAACCGCAAAGCGCCAGAATAACATTTATTACAGTGTGTGGTAAGGCTTCCATAGGCACCAAAGCACCACAGAAGCTGGGCCAGAAAATCCAGAGCACCATACTGCCAAGCATTGAGTAGCGATCGCTGGTATAATCTGCTTCAATGGTTTTATCCATTTCTTTCTTTGTGGTCATTGTAACAGCCACTCCCAATCCGAAAAGCGCTCCAAAAGCATGTATCACAATAGAGCCACCGGTGTCGGCCACACCACCTTTAGGAATCAGATTTAAACCATTTTCAAGAACAATCCATTCATTAAACATATACAGCGGAATAAACAAAGCCCCGAGCAAAATATACTGCGGCATTTTTAAACGCCCCAGCACTGCACCTGCCGTTATTAACAAGCTGGCAGCAGCAAACTCAGCATAAATAAGACTGTCGATTTCGCTTGCTGATTCTCCGAAAATATTTACTGACTTAAGCCACATGTAAATGGGCAGTGCCGTACTTACCAATAAAAATGTAGCCGTCAGGGCCGATCGTCCATACTTCCTGACAAATACCATCAAAAATCCAAAACCCAATAGCAACATGGCCATGATGTGTATGGCACGGTTGTACTTCTGGTCGTCAGCTATAGCTGACAAATGGTCGGAAATGCCTGTGCTTTGAGCAAAGCTGCTTACAGAAAAGAATAAAAGCAACAGCAGTGTTAAAGGCAAAAACAAGAATCCTTTGTAGTTTTTCATTTTTTACTTTTTTAGTTTTAAAATTATTATCCCTTGAAAAATATTTACTTAAATTAAGGGGGCTAAAGTAAATAAAAATATAAAAGATTTACCTATAAGCTACAAATATTTCTTATTATAAAAATCAATATGAAAAATGGATTTTGAATATCAAACAAAATTATTCTATTGATTAGAAGGAATAAGCATTAAAGCAAGTGAAAGATTTCATGCATAAATTCTATAGTCACAAAAAAAACAGCCCCAAAAATTATTGGAGCTGTTTCAAACAAATTTATTATTAAAAATTTTTATGCTTCATTATCTTTTACAAAACACCCTCGTCATAAGCTTTTTCGCCATGATAACCAATATCTAAACCTACTTTTTGTACATCAGCATCTACTTTAACAGGTGTTATCCAGTTAATTATAATCAACATGATGTATGTAAAGATAAAAGCATATATGGATGCAGCCACTACAGCTACTATTTCTTTAACAAAAAACGAACTGTCCCCAAAGATTAAACCATCAGCACCGGCTGCATTAACAGCTTTAGAGGCGAAAAAGCCCAACATAATGGTACCAAAAACGCCACCTATGCCATGTACGCCCCACACATCCAAAGCATCATCCCATTTCATTTTGTTTTTCAACTGAACAGCAAAATAACAAACCAAACCGGCAGCAGTTCCTATTATAGGCGATGCCCATAGTGGCACAAAACCGGCACAAGGTGTAATGGTAGCCAATCCTGCAATACCTCCTGTGAGTAAACCCACAAATTTTGGTTTTTTCTCATACACCCATTCAATAATGACCCATGATATGGTAGCAAAAGAAGCTGCAATATCAGTATTAAGGAAAGCTAATGAGGTTACATTATCAACACAGACTTCAGAACCTGCATTAAAGCCATACCAGCCAAACCACAACAAACCACTGCCAATGGCTACCAAAGGAATACTATTAGGTGTTGAATTCTTATCTACACGGGCACCCACATAAAACACCGATGCTAAAGCTGCAAAGCCGGCAGTTGCATGAACAACTATACCGCCTGCAAAATCTAAAACACCCCACTGTGCCAACAATCCACCACCCCAAATCATGTGTACAAATGGATAGTAAACAAGAATCTGCCATACAGTTAAGAAGATAATGTATGCTTTAAAGTTGACTCGGTTTGCAAAAGCACCTGTGATAAGAGCAGGAGTGATAATAGCAAACATCATCTGATAAGCAATAAACACAAACTCAGGAATTTTGCCATTGGTGTACATACTGTCCATGCCAACGCCCATCAGAAAAGCTTTGTCGAAATTGCCAAAAACGCCTCCTTCACCCCCACTGAAGCACAAAGAATAACCAAAAGCCACCCAAAGCACTGTTGTCCAGCCCAGTGAAACAAAACTCTGGATCATAATACCTAAAATATTGCGTTTGGTGGCCAACCCACCATAAAAAAACGCCAGACCGGGGGTCATTAGCATTACCAAGCTGGTAGCCAGCAGCATAAACCCTGTTGAACCTGTTTCTAACATAATGTAAAATTTAAATTAATATTTAGTGATTAAAGTGTGATTCCAAAAGCAAAAAAGACATTGGATGTCTGAGGATTGAATATCAACGACCCTTTGACTGGCAATTCAAAATCGGAGGTAATTTTAATTTTCCTGTAGGCAGTAATGCCGGCATTTACTACTCCAAGCGTATTGCCATAAGCGCCTGCAGCAGGCGTGAATCCGACAAAAATATCTGCACTGTTTTCTTTCACTGTAAATGTGTAACCTGCTTCAACATAAGATGAATAATAGGTTTTATCTGTAGTGTCTTTCCCTGCATCGTAACCCCATCTTTTATCATTGCCATATAAGAAAACATTTCCACTGACCCACAAAGGCAACTTCTCTCCACCTTTGAAAAGCAGTGAGCCTTCAAGTGAATGAGCCGTCTTTTTATCGTCATAAATAAAATATCTTGTATCAGGCGATGCAGGTAAACTATTGGCACAAGGAACGTAGTAGTCAGTAACCATCAGCGATAGCATTTTATAGGTGTACTTGGCATACAAATCAATTTCTTTATATACATTGTTTGTAGCTACTGCACTCCAGCATCCTGCCTCAAAATTACCGTTTGAAACAGAAATTGCAGGCTGAATGCTTGGTGAGTTTCCATAGTCAGCACCCCTCCATATATATCTGCTCATCAAATCAGCAGAAACATTGAGTTTCATATTGCATGCACTTGAGTCGCTGATTGTTGGGTTCTGCGATTTTAAAACCTGGCACAACAGCACCAATACCAAAATTGTAGTTAGTTTAAAGTTTTTCATCATTTTTTTTGTAGCAAAAATAGATAGGTCGGCAATTCCAAACAATAGGGTATTACTTGAAATTTCAGTAAGAAGGAGCTTTATAAAATAGGTAATTCTCTTAGATAAAAATAAAGGTCACAGATTCTCAGATTAAATATTATAAAAAAGGTTATGCTGATAGGTTTCTTCTCCATACTAGTGTGGGGTAAGTGTCTATCTTATAATTTATAAAGTAATGTAAATTGTAAATTTGAAGTGCTACGCACATTGTAAATTGTAAAATTTCTAAATATCAATATTTAGTATTAGTCAAAATTTAAAATTTTCAATTTTCAATTTGAAATTTACAATAAATCTAACAAACATATTATCCTCGATAATCTGTGGATCTGTGGCAATATCTTAATAGTTTACGAATTATATATCAATAATTTTATTTTTTACTGCATAGAGTACCATTTCAGCTGTATTTTTCAGTTTTAATTTGACCATGATGTGATTTTTATGGGCATCGACAGTTTTAATGCTGATGAAGAGTTTATCGGCAATATCTTTATTGCTGATGCCGCTGGCCGCCAGTTTTAATATTTCTATTTCTCTTTGTGTCAGGTCATCATTTTCTTTAAGACTTTGATCTACTTTTTGTTTTTTGATAAAGCTTTTCAGAAAATTATCGGAAATGGATTTGCTGTAATATTCACCACCTTCATAGAGCACATTCACAGCTTCCATCAGTTCTTCTTTAGATGTATCTTTGGGCAGATAACTTCTGGCTCCGGCATTTATCGCATTCAATACAAATTCTTCATTGGTGTGCATTGACAAAATCATCACATGTATTTCAGGATACAGCATTTTAATTTGTTTGGTGATTTCAATACCTGACAGTCCGGGCATGGTGATATCGGCAATGATAATATCGGGCTTAAGTGATTTAAGCAACACTAAAAGCTCATCGCCATTTGAGGCTTCACTTATAATATTAATACGTTCATTTTCAGATAGTAACGATTTGATACCATCTCTGAAAATGCGATGGTCATCGGCTAAAATTATTTTTATATTGTTCATCATTAAAACTTAGATTTTAATGTTAATTTGAGTGCCCTTTCCTAATACAGATCTAATCTCACATTCACCTTTAAGCAACTGAACTCTCTGCTTGATATTCATCAAACCATTGCCACACAAATCGCACTTTTCAATATCAAATCCTTTCCCATTGTCAGCAATATTAAGAAAAATATTATTAGAAGTAAAAGAAATTTTAATTGATGCCTCTGTAGCTTCCGAATGTTTTAAAATATTATTGATGGCTTCCTGTGAAATTCTGTAAAGATATATCTGAACTTTTTTATTTAATGCCTCCGGAATGTGCTTGCTTGAATAAGTAACTGATATACCCATGTTGGCAGATGTTTCTTTGCACAGTGTTTTCAGCCCCTGATCCAATCCAAAAGCCTCCAAAACCGGTGGCATCAAATCGTTTGATATATTTCTTATTTCTTGTATGCTTGCTTTTAAGAGTTCCTGTGTATCTAAAATAATAGATTGATTTTTTTCATAGCTGACATTTTTTGCTTGTTCAAGCTTCATCTTAACAGCCAAAAGAGATTGCCCCAGACTGTCGTGCAGATCTCTCGACAACCTTTGTCTTTCCATTTCCTGTCCATCTATTAATGAACTGACACTTTTTGTTTTTTCGGCTTCAATCAGCCCACTTTGCTTTTTTATTTGGAAAGTCATATTATTAAAAGCCTCTGTGAGCAAACCGATTTCATCATTTGATGATATTTCAAGATTAACATTATAATTGCCTGCTCCTATTTGCTCACTTGCTTTTTGAAGTCTTTTGAGCGGCAATGTTATTTTTCTTGAAATAACAAAGGCAAGAATAAAAACAACAGCAGCTATGATGACACTTATCAGTAAAATACTGTTGCGTATCGAATAGACCGGTATCATGGCTTCCTGCTCGTCAATTTCTGCAATGATGACCCAATTAAGACCTTCAATATTGATTTTACTGTAAGAACTTAAGGTGGATTTATTTCTGTAATCCTTTACCAAACCAAAGCCTGTTTTACCCTCGAAGGCATTAATTACAGATTTTGAGGTTACTTTTATATTTAAAACTGCATTTTCTTTAAACCGCGAATTGCTTCTCATCAAATAATCTTCACCTACCAGATAGGTTTCTCCTGTTTTACCCAATCCATTATTTTCCGAATAACCAAACATTATATTATTGATGGCTGTTACAGGTATTTCAAGCACAACAAAGCCCATCATATTTTTAAGGTCATCAACAACAGGTGTTCCAATGTAAATCAATACTTCTGACTTAGACATATCCTCAATAATGGTATTTTTAGCCAATTCAATCTTTTTACAAAAAATTTTAAGATTTAAATCATCGAGCATTCTAATGTTTGAATCATTTACCTTATTGACCTGAGGGGCATACATGTCAAACATATAATCATTGCGGCATATCACATGCAATCTGTGATAATAACCATAGGTGCTGATATAATTACTCAGATAGGAATTGTATTGGAGTTCATTAATTTTTTTCTCCGATTTTTGTGGTGAACCTAAAATTTCAATAATTTTTTTTACTTCTTCCGATTTGGAAATCAAATTAATATCTCGGTCCCTGTCTAAGAAAAATCGTTCAATTCTGTTTTTCTTCTCCAACCTTAAAGAAACCAACTGGTCAAAAGTACGGTTAAGCAAAGCCTCCTTCGCATAAAAATAGTAATAAGAGCCTATGATCGTAATGACCATAACCCCCAGACACACAAAATAGAATATGAGTTTTTCTGTAATTGAAAAACTTTTCATCTTTAAATAGCTTTGGTTTTCAAATAATTGAGAAATATAACTTTACAAATATATTGATAAAATATTGTTTCCGAAACGACTCATGAAATAATATGAAATTTATTCCTTTTCAAATAAGAATTATCGGATATTATTTACTTGCAAAATAAGAATTATCGGATATTTTTTACTTTTCAAAAAAATTATATAGTAATATCTTAGCATTATATAATATCAATGCTTATGAAAAACATAATGTGAATGATAGTGTCTGTGCACTTCTTCCCCATGCTTATGGACATGCTCATGGATAAGGTTGACACTGATAAGAAATGCTTCATCGGTAAGAATTTCAGAAGCTGTTCCGATTTTTTGAATTGTATGATCTTCCGAAAGAACAGCCACACGTGGCTGGAGGTGATCTATCAGGTCGAGATGATGTGTGGTAAAAATAATGGTTTTCCCTGCGCGGTTGAGCTCCAACAGCATTTCTATAAAAAATGTTTGTGTTTTAGGATCCAAACCGGCCAAAGGTTCATCAACCAGAATAATTTCAGGATTTATAGTAAGCACGGCAGCAATAGAAACTTTTTTCTTCTCACCTCCCGAAAGTGATAATACAGAGCGCTCTTTAAGGTTTTCGATGCCAAGATAAGTAAGTGTTTCTAATGCTCTATGCTCTGCTTCCTTAAGCGTCAGATTCATTTGCAGAGGAGCAAACAGCAATTCATCAAACACAGTAGGACAAAAAAGCTGCACATCGGGATTCTGAAAAATATATCCGAATTTTTGCCTGAAATGACAAGAAAAAACGGGGTCTTTTAATGCTTGCTCATCGATTAACTTATTTTCAAAAGCAAATGTGCCTGAATCGGGAAAAACCAAACCGTTGATGATGTTCAACAAGGTTGATTTCCCGCTCCCATTCTGACCAATAATACAAAACATCTCTCCCTTGCTCACATTGAGACTCACATTTTTCAATGCGGGAACCTTCCCGAAATAAGCATAGTTTATATTTTCTAACGATATAATATCTGGCATAACATTTAAATAAATAGAATTGAAGCTCCGGCAACTAAAGTTAAAAACAAAAAGCAAATATCCTTAATATTCATATTTTTTTCACTATGTAAAATAAATTTCCCAGTGTAACCTCTCGATATCATTGCATTATAGGTGTGCTCATAATTACTTTTTGATTTTTTAAAAATAAAAAATATACGACCCGAAATAATATTTCTTACATGATTATTATTTATATTTCCAAAAAGCTTAGACTTTAATGCAAAATACGATTCTTCTATCGTTTTTGACAAAATAAAAATGTATTTATATGCCAATGATATTATCATAAGAAAGGTATCAGGTATAAAAAAAACTTTAAACCCTTTTATCAATCGTGTGAATGAGGTGCTATAAACAAAAATCATGGCCAGTGATATTGAATTAAACACCCTTAAGAAAAGCAAACTTACACTCCTGATACCTGTATCAGTAATACCTATAACCTGAGGAATGCTGTAAATCCAAAAATGAAAGGACTTTTCAAACCTTATAAATTCAATTATAACTTCACCCGGACTGATGACATTAAGCAATGCCGGTAAAAAAATCAGCAAACCAAAGACAAATGAAAGAAATATAATTTTTTTGTAAATGTATCTGATTGAAACTTTTGATATTAGAAAAAATAATACAACAAAAAATGTTGCAATAAGTTGTGAATGAATTTTATTGGCTACACTTACAACAACGGTCAGAAGAATAAAACAAAATACTTTCACCAAAGGATTTATCTGATACATCCAATTATTTACAGCTGATGTTTCAGAATTGATGTACATGGTTTTAATGGTATTTCCAACCTTCCGCAGCGTTTTTTCAATAAACGACAAATGACCCTTAGTGAAATTCTGTGAGATAATTTCAGATTTATTGGGTTGAACAAGAAATGAGGGCATTTCTCTTTTCACTTTTTAATGATGAATTTAGATATTAAAATGGTTACTATTAGTGTTAATGCCGCTCCAAAAAAACCCGATAAGATATAATAAACAGACTGATGTTTTACTGAGGAATTATTAGAATCTATCGTATAATCAGACAAAGGAGCAGCATAAGCAGAAGTGTATTTTTTCAGTCCCTGAGGCACATAGCCTATAAGCTCTTTTACAGTTTCAGCCGACCATTCGCCCCAGGCATCTCCGGCATTAAACCACATAGGAAGCAAAATACCAATAGGCGTTAAAAAAGTAAGGGCAATTATGAAAATCATTATTTTCTTTTGCAATTTACTCATATATATATACTTTTAGCCACTCAATAATAAAGAAAAACTTTTCAAAATTACACCTTTTTTATAAAAAGTAACACTATTTTAAGAAATTTTTGAAATAAGAAATTCACAAATTTAAAGAGAAAGCTTTCTATTTCAGCACTTGCAGCTTTTTCACTACTTCAGCATCTGCTGATTTTAAACGTAAAAAATACAAACCTTCGCTAAGAGGTCTTGTATCAGCAATATAAGAATTACTATTCTTTGCAATGGAAACATTTACTTTTTTTCCAAGCACATCAAAAATGTCAATTTCAGCATTTTTCATGAATGATACGTCATCAATTTCAATAATTACAAAATTGCTGCATGGATTGGGATAAATACTGATTGCCGAAAATTCAGATAAAGAGGCTACATGTGTTTGGGGAATGAGAGTCCCTCCCTGATCAGTAAAGTTCTGATAAAAATATTGATAGTAAATATTAGCCAAACTGGCACTATGAATAATAATAGTATTTTCATCATTTTTAGTGTCAGCAGACGCTGACCAGTTGTGAGAACCTGTAAGTACTAATGGATCAGAGCTTGGAGCAGAAGGGTCAACAATAAGCATCTTATTGTGATACAAACCCGTGATATTGTCTTTGATAAGATTGTTGCCCATAACGGGAGTTAACATGGCATAGGGCGCATAAGAAGAGCTTGTCGGATCGATAATTCCCGCAGTATAAACACCATTCTGAATCATTTTAATAATGGTGTCGGCATCATCTGCTACAGTAAAAGAATAAATACCAAAATACATATCTAAATCTGCACTGCCCATGGCTTGCTGGAGTTTTGAATTAGTGCCATCCGAAGGACTGAAATAAACCTCCACAGAAACACCACCGACATTGAAATAATGGGGTGTATTATTGGATTTGTAGGGACCAAATTTAGAATTGACAGGATTCGGAATCAACCCCGAATCGCCCCACATTTCGTTGAACTCGGTTGTATAAGCCAGTGCAACAGCCTGATCCTGAATAATAACAACATTGTTGGCATCAGTATTTATCTGCGCTTTAGTAAAGTTGGTTGAACCTGTCCATACAGTAGGTTCGGTATTATCGGGAGAATGGGCATCAATAATCATAAACTTGTTATGCATAATGCCATATTGCATTGAAGTTGGACTTGCCAGCGTATTAATATTTGTATCGAGCAAAGATAATGATGGGTTAGAACTGCTGCCATCGTATATCCATCTGATAGCTACTCCGCGCAGATAGGCATTGTTAACGGCCGTTGAAATACTTGAAATTTCTGACGTTTCATTGTAACTGTAAACAGCAAAATCAAGTGAATATTTGGCCCTGTTGATATATGCAATTAATGTGTCATCAACCAGATTATTTAAATATATAGCATTTGAAACAGTTGATACGTTATTATTTACCGGCCTGTTAAAATAGGCAATAATTTTCTGTGTAGCAGCAGGGGCTTTATTATCATTGACCTGCGACCATGTGATGAATGACACTAATGAAAAGCATATAAGCAAGAAAAATTTCTTCATATAAAATACATTAATTGATAATACAGAAAAAAGCAATAATTGATTTTATATCGTTTTTGCATTTTTTTATAAAGATACCTAAAATACCAATTAGAAAAACAATCCCTCATAAAAATCTTAGTAAAAAAAGACTTTATTCCTTACTTATTAAATTCAATACAATATAATCTGGTCAGATTTTTCATCCTTTTTTTTGCTTAAAGCATGAATTAACGAAGCTTCATTTTTATAAAAATACTTCACAATCAAAGCAGTAATAATCCCCTCAGCAATACCGAACAAAAAAATATGTTCTAGAGCCATTGCAGGTATGGCCACAGATAGGTTATACGGACAATACAAAGCCCTGCCATCAGCAGAAGAGGCAATAAGGGGTTGAATGCCAAACTCAAAAGCTGTCAGTACAGCTGTCAGCACGAGCCCCAGATAACCGGCTATAAATGAAGCCCAAAATAAACGCTTTGGATTTCTGGACTTTAAACAAATGACTTTAAAAATAAAATACGCTGCAAAGGGCATAAAAACAGCCATATTAAAGCAATTAGCACCAATAGCTGTAATGCCTCCATCACCAAAAACCAAAGCCTGAATAATAAGGGCTACCGATACTGAAATAACAGCAGCCCAGGGACCTAAAATAATGGCAATAAGAGCAGAACCCACAGCATGTCCGGTTGTGCCTCCGGGAATTGGCAAGTTGAACATCATAATAATAAATGAAAAAGCAGCAGCCAATCCGAGGTAAGGAATATTTTTAACAGAAACATTGTTTTTTACTTTTCTTACTGCAATAGCAGTCACTGCCACAAAAGCAGCCGCTAAGGGAACATAAGTTTGGGGACTTAAATAACCATCGGGTATGTGCATTATATTTTTGTTAATTGAGTTAGAATCTGAATGTTAATCCATATATAAAAGCATGATTTGTTTCGGCTGATGTTAAACCTTTTTTATAACCGGTGCTTATTTCAAAGTTTTCACCTAAACAATAATACACACCTATCAGGCCGAAAACCGGGTATAGCTTTTCTGACTTATCAGGATTTTTCTCTATACCGGTGTTTGCAATCAAATGGAAATCCTCCTTTATTGAGTAATCTGCATCCAACGACAAATGCCAAATATCAAGTGCATCGCCGCATTTATTCGAATTTCTCATATATCCCAGATTTCCATTTATAAACAAAGCTGAAAGATTTAATGATGCTATAAAAAAAGCAGAACCGCTTACCTTTCCACTTCCCATACCTAATTGATATTTTCCTGTTGGGATAGAAATTCCGGGCTTAATGGCTAAAGATAAAATGTCTTTTTCAAAAAAACAATATTTAAATTCTACCCCTGCATCAGAAAAACCCCTAATGTTTGTCACACTGGTATCATTCTGAATTTTTGAAAACAGAAAAGGATATGCAACAACCACATCCACTTTATCTCTCAAACCATAAGTAAAAACAGGTAAAATTTCAGTTGAATTTTCTATGCAACGGTGTTCATTGTGAAACCCCATCCCATAATAAAGTTCTATTTGAGCATTAGACTTTCCCTGAGTTCCTGTATTATCAGATATACACGGCAATTGTGCCCTTGAAATTATTGGCAAATAAATCAATAAGAAAATAAACTTTATTTTAATAAATAATTTCATTTAATGTTACTTATATTTATTATCGTGTTACTTAATTTATAAAAAAAATTAGGCTATATCTGTCATCACTAATTTGCCGTGCTTGATGCCTTTGGTGCCTATAATTTTATCGGCAAGAATCTGCAATTTTTGAGCTTTGCCTTTTACGGCAATAGTTTCGAGGCAGAGGTCGTGAGCCAGATGCACATGTTGTGTAGAAAGAATCAAATCGTGATAATCGTGCTGTACATCCATCAAGGTGCTGTTAAGTTCACGTTTGTGGTGGTCGTAAACAATAACAATAGCTCCGGCCACAATTTTATTGTTTTGGATTTTATTTTCAATTAAAGTACTTTTGATAAGATAGCGAATGGCCTGCGAACGATTGGGAAATTGGTTATTACTGACCAGCCTGTCAAGATCGTTTAATATTTCTTCATCTAATGAAACTCCGAATCTTTTTACCTGCATAGTGTTATTTTTATTTAAATGATGTCACAAATATATTATTTTTTTCAAAACAAATCGAAAAAGTAAAAAATATTGCCACTAAAACACTAAAGCACTAAAAAAACACAAAAAGAAAAAAAGCAATTTCGTGAAATTTAGTGTCTTAGTGCTTTTGTGGCAGAATAATAAAATAATGTAAACTTATGCCAGCTTAAAATTAATAGGCAGTGTCATTTCTACATCTGCCTTTTTAATATTTGTCCATGCAGGCATTAAACCAATAACCCTGAGGGCTTCGGCATCAAGTTCAGAATCGACACTTGTTTGAATTTTCTGATTCTTCACTTTCCCGTCTTTATCAATCGTAAAAGACACAAATACTTTACCCTGAATGCCAGCTTTACGGGCTTTGTCGGGATACTTAACATTGGCAATAATAAAAGCAGTAAGCGCCTCATTGCCACCCGGAAACTGAGGCAGTTCTTCTTCTTTAAGCTGCACTTTTTCATTACTGGCATCTGTTTGAAGCTGATTTTCAGTTTTTATTACATCATTTGCTTGATTGGGCTGACTTTCAGCCGTTCTGTTGCACGCCAGAATAACAAATAAGCCTGCAATAACAGGCACAATAAACAGTAATTTTAATCTGGCCAATTTGCCAGAGCGATTTTTGGTCATCATGGTAAACCTCCTTTTTATAAGTGAATAATTGAAATTATTTGATATGTCGTTAACTTTTACACCAAGTGTCATTGAAAGAAGCAGTTGCTGATAATTCACTTTTTGATAGCCTTCACGCAAAACCCCTTCATCAGCCAGATATTCATGTATGGCTTTGAGAGAATTACGAATAAACCATACAAATGGATTAAACCATTGAATAATAGTAAGCAGCTCCAACAACAAAATATCAGCTGAGTGCATTTGCCTGGCATGAATTCTTTCGTGTGCAAAAATTTGAGTGAATTCATCCTTGGTCAATGCTTTATTGAGAAAAGTAATTTTGAAAAAAGAAAATGGAGCATACGCATTATCCATTAAAACAATAGCCAGTCCTTCGTGCTGTGTTATTTTGTACCTGTTTACAAGCCTCAATAATTGAATCATCTGCAAAATAAAACGTACTAAGAATACGGCAATTCCTGTTATCCATACAATAAATAGAAGTTGCATCAAATCCAAATGATTTGAAGTTGTGTTAATCAAACTTTCTTTCGACACAGTTATGGTTTGCAACATATAGGAATAATTTCCCGTTTCACCGGCAAATGGCAAATCCCATCTCACAGCAGGCAGCAGAATTGAAAAAAGCACAGCTCCCAACAAATACATCCTGTTAAAAATAAAAAATGTGTCTTTCCTGAAAAAGAACCAATAAACACTGTAAAGAACTGCAATGCTTAATGCAGACTCATTTATATATAATATCAGATTGTTCATCTTTTATTTGTTTTTCATTTTAATAATTTCCTCATCCATCATTTTGCGGATTTCTTCCAACTCATTAACAGTGAGCTTGCTGTCGTTGGTAAAAAACGAAACCACATTTTTAAAAGAGTTGCTGAAATAGTTTTTTACAATACTGCCCATATAATCCTTTGAATATTTTTCTTTGGTTATGGCAGGATAATACTGATGCGTTTTACCATAAGCCTTGTGACTCACAAATCCCTTGCGTTCGAGTATGCGTATAATTGTAGATACAGTATTGTAAGCAGGCTTGGGCTCAGGCATGACATCAATTATATCCTTTACAAAGGCTGATTCAAGCGCCCACAATATCTGCATAATTTGCTCTTCTGCTTTGGTTAGTTCCTTCATGGTTATTTTTTTTAAATTGATTTTTGCACTATTTACAAAACTAAAGTTTTAGTTATTTATTACACAAATATATAACTATATTTTTAGTTTGTCAACTAATTTTTTAGTTATTTTGTTAAATAAAGGCTTTAGTTTAGAATAGCGTTGCATATTAAAAAAATTTATTATCTTTGTATAAAACAAAGGATTAAAAAATGGACTATAAAGATTTACTAAAAGAAGTCTTAGCCTTATCAAGCCAAG
>Ga0172368_10000182_pt1 | contig 85564 bp, 73 predicted proteins | sample Lak11m_FD_114540 | JGI IMG/M metagenome (GOLD analysis project Ga0172368, IMG submission 114540) | Freshwater microbial communities from Kabuno Bay, South-Kivu, Congo - kab_022012_11m | ecosystem: Environmental > Aquatic > Freshwater > Lake | place: Democratic Republic of the Congo: South-Kivu...
AGCTTTTCGTCTTTAATATTATGTTTACCTAAAGTAATCTCCGGTATTGCAAATGCGCTTATTTTCATAACAATCAAGTTAGTGGCTAACTTCCTCGTGTTTTTTGGTGGACTGATATTGGTTGATAATTGGCAAGGCTATTTTGTGCGGCAGGTTTTCGTAGTGGGATAGATGCATCAGGTATGAACCGCGTCCGGCAGTGATTGAACGCAGGTCATTGGTATACTTAAACATCTCCGATAAAGGCACATGCGCCTTTACGATTTGAGTTTTTCCTTTAATCTCCATTCCTATAATCCGTCCGCGCCGGGAATTAATGTCCCCGGTAATAGCACCCAGACATTCTTCAGGAATAGTAACCTCCACTTCCATAATCGGCTCTAATAAAGCCGGGCCGGCTTCGCTTACCGCCTTTCTTAAAGCCATTGCCCCTGCGATCTGGAAGGCCATGTCCGAAGAGTCAACTTCATGGTATGAACCATCTACCAGGGTAACCCGCACGTCTTCTAATGGATAACCTGCGACTGCCCCTTCGCTGGCTGCCTGGCGAACGCCTTTTTCAACCGATGGGATAAAATTACGCGGGATTGCTCCTCCGAATATTTTATCCACAAACTCTAAACCCTTACCTCTTTCCAAAGGCTGTATCTCAATAGTGCAATCGCCGTATTGGCCGCGGCCGCCGGATTGCCTTTTAAACTTCCCCTGGACCCTTGCACTTTTGGTAACCGTTTCTTTGTATGAAACCTTGGGGATCCCCAATTCAACAGCGACATTGAATCTTTTTTTCATTCTGGCAACCATCACATCAAGATGCAAGTCTCCCAGGCCGGAAATAATCAGTTCTTTGGTCTGCGTATCGTGCGAGACCTTGAATGTGGGGTCATCCGTAGTCAACTTATGTAAAGCCACGGCAATCTTTTCCTCATCCTCGCGGGATTTAAGCTTTACTGATGCCGAAATCGCAGGAACCGGAAAAACTAAAACCTCAAACAAAAACTGCTCCTTCTCTTGAGCCAAAGAGTCAGAAACACTGGTCTCTTTAAGTTTCGGGATGGCGATAATATCCCCGCAAGAGGCATCTTCTAAACCCCTCTGCTCCCTGCCCTGTAAAATATTAATCTGGCCGATCCTTTCTTTAGTTTTTTTGTTCACATTATAAAAACTGGAGTTTGAGGCAAGCGCTCCGGAAAAGATACGTAACAGCGAAAGTTGCCCTACATAAGGGTCGGATATATTTTTAAAAACAAAAGCTGAAAAAGGCGCTTCCTTCTTTAAAACCACCTCTTTGATTTCATCTTCTTTTAAGGGATTGGCGGTAATTACAGAAACCCTGTCTAACGGGCTGGGGAAATACTGCAATATATCATCCAGTAAATCCTTGATCCCTTTATCCGCCAGCGCCGAACCAACAATAACCGGAAAAAGCTTGCGCTTATAAACCGCCGCGGCCAGACCGCTTTTAATCTCATCTATCGATAATCTTAATACCGAAAGATATTTTTCCAGAAGGCTGTCATCACTTTCCGCGATTGCCTCCATCAAGAGCGGATCTTCCAATGACTCAATAATTACACAGTTTTTAGAAAAATTGGATTTTAAATCCGCCAGGACCTTATTGGTATCGGCACCTTCTTTATCGATCTTGTTGATAAATATCATACAGGGAAGGCCTGCGGCCTCAACCATCTGCCAGGCGCGTTCAGCCCCTACCTGTATACCGCTTGTAGCGTCTACAACAATAATCGCGCTGTCTACCGCGCGCAACCCCGCGATGACCTCGCCAAAGAAATCCGCATATCCCGGAGTATCAATAAACTGAATGCGGCAGCCTGCGTATTCACAAAAAAGCAAACTTAAATTTATGGAATTCTTTCTTTCAATTTCCTCAAAACTGTAATCACTTACGGTAGAGCCATCTTCAATCTTTCCCTTGCGGTTAACAGCTTTGGTAAAATAAAGCAGGCTTTCGGCGAGCGTGGTCTTGCCTGACTGGGCATGCCCTAAGAGGATAAAATTTCTTTTATTCTTAGCATCCATATCGCGCCTCTTTTTAGGAAGCAGGTTTTAATAACCTAACGACTATTCCAGGTAGGTATAAATCTTGCCCTTATAATTGCGCAGCACATATTTCCCCTTGGCCTGGGAAAGAATATAATTCGGGCCTACGGGGATCTTTCCGCCTCCGCCCGGGCCATCAATCACATAGGTCGGCACGGCATAACCGGAAGTATGCCCGCGCAACTTCTCAATAATATTTATCCCTGTGGCTACGGGGGTGCGGAAATGCTGCGTACCCCTGACCGGGTCGCACTGATAGATATAATACGGCCTCACCCTTATTTGCAAAAGATCATGCACCAGGCGTTTCATAATATACGGCCGGTCATTGATTCCTTTGAGCAGCACTGACTGGCTGCCTAAAGGCACCCCTGATTCTGAAAGCATATCACAGGCGATCTTACAGCGCTTGGTAATCTCTTTAGGATGGTTAAAATGAATACTCATCCAGATAGATGAGTACTTTTTAAGCATATTCACCAATTTATCGGTAATGCGTTGCGGCAGAGTTACCGGGATACGCGTTCCTATCCTTAATAACTCAACATGCGATATATCGCGAATCCTGGAAACCAAGGATTCTAAAACCTCATCCTCTAAGGTAAGCGGGTCGCCTCCGGAAATTAACACATCCCTTACTTTACGGTTGGCTTTTATATACTCTATCGCTGCATCAAATTTAGTCTCAAGATTTACCTCTTTTGCCTCATGGTCGCCGACCAAACGACGGCGGGTACAGTGCCGGCAATACATAGCGCAGTGATCCGTAGCTAATAATAAAACCCTGTCCGGATATCGATGTACCAAATGCGGAACAGGAGAATCACGGTCTTCAGCGCAAGGGTCTGCCATCTCATGCGGAGAAACCGCGAATTCTTCGCTTACCGGAACGGATTGCCTTCTTATAGGGCAATTCGGGTCTTCAACATCTATAAGGCTGGCCCAATAGGGAGTAATAGCCATAGCCAATCTTCCCCTGGCTTTATCAATCCCTTTTTCCTCCTGGGGAGTAAGCTTGATAATCTGGGTTAATTCTTCCTTAGTGCAGATCCTGTGTTTGAGCTGCCAATGCCAATCCTCCCAATCCAAAGGGTTGACATCTTTATAAAGAGAGATTTGCTGATAATCCCGAGAACGCTTTGGCGGACGCGGAATAGCCGGTGTCTCAATCTGCACTTTTTGGCTTTCTAAACTTGAAGGATTGCTCAATTTAGCCTTTTCCTTTCTGAGGCACTGATTAGTATTGCCTCAATAAGATCATCATATGCCATTCCCGCGGCATAAGCCATTATTGGGAAGTTGGATTCCTTGGGGTCCAGGCCCGGCAAGGGGTTAATCTCTAACACATAAGGTATATTAGATTTATCCAAGCGGATATCAGTACGCGAAATATCCAGGCAGCCTACAGCGCGATGCGTACGCAAAGCAACATCTTTTACCTTCTCCTCAACATCTTTATCCAACCGCGCGGGACAATGAAATTCAGGCACTAACCCTAATTCGCTGTTACCCTGGAATTCCTTCATTTTCCAGGAATAAAAATATTCCCCGCTCTTTTTGCAGTTAGAAAAATCAATCTCTAAGATAGGAAGCACGCGGGTCTTCCCGTTTTCCAGGATGCCGACGGTTAGCTCTTTGCCCTCAATAAATTCCTCAACCAAGGCCTCTTGCCGATAGATATCAATACATTCCCTAACCTTCTTAAAAAGTTCCTCTTTGTTATTAACTACATTTGTCTTATTTATCCCTTTAGCCGATCCTTCGCAATTGGGTTTAACAATCAACGGAAAAGTCAGGTCAACAGACAACTCCTCATCACCCCTCACAAAGAGCTGAAAATTAGGAGTAGGGATATTTTCTGCCTTTAATATTTTCTTGGTTAAGGACTTGTTTAATGCTAAGGCCAGGGAAAAGGTTTCCGAACCGGTATAAGGTATATTTAAATAATCCAAAACCGCCGGCACCTCTGACTCGCGAAAACGGCCATGCTTTCCTTCGGCAATATTAAAGACCATATCCACGCTATTCTTTTTAAAATATGAAAACAGGGCAGGGTATTCCACATCGATTGCCTCAACAGAATGCCCTTTATTCTTAAGCGCAGTAATAACAGAATTAATCGTTTCTTCGGAATCATATTCAGAAAAATAATCCGCCGGCTTCAAAGGGTCTTTTTTCTTCAGATTATATGTCAGGGCGACTCTCATTTAATTTAGGCCGTTTCTGATGAGCGCGCTGTTTAAAATTTTGCCCATCATCTGTTCATAGGTAATGCCGATATTTTGAGCAACAATCATAAAGACATCTTCGGTGGATAGGGAGGGCAGCGGGTTTATTTCTAAAACATATGGTTTGCCGTCATTGTCAACCCTGAAATCTACCCTGCCGAAATCCCGGCACTCTACGCTGCGGTAAACCCTTAAAGCCAAATCGTCCAGCTTCTTTTTAAGCTCCTGGTTTATTTTTGCCGGGCAGATATACTCCAGCCTATCGGAAGTAATCCGCGCAAAGGTATAGAATTTATCGTTTAATTTTAATTTTCCGTCGATTTTAATCTGAACAACGGGCATGATCTCGGGATTTTCATTACCCACAATAGCGACCGTAAATTCTTGCCCGGATATGAATTCTTCAACTAAAGCCGGCTGTTTGTAGGTCTTGGTAATAAAATCAACCTGTTTCTTAAGCTCTTCGGTATTCTCTACGCGCGAACTCTCACTTAAGCCTTTCGACGAACCTTCAAAACGAGGCTTAACAATTAACGGAAATTTACAATGGTCATGATTAATCAAGGCTTCCAGAGAGCTGACCTCAAAGAATCTCGGAGTGGGGATCCCCTCTGCGATAAAAATCTTCTTGGCCATAACCTTATCCAAGGTGAGCCCCAGAGTTAATGCATCCGCCCCCACAAAAGGGACTCCTGCCATTTCAAGTAAAATCGGTACCTGGGATTCGCGGTTTCTGCCGGTAAGCCCTTCGGAGATATTAAAAACTATATCTACGCCCAAGTTATCAATCTTCTCTAGCAGATTGGCGGCATTGCCTATTTTCTTTACCTTAAAACCGTTTGCGGAAATAGCCTTACCAATAACATCTATAGTAGAAGGATGGTCAAACTCCGCATTGGCATCCAAGGGGTCCCCCTCTTTAAATTTATAATCTGTTTTTAAATCGTAAGTTAAACCTACGGTTTTCATATAATTTTACCAAACTTTATCCCGTTCATAAACGCTTGAAAATTTCGCAGAAATTTTCTGCGCATTCGCGGGATTAATTCGCACAATAACTTACTCACACTGTCGTGTTCGTAAGTTATGTGCTCATTAAAAAAATAAGGGCCCAGTCTGCTTACGATAACGAGCCCTTTAGACATCTATCTAATTTTTCCCAACTTAGTTTATCCAACCTCCCAAATAATCTACCTTAACATTATATTATTTTTTATCATAATATCATCTTCTTGTCAAGTATTTTTTGTGCCTGTTTCCCGACGATAAAATAATTTTTATAGTGAATTAGCAATTTTAACTTTTATACTTTCGCACCCAGCATATTTTACGCTGTTTTGCCTTAAAACCTGTTTTAAGGCACTATTAAATTACCGGCTTCTTAATTATTTGTTTGACTTGTGTTTCATTTTAAAATAGAATTACCTTATAATGCAGTTTCTAGTATTAGCCTTAATATTCATCCGGCCCTTTATTTCATCCCTGGCTTACCCCTGGGCAAACTCCGTATACTCCCTTGCCTTTATCGCGATACTTTTATCCTGGCTTATAAGAAATAACGCCGCGCTCGAAAAACTTAGAAAACTATCCCTGCCGGTTATATGTTTTAGCCTTGCTTTAGCTGTATCATCTTATTTTTCCATAAATAGGATTGTAAGTTCCGGGGAATTATATAAATACCTTAACGCCATACTGCTTATCCTGGCCCTGGCAGGATTAACGGAAAAAAATAAAAAACACTATATCGCTGGAATATTAACCTGCGGGATAGTTATCAGTATTTTGGCGGTCTACCAATACTTTATTGGTTTTGCGCATTTGCGTAATTTTATAAATACGCATAACATAACTACCCCCTTTGTCTTAGATTACCTGCGGCAAAAAAGGGTATTCTTCCCCTTTGTTACTCCGAGTACGCTTGCGGGATATCTGGCCATGGTCGCCCCGCTAATATTGTTATACAAAAGGAGGGCCTGGCTGGCCTTCCCCTTGTTTTACGCCCTGTTCCTCACTCAATCCCTGGGCGCCTTCATTAGTTTATTCCTGGCGGCCTTAGTCTACGTATTATTAAAAAATGACTTCAAGAAAATAAGAGGTATTTTTCTTCTGGGGCTAGCCTCATTTATCCCGTTGATATTCTTGATGAGGCTTGTTTCCGGGGAAGGACACCTCAGCCCGTTGTTTTCCGTATTTATGCGCATTAATTACTGGCAGGACACCATCGGAATAATCAAAATCCATCCTCTCCTGGGGGTAGGATTGGGCAATTTTAACCTCATTTATTCACGTTACGCGCATAATTCCTTCCTGCAATTCTGGGCAGAGGCCGGATTGTTCAGTATAGCTTCATTATGCTGGCTGGTTTATGCGGTTATAAAAAACAGCGTGCATAAGATTAAAGGCATTGCTAAAGACAAAGAAACCCTGGTTCTGATTACCTGCCTGTCGGCTTTTGTCTTCCACAATTTATGGGATTTTAGTTTCTTCCTTCCGGAGGTAAGTTTAATTTGGTGGGCAATCTTAGGCTTACTATCTAAACCTAAATCTTAAAACAGCTTTTTAGATTACGCATAAATATCTTCACGACTTTGGGCCGGAAAAATAAAACATATCCCCAGGCGCAGAAATCATATAATATTACCGGGATAAGATGCGCAAAAAATGAAACGGGATCGGCATTCTTAAGTATTGCAAGATAACGGTTTTTGATCAACTCGCTATGTAATTCAGGGTTAAGGTATTGACGGGCAATAGCTGCGCCTAAACCAGAATCAGGACGAAAAGAACCTCCGCGCACATGAAAGGCCTTTGCCGCAGGGATGTAATAAGCCTTCCACCCGCGATTATGCGCTCTCCAGGACATATCCAGATCTTCATAAAACATGCGGAAATTGGGATCGAAATAATCCTGGCCCTGTTTAATATCTTCCAGCATTTTCTTGCGATAAAAAGCCGCTGAGCCGCTTACTCCAAAGATAAAACCGGATTTCTCAAATTTACCCGTGTCTTTCCGGCCATATCCTCTTTCTTTAGCTGAATACCAAAGGCTTAAAAATAATCCGGTACTATCTAAAGTCAATCCATCCGTACGTAAGATCTTGCCGCTTACCATGCCTACATTATCTTTTTGTAAAAACCCCTTAAGCGCCTGACGGATATAATCCCGGTCTAAAATTACGTCGTCATTAACACAAAGGATAAATTCGCCATGGCTTAGTCCTATCCCTTTGTTTAAGGATACGCCATAATACAGATTCTGCAGGCTTGAGTACAACTTGACGAAAGGGAAGGATCCACGGATCTTAGCAGAAGAGTCGGATTTAAGCGAATTATCAATAACAATAACTTCTATATCGGGATGGCTCTGCGCCTTTATAGAATCAAGACAACGGTGCAAATAATCCTTTGAGCCGATGGTTACAATGATGATACTGACTAATATCTTTGGGTTGTTCTCCACAACTAATCCTGGTGTTTTTCTATGCGCTCAATCGCATCCCGATAGAAAATTACCTCACCCCGGGAAGAACCTAACCACATCTCCAGAACTATCTTATCCGGGTATTCTTTTATTATCTTCGCCTGTAATTGACGCCCATTCTTCAAATAAATCCTATCTTTCTGCTCCGCTTGTATTTTTGCCTTAGGCAAGAATTCCTTATTCAACCTGGATATTTCATTATCTATGAAATCTTCCCCTGTTGAAAGTTGCTTTGCTTTTTCCAGCGCCTTTAAAGCTAAAGGCGCGTTCTGTGTCTTCTCATATATTTTAGACAAAGTCAGATATGCCTGCCGGTAACGAGGGTAAGATTTTATAACACCTTCTATAATTTTCCTGGCTTCTTCAGATTCGCCGAGAGCGTTTAGGGCATGCGCGTAGTTATTAAGCAGCTCGGGGTTATCAGGGTCGGTTTCAAGCTCCTGCTGGCAAAAACGGGCTTCTTTCTGATACTCTAAAACAGCCTGTCCGCGGTTGCCTAAAATATTATAAATATCCGCCAGGTCATTATGCAGGTTGGGATAATCATTTTTTAATACCATCAGCTTATTGTATTCTGAGATTGCCTGACTGAACATTTTATTATCCCGATAAACGCTTCCTAAGCTGTAAATATAATCCGTGTTGCCTGGATCAAGACTGACTGCTTTTTTTAAATAGGTAATTGCTTCTGCGTACCGCTCAAGATGCATCAACGCCAGCCCAAGGTCATTACATACAGAGGCATCGCTATTATTCATTGCGAAGGCCTCCCTGGCAGAAGATAATTCTTTTTCAAAACTTCCTTTCTTGAAATACACCTGGCTGAGTAATTTGTGCGCGTAATGAAACTGCGGGTCTATCAAGATGGCCTTCTTCAGGCTGGCTTCGGCATTAGCGTAATCCTTGACAGAAAAGTAATAATAACCCAGCGTGTATTGGGCTACGGCGAAATCAGGGCATGACTTAAGCGCGCCCCTTAGAAGGGATATCGCTTCCGTATTTTTATTCATGAGAAACAACTCTGTACTCTTATTTAGCGTGGATACCACAAACGCATAACAGCACTCCTGCCAGGCCTGGTTGATATCCGGATTATCCGCAAGCCTATCCCGCCCCCGCCTGATAACACTCAAGGCTTCGGCATGCCTGCTTTTCTGAGAATACATTTCCGCTAAAGACTGATAGGCCTTTATGTAAAGAGGGTCTATGTTTAAGACTTTATTATATTCATCCGCCGCTTTATCGTAATCCTTATTATCCCTGTATGACTCCGCTAATCCCAGGTGGGCCAGCAGGGATTGCGGATTTATTTTAAGTGCATTGCCATAGGATTTTATCGCTTCTTCATATAAAGAGCGCTCAAAATAATCATTGCCCTGGTTATAAAAGAAGGCCTCAAGCTTACCCCGGCCCAAATATACAAAGGCAGCCAAGGCCAGCAAAAGTAATAAATACTCAATTATTTTCTTCATTTTGCAACCTTATCCGCCGCCTGCCTGCCATCAAGTATTGCGTCTTCCATAGACATATACTGCCAGCTCCCATAGCGGCCGCAGGCGATTATGTTATTCTTTGAGAGAAATTTTTTTATAGCCTGCGTGGCCTGAACGTAATATTTGTCGTAAATCGGATAACCGTATTTTATATCATTTATGTCAAGAAGCGATACCTTGTTCTTCTGGCTCAATATACCGCAGGCCTTAAGATCCTTTATAATCCTCGGGATAATCTTTTTTTTATTAATCGGCCTGTTTTTAGAATACGCTACCTCAGTGTATATGGCGCTCTTGCCGCAAGGAACAATATTATCAGAAAAATTATGGAAAAAACCGGCTCTAAAGAAAACAGTCTCTTTATGCGGGAAATATATCCAGTGCCTGCCTTCTTGGCAACTCCCTTCTATCCCAAGGTTAAGGTTGAATATTGAGTTCCAGCGTAATTTTCTAAACATACCCCGGATATTCTCGGGCAAAGGGCGGATTATTTTTGCCAGTTCAGGCAAGGGCATTGTCGAAATCAAGGTATCAAATTTAACTTTCCCCTTACCCGTAACATTTAATTCTTTTTTCTTAAGGTCAATCGCGCTAATCCGGCAGTTCTTGGAAATATTGCGTATCCCTTGCTCAAACGCCAGGGGAAGCTGACCTATGCCTCTGTGCCTGGGATACCAAAAAGTGGCGTTATAGCCAAAACGATGTTTGTTTTCCGCAAAAAAACCTTCAATCACCTCGGATGGCTTAGGCTGAGGTATAAAGTTATCCGCCCAGGCAGAGGTCATTTCGCCTAAAGGGACTGTCCAGAATTTCTCATTATAAGGCACCATAAAATGCCTGGATATACCTTTACCAAAAGATGTATTCAGCCATTTAAGAAAATTTACGGGAGTATTGTCTTGCGGAGATTTCCTGGCTCGCAAGAATTCAAAAAGGCATTCCTTTGCTACCGGCCTGGGCAAGGCGCAAAGATTCGCCTGAAAGGGATAACGGGTAAATTTACCAAAACTATTGATCCAGGCGCTTCTTACGCGGGAAACCAGATTTCCTTTTAACAATCTCTTTACCAGCTGCCGGGTATATTGGTTTCTAAAATGCAAAAGGTGGCCGTCATAATCAAAAATAAAGCCTTTGATATCTTTAGAGCGGCAGAGCCCTCCTACGGAAGGTTCTTTTTCAAATACAAAACACTCAACGTCCTTCTTCTTGAGGTGCCAGGCCGCGCTTAAACCCGCAAGCCCAGCCCCCAAAATTACTATTTTCTTTTTATTCATGCGTATCTATTTTAATCAGCTTCCAGAATAAAACAATGCTTAACAAAAACATAGCTATTATCATCACTGCCGCAGAGAAATTAGTTACTTTTGTTAAAACAACACCCGCCGCAGAGAAAATAAAACACAATAAGAACATAAGCAAAATAGTTTTAATGGGAGAAAGCGCAAAAAGCCTTATCCTGAATGCAATGTGATCATCGCTTTTCTCAAAAGGCATCCTTCTTTTCATAATTCTGAAAATAATAAGCATAAGGGTATCTATAATTGGTAGCCACAAAATTATTATGGGGCTTAGCAAGGCCAGGGCGTTATCTTTGGAGGCATAACGCAAAACCAGGGTAATGGCGCAAATCATAAAGCCCAAGAAGTGGCTTCCGGAGTTACCCAGATATACCCTGGCCGGAGGTAAGTTAAAAACCAGAAACCCGAAAGTCACCGCGCATAAAGTAAGGGAAAGTACCTGCATATTTAAATCCGGGTTAAGCAAGGCTATCGCTAATAAAGCGCTGCTTACAATCAAGGCGGTGCCGGCGGATAAACCATCCATAATATCCAATAAATTAAAAGCATTGGTAATTCCTAAAATCCAGAAAAATGTAACCGCGGCATTACCCCAAAATCCCAGATACATAATATCCGTCATTATCCCAAAAGAGATCAACAGGGCCGCGCAGAAAATCTGGGCTAAGAATTTCTGCAGTATGGATAATTCTTTTAAATCATCCACTATGCCGAAGGCCAGCATAATCAGTGAAACTCCGAGGATTGCCAGGATCTTAGCCCCGGCAATACCAAACACGTATATTCCTAAACAAGAGGAAAACATAAAAGCCGCCCCTATTCCTAAACCCCCTACCAAAGAGATGCCTTTTGTTTGCAGTATTTTGTATTTTAAAGAAACCCTCGTCAGTAAAAATATGCATAGCATGCTGGAAATCAAGGCTGCGGAGAAAATAATCAGGTATTTAAGCATTTTTACCCCCAAGGCATAAATCCAAATAAAGCTGAGTGGTATTTTGAAGCATGTTATCTAATGAATATTCGTCAGATTCTAAGCTCAAACCGGCAGATTTGCTAAGTTCATTTCTCAAATAAGGATTAATCAATAACTCCTTTAGCCTTTCCTGCAAGGCCTGTATATCATGGGGCTTGACCAAATAACCTGTTTTCCCACTTAGGATTACCTCGCTGATGCCCCCGGTATCAGTAGCGATGACCGGCACTCCCGCAGCCATTGCCTCCAAAACAGCAATCGGCAGCCCTTCCCATAATGAGGTCAAAACAAAAACATCCAAACAGGATAAAATTGAGGCGATATCATCGCGCCAGCCGGTTAAAATCATTTTCCTTTTCAGGTTAAGCTTATTTATGAGAGCGCAAACCTTTTTACGCAAAGCTCCATCGCCGACTAAAATGAATTTGGCGTTGGGAAAATCATCTGCAACGGCAGCGGCTAATTTTATAAAATCCAAAGGAGATTTCTGAACTTTAAAACAAGCGACCATGCCCACGACCAAATCTGCCCCGGATAGGCCAAATTCTTCCTTTACCCGGATAACCCCTGCCTTATTTCTAAACTCCTCAAGGTTTATATTGTATCTTATTAATTTTAATTTATCCTGCCTTCCGACTGAGTGCTGGGAAGCCTGCCTTTTATCCCATTGAGAAACTACAATGATCTGGCTGGAAAATGAGGCGCACAACTTTTCCAGAAATAAATAAAAATAATAGGCTATCCCGGTCTGATATCCATGGAAGCTCCATCCATGAACAGTATGTATAATATTTTTAACCCCGGCCGCCTTAGCCGCCAACCTTCCTAAAATACCCGCTTTGGAGCTATGAGTATGAACGATGTCTATATTGTTATTCCTTATAAAACGATATATAAAAAACAGCGTTAAGATGTCTTTGACCGGATGGATCGGCCGCTCAAAAAACCTGCAGCGTACTAATTGCAATCCCGGAATCTGCCTTGCCGCATCAACCAATAAACCATCATGGGCAGTAAGTATAAACGGATTAAATCTTTCCTTATCCAATCCCCGGGTAAGATTTAAAAGATGCTTTTGGGCCCCGCCCAGCTCCAGCTTTGTAATTACATAGAGGATGTTGATTTTCCGGTCAAGGGCCATTTAATTATTATATTACTTTTGGAATTAAACCGCAAGTTTATTAAGGGGTTACGGATAATGAAGGCCGTAGCGCGGATTGACAAAATTAAGCTAAAGGGTCTTCCGGAGGCAAGGACTCCAGCTATCCTCCAGGACAATATTCAGGCTGGATAAATCCTTGATTAATTGCCTGGGGCTTGTAAAAATAAAACTTTTGATTCCAAGGCAGGAGGCGCTGTTTATCAGCTCAGCGCGGTCATCGGTATAAAATATATTTTCCGGTAAAACACCCAGCGCCTTAATTACTTTCTGATAAATTATCTTGTCCGGCTTAACAGAGCCTATTTCAAAGGACAAGAATATTTTCTCAAAAACATTAAGCACCGGGAATCTTTCCTTAATATACCTGTAATGCAAAATATTGGTATTAGAAAGCAGGCCGATACGGTAGTTTTGTCTAAGCCGGTTAGCAATATGATAGGTAGCGCGGTTTTTTAGACTGAAAAAGAAAACTTCGTTCCAGATAGGGACAAAAGATTCATACCCTAGCTTTAAACCCAATGCGTCCCTTGCCTGCTTATAGAATCCTTCCGGGGAAAGTTTTCCTTTTTCAAAAGAATTAGTCACTCCTGAATCAAAGAAAAACCTTAATATTTCATCAGGGCCCTTACTGCAAAATCCGGAGATTCTTTTTACAGCGGGGTTGAAATCAAAATCCACCAATACATTACCCAGGTCAAAGAGAATAACCTTTATTCCTGCATCGGGCATCTGCTAATTACCTTTATCCGTGTTCTTCCTGAATAAATCCAGAAACCGGTCTTCATACTCTTTATAAACATTCCATTTGTCCAGCTCCGCCTTTAACTCGTTGGCCTTAGAAATATCATGGCGGCTTTCTTCAAAAAGCTTTTCTATTTTTTCTTTTACCGAAACCGGCAATTTAGTAAGCTGGCTTAAGGTTTTCTTGATCAATTCCACCTCTTCTTCGCCGATAGGCGCGGACTGTCCGGAGGCGCCGAGTTTCAGATAATCCAGCAGCTTATTAATTTCGTTTTCCATCGCCTGCGCCTGCTCCTTTAAGGGTTGCACATTTATCTGCATATTTAATATTTTCCCCAAAGCGGCGAGTACGGCGGCGGAAGCCTTAGGGTTTTCAATCTGGATAGTATAAAGGGGTATGTCTCCCAGCAAACAAAATCCCTTTAGGCCTGCTTTCTTGGCCATGCCAAGAAATAACCCATTCATCCCGCTGATCTGTCCGTCTTCCAGTACGCCAAAATTATACTTATTCAGGATTTCTTTTATTTTCTGGTCTGTTGCCGCAAACCAGACGCGTGAATCCTGGGTATGATCGGTTGGCTGGGGCATAGAAGCAAAACTGACAATCATCTCTACCCCTAAGCCTTTAGCTAAATCGATAATTATCTTTGCGTAACTATCCGCCTTGGAGAGGTCTGGCTGGGCATTGCTTAAGAAAATAACCAGGTCATTTTTTACTGACCCTGCGCGTTTTACGGAAGGATTCTTCCAGTAATAAAATTTCCCTTGTGGTAAGAGAGGGGTCTCTAATATTCCGGACTGGATAACACTGCCGGTTAGATAAAAAAACTCTTCGGGCTGAATCTGGGCAAACTCCTGAGCCTTTAGCTCTTCAATCAAATAAGATGCTGCCTTAAACGCCACTTCACCCATGCCTGGCCAGGCAACAATAAGATACGGCTTTTTGAGCCTTGGTTTTTTGGTTATATTCAACATTTCCATATTTTCTCCTATATTTTATAATCAGTTAAACTTATAATCCTTTAAGAATGACACCAAAACCTGGGCGCCTTTATAAAGGTTGTTTAGAGATACATATTCATCCGCGACATGCGCGCAGCTCTCGGTACCAAAACCCGTAGCCACAGCCGGAATATTCTTGAGCTTGAAGAAGGTTATTACTGTTGCCCCCTCTGAGCCGCTGATACGCGGGCTGATCTTTAAATTCTTCATTGCTGAAGCTAAACCACTAACCAAAGGATGTCCGGGATTAATGCTGTAAGGAGCCTGTATCCCCTGAATTTCAATTCTAAAATTACTTGTATACCGGGAAATAGTCCTTCTTAAAGAATCTAAAAGTTTTTTCTCCGACTCCCCAGGCAAGAACCTGAAGTCTAATCCAAACTCACACCAGTCGCTGACCACATTTACCTTGTCCCCTCCGATTATAGTACCAACGTTAATCGTTGGTTGCCGCAGATATTTATTCTTTTTATAACCGGGTTTCTGCTTCTTTAGCTCCACGATTACCCGGGCCGCTATATCTATAGCATTAACCCCTAACCAGGGATAGGCGCCATGCGCTTTTCTGCCTTTTATATAAACCTTAAGATGCATCAACCCCTTTTGCGTAACAACAATTTCAAAATCATCCGCGTCCAATACCACCGCGGCATCTGGCCTCAGGATCTTACGCTCAAGTAACGGGATCAGCCCTAAAGATGAACCGCTTTCTTCGTCGGCAGTTGCAGCGAAAATTAAATCATAATCGAGCCTGATACCATCTTCAATTAGCGAATTGATTGCTTCCAGCAGGCTGGCTAAATTGCCCTTGCAATCTGTTGCCCCCAAACCATAGATCCTGTCTCCAATAATTTTAGCATCAAGCGGGTCAGTTTTCCAGTTTTTGCCTGCCGGCACAGTATCCAGATGCGGGGTAAGCAGGAGCGATTGCTTGTGTTTTTTACCTTTAAGCGTAGCTAAAACATTAACCCTTTTATCGCTGAAGGCGTAAGTTTTGGTCTGTAGGCCCAGGGTTTTTAAATAAGCGCCAACAAAAGCAGCGATCTTCTCCTCGTTACCCGGGGGATTCTGGGAATCCAGGGAAATCAACCTCTGAATTGTTTGTATCAGGCGTTTTTTATTGACCATGAAGAGGGCAAATTTCACATTTAGGATTCTGTTTACGGCAATAATCCTTTCCCAGTTTTACTAAAAGGGCATGATACTCGTTAAATAGTACCACGTCAGATTTAAGGTTACGCATAAAAATATCCTGGGCCTGTTCATAAGTAGCATCTTCTGCCAAAAGGCGGTGACGGGAGAATATTCTTTTCGTATAAGCATCAATCACAAATACCGGTTTCTTTAAAGCATAAAGCAGGATAGAATCAGCGGTTTCCGGCCCGATCCCTTTAACCGCGAGCAGTTGTCGGCGTAAGGTTACTAAATCTTGAGCCCCCATTCGTTCTATATCCGCCGAATAGCAATTGAAAAAGAATCTAAGAAAGTTTTTGAGCCTGGCCGCCTTAAGGTTGTAATACCCGGCGCTTTTAATCAATCCCGCAAGCTTGCGGGTTGGAATCTTTAAAAGTCGTTTGGGGTTTAGGTTCTTCTTTTCTTTAAGGGCGAGGATTGCCTTTTCTACATTAGCCCAATTAGTATTCTGCGTAAGAATCGCCCCTATCATTACCTCAAAACCGCTATCCGCGGGCCACCAATGCTGCGGGCCAAAAACAGAGTAAAGCCGTAAAAAAATACGCTTCAGTATCCGGCTTTGAGGGCTTCGCTTTATTCTAAGAGGCTTCATTATTTAAGCACCAGAGGATTAATATCGTAGTAAGCAAGAATAGTATATGCAGTCCCCGAAACTGATCCAGTATGTTTTCCTTTTGGCGTCATCCAGCCGTGCCCCGTATCTACATAATCCTGAGTGGCATAAGGCAGGCATCCTTCACCCTGGCCAGAGGGAGAAGGGCTGGAGATGATCATTTTCCCTAATTGCCCTAGATAATTTTCCGCTTTATCCCGATAAATAGCCGCCTTATCCGCTTGCCCGTTTTTAAAATAATAATCCGCCATAATCTTAAATGATACTACCATCTGGGCTGTCCATTCGCTGGAAACCACTCCCCCCCGGGATACATGGAGTTGCGGGGCAAAATCAAAACCCTGAATTTTCACTACCTGCCCGCCCGGCCGGTTAAAATTAACCTCTACTAAACAATTCTCCTCGACAAACTCCAGGATTTTGTCGGGATCCATTCCTATGGTTTTAAGTTTTTCCGGACCAATAGCCGCGATTGACCAGGCGTAAGTATCCGTGGCAATAGTAGAATCACCTTTCCCGCGCTTAACCGGCAGGTCTTGCCTGTCATAAGTATGCCGCACCAGCCAATCCAGTGTTTTTTGCGCCGCCAGTTCATACTTATTCATATTCGTGGCCCGGGCAAGCATTTTATACAAAGCATATGCGTCCAAATGGTGCTCTGTAGAATACCAGCTCATTTGCGGTCCTCCGCGGATGCCGTTATCGGAATCGGAATTTTGCAACTGGATAATATTGCGGGCAATCTCTTCGGCTATCCGCAGGTATTTTCTGTCGCCGGTTGCCTGAGTATACTGAACAATGGAAAGCCCCAGCCAGATATTCGGCCCGCAATGCAATACAAACTCCGCAGGGGCCCCGTCATTAACATAATAAGCATTGAGGAACCATCCGTTTTCCCGTTTGGCATCATTGGCAAAAAAATCAAGAATTTTTTTTGCCCGGGAAAAATCCGAAAATTTGTTATAAACCTGTATGAGCAGAGCCTGATCATAAAGAAATGCCCAGCTGGCAATATCCTTATCCCCTTCAAAGCTCATGACTAAACCCGTACGCGGATTCTGGCGGATTTTAAGCCATTGGTACATTTTATCCAAATTCGCTTTTGCCAAGATTACCCTTTTAGTCTCAAGGCGCAACGATTCTGCCTCAACCACCTTTTCATTGAATTGCAAGGCAGCCAGCCTCGCCTGTAAGAGGTCTCTTTCCTGGGCAAGCTTCAAGATTACGGCATTTAACTCCTTCGTATTATCAATTATAGCGGGCAGCGGTTTTGGATTAGCTATCGCCGCCAGGGATGTCTGTTCATTTTTCTTTTCGGAGGCAGACTTGATTTGCCAAGACAGGGATTCAATCTTTTCTTGCAAGGCAACTCTTTCCTGGACTATCTGTTTTAACTGCTGTTTTGCAAGCTTGGATTCCTGCTCTACCCCGACAAGCTCCTCGATGAGCATTTTATTCTTATGGGTGAGTTGTATATTTAAATAGGCACCAACACCTAAAGATAAGCTTAAAATCAAAATAGACAGGGCTACGAAAGGAAGGAATAGTTTCTTGGCCCAGGCATAACGTATAAGCATATAATTCTGTCTTGGGTTGATCTTTTCATAATCTAAGCCCAGCAGCAAACGCTTTGTTAAACCGCCGGCCTCTTTGGCCCAGGCCAAGCAAACCTTTGCGCATACCGGATTGCCGCTCAATGGCATATCAATCTCTATGGCGAGCTTAACCTTTTTTCCCTGGATTAATTTGATCAACTCGGGAGAGAGATCATTTACCGTCAGACAAATACCGCCGTGTCCGATGTTGTTAGTAAACCCCTGGATCCAGGGAGAAAGGGGCTGTTTGCTGTCTGAACTTTCCAGGCGGAACTGCACCGGCAAAACAGTATCCAGACGGATATATTTTCTGCGTTCTGACCCTGAATTATTATTACGCTTAGCGGACATAATCCTTAATCTTATGAGTTTTAATTTAATAATCTCAATGTATCATTTTAACCAGATTCTCTGCCGAATTCAACTTTAAATATTGCGCGCTTAAGCCTTGATCCAGCGCGCCTTGCCAAGAATGATTGACAGGTATTAAATACTTTGAATCTTTTATCTAGCGGAATCCTCACGCGAAGCGTGAGGGCCTGCCGAGTTTCATGAAACAGGATGCTAAACTATTTCCAGCTCTGAAATATTATCAATTTTAAAGGTACGTTCCTCTTTTTTAAGGCAGCAGAAGCCGATTAAATATTTATTTTTTGCGTCCTGGCGGATCTCCCTGGGGATTACCTCTCTTAAAGAAATGCTCGCATCCTTGGTAGACAAATATTTTATCTTTAGGCGTGCCTTTAATTGAATAGCCTTCTCAATCTGAGATATCTTTAAATGAGCGGCGCTTCCCAAGAATGCGGGATTAAAAGCAAAAAGGCTTGAGAAATCGGCAAAGCCTGTAATTCCTTTCTCCCGGCAGATGTTTTTAAGTTTGTTAAAAACCTCCCAGGCCATCTCCACGTCGGAAAAGGCACGATGCTGCTGCTTGGCTTTAATGCCTAATTTATCGGCAATAAACCAAAGCGCATAACGCTGCTGATTCGGCATAAGGCGCTTTGCCATGGTCAATATATCGAAATAACTCTGTCCGGTTAGCGCCGGCATGCCAATGATATTTAATTCGTTATCCAGGAAACTTAAATCAAACTCTATGTTGTAGGAGCAAAGATAGCTGCCTTGCGCGAAATCCAGGAACCTTGGCATCACTATCTCTATCCCGGGGGCATCTTTTAACATCTCCGGGGTGATTTTGTTTACCGCAAAGGCCTCCGGAGAAATTTCTCTTGCCGGATTAACTAAGGCGTCAAATCTAGCTATTCTCTCTTCGCCTTTTACCCTTAAACCCGCCAGCTCAACTATACGGTCTCCGGAACCAGGATTAAGCCCGGTAGTCTCGGTGTCAAATATGGTAAATTCAACTTCCTCAATATGTTTAAGCATCTCTAGTGGCGATATAAGCGGGAATCAGGCGCTTTGGTTTATAAGAAAGCTTCACCTTGCGTAAATTATCCAAGCCCGAATCATCCATAATATTAACATAATTATAATCTTTAAGCTCAGAGCTGAACCTGCTGAAAATAAACTGCGCTAATCCTTTGATGGAAAGGTCGGTTATCTCATAAAGTATGCAAAATGTATCATTATTTAATTTATAACCAAAAGTAAACCCTTTTATCCTGCCGTCAATCTTCACGACTATGCCTGCTAAACCCAGCTGCCTATAGCCAGATAACGCTTCTTTGATTACCTTGCGGTTATCCTCAAGCATACCGCAATAAATATCCTCCCGGGAATGCGTTTTACGTTCTTCTATCCAGGAACCAAACAGCCTTAAACAATCGGTCCTGTCTTTTAACTTGAGCCTTGAAACTTCAAAATTATGGTGTTTAACAAAATAATTGCATGAAGCGCGCTGGGACTTAAATTTATTTCCTTTAAAAAACTCCAGGTCGTTTCTTGCGCAAAGATAATCAGGGTATTTATCATGGCAGAGGTAACCTAAAGCGCGATAATATTCTAAATCATTCTGCTCGATATTTTCAATGCGCGAGATATCTTTATTCTTGTTAATGCCATCCATAACCGCAAATGCCTGTTTTATAACAAGCGGCCGAAGCTCTTTTCCTAGCGGCGGAAGATACATAAAACATCCAATTTTATCGCGGAAAAAAACACAGAGGCTATTCTCAATCAGGGCCCAGCGGATATCAAAGATGGCCTTCCAAATATAGGTATTGGCAAAAGAAAAAGCCGCCAGTTCATGCCTGGTAAAAGCGATATGCTTATTAAATTCCCGCCGGTTTCTTAAAGTCAATTTATTTAGTTTCATGGGGCAATCTTAATTCGGCAACCTCTCTTACTTCTTCATAAGCCTGGATAATCTGGGGGTTATCTGCCAACATCTTCAGCTGTTTAGGAGAATTGAGATAACCGGAAAGATAGGAGATATAATCCTTGGCCTCCTGGCTGTTTATTTTCTCGCAAACATAAGGGCAATTTAAGTCAACAGTCAGGAGTACTCTATCCTTGCGCAAATTAATCAAGAAAGGATACAATTGGCATTCAAATGGCCGCATATCGTAAATTCTGCATTTATTATCCAGGCTGGATAAAAACGGGCAGATAAAATCTGCGCCATTGGGGTTAGCTATAGGTTGTATGCGGCGATCAATGGAGATGGAGGCGGCGGGAATATCTTTCTTATCCAACAGCCCCTGGATCTCCTCATCCAAAAGGCACGGGCTCCATACTGAATTGGCCTGCTTAAACCGGCAACAACCCTGGCATTTAAGGCAAAACTCCTGCGGCACAAACTGTTTAATCATTTTTTAATGACGGCGCAATTTAAGAAACAAGGTTATTATTTAACAATGCTGCCTAATTTGAGCTTTTTACCGGGGCTAAGGATGGACAGGGTATTTTCATCAGAACCGGCCAAAATCATCCCTTGGCTTTCTACCCCGCGCAATACCGCAGGTTCAAGATTATCTACCAAAACAACCTGTTTACCCAAAAGCTCCTCTTTAGAATAAAAATTTCTGATCCCGGCAACCACCTGCTTCTGCCTATCCCCTAAATCCAGAGTTAAAATTAACAGTTTATCCGCGTTAGGGTGTTCGTTAACCTCTTTTATCTCCGCTATTCTTAAATCCAGCTTCCTGAAATCATCGATAGTAGCCATATTCCTCCCATGCTTATGTAATAGATTATAAAAACAATGTGCCTTAAAACATTAATTCTACATAAAACTCAAGCTGATAGGCATTATTTGCCGAACCGTCACCGCGTAAATAGGGGCTAAATATACTCCCGTCCACATCATCGCGCTTTTCTTTATAAAACCTGCCTGGTATAAAACATCCTCCCAGGAAACCCAGGTTCATGTGATCATTTACCCGGTAATCAATATAAAAATCCGCTTCATAGCCTAAATCGCGCGAGAGATACTTTCCCTGGCCGTCTAAGGTCCCTACAGGCCGGTTAAATGCGCTCAAATAGTACCCATACAGGCTTACGCAAAGTTTCTCTGTAAGATTATAATCAAAACCGACCGAAGGCATAATCAGGTTTTCAAAATCACCCGCGGCAAATGTCCCCGGCCGCGGGACTCCATAATTCAAGCCATTACCACCGCTCATTGCTACAATGGGAAGCATACTTACATTACTGCTGCTTATTGCATCCCCCAGGTTAATATTGGTGGGAGAATAATAGCTAAAGGCGCGGTTTTTGCCCCCGGGATATTCGGTCAGCCCCTGCTCTGCCATCTCCGGAGTAGTTTTATTGCCAGAACAAAGCAGGAATTGCAATCCCGGAACAAACTTTCCCAGGGTATATTCCAACTCAGAGTAAAACATGTATCCGGTATGCTGGATATCTTTATAAGCGCTATCCTGACTCTTGGCATAACCGAAATTATGCGCTGCCTCTAATCTTAAAGTAAAGTCATCCTCCTGCAACTCCCAGGCAGTACCGAATGTACCCAAAAGGTCTCTTTCAACGGGTGTAGCAAAAAGATTATACCGTTTACCGTTAGAGGTATAATCCGCTAACATGCCTACATATGGCCAAAAGGTCTGTTTTCCAGAAGTAATCTTTACATCTGTGGAGAAGAAATTAGCCGCGTTAGGCTCATAATTCTGCCCCTGCTCTTCTTCCTGCTTAATATAGGGACCTAAATGGATTTTATAAACCAGATCCGGACGGCAATAATAGACCCGCCAAAGATAATTTTGTGTCTCTTGATACAGGGTGACTCCGTAATTTTCATAGCTTCCGTTAAGGCTAAAACCATTGCCTACTTCATAAATATACAATCCCGCTTTCAGGCCAAAACTATCCCGGATCCTGGTGTCCCACCAAAACTCTTCAACCTGCGGCAGTAATTCCGTATTGCGGTACTCTTCAATTTCGCCTCCGGAGGTAATCAGCTTATTATGGATAAAAACCGGGGCGCTATAATCATACGGGCCGTTACGCTCCAGCTTAATATAAAGTTTATTTACCGATTCCTTAAAGTCCGCGCTTAAAGCAAAACTGTAGTCTATGCCTAGATAGGTAGTGTGGTCATCTTTATTATGGCTGTCTAAATCCACTACATTCTTAAGGTTCACCAGGTCTGCGCGGAAATAAGTGTCTAACCCCAGGGCCAATTGTTCGTTATTAAGCAATTCATAGCTGCACGCCTGCGGTATAAAATTAAAGATTATAATTAAAGAAAGGAAAATCTTCTTTATCATCTTCCGAATTGCCAAGGCATTTGTGTTTAAAACTTAAAATTATGGTAACACTTGCGGCGGGAAAACTCAAGGTAAAAAGAAACCCTCAAGGCGTCTTAAATCAGAAAGGGTATAGATTGGCGGGGCCGACGAGATTTGGACTCGCGATTTCCTCCGTGACAGGGAGGCGCCTTAAACCAGACTAGGCCACGACCCCCGCAAATATCTAAATTTTAGAAACTTATTATACTGTCTTTTAAGCTAAAATCCACTATTTATTTTTATTGGATGGTGGGCGATAGAGGAGTTGAACCCCTGACCTTCTGAATGTAAATCAGACGCTCTAACCAACTGAGCTAATCGCCCCAAGATTTAGGTTTTCTATACCTTCGATTAGCGAAATCCCCTTTAGGGGGTGAGCTAATCGCCCCCGAAACTTATACTCCGGATAGTTTCCCCAGGATAATCAGGGTAAAAACCATTACAAAAAGTGCGACTGTCTCGACGATACCCAAAACCGCCAGGTAATTTCCAAAACCCTTGCCAGTCTCACCCATAGCATCGCAGGCACAGGCAGCACACTTGCCCTGGAAATATGCGGAAAGACCGATGGCTAAACCGGAAAATGCGCCTACCCCCCAAAGGTATTGCCCCTTCTCTGCCAATTCGATCATCTTGGTCATCACGATATTTCCATAGATTGTTTGTGTCAGGGGCGCTCCAACCAGAGCAACCAACAGGAATGAAGCGCTTTTATTCTGGTTAAAATTCTTTTTCCATGCCCCGATAGCCGCCATTCCAGCTACACCTGCCCCGGAGGCAGAGCCCAAAGCGGAAAGACCAAGCACCAACCCTAACCCCAAATCTTTAAATTGAATTAAAGTTCCTGTCTCCATCTTAATTCTCCTTTAAATGAGCGCATCGCTTACGGAACAATAGTAAACGTAAGTTATCTGCGCGAACTTGAGCAGCTTATGCTCCAATTTAGCGAAATCCCGCCGATATATCAAAATTATCATAGATAATTTTGATATAGTTTCTTAGGCGTAATTTACCTTATTTACTTCCTTACAAAAGGTTTATAAGTAAAACCGCCCCAGGCAACATTAGCATGGCTGCAAAACTCCAATACATTAAGCCTTACACCATGGACTAAAACCGACATTGGGCCCAAAATAATATTAAGCATATGCCCGCAGGCAATAACCAAAGCGGCTATGATGATAGTTAAAAAATCGCCTTTTTTGATTATCCCCGCAGCCATAGCGTTAAAGGCATCCGCGATAGCTACGCCTGCCAGACCTACCGCAAAAAGGCGGATATAGGAAACTACGTCGGTAAAATTATTTACCAAACTCAAGGCTATTGTACCTAATCCCGCGCCAATTGTTTTTAATATGTTTTTTTGCGGATTAGTGAAGAACAAAACCAAAACCAATCCGGCTACAATCAGCCAGCTCCCATATGGGGGGAAAGCATCGCCTAAAAGCAAAGTTTTGGCTAAGAAAAATACTGCCCAAATAATAGAAATCCAACCAATATCTGCCAGGGCGGATAATGCTGGAGCCTTTAGCGTTGCTTTCCAGCCATGGGCCAAAGACAGGTGTAAAGCGCCGATAAAAAAACATAATCCCTGGACGAATGACGCATTAAGCAGCGCCGGAACTAATGGTTTTACCCCTAAATTTAACAACCATTCCTGGCCAAAAAATGTCCCGCTTAACAACCCCCATATAATAGCGCAAAAACTAAGGATATAAAAGAGAAAAAACGCTCTCCTGTCTTTAATTTTATGCCCGATTTTCTTCTCTAACCAAAATGTAAGCAACAGATAAATCGCTCCATATCCGGCATCACCAATAAGCATGCCGAAGAAAAGGCTAAAAAATATAATAAAAAGAGGACTGATATCAAGTTCACGGTACCCTGGGGTTAGCTCCAGCAATTTTAACACAGGTTTTATAAGCGAAACCCAGGCAGGATTACGCAGCAAGGTTGGCACAGCATCCTCTTCTTTGGGCTCCAGGGTTAGGATTCCCCAACCGTTTTGCTTTGCCTGCTTAAATAGGCTATCCTCTGCATCAACTGGTATATAACCTTTCAGGTATGTAATCTCATTTACCTGCCCCATGCCGCTTAATACAGAATAGAAATCTTTTTGATTTAAAAGGGTTTCTTCTGCGCTGATAAGGTCATTATTATAAACCAAATACCCGGACAGCTCTTCTCTTATATTGGCCATGGTCTTGGCATCTTCGTTCAGCCTGTTTTCCATTCCCGATAATGACATCTTGGGTAATTCCAGCTCCTTAAAACCAATATTCATATCTTCCGTTGCTGCAACTAAACAATTTATTAATACCCCCTGTGCCGAAATCTTCTTTAACAGTATGCCTGACGGTAAGCTTTTAAGCTTATCCTTGGGGATCTGATACAACTTAATAAAAATGTTCTTTTCCCGCAAAGCATTGATTTGGCCAGGTTCAAAATCACCCCAACACTTCCATAAATCAATCCGGCTGTTTAAAGTTACTGAATACTCTCTTAGCTGGTTATATCTTTTCTGTAAATCAATTACGTGGCGGCAAACAGTTTGTAAATCCCCTGCTTTATGGATTATATATTTTGCCGGATGTTTCTCTGCCGCCGCGGATAAAATAGACCTCGCCTGCTCAATCAGGCTCAACTTCTCGCGGATTTCATTAAGCTCAGGTCCCGAAGGAAGATATTCATGCTCGACATGCACAACCCCCAAGGCGCCTAAGCTGTCCAGGCCAGCTTGTGCCTTGTTCTTTTGAATGAGCAAAAAAACTTTTTTCATTTTAACAATCATGCTAGCGCCTCTTCTAAAACCATCTCCTCAATTTTTCTCTTAGCGGTTTTACTGCGCCCGACGGCATTGGCCATCTGATCGCCAATATAAATCTTAATTAAGCGGATATTCTCCTCGGCCAGCGGAATCTTCACCTTCTCAAAGAGATTAACTCTTTGTGTGGTCACCCGCAGTTCCTGCTTTAGAATATCAACTCCTTCCTGAAGCAGTGAGATTTTCTTATTTAAAACAATTACCTCCCTTAAAGCCGGAATCGCCGCATCCAACCATAAGGGCGCCAGAAATAAATCATAATCTTTTTCGCTGAAACTTAATCTCTCAAATACAGGAATATCAACACCGGCAATATTCTTTTGATGGGTAATGGTTTTTTCTGTTTTCAAAAACAGCTTGATTGCTACCTCAGGCTCAGCCAGCAAACCCGCCCAGGCAAGAATTGCCTGTCTTTTTTTAATCAACGTTTGTTTTAGATCCTGGAGAATTATATTTTGCTGCAGAATTTCTAACTGTAGCTGCTGTTTCTTTAGCTGGAGTGTGGGCAGATAACGCTGAAATTGCCTTAAAGCATCGCGCTGTCTTTTTAATTCTCCTTTGGTAAACTTAATCTTTGCCATAATAATAAATTAAAGACGGTTCTCAACTCAAAGCAAAACTGTCCCCTGTTTAGGGGACAGTTTAAGCTTGTTTTGAGAACCGGCCCTGGATTGGGGCCAAAATTTTTCAACTATTGAAAGCTTTATCCCGGTTTCCTCGGGAGTAAAGCAATCACTAAGAATCTGCCAGCCTAAATCCAGGGCCTTTTCCAATGGGATATTGACTTTAAGCGACATCATATTTTTTTCAAAAAGCGCCCCGTACTTAAGCAGTTTTTCATCCCAGGCGCTCATTTGAAAACCCATAGATTGCTTCTCCAGGGTTTCCCGGTAACTGGCAAAAAGCTGAATCATCGTATCCATAATCGTACGATGGTCAGCCCGGGTCTTTGCGTTAACCTGTTGTTTTAGACGGCTTAAAGACCCGAAAGGCTCAATCACCCCGGCCTTTAAATAAAATTGCCCTTCGGTAATATAGCCGGTATTATCCGGAACAGGATGCGTCACATCATCTCCGGGCATGGTTGTGGCGGAAAGAATAGTGATTGAACCGGCTCCCTCAAAATCAACTGCTTTTTCATATCTAGCAGCAAGCTGGCTATAAAGATCCCCTGGGTAACCGCGGTTAGAAGGAACCTGTTCCATAGTAATTGAAATTTCTTTCAAGGCATCTGCAAAATTAGTCATATCGGTTAATAAAACTAAAACCCGCTTGCCTTTTAAGGCAAAATCCTCGGCTACCGCTAAACTAATATCCGGCACCAGCAAACACTCTACAGTCGGGTCAGCTGCGGTGTGCATAAAAAATACGCATCGGGAAAGTGCCCCATGGGCATTTAAGGTCTCTTTAAAAAAAAGATAGTCATCATATTTTAGTCCCATGCCTCCCACAATAATAATATCTACCTCCGCCTGGATAGCGATACGCGCCAAAAGTTCATTATAGGGCTCTCCGGCAATTGAAAAAATCGGTAGTTTCTGGGATTCGACAAGCGAATTAAAAACATCGATCATGGGGATTCCCGTACGGATAATTTTATTCGGAATAATTCTTTTAGCCGGGTTTACCGAAGGCGCCCCGATATCAATTAACCCATCGCTTAAGACCGGACCATGATCCAGGGGCAGGCCGCTGCCGTTAAATATGCGGCCGAGTAAATTTTCACCCGTAGCCACCCGCATCGGAAACCCTAAAAATCTCACCTTATCTCCTGTGGCGATGCCGCGTGTCCCGGCAAAAACCTGCAAAGATATTTTCTTAGCATCAATGCGGATCACCTGGGCTAAAGATGCGCCGCGGCTGGTGGTAATCTGGGCGATCTCGGAATACCCTACCCCTTCGGCTTCCACTGTAATCACATCACCGGCGATTTGAATAATATTGGTATAAGCTTTCTGCATATTTAGCGATCTTTCTTGATTTTTTTGCTTTCCAGCAAGGTTATAATTTGAGACTCGATTTTTTTAAATTCCTGGCTATTATATTCGGCAGAATTCCAGGTACGCATAAGCTGGCGTAAGGTTTGGAAAAAATACAGGGCGGACGCCTTATCCTCCAGATTATATTCTCCATCCAATACCCCAGAAATAAATTCTAATAAATAAATCTGCCTTTCCTTGGAAGTAGCCTCATCTACGGCATCGAAAGCGTTCTGCTGCAAATAAACAAAATCAAAGAAATCCCCTTTAAGATATTCAATATAATCCGCAAGCGCAGTCCCTTCTTCGCCGATGACTTTCATCATTTGGGCAATTTCGTTGCCGCGATTCAAAATTGATTGATATTTTTCTTTGTATTCCGGTTTAACGAAACCGGCGTATTTACTCCAGCTGATTAAAGGGTCAATAGCCGGATATTTTCTGGCATCTGATCGTTCACGGGAAAGCCCGTGAAAGGCACCGACAACTTTAAGCGTGGCCTGCGTCACCGGCTCCTCAAAGTTTCCTCCGGCCGGGCTAACCGCCCCTCCAATGGTAACTGATCCGGTCCCACCCGCTCGCAGCCTGACCACTCCGGCGCGTTCGTAAAAAGAAGCGATTCGGCTTTCCAAATATGCCGGAAATGCCTCTTCTCCCGGGATCTCCTCAAGGCGTCCGCTCATTTCACGCATTGCCTGCGCCCAGCGGGAGGTAGAATCCGCTAATAATAAAACATTCAGCCCCATCTGGCGGTAATATTCCGCAATGGTTACCGCCGTATAAACACTGGATTCCCGGGCAGCCACCGGCATAGAACTGGTGTTACAAATAATTACCGTACGGTCAATTAAAGGCTTCTTTGTCCGCGGGTCAATTAATTCAGGAAAGGTTCTTAATGTTTCCACTACCTCCCCGGCGCGTTCACCACAAGCGGCGATAATCACGATATCCACTTCTGCGTGACGGCTGACTAATTGCTGTAAGACGGTCTTGCCCGCACCGAACGGCCCGGGGATACAATAAGTACCTCCGCGGTTAACCGGAAAGAGTGAATCAATCAGGCGCATTTTAGTAACCAGCGGCTCACTTGGCCTTAATTTTTCCGCATAGGCGCAAATCGGTATCTTGACCGGCCAGATCTGCTGTAAAAAAACATCGTGTAAGATTCCGGTGCTGTCTTTAAGCTGGGCAACCACCTGTTTTAAATTATATTTACCCGGAGAGGCAATGCTAACCACCTCTAAACTGCCGCTGAGGGCAAAAGGAGCCATAATATAATGCTTAAAAATCTTTTCCGGCACAAAACCTAACCAGCTACCCGCCAACACTTTATCCTGCGGTTTAACCAGAGGCGTAAATTCCCACTGGGTTTCATCGGGCAGGGCTTCAAGATAAACTCCTCTCTTCAAAAAAAACCCGCATTTTTTGGCTAATGCCGGAAGGGGATTCTGTAAGCCATCAAAAATCTGCCCTAATAACCCCGGGCCAAGCTCAACAGAAAGAAGCTCATGGCTAAACTCCACGGTATCACCCGCCTTCAGCCCCTGGGTACTCTCATAAACCTGCATCTCAGCCTGGTTCTGGCGCACACGGATTACCTCGGCTTTTAAGCGCTCCTGGCCGTGAATGATATAAGCTACTTCATTCTGAATAATTTGCCCGTTAACCTGTGCGGTGACCATATTGGCATTAACTTTAATTACCTTTCCCGTCCTTATTTTTTCCATAGTGAATTTAATTTAAAACTGCGGTGTCTAACAAGTGCTCTTTGTCTGCTGTTTGAATTTTTTCCCAACGCTCCAGAATCTTAAGCCTTAATCCGTAAATCAGCAAGAAATCAAAATCAAAATAGTGCCCCAGGCTTAAATCTTCCAGAAAATTCCATCTGGCCTGATCAAGAATCTTCTCCGCTTCCAATATTGAAGTGCTCCGGTAAGCAGCCATCGCCACATGGCTGATCCAGGCCTGCGCTGAATCCGGAAGGCGCAAGAATTTTAAAGCATCGACTTTTCCCCGGGCTGCCCTGGCATGCACCAGTTCATTTCTAAGGGTAATCTCAAAATTAACCCACTGCCTTAAACTAGCGATTCCCTGAACATCTAAAGAATAGCTGTTTTGCCCGCAGGCGCTGCGTAAAATTTCAAGTTCTTTATCCGGCATCAAATTCTTGCACTTGTCAAAGAAATTTTCCAGGCTAAATGGTAATTTAGCCGAAAAATTCAGCACCGGTAAACTAGAAATCAAATAAACATAATATGCGGACATTTATTCGGATTTTAGGATCTTGCTTAATTCCGGCCTCAAGGAACCGGAGATATAATCGCTGAGTGCCTGGCCGCTAAAATCAAAGATAGACTTACCGGCGTCAAAACTAATAATGAAACCGCTATTAATCCCCTCTGCGGATTTTAACACCACTGATCTCTTGGTTTCTTCTGCCAGTTGCTTTAATAATCCCTGCTCCAGCTTGTCCTTGTCCTGTTGATCCAAAGATACAATAATCTGTGATCCTAAAGAGAGCGGGGCATTTTTAATCAAAGCTCCGATAATTTTTGCCAGCTCTTCCGGGCTCAAGGCCTGGCGTAAATCCGACTTAATCAAGCGGTCTAACATAACAATAATTTCCTGTCTTAAACTAATCAACAAATCCCGGCTGGCCTGTTTTAAATCCGCCCGGGTAGAATCATCCGTCTTTTTAGCCTGGCTATTCGCCTGTTCAATAATCTTTTGGGCTTCGGTTTTTGCCTGTGAAATTATTCTCAAGGCCTCTTTTTCGGCATCGGCTTTTATTTGCGCCGCCTGCTTCTCTCCTGCCACTATCCCGTCCTGCTGAATTTTTGCAATTAAATCTTTAATTTCCTGCGCCATAATATGCTCCTTAATCTAATAAATCTTTTATTGCCTTTAATGGATCTTTTGCATCTAGTATCGGCCTTCCGACCACTATATAATTAGCTCCAGCATCAATTGCTTCCTTCGCAGTCGTAGCCCTTTTTTGATCATCGGCAGAATAGCCCTTGGGTCTAATTCCAGGAGTGACAATTATGAACTCGTCTCCAAATTTTTCCCGAACCTTTTTTGCTTCTAATGCTGAACAAACAACGCCATCTAATCCAGCTTCTTTTGCCAAACGCGCCCTTTCCAAGACCATACTTAATGTATCTGCTTCTGGTTTTTCGCTGGTCAGCACCGTGACCCCGAGAATTAAAGGTCTATCTATATGTAACTCTTCGGCCCTCTCTTTGGCACCTCTTACAGCACTCTGGAGCACTTCAATCCCCGCTGCTGTATGCACCGTTATCATAAACACTGGATATTGAGCTTGTATAATATCTTTTAATCCTTGATTCTCTTTAAGACCTGCGGGTAGATATGAACAAACGGACTGAAGCATTATAGTGCTTCCACTACTCGTACCGGAATAACAGGAGTATTGAACTGTATTGGGAATGTCATAAAATTTTAAGTCTAAAAAAACTTTTCCGCCCCTATTTCTGACCATTTTCAAAACTTTGGGACCGTATTGCGTAAATAATCGACTCCCAATTTTATAAAATTTAACCTTACCACGGAGCGCATCTACAAGTTTCCTTGCCTTGCCCAATGTATCAACATCTAACGCAACTATTAACTTATTTTTTAAGTCTAACATTTTAACAATCCAGCTAATTCTTTTATAGAATTTAGCTTATTCTCTCGGCAATATCTTTCTAATCCTTTAATAATGTCTATGGTTATTCCTGGATTTACAAAATTAGCCGTGCCTACGCCGACGGCAGTGGCGCCGGCGATAAGAAATTCCAGGGCGCTTTCTGTGTCCATTATACCACCCATGCCGATAATGGGAATCTTAATCTTATTATAAACCTCCCAAACCATTTTTACCGCTACCGGCCTGATTGCCGGGCCGCTCAAGCCGCCAATCCATGACCCAATCTTAGGCGCGCGCTTATGCACATCTATGCTCATGCCGGTAAGCGTGTTAATTAAAGCTATGGCATCACTACCTGCCTCCTGCGCTGCTAAAGCAATCTCTGAAATCGAAGTAACATTAGGGGATAGCTTGGTAATCAAGCATTTATTAGTAAGCTTGCGCACCGCGCTAACCAACGCAAAGGTCTCCCCGGCATCCTGAGAAATTAATTTATTTTTTTGTAGGTTAGGGCAGGAGATATTAAGTTCAATTGCGGAAACTGCGCTGATTTTATCCAGCTGTTCAACCAGGACAGAAAATTCTTCGGGGTCGTCTTCTGCGGCGATACTTACAATAACCGGGATACCCAGCTTCTTTAAAAAACTAAGTTTCTTCTCAATAAATCTATCTATGCCAGGATTTTCCAGACCTATGGAATTAAGCATGCCGGAAGGAGTTTCGCATGTCCGGGGGGCAAGGTTGCCAGGGCGCGGTTTTAAGGTGATAGTTTTAGTAACAATAGCTCCCAGTTTCTTTAAATCCATTAGCCCCTTAAACTCCTCGGCATAGCCAAAAGTACCGGAGGCTACCATTACCGGGTTCTTCAAAGCAAGATTACCAATATTGACGCTTAGGTCTGATTTAGTTTTTTTCACCAAGTCAACTCCTTGCCCGAAAAAACCGGCCCGTCTTTACAAACTCTTTTATATCCGGATTTAGTAGATACAACGCAGCCTAGGCAGGCACCGAACCCGCAGGCCATATGAGTTTCCAGCGAAAGTTGGCTGGCAATATTATTTTCACAAGAGATCTCGCTAACAGCTTTTAACATTAATTGCGGGCCGCAGGCATATATATTTTCCGGTTTGTTAATTTGATTTTCCTTTATTAAGATTTCTTTTAAGAGTTCCGTAACTTTACCCTTAAACCCCAAAGAACCGTCATCAGTAGCGATTATTACTTTACAACCTAAAGCTTTAAATTCTCCGAGACAAAGGACCTGCTCTTTCTTCCTTGCCCCGATCAAGACTATCGGCCTATCAAGCCTAATCTTCTCTGCCAGGAAAACTAAAGGCGCCACACCCATGCCTCCGGCAACTAAAATAGTTTTTCCCTGATCAGATTTTTTGGTTGTCCTGCCATACTTAAAACCATTGCCCAGAGGGCCGATAACATCCAAAAAATCGCCTCTAATTTTTCCCGATAAAATCTGCGTACCCGGGCCGATAACTTCATAAATAATCCTGACCTTTGTCTTGCTTACGCTGTGGATACTGATTGGCCTTCTTAATAACGGGTCAGTTTCATCACTAACCTTAACCTCTACAAACTGCCCCGGGCAGGCGCTTTTAGCAATTAAGCCGGACTCAAATTCTAGATGCCAATAATTGTTTTTAAGCTTCTTATGGGAAGCTATCTTAACTTTTACCTGCGCCGTTTCCATTTTTTTTATTTGTCCACTTACTGAGTAAAAGTATGAAAATTATAAATAGAACGAAGGTTAACAATAGCCAGGCGGCTTGACGTATATAAACCTTGACCCCCTCTTTGGAAATACCCTCCCAAGATGCCACGAATAAGGTTAATAAAAGAAGCGTTAAAATCGAGCCGATCTCTTTTTTAAACCAAGATAGCTTGATGGGTAAATACTCGCTGATGTCTAATTTGGTTATCGTAAATAAGGAAGGAAGGATACGCGGTACTTTCTTGCAATATTCCTTATACGTTCCGGGGAACAGGGATAAAAGTTTCTTCTCCTCCTTATATATGAGCACTATATACCGGATAATAAAAACTATAATAAAAATTACCGCTGCCCACCATTTAAACACTGCCAACACCACTCCCAGGCCGATTAAGAATATACCCAGATACATGGGATTGCGCACAATCTGGTAAGGCCCGCCCTGTATTAATGCCTGGCTTTCACAGGAATGCTCTGCCTTATATCCTCGGGCAGAAACGCGGATTATCTGGCCTAAGAAGATAAAGGCAAAACCCAGAAGTTCTATATATTCCTCTATTCCCGTATTAAGATTATTGCGGAAGAAAAACCTGGGGAAAAATACAACCATAATTGCCGCGCAGGCCATAATGACCCCATTAATTTTAAGGCGTTTTTTCATAATATCCTCAATAATATTGTTAAAGAACTTATCTCTGGCACTTGGGGCAAAAAAAAGTGCCTCTTCCTGCCTGGGTGATCCTTTTAATCAAACTCTTACAGGTAAAACAAGGCAGACCTTGCCTGCCATAAACCCGGTGCAGCTTAACATAGCTTCCCGGCTTACCCGAAAGCCGGACATAATCGTCAACGGAAGAACCTCCGTGCGTAATCGCGCTGTTTAACACCCCTCTAATTTCTTTATATAGCGCTTTTGTTTCTTCTGCACTTAAACTTAGCGCAGGTCTCCACGGATCAATCTTAGCCCGGAACAGAATTTCGGAAGCATAAAGATTGCCGATCCCGGAGATAAACGACTGATCCATAAGCAGAGGCTTAATCTCGGTTTTCTTTTTAGAAAGCATATCCCTAAAATCGCCATAAGTCAAATCAAATGGTTCAGGACCGAGCCTTTGGACAAATTTTATTTTTCTCCAGTCATCAACCAAGCGTAGTTCCCCGAATAAACGCTGGTCATTAAAATCCAGGATTTTGCCTCCGGAAAGATAAAAGGCCACACGGCTGCTCTTAGAACCGCCCGGGAAAACCAGCTGTCCGGTCATCTTTAGGTGTACAGTCAAAGCCGAACCATTCGATAGCTCGACAATCAACAGCTTCCCTTTGCGTAATATCTTTTTTATAACCAGTCCTTTGAGATTCTTTTCAAATACAGTCGGCGAAGGCTCCCGTATAACCATGGGATTATGCACGCAGACCCTGGTAATTTTTTTGCCCAGGATTACCTTTTGTAAATCCCTTCTGATTGTCTCTACTTCCGGCAGCTCCGGCATATTCTTACCTACTTAATTTTCTTGCCTTTAACCTTATGATACTCCTGTAATGATTTCACACTTAAATCTTTTTTCATGAACATCTCGATCCCGTTTACCGTTGCCTGGGCTCCGAAAATTGTAGTAGTATAAGGTATATTATAAAGGATTACTTGCGAGCGAATCTTTACCTCATCCTGGCGGGGTATCCTGCCTGAAGGTGTATTAATCACCATCTGAATCTTGCCGTCTTTCATTAAATCCAGGATATTTGGCCTGCCCTCGGTGATTTTAGGCAACACCTTGGCCGGGATATTGTTTTTCTCTAAAACGGAGGCTGTACCGCTGGAGGCAAAAATATTAAACCCTAAATCTTTTAATTTCTTGGCGATCGCGATCACGTCTCTTTTATCCCGGTCATGCACGGAAATAAACACGTTGCCCTTCTTAGGGATCTTCTGCCCGGCGGCAATCTGGCTCTTGATATAAGCGCTGGAAAAATCCATGTCAATCCCCATAACCTCGCCGGTAGATTTCATTTCCGGCCCCAACATTACATCCACCCCCGGAAAACGATTAAAAGGAAAAACTGATTCCTTCACCGCTACGTGCCGGGGGATTATTTCTTCGGAAAAACCCAGGTTTTTGAGCTTTTTACCCAACATAACCTTGGTTGCCAATTTTGCCAGAGGCACACCGATAACCTTAGAAACTAAAGGCACGGTGCGCGATGCGCGGGGGTTAACCTCTAATATATACACCTTGGCATCTTTAACCGCGTACTGTACATTCATTAAACCTATAATATTAAGCTCTTTGGCCAAACTATAAGAGGCCTTCCTTATTTTCTCTAAGATATCCGGAGACAGGGTATAGGTAGGAAGGGACATTGCCGCATCCCCTGAATGCACCCCTGCCTGTTCAATGTGTTCCAAAATTCCGCCGATAACAAAAGTTTCGCCGTCTCCGATTAAATCCACATCCACTTCAATGGCATCCTCAAGGAATTTATCTATCAATATAGGATGTTCCCCGGAAACCTCGGCTGCCTCTTTAATAAATCTTTCTAAAAGTTCTGCGTCATAAACGATCTCCATCGCCCTGCCGCCCAAGACATATGATGGCCTGACCAATACGGGATAGCCGATATTACTAGCTACCTTCTGCGCCTCTTCAAAGGTAAATACTGTGCCGCTATTCGGCTGCAGCAGGCCCAATTTATCAATCATGTGTTTAAAGCGCTTGCGGTCTTCGGCAATATCAATGCTCTCAGAACTGGTCCCTAAAATATTTACCCCTGCCTCTCGTAAAGCCACCGCCAAATTAATCGGAGTCTGGCCGCCGAACTGCACGATCACTCCGATCGGTTTCTCCAACTCAATAATGTTCATGATGTCTTCAAAAGTAAGCGGTTCAAAATAAAGCCGGTCAGAGGTATCGTAATCGGTTGAGACCGTCTCCGGGTTACAGTTAACCATTATGCTATCTACACCCTCCTCCTTAAGCGCGTAGGCAGCATGACAGCAGCAATAATCAAACTCGATGCCCTGGCCAATCCTGTTTGGGCCACCGCCCAGAATTATCACCTTCTTATTCCTGCTGGGCCTGGCTTCATCCTTAGTTTCTTGTGTCGAATAAAAATACGGCTGTTTGGCGTTAAACTCTCCGGCACAGGTATCTACTAACTTATAGACCGGCTTTGAATTATTTTTCTTACGTAACTGTCTCACCTTTTCCTCCTTGGCATTAAGCAGAAAGGCAAGCTGGATATCGGAAAACCCGTCTGCCTTTGCCTGCGCCAACAACTCCTGCGGGATATTCGGCTCATCTTCTGTTTTTTTGTTCTTATAACGCTTGATTTCCTCCTCCAGCTCCACCAGTTGTTTCATGTTGTCAATAAACCAGCGGTCAATACGGCTTAGGGCATAAATTTCGTCTATGTTTAGGCCGGCTTTTAATGCGTAACGTATATAAAAAAGCCTTTCGTCGTTGGGAGTAGAAACTTTATCCTTAATCTGTTTAAGTAAAACGCTATCTGCATTTTTAAGCATTTCATCGCTAATCTTATCCTTGCCATCAGCGCCAAAACCATATCGTTTTATTTCAATCGAGCGCATGCCTTTTTGCAGGGCCTCTTTAAAATTTCTCCCTATAGACATTGCCTCTCCTACGGCCTTCATCGAAGTATTTAATACTCTTTCCGCATACGGAAATTTCTCAAAAGTAAACCTGCAGATTTTAAATACACAGTAATCCACGGTCGGCTCAAAAAATGAAGTGGTTTTACTGGTAATTTGATTCATCACTTCAGGTAAGGTCAGGCCTATTGCCAGCTTTGTAGCGATCCTGGCGATAGGAACTCCTGTAGCCTTTGATGCCAAGGCCGAAGAGCGGGAAAGCCTGGGATTAACTTCGATAATCACAATCTTGCCATTATCCGGATTCTGTCCAAACTGGATATTCGCCCCGCCGCCTGATATTCCGATCTTACGAATAATCTTTTTACAGAAATTAACAAAGTTGGTATACTCCTCAGGAGTCAAGCTCTGGGCAGGGGCAACAACAATACTGTCTCCGGTGTGCACGCCCATAGGATCAACGTTCTCCATAGAGGTAATCATAATCACGTTGTCCGCACAGTCACGCATTACCTCAAATTCAATCTCTTTCCAGCCCAAAACCGACTGCTCTACTAAAACCTGATGCACCGGGCTGGCCTCGATCCCTTTGGCGAGAAATGTTTCTAACTCTTCTTTATTATATGCTATTGCCCCTCCGCTGCCACCCAGGCAATATGCCGGACGCAGGATCAACGGAAACCCGATATCTAAACCAATCTTCATCCCTTCCTTAACATTTGTGGCAATTCCGCTTTTAGGAGTATCTACTCCAATCTCATGCATCGCCTTTTTAAAAAGATCCCTGTCCTCAGCGCAAGAAATAGCCTCAACAGAAGAACCTATTGATTCAACCCCGTATTTCTTAAGTACACCCTGTTGCATTAAAAAGAAGGCCAGATTTAACCCGGTTTGACCCCCGAGGGTAGGCAATATAGCGTCCGGACGTTCCTTGGCAATTATTTTCGTAAGCACATCCACGGTCAATGGTTCAATGTAAGTAACATCAGCCATCCCGGGATCCGTCATGATTGTTGCCGGGTTGGAATTCACTAAAATCGTGCGGTATCCTTCCTCCCTTAAAGCCTTGCAGGCCTGAGAACCCGAATAATCAAATTCACAAGCCTGGCCGATAATAATCGGACCTGAACCAATTATCAAAACCTTCTTTATATCTTTGCGCCTTGGCATATTTATCTCCTTGTGCACAGACACACACCGACGCAATACCTATTGGCGTAGGGTGCTTAATAGTTTATTAAATTTAATTAATATGGGATTCACCTGATCAAAACCTGAAGATACTGGATTGTATTGCGCACCTATCAGTTTTAATTTTTTATTTTCAATCTCCTCTGGCGTATGGTCATTTAAGTTGTAAGCAGTAACCTTTAGCCCTTTAATTTTACGTAATGCATCCTGGTCAATAACATAGCCATGATTTTGCACCGTAATTTCCCCCTTGAATGAACCTGGCCTGGCTAATGGATAGTTTACTCCCCGGTGACCTAGCTTTAGCCGGCTTAACCCTGCTCCTAAAGCAGCCGCTAAAACCTGGCAGCCCGTAGCGACCCCTAATACAGGTACCTTACCAATAAGCGGTTTTATGTTTTGCGCTACCTGGATTAGACCCGGATCATTTTCAGGGCCGCTTGAGATAATTACCCCCTTAGGGTTGATTGATAAAATTTGCTTTGCGCTGGCATTATAAGGAAAAATGTTTAAAGAAAAACCCAATGTTTCTAATTGTTTTAAAAGACCGTGGGTTACCCCTAGGTCTAAAACCGCTAATTTCTTGCCTTTTCCTAAAATCTTCATCCGGGATACCGAAACCTCCGGCAAAAGAGTTTGCGCGGGCTGTTTCTTAATCTGGTTTATCTTTTCCACTAATTTTTTAGTATCAAACTCCCTGGTGGAAATTATCCCAAACAGCGGCCCTTTCTCTCTCAAATGCACAGCCAGGGTGCGCGTATCCAGGTTATAGATTGCTAATGCGTTATTTTCTTTTAGGAAATCATCCAGGCTGGCTTTGGCCTGAAAATTAGAATAAATCCGGCTTTTCTCTTTAACTGCCAGGGCGCTTACCCAAACTTTATTTGACTCATTAAATTTCGGAGCAACCCCATAATTACCAATTAACGGATAGGTCAATACAAGGATCTTACCGGCATTGGCAGGGTCAGTAATCATCTCCTGATATCCTACTACCGCGGTATTCAAAATTATCTCCCCGAAGCGTTCCGCGCCTGAATCACTGCTTGCGTTAAAACTTTTACCGTCTTCTAAAACTAAGATCGCCTTCATGACTTAACCTCTCCTATTTTTAAGATTTCGCTTATTTTATTTATCCCTTCATCAATATTGGAAACCTTGATTACGCCTTTAATATCCCATGAACCTAAACTAATAACCGGTATTCTAAATTGCAAACAATAGGCGATCTCTGAAAGAGTGCCGGCTTCTCCAGGGAGCGCCACAACCACATCCGCGGCCTTGATTACTAAAACATTCCGTGCTAACCCCATGCCTGTTGGGACAACTATATCCACAAATTCATTAGCCTCTTCTTTGTTATAACCTGGTATAATACCTATAGTTAAGCCTCCTTCACCCTTGAATCCAGAACAAACCGCCTTCATTGTACCACTTAGTCCTCCTGTAACGAGTATATCAACCACTTTTGCTAATTTTTTACCTAATTTATGGGCAATCTGCTCCACTTCATTCGTACAGCTATGTCCACCTATTACTGCAACTATTTTTTTACGCATATGTATATTTGCGCCTGGCAGGAATTGAACCTGCACCACCAGCTTCGGAGGCTGGTGCCCTATCCGTTGGGCCACAGGCGCGTTATATTTTCAAATAACTTTATTTAAAATAAATTAAGCTGCTGTTCATGTTTTTCTTCGGGTAAGTCTTTATCAAATATTGAAATTATACCGTATTCTCCATCATAACCAGGTTTTATGCTCACCTTACCCACGCGCATCCTCATAATACCCTCCACAACCTTGGCCGGTAATTTTTTGAGCAAATCTTCCTTGGAAGCACGCAGCAATATATCAAACTCTGTGCCAAAATTCGCTAAGTAGCTCCGGTAATCTCTTTCCACCCCTACGCTCGTCTTAGCCACCCCCCTTACTTCCGCGATAATCTGATCCAGTGAAACAAGGTTTTTAAAAGGTATGGCGTTGCCGGGGACAAAACCTTCTTTGCGGTCAGCTAATTTCTCAACCCGGTTAAGCACCCCTATAGTTATGTTTTTGCCGCACTTAGGGCATTTCCCATTATGCGCTTTTGTTTCCTGGGGTGACCAACGAATGCCGCAAAGCCTGTGACCATCAAAGTGATATTTACCTTCTTCGGGGAAAAATTCTATGGTATAAAGAAATCTTTTTTTGTCCTTTGCCTTTAAAACATCCCTTATGGTTTTGTAATCCAAGTCGCAATTAAAGACATTCGCCTCGCGGCCGATTCTTGAGGGGGAATGCGAATCACTATTGGAAATTAAGGTAAATCTGTCTAAGGCGCTTAAGCGCCAATTCATTGTCGGATCACTTGAAAGCCCGGTCTCAAGCGCAAATATTTTTTCTGTCTGCGCCTCAAAACAATCCTCAATTCTGTCAAACCCGGACATAGAACCAAATACGGAAAACCAGGGGGTCCAGATATGCCCGGGAATAATCATGCAGTTTTCATCAATATCAAAAACAATCCGCGCAAGCTCCGCGGCATCCAAACCCAATATCGGCCGGCCGTCGCTGGCAAGATTACCTATCCTGCCCAGCCTCTCGTTTATCTTGTCAACGCTTTTAAATGAAGGGCTAAAAATTAAATTATGGATACGGTAGGTGCGCCCGCCCTTAGAGTAAATACTGCTTACTTCGGCAGTAAGCATAAAATAAATCCCGGCGTGTTTATACAGGCCATTGCCGCAATCTTCCAGCGTATGCTTTAACTCTTCCAGCCAGAGATGATGCGTAAAATCACCGGTGCCCATAAGAGTTACACCTTTTAATTTTGCCCACTCTGCAAGATGCTTAACATCCATATCACGGCTGGTGGCCCGGGAGTACTTGGAATGAATATGAAAATCGGCGATAAATTCCATTTTTAATGAGCGCTTAACTTACGAACATAAAATGTAAGTAAGTTAATGCGCGAATTAATACTTTGCCTGCAAGGCAAAGTATCCCTCCTATTTTGCATGTACTATTTTCCCATTGCAAATTGTATAATCTACCGTTCCTCTTAATGAGCGGCCGAGAAAAGCGGAATTCTTAGATTTAGAAACCAGTTCATTTTCTTTAACCAGCCAGTTTTTTCCGCCGGAAATAATCACTACGTCTGCTGGTGCGCCGGGGCTCAAAGAGCCCCTATCTATACCCAGTATTCTGGACGGATTAAAAGAGAGCTTTTCAAATAGCTTGGTCCAGTCTATTAATTCTGAATCGACCAACTCAGTTATGCTCACAGCCAGCTCGGTCTCCAGCCCAACAACCCCAAACTCCGCGCGCTCAAATTCAATATCTTTTTCATTATCCGTATGCGGGGCATGGTCAGAAGCGATGGCATCGATTGTGCCATCCCTTAACCCCTGCTTAATTGCCAATAAGTCTTCAGGGCTTCTTAACGGCGGATTCATCTTCATATTTGTATCATATCCCAAGAGCGCCTCTTCTGTCAGAGAAAAATAATGGGGAGCGGTTTCACAAGTTAGCTTCATGCCTTTTTTCTTGGCCTTGGCAATTATTTCTACTGATTGCCGGCAGCTAACATGGGCAATATGCACAGCTGCGCCGGCTTTTTCAGCTAATGCTATATCGCGCGCCGCCCTTTTATATTCTGATTCATTAGAAATACCGCGTAAGCCCAGCCGCGTAGAATTAAAACCTAAATTAATTACCCCTTTGCCGGAGATTTTTTTATCCTCACAGTGACAGATAATCAAAATCCCGGCCTGTCTTGCCTTCTTAAATGCCTCAAGCATGAGCTCCTCGTTATCGACGGAGCAACCGTCGTCGCTTAACGCATAAGCGCCGTTTTTCTTTAAGATTGCGGCCGGGCTTAATTCTTTGCCTTGGCGGCCCTTAGTGATGGTGCCGCAGGCAAGCACATTGATTTTAGCGTCTTTACTGATTATTCCTTTTAACAATTTTATGTTTTCCGCGCAATCCATGGCCGGGTTGGTATTGGGCATAGCCAAAACCGTAGTCACCCCGCCTTTGGCAGCAGCGGCTGTAGCGGTAGATACCGTCTCCTTATCCTCTCTTCCGGGCTGACGTAAATGCACATGCATATCAACAATGCCCGGACCAACAATCTTGCCCGCTGCATCTATTAAGTCATCCGCCTGCATTTTAATATCCCTGGCTATTTTGGTTATTTTGTTATCCTCAATTAAAATATCTAAAACAGCGTCAATTTTATTCGCCGGGTCAACCACCCTTCCGCTTTTAATTAATATGCTCATATTCTCGCTTCCCTTGCCTGGGCCACTAAAAATAAAACCGCCATGCGTACGGCAATACCATTGGTTACCTGGTCTAAAATCACGGAATTTTTCCCATCTGCTACTCCGCTGGATATTTCAATCCCCCGGTTAATCGGTCCGGGATGCATAATAATAATGTCTTTTTTAGCCCTGGCTAATCTCTCTTCGGTAATACCAAACTTTTTATAATAATCCAGCTGCTCCGGGAATGCCGTGCCTTCATCCCGCTCAAACTGCATTCTTAGGACATTTACCGCATCGGTATTTTTCAAAACCTCGTCTATGTTGCTTGATGTCTTTACGCCGGTCTTCTCTATTTCAGCAGGAAGCAGTATTTCAGGCGCGCAGACAGTAACATTAGCCCCCAATTTAGTCAAGCCCCAGATATTGGAGCGGGCAACCCGCGAATGCGCTATATCGCCTACAATAGCCACATTTAAACCTTTTATTCTTCCCAGTTTTTCTTTTAACGTAAAAATGTCAAGCAGCGCCTGGGTAGGATGCTCATGCCAACCATCACCGGCATTAACTACGCTGATATCTAACGCAGCTGCCAGCATATTTGCCGCTCCTGAACAATTATGCCGCATGATAATTATATCTGCCTTAAGCGCCTGAATGTTTTTACCGGTATCAATCAGGGTTTCACCTTTGCGTACGCTTGAAGTCTCTGTGGCGATATTGATAACGTCGGCGGAAAGCCTTTTAGCCGCCAGCTCAAAAGATACGCGGGTGCGCGTAGAAGGTTCATAAAAAAGATTCACCGCGGTTTTGCCGCGCAAGGCAGGAACCTTTTTAATCTCACGGGTAGAAACCTCTTTAAAAGACTCCGCGGTTTCAAGGATCAAACCTATTTCTTCCGGAGTCAGATATTCAAGCCCTAAAAGATCTTTCTTTGTCCAAAGCATTACTCTTTCTCCGCGATTAATACTTCATCTTTACCGTCAGACTCTTCAAGATGCACCTCCACTATTTCCTGTTTGGAGGTAGGGATATTTTTGCCCACAAAATCCGCCCGGATCGGTAATTCACGGTGGCCGCGATCCACCAAAACCGCCAGCTGTATTGATTGCGGCCTTCCAAAATCTATTAACGCATCCAGCGCCGCCCGAATGGTGCGCCCGGTATAAAGCACGTCATCAACCAATACTAATTTCTTGTCATTTATATCAAAGCCTATCTCGGTTTTACGCACCAGCGGCTGGCCTGAAGCCAGGGCCAGATCATCGCGATAAAGCGTGATATCCAATGCCCCGGCCGGGATATCTTTGCCCTCGATACCTTTTATACACTCTGCCAGACGCCTGGCGATGTAAACCCCGCGGTTTCTTATGCCTATAACGCATAAATCCGCGGTGCCTTTATTTTTTTCAATAATTTCATGGGCAATACGCATAACCGAACGGCTGATTGCTTCTTTATCTAATATCTTGGCTTTTTCTTTCATTAATCCCTCGGGCTTATCCCGCTGCTTCCTGCGGTCTACACCCGGCGCTTATTTGATTTGCGCCGGTGTGTCACTGGCTGTGCCAAAAAAATACCCCTGGCCTATTTTGCCAAGGGTTTCTTATTTTTAACGCAAATTTATTCATTTTGTCTGCCTTGCCAGCTTCACTGAGCTGGGCTTAAAGGTCCTTACCTATTTCTTTAAATATACCACAAACTACCCCCTTGTCAAGGCAAAATTGAGAACCTTATAGCTTTTATTTAGCGAAATCCTGTCGAGCTTAGCGAGACAGGGCAAGCACCCTCCTCCCATTAAATAACTATAACAAATTCACCGCGAGGCCTATTTTTAGCAAGCTTATTTTTGATAGCCTCGGGGGTTCCGCGCAGAATTTCTTCAAATTTCTTGGTTAATTCCCTGGCTACGACAATTTCTTTGTCCCCAAAAACTATTTTTATATCTTCCAGGCTGGCTAAAATCCTGTGGCAGGATTCATAGAAGATGAGGGTACAGTTAATCTTTTTTAATTTCTCCATTTGATTTTTACGCGCCTGGGTCCGGTTAACCAGAAAACCGCCAAAATAAAACTCGTGGGCAGGCTTGCCAGAAATTACCAACGCGTTAACAAAAGCTGCCGCTCCGGGAATAAAGGTTATTTCCAAATTATTTTTAATGGCCAGATTAATTAAATTATAGCCTGGGTCAAGAATCCCGGGAGTGCCGGCATCAGAGACCAAGGCGACATCCTTGCCTTGCTTCAATAGCCCCAGGATATAATCTGCTTTTGTAAGCCTGTTGTGCTGGAAGAAACTTGTGGTGGGTGTCTTAATGGCGTAATGATCAAGGAGAATTTTGCTGTGCCGTGTGTCTTCGCAGGCAATTAAATCTACGCTTTTTAATACTTCGCTTGCCCTTAGCGAAAGGTCTGCTAAATTACCAATCGGCGTTCCGACAATATAAAGCATTATTCCACGGTTACTGACTTGGCCAGGTTACGCGGCTGATCTACGTCACAGCCGCGCTTAACTGATATATGGTATGCCAGGAGCTGCAGCGGAAGGGCAACTAAAAGCGGAGAAAATAATTCATCGCATTTAGGGATATAAACCACTTCGCCGGTTAACTCCTTGATATTGTTATCCCCTTCGGTAGCAATAGCAATGATCTTGCCCCGGCGGGAACGGATCTCCTGAATATTAGAAATCATCTTTTCATAAACTTTTGAGTCTGCCGCGATGCAAACCACTGCGCGGTACTCATCTATTAAGGCTATCGGTCCATGTTTCATCTCCCCGGCGGCATAGCCCTCTGCGGGTATATATGAAATTTCTTTTAGCTTTAAGGCACCCTCTAAGGCCGAAGGGTAATTCACATTTCTGCCCAGATATAAAAAAGAACCCAGGTGGGAATGCCTACGGGAGATGCGGGCAATAGCATCCTGCTCTTTTAAAATCTCCGCCTGTTTATTGGGAATCTGCTTCAATTCTTTAATCAGCTTACCCAGCTTGGCCGGCAGTATTGCATTACGGGCTTTTGCCAGATAAAAGGCAAATAAATAAATCGCAGCCAGCTGCGCAGTATAAGCTTTAGTAGAAGCCACCCCGATCTCAGGGCCCGCATGGGTATACATTACTCCATCTGACTCGCGAGTTAAGGTTGAGCCTAGGACATTGCATATAGAAATTACCGAGGCACCGAGTTTGCGCGCCTGCCTGACTCCCGCTAAAGTATCGGCGGTTTCCCCTGACTGGCTAATTGCCAAAACCAGCGTATCTTTATTAATTAAAAGTTCGCGGTAACGAAATTCGCTCGATACATCTATTTGGGTAGGAACCTTGGAGAGTGTTTCAAAAACATATTTTCCCACCAACCCGGCATGATAAGCCGTACCACAGGCAACAACAAAGATGTTTTTAATGCTTTTTAATTTTCCAAGGCTGACATGCTGTTCTTTAAAAATAATCCTGTTATCTTTTGGTATCCTGAAGTTTAGCAGTTTTTCAATAATCTCGGGCTGTTCATTAATCTCTTTAAGCATGAAATGCCTATAGCCCTGTTTCTGCGCTTGTTCAATATCCCAGCTAAGCTTCTCCGGCTTCTTAATTACCTCATTGCCATCAAGATCAATTATTTTAAAGCAGTTTTTATTTAAAACCGCGACTTCGTTTTCCCCCAAGAAAATTATATCTTTGGTATACTCTAAAATCGCAGGAGCATCCGAAGCTAGAAAATTTTCGTTTTTACCTATCCCTACTATTAAAGGGCTCCCTGAGCGGGCGCCGATCAGTTTTCCTGGTTCACGTTTTGAAATAACCGCGATAGCAAATGATCCGGTAACTAATTTTAAGGCCTTGCGTACCGCATCCTCCAAGGGGATATCTTCATAAAACTTCTCAATGAGATGTACAATAACCTCTGTATCGGTCTGGCTGTTAAATAAGTGTCCTTCCTTCAACAGTTGATTTTTTAAGACCTCATAATTTTCAATGATACCGTTATGCACCAGGACAATTTCATTATCGCAATCGGCGTGGGGATGGGCATTGGCCTGGGTAGGTGCGCCATGGGTTGCCCAACGAGTATGCGCAATCCCCAACGAACCATCAAGGGGCTTAGATTTCAGCAGCTTGTCAAGGGCGCTGATTTTACCGGGAGATTTTCTTGTAGACAGGATGTTTTTAGCGGCCTGGATTATTGCCATGCCGCTGGAATCATATCCGCGGTACTCCAAACGTTTAAGGCCAACCAAAAGAACCTCTTGAGCTGGCCTTTCACCGATATATCCGACTATTCCGCACACTATAACACCTTATATTTTAATCCCTCACCTAAACGCTTGCAAATTTCTAGTGCCTTGTGTTTAAATTTGCTGCGCAGGTTTCGGGACAAATTTGCCTGCTATAAAAACCGGCAAATTTAGTGACCCTGACGGGATTTGAACCCGTGTCGAGAGCTTGAAAAGCTCTTGTCCTAGACCAGGCTAGACGACAGGGTCAGAGTTTATTCTCCTTCTTCGGCAATTACCGGAGCGACGCAAGAAACCCGGTCTTTATCCTGCAGCTTAATTAACCGCACCCCCTGGGACGAACGGCCGGTTTCACGGATATCTTTTATTGCGCAACGTAAGAATATTCCGTTTTGAGTGATAACCATAAGCTCATCCTTATCATTTACGGATTTTAAATTAACCGCCTCGCCGTTTTTATCCGTAACCCTGATATTGATTACGCCTTTTCCGCCGCGGCTGGTTAAACGGTACTCATCAATGGTAGTGCGTTTGGCAAAACCTAAAGCTGTAACCGTAAGTATAGTGGAGGCCTTTTGCGGGACTACCATATCAATAACTTCATCTTTCTTCGCCAAAGAGATTGCGCGTACGCCCTGCGCACCCCTGCCCATATCACGCACCTTTTCTTCGGAAAATCTTATCGCCTTTCCCTGCTTGGTACCGATAAGCAATTCCTGCTTTCCGTCGGTCATCTCTACCCCGATCAAGGCATCATCTTTATCTAACGTAATCCCGATAATGCCGCCTTTGCGCGGATTGCCATATGCCTCAAGTTTGGTCTTCTTGATTTGGCCTAACTTAGTAACCATGACTAAATATTTGTCCGGAGAAAACTCTTTTACCGGGATAGTTGAGCTAACCTTGGCCGACTGCTCCATCTGCACAAGGTTAACAATCGCTTTCCCTTTAGAGATCCGGCTGGCTTGAGGTATTTCATAAACCTTTAGCCAATGCACCTGGCCCTTGTCAGTAAAAATAAGCAGGTAGTCTTTGGTTGAGGCAACAAAAAGATGCTCGCTAAAATCCTCCTCCTTTAGCTCCGCCCCTGTCGCCCCCGTGCCTCCGCGCTTTTGTTTACGGTAGGAGCTTACCGGCAAACGTTTAATGTAACCCCCATGGCTGATGGTCACCACCACATCTTCTTCCGCGATTAAATCCTCAACCTCCAGCTCCTCTGCCTCCCCTACGATATCCGTGCGCCGCTCATCACCATATTTTTTCTTTAAGCTTTCGAGTTCTTCTTTGATAATTGCTTCGATTTTTTTCTGTGAAGCTAAAATCGCCCTGCATAACTCAATTTTCTTTAAAAGTTCTTCATACTCGGCGTCAATTTTATCACGCTCAAGCGCAGTCAGGCGTTGCAACTGCATCTCAAGGATCGCCTGTGACTGAATCTCGGAAAGCCCGAACTCTTTCATCAGGTTTAGCTTGGCGCTCTCTACGCTCTTAGAGGTCTTGATAACTTTTATAATCCGGTCTATAAACTTAAGCGCGATTTTTAAACCTTCTAAAATATGCGCACGTTTTAAGGCCTTGTCTAATTCAAACTGCGTACGCCTGCGGATAACTACCTTGCGATGCTCAATATAGCAATCCAATACCTGGCGTAAATTTAAAACCTTGGGCCGGTTATCCACCAGGGCCAGCATAATAATACCAAAGGTATTTTCTAATTGAGTGTGTTTGAAAAGTTGGTTTAAAACAATTTGGGACTCGACATCGCGTTTAAGCTCAACCACAATACGCATACCTTCCTTATCCGATTCATCGCGTATATCCGATATGCCTTCGATTTTCTTTTCATCAACTAAAGCGGCAATGGATTCAATAACCCCGGACTTCTGCACCTGGTAAGGAATCTCGGTAAAAATAATCAGGTCTTTGCCGTTTTTCTGATGCTCAACAGTCGCCCGGGCGCGCACTAAAAGCTTACCCCTGCCTGTCATATAAGCATCCTTAATCCCTCCCTTGCCGCAGATTAATCCCCCGGTGGGAAAATCCGGAGCTTTAATATAGCGCATAAGGTCTTTAATTTCGGCGTCAGGATGATCAATCAAGTAGATAATCGCGTCGCAAACTTCATTCAAATTATGAGGAGGTATATTCGTGGCCATGCCTACGGCAATACCGCTTGAGCCATTGACCAGGAGATTGGGAAGGCTGGCGGGTAAAAGCAGGGGTTCTTTCAGCGAAGAATCAAAGTTAGGCCCAAAGGCAACCGTATCTTTTTCAATATCACCGAGCAGCTCCTCAGAAATCGCAGCAAGCCGGGCCTCAGTATAGCGCATCGCCGCGGCGGTATCTCCGTCAACCGAACCAAAGTTTCCCTGTCCATCCACCAGGGGATAGCGCAGGGTAAAATCCTGCGCCATTCTCACCAGGGTATCATAAATAGCCATATCTCCATGAGGGTGATACTTACCCATGGTTTCACCGACTATACGGGCACATTTTTTATAAGGCTTGGAGTGCTCAAGGTTAAGCTCTTGCATCGCGTATAGTATCCTGCGATGTACCGGCTTTAATCCATCACGCACATCGGGCAGGGCGCGGCCGACAATTACGCTCATTGCGTAATTCAAATAAGAATCCTTAACCTCGTCTTCAATATAAACCGGGACTATCTTTTCGTTACGCGTGTACATGATTTTCTAATGCCTCTTTTAATTTTTTATACAACACTACTGTAACCGTGCTCCAAAACGGCACCAGCACAATATTGATAAATATGCTATATATTGTACCCACTCGGTTGGCCTGGTCCGTATCGCCGCCTATACCACAGAGTGTTGCGATAACAATAAAAGGCAGCAGGCAGGCAATATATATAAGCAGAATCAAGCAATAGGTCCCTACAACAGGATGCACATATTCCGTAACCAAAGAAAGGCTGCGCCTTAAAGCGGCAACGGGCCGGGTATTTTCCAGAACGCAAACGGTTGTGGCAAGAGACCAGCGCAGCATAAAATAGATTAAGGACATAACCGTCAATATTACTATTACAAGGCAAATTGACGCTGCCAGTATTTTATTAACTTTGGAGAGCATTGCTAAAATCATCGCTACGGATAAGCCGCCTAACATCGTTATGCCCATTAAAGATAAAGCAGCAAGCAAAACAGTGCCTAAATATTTTAGAAAGAAGGGTCTTGTCTGATTTATGCTTTGGCCAATTTTGTAATCCTCAAGGTCAACCGCCTTTCTAGCGCCTAATAGTAAAGCAATGTGGCCCCAAATACTAAGGATTAAGACCGGAAGGAAAAACCAAAGCAAGGTTGAGAGGCTTGGTTTCTGATCCTGAAGCTTGCTTGCCATGGGGGTTAAATAAATAACCGCGATTGGCAAATTAAAAATCAAATACGTAACACTCAATTTCCCCAGGTTCTTACGACAAATACCCCAGGCCTCTTTAAAAACCAGCACAGGATATATAGCTTTTTTATGTTTTCCCGGTATAACTATTTCCATGGTTAAACGTCCAAGTTCTTTACCTGATGCGCGTAATCTTCTATAAACTGGCGGCGCGGCTCTACTTGATCACCCATTAAAACCGTAAACATCTTATCTGCCTCAACCGCATCCTCTAAAACTACCTGCAGAATCGTCCTTTTTTCAGGATCCATAGTAGTGTCCCAAAGCTGCTGCGGATTCATTTCACCCAAACCTTTATATCTCTGGATGTGCATACCTTTAACAGCTGCCTCCTTGATATACGCCAGTACCTCCCTTAAGCTAAAAACGTCTTTAGAATCTCCCTCATTAGCAATGCGGTAAACTGCTTTTAGTTTCTTTTCCGTTTCTTTGGCTATTCCCTGCTTAGAAATAATAGTGCTGCTGAAATAGCTGTTAATATCAAAACCAAGCTTCTCAATTTTAGCGATTATCTGCTCGATTTCTTGGGCTTCAAAAAGATGCAAAACATCCTGCTCCGCCTCCTTGCCTTCTTTTTCCGTAATAGCGGCCAGTTCTTTATCGGAAAAGGCAAAAAGGGTATTACTCTCCACTTTTACCCTATAAATTGGCATCTTTTTGGTCTTTGGATGCCTAGAATTAATATAATCTGCAAAATTAACTCCCTTTTTCTCTAAATACCTTCCTATTTTATCCAGCTCAACTAAGTGCCTTAGAAGCTCTTTAAATTGGTTATCCGTAAAATTCTGCTTATCTTTCATGCGCAATAGTTTATGCCCTTCCCTGCCTAAATCTAATAACAAATCATCCATCTGTTGCTCTGTCTGGATGTATTCTTCGCGCTGGCCTCTTTTAATTTTATATAGGGGCGGCTGGGTTATATAAACATGCCCTTCTTCTATTAGTTTGGGCATTTGACGGTATAACAAAGTTAAAAGCAGGGTGCGTATATGGGAACCGTCAATATCCGCATCTGCCATAAGCATGAGTTTATGATATCTTAATTTGGAAAGGTCAAATTCTTCACCAATACCTGTTCCTAAGGCTGTAATGATGGTACGTATTTCTTCATTGGACAGGATTTTATCTAAACGCGATTTTTCCACGTTTAATATTTTTCCTTTAATAGGTAGGATGGCCTGGAACCTCCTGTCGCGCCCCTGCTTTGCTGAACCACCCGCGGAATCTCCTTCTACGATGTAAAGTTCACATAAGGCAGCATCCCGTTCTGAACAATCCGCCAGTTTACCGGGCAGTCCCGCGCCTTCTAATGCACCCTTTCTGCGAGTTAACTCCCTGGCCTTACGCGCAGCCTCTCTGGCGCGTGAAGCTATAATTACCTTGTCTATAATCTTATTGGCGACTGATGGATTTTCTTCAAAATAACTTGAAAGCGCATCCAGGCTGGCTGAAGCTACTAATCCTTCTACCTCGGAATTGCCGAGCTTGGTCTTAGTCTGTCCCTCAAACTGGGGATTCGGGACTTTAACGCTAATTACCACAGTTAAACCTTCACGCACATCATCACCGCTAATCGCGATGTTGTCTTTAAGCAGGTTCTTTGATTTGGCGTATTGATTAATCCCCCGGGTAAGCGCGGATTTGAATCCGGACAGATGCGTGCCTCCCTCAATAGTATTTATGTTATTGGCGAAGGAGAACAGGGTTTCGGCATAGCCATCATTATACTGTAAGGCGACTTCGACATTAATATTATCCTGAAGTTTCTCAAAATAAACTACCTTGTTGTGCAGGGGGTTTTTATTTTTATTAAGATATTCAACGAATGAAACAATCCCCCCGGAAAACTCAAAAACCGTTTCTTTGTCCGAACGCTCATCCGTCAATTTTATTTTCAATCCTTTATTTAAAAAGGCCAGCTCCCTGAGGCGCTGTGAAAGTATATCGTAGGAATAATCTGTTTTGGTAAAAATTGTTTTGTCTGGCTTAAAAGTAATTTTGGTACCCGTAGAATTACTTTTGCCAATAACCGTAAGCTTGGATACGGTTTTGCCCCGCTCATAACGCTGATGATAAATCTTGCCATCCCTTTTTACTTCTACCTCCAGCCAATCCGATAATGCGTTAACGCAACTTACCCCCACTCCATGCAAACCACCGGAAACCTTATAAGAACGGTGATCAAACTTTCCCCCGGCGTGCAAGGTGGTTAAGGCAACCTCTACCGCGGGTTTTTTTTCGGTCTTGTGCATATCTACCGGGATGCCGCGGCCGTTATCAACCACTGATACGCTGTTGTCTGATTGCACGCAAACAGAAATGGAGTCGCAAAAACCCGCCAGGCTTTCATCAACGCTATTATCCACTACTTCATAAACCAAATGGTGCAGGCCGCGCGTTGAGGTATCCCCAATATACATTGCCGGCCGGCGCCTGACCGCTTCAATGCCCTCTAAAACCTGGATACTCGTGGCGTCGTAAGCCTTGGATTTTTCTGCTGGCCTGGGATTGTTATTTGCTGCTTCTTTTGATTTTTTCACGAAAGTTCCCCGATACGTAAATTTATACTTTTTAATCCCGGATTTTCTTTTTTCAACCTATTAAGCAGTTCTTCTTTTTTAAGGCTCAAGATATACAGCCAGGCGGACGAATCCACACTTAAACCAAGGATCCCTCTATTAAAATATTTAACTTTTATATGCCCCAACTCCTTCTTTGTCAAGGATTTTTTTAACCACTCCTGCGGATCAGCGCCTGAAGGAGCGCTTTTTTTTGATTCTAAGCTGCGCATGAGCTGATCTATTGTATTTTTCAAAAGCTCCATTTCCTTAATTAATACGCATAGGTAAAACTATATAAACATAGCCGCTAATACGAATAACCCCGGGTTTTTCTCCATCCGTTAATTCTAAATTAATAGCTTCATCACTGAGGTTTTTTAAAATATCCATTAAATAAACTGGATTAAAACCAATAACCAGTTCCCTGCCCTGATATTCCGTTGCCAGCTCTTCATGGAACTCACCCACATCCGGAGTGGATTTAGAAATTACCAGTTTATTTTTAAATACCTCTAATTTTACCGCTTGATAATCCTGGGTGGCTAAAAGCGCCGCCCTTTTTACCGCCAACAAGAATTGATTCCTTCCAATCCTCATTTTATTTTCAGACGCCGCGGGAACCACCTGCTTATAATCCGGAAACTCCCCCTCAATTAATCGTGAAATTATAACCACATTCCCCAAATCAAAAAGCGCCTGGTTGCTGCCTACCACCAAAGACAACTCTCCGTTTTCCTTAAGGTTGCGGTTTAATTCATGTATTGTTTTAATTGGGACTATCATACTTAAATCAAAATCTAAATCTGCGCTTAATTTTCTTTCTGCTACCGCCAACCTTTTACCATCTGTGGAAACGAGGGTTAAAACCCCCTTACTAATCTTGAATAGGATCCCGTTTAAAATATACCTTGTTTCATCAAAAGATACCGCGAAAGAGGTTAGGACCAACATCTCCTTTAAGGTCGACTGCTCAACCTTAACAACTTTTTTATCTTTAAACTCTGGAAGTTTTGGGAACTCTTCTTTTGCTAGCCCCATAATTTTAAACTGGCATAATTCAGAATCAATTACCACAAGGTTGTTCTTTTTGGTGGTAACATTAACTATATCAACGGGAAACTCTTTAATTATATCACTAAACCTCTTCGCAGGAATGGTAATTGACCCTTGCTCTTGAATATCCACAGGGATTACACAGGTTATTCCTATATCCAGGTCTGTCGCGGTTAACCTTATTCCGTCTTGGTGGGTTTCAATTAGTATATTAGAAAGAATAGGTAGTGCGGATTTTGAGGTAATTATGTTTTGTACGGTTTGAATCGCGGCAACCAAATTATCTTTTTCCACTTTAAATTTCATTATCTAATCTCCTTCTATTTATATATATATTTAAAAACTTAATATCGCCGTAGTATTAAAGGGGTTAGGTTTCTGTTAAAAAACATACAACCCCTTTAATTAATAGCGGTTTAGAATAAAAAATTCCACCTAACAACCTTGGGATTACTGTTTAATAACCTGGATAACTTTTTCCACCCGCTCTTTTAATTCCGGGTTTTTGTAAAGATCTTCCTTAATTTTCTTGTAAGAATGTAAAACCGTGGTATGATCTTTTCCCCCAAAGAGCTCCCCTACTTCGGGAAGGGATAAATCTGTTAACTCCCTGCTTAAATACATGGCAATTTGCCGCGGGAAAACCACCTGTTTATTACGCCGCTTGGTTTTTAGTTCCTGTAAAGAAACACCAAACTCCTCAGCCACACAGCGCTGGATAAAATCTACAGTGATTAATTTCTTTGGCTCTTTTAACAGGTCCTTAAGCACGTCTTTAGCCAGCCTTAAGGTTACCGGTTCCTCTTCCAATAAAGAATAAGCGATTGTTCTAATTAAGGCCCCCTCCAGTTCGCGGATATTTGTTTTAATTAATTGAGCAATAAAGAATATTACATCATCGGGGACGCTGACAGGTTCGCGTTCAATTTTCTTTTTTAGAATCGCTACCCGGGTTTCCAAATCCGGAGGCTGGATATCCGTGGCCAGGCCCCAGCCAAACCGTGAGACCAGCCTCTCCTGCAGATTAGTGATTTCTTTGGGCGGCCGGTCAGAGGAAAATACAATTTGTTTATGCGCATCATATAGAGCATTAAAGGTGTGAAAAAATTCTTCCTGGGTGGATTCTTTACCGGCGATAAAATGGATATCATCAATAACCAAAACATCAAGGTTGCGGTATTTTTGCCGGAAACTCGATGTGGTACGATGTAAAATAGCATCAATCAACTCATTAGTAAATTTTTCGCTTGAAACGTAACATATTTTTGTCCCCGCAGGGCCGCTGTTTTTTATTTGATGGCAGATAGCCTGGATAAGGTGTGTTTTGCCCAGGCCAACCCCACCGTAAATAAACAGCGGGTTATATGTTTTAGCTGGTGAGTTAGCCACGGCAAGCGAATAAGCATGGGCGTGGCGGTTTGCCGGGCCGACTACGAAATTTTCAAACGTATAGCGTGAGTTTAGATTAATAAAACCTGCCGCGGGAAGCCCCTTATTTATCCCTGTATCTTTATGCGGAGCGCTCAAATTCTCCTGCGGTTCTCCCACGGTTAATTTTACTAACAGGTTATTCAGCCCTTTATTTTTTAAGCACTCCTGAATAAGCCCAAGGTAGTGCTTTTCAACCCAGTCTTTGAAAAATTGGTCTGGCGCCTCAAGGCTGATGTTCTGGTTGTCTGCCGCAGAAAATTTTAACGGGGCTATCCAGGTAGAGAAAATAGTATCCCCTAATTTGGATTTTAAATCATTCTGTGCCTCTTCCCAGCTCTTAGTAAGTTCCAGCATATTTTAACCGTTTGTTAAAACCCGGATTAATAGTGAACCGCCTTTTTTAGGGCGATAGAATTAACAGATTATACACAGCTTGCATAAATCTGTGGATAAAATTTAGCCCGTAGTTTAAACCAAAACACAACCATTATAGCAGAGTCAAAAATCCTTGCAAGCGGAAAAGTTAAATGTCAGTTATTATACAATAATATGTCACAACGTCAATAAAAAACTTGACCGCTATATGAATGTGTGTTACAATTCACAAAAATCGGGAAAATTGTCAAGGCAGTTTTCGTAATCCTCCCGCGGGATATTCATATGATGTGGCGACGGCGGGATAAAACAAGGAGAATCCAAGATGAAAAAGAATTTAAAGACGCCGACAAATATTGTGGGCAAAAAACGACAGGGTTTCCGCAGAAAAATGTCGACTAAATCCGGGCGCAAGACCCTGGCGCGCCGACGGAGCAAGGGCAGGAAACGTCTCTGTGTGTGATTGGAGAGACGCTTTGCGTATAACTCCAGCGCGCCTAGCGCTTAATTTGATCACCGCGTATCAGAAATATGTAAGGCCGGCTATCCCGGCAAGCTGCCGTTTTGAACCGGGCTGTTCCGAGTATACAAGCCAGGCAATTATAAAATATGGGTTAATTAAAGGAGTATGTAAGGGGCTAACAAGAATTTTGCGTTGCCATCCTTTTTCTGGCCGTTCAGGTTATGATCCCTTAACATAAAATTTATGGAAAAACGTTTAGTATTAGCTATCGCCCTGTCTTTATTAGTCCTATTGAGTTGGTCAGCCTTAACTCCTAAACCGCAAATAGTTGATAACAAAGGAGTTATGGATGATAAAAAGCAGACAGGGGCACCAATACAGCAATCCCTATCCAGTAATCAGGGGATAATTTTAACCCCGTCTATTTTGGAGCCTGCTAAAGAGACTGTGAAGTTTTCCCAGGAGAACCGTGATATAATTTTTGATCCAGATAAAGCCTCTATTTCAGAGATAGTTTTTAAGGGCAAGCTTGAACACCGTCTACCGATAAAAATTGGCTTGCTTAGTGAAAATAGAAATCTGTTTAAACAAGAAAGCATAGCTAAAGAGCAGATCTCATTTGTCTATCAGGATCAAAACAAGCGCATTGTTAAGAAATTTATTATTCCTAACAATAAATACACCATAGACTTAGAGATTCAAATTAAGAACCTATCCTCCTCGCCTCTGCTACTATATCCCCAGCTAGTTTTGGGCCGGTTAGATTTATCCTCAAAGAATGTCCAGTCTCGCTATCAGGATATTTTCATCGGTGGTAAAGAAAAAAACATGCATATTTCCGCGGGAAAAGATTTTTCTGCCAAAGATGTAAAATTTATTGGATTGCGTGACCAATATTTTTGCGCCATTCTTGAACCAGTTGACGCGGCTGTTGGTGCATATATTAAGAAAATAACTCCCCAGGAGTCTGAGGTAGGTATAATGAGAAACGAATTTAGCTTAAATCCTGGTGAACAGATTGGACATTTATATCGTATCTATCTGGGACCTCAAGATTTAAAGACTATAAATAGTATTAAACCAGAATGGTCTGCTATTATATATTATGGAGTTTTTGATTTTATTGCCCAATTACTCTTACAACTACTGGGATTTTTCTATAGCTTAGTTCATAATTGGGGATGGGCCATAATTATATTAAGCCTCGTGGTTTATTTCCTGCTTTTTCCTCTTTCCTTAAAGCAAATGCGCTCCATGAAGGAGATGCAGCTTTTACAACCTAAGATCGAAGCTTTACGTAAAGAGCTTAAGGACAACCCTCAGAGATTGAATAAGGAGATAATGGAGCTTTATAAAGAGCATAAAGTCAATCCACTTGGGGGCTGTCTGCCTTTATTGTTACAAATGCCGATCTTTTTTGCTTTATATCAGGCTTTGATTCGTTCAGTAGCTTTAAGAGGAGCGCATTTTCTTTGGATTAAAGACCTTTCCTCGCCGGACCAGCTTTTCACCCTCAAGAATTCCATACCTCTGCTAGGCAACCAGATAAATATTTTACCAATTTTAATGGCAATAGGTATGTTTGTTCAACAAAAGATATCTACGGTTAAGGCTACTGGTGAGGCAGCCCAGCAGCAGAAAATAATGTCAATTATTATGCCAGTTATGTTTGGGGTCATTTTTTATCAAATGCCTTCAGGATTAGTGCTTTATTGGTTTGTAAATAGCGCGCTAATGCTTATTTATCAAGTACGCATGAATAAACAAAAATGAAAAGAGCAAAATATTTAGAGGCTGAAGGTAACACAGTTGAAGAGGCAATAGAAAAGGCCTTACAGGAATTAAAACTTTCGCGGAAGAGTGTAAAAATACAAGTTTTGTCTGAGGAAAAGAAGGGGCTTTTTGGTATGCCAGGAGCTAAGCCGGCTAAAGTTCGCGTAAGCGTGATAGAAAACAAATAACCACTTGACAAAATAGCACATTTTAGGATAATAAGATTAACAAAGTTTCAATGTTCCGCGTGAAAAAGTTCCGGATAGAACACTTTCACTATAAATATGTTAGATCCTTGGTACGTAACTGGTTTTGCTGATGGCGAGGCAGCTTTTACTTACTCTAGAGCAGGCGGTTCGTTTGGTTTATATTTTTCAGTTAAACAAAGAGAAGACAATCGTCAAATTGTTGAAGAAATACGTAAATTTTTTAACGGCATAGGGCAAATATACAGAGGGAAAGAATCAGGCGGTGCACCCAATAACGGGTTATCCAAGCCCTACGCTTATTACAGGGTAACTAAGAGCTCTGAATTGCAAATTATCGTCGACCATTTTGATAAATTTCCGCTGCAAAGCGCAAAGAAATTCGAAGCTTATAAAGTGTGGCGAGAGATGGTCATATACAAAAAAGATAATTATCGGAGAATAAATTACGATCATCTTAGTGTTTTGGCGGGAAAACTCTCAAGTTTGAATTTACAAAGCAGGGCCTTTAAGATACCTAAAAGAAGATGGGTAAAATAATCGCAATTTGTAATCAAAAGGGCGGAGTAGGCAAAACTACCACCTCTATTAATCTTGCAGCATATCTGGCTATGGCAGGTAAAAAGGTTATGCTGATTGATTTGGATCCCCAGGCAAACGCAACCAGCGGAATTGGGATAAACAAGCATGATATTAAAAAAAGCACATACCATATTCTCCTTGAAGAATCAGAGCTTGCTGATATTTTACAAAAAACTAATATAGATAATCTCATGCTTGCGCCTTCTAATCTGGATTTAACCGGAGCAGAAGTGGAATTAGTAGGAGCATTAGGCCGGGAATATAGATTAAAGAGGGCTTTGCAAAAAGAAAAAGAAAATTTTGATTTTTTGATTATTGATTCACCCCCTTCCTTGGGTCTGCTTACAATCAATGGGTTATGTGCTGCTGATTCAGTAATTATCCCTGTGCAATGTGAGTATTATGCGCTAGAAGGATTGACGCAACTACATAATACCATTAGACTTGTGAAAGAAAATCTTAATCCGAACCTTGGTATTGAAGGTGTACTTTTGACCATGGCGGATTTTCGTACCAACCTGACTAAAGAGGTCATTCAAGAAGCGCGCAATCATTTTAAGGAGAAGGTTTACAATACCGTGATTCCCAGGAATGTGCGTTTAACCGAGGCACCCAGTTTTGGCAAGCCCATTGCTTTATATGATCAGAATTCTCTTGGCGCCCAAAAATATGAAGAGCTCAGCAAGGAAATATTGGGTTTACCTTTAAATTCAAAAATCGCACAAGGAGAGGTTTAATGGAAAGAAGAGCTTTAGGAAAAGGCTTAAGCGCATTAATCCCGGAAAAGACGATTGAAGCCTCAACACACAAAGAAGAGATTGTTTATGTCCAGACTGGACAAATAAAACCAAATCCATTTCAACCACGAGAAACTTTTGATCAAACAAGCATTGAAGAATTAGCCCAATCAATCAAAGAAAAAGGAGTTATTCAGCCGCTTTTGGTTAGGCGCAGAGGGGATGATTATGAATTAATTGCCGGAGAGCGAAGGTTTCGTGCCGCGAGCATTTTGAGCCTCAAAGAAATACCTGTTATTGTGCGAGAGGTAAGTGATCAGGACTCTCTGGAGCTGGCTTTAATTGAAAATATCCAGAGAGAAGGATTGAATCCTATTGAAGAGGCGCATGCTTATCAACACCTAATGGATAAATTTAAAGTTACTCAGGAAAAAATAAGCGAAGTTTTAGGAAAGGCCAGGGTTACTATTACTAACACTTTACGCCTGCTTAAGCTTCCCCACGAAATTCAGGAGGAGATGAAAAAAGGACGCATCAGTTTTGCGCATGGCCGCGCCCTGCTGGAGATAGAAGATGCAAATCAACAGCGCAAGCTTGTGCAGGATGTTATTTCTAAAGGGCTTTCCGTGCGCGAACTGGAGAGTTTGATTAAAAGCAGCCGGCCAAAATTAATTAAAAGAAAGATTGGCCAGGGTCAGCGTGAACCACTGGTTGTTATTTTGGAGGAACAGCTGCAGCATGCGTTAGCCACCAAAGTCAGGATCAGTAAGAGAAAGAAACGCGGGCATATTAATATTGAATTTTATTCTCAAGAGGACCTTGAGCGCATAGTCAATGTAATTAAAGGCACCCCGCGTTAAGAATGCACCCCGCGCTTATCGGAATTGCGCGGGTGTTGTCTATGTAGACAAGGAGGGAAATAGATAATGAACCAGGCAGTTTTAATTCTCATCAAACCCGACGGGTTAAAGAAATCGCTTACCGGTAACATTCTTACGCGTTTGTCCGAGACCAAGCTTGAAATCGTCGCAGCGAAAATGGTACGTGTATCAAAGGATCTGGCGGAAGAACATTATAAGCATTTAAAGGATAAGCCGTTTTTTGGGGAAATTATTAAATATCTTCAGGGAGAACTGCATGATCGTAAAAAGGTCATGGCCCTGGTTTATTGGGGAGAAGATGCGATTAAAAAATGCCGGGAGCTGGCAGGGGCTACTAACCCGGAGGAAGCGGAATCGACCTCAATTCGGGGTTCTTACGGCAGGATAACTACCTCTGGAGTTTACGAAAACGTGATTCATGTCTCATCAAATGAATCAGAAGCAGAGCGGGAGATTAAGCTTTGGTTTGCTCCGGGTGAAATTATCGTCGATCTTTATGCCACAAAAGATTTGGCGCTAAAAGATATAGTAAGCAAGGCGTGGAGATAAAAATGATCAGCAGCATGACTGGTTTTGGAAGCCAAGAAGCAGAGGTTGATTCTATCGGTAGAATTTGCGTGGAATTAAGATGCACCAACCATAAATTTTTGGAGACCGTTTTTCATCTGCCGGAAGGCATGCTTTCTTTAGAGGACAAATTAAAAAAAGAGATTGAAGCCAAAATCAGCAGGGGCAGGACTTTCTGCGCCATAAACATAAAAGGCAAAGAGGCCCAAGGGATATTTGTAAACCGTAAACTTTTGAAAAACTATTTACATGAGCTAAATAGTATAAAAAAAGAGTTTAAAATTAAAGATGGGATGGCCCTGGATTCTTTAATCCGGTTGCCAGGCATCTTGTCACTTAAAGAAAATAAGCCGGCAGGCATGCATATCTGGGAGCATCTTAAACCTTTGCTGCAACAGGCGCTTTTAGAGTTGTTAAAGACGCGCCAAAAAGAAGGCAGGGCCCTGGCGGGTTTGTTAAGAAACAGAAGTGATTTGCTCAAAAAAGATTTACTTTTAATTAAGCGCAGATTTGGCTCGGCGGTAAAAACGAGGCTCCAGAAGATAAAAATGGAGGAGGAGCGTTTGGCTTTTTTAAAAGGTGCTGACATCGCCGAAGAAATGGACCGCCTGAGTTTCCATATAAGGAATTTTCAACAGAAGATTGCCAAGGGAGGAGCTGTGGGCAAGGAATTGGATTTTATTACTCAAGAGATGCAGCGGGAGGCCAATACCTTGGCGGCGAAATCATTTGATCTGATTATTTCAGGCAGGGCGGTGCAGATGAAAAGCCAGATTGAGAAGATCCGCGAACAGGTGCAGAATATCGAGTAGTGAAAGCCAAAAAAAGACAAAATAATCCGGGAAAAATCTTTATCATCTCCGGCCCTTCGGGCTCAGGTAAAACTACCCTTCTGACCAGATTAATTCAAGATAAAACAATCGCTAAATTACTGATAAAATCACGTTCTCTTACTACCCGGCCCAAACGCTTGGGAGAAAGGCAGGGGAAGGATTACTTTTTCGTTACCAGGGATGAATTTAAACGCCTGCTAAAAGCAAAGAAAATTCTTGAATGGACAAGGTATTTGGGCTATTATTACGGAACGCCTAAATGGACGGTAGAAAACAGGCTTAAAGAAGGCAAGCATATTGGTTTATGTTTAGACCTCAAGGGCGCAAGGATTCTTAAGAAAATCTATCCCCATAATACTGTAACCGTTTTTATACTTCCTCCTTCATTTAAGGTGCTTAAGGCAAGGATTGAAGGCCGTTGCAGGGAAACTAACAAAAAAGAAATAACACGGCGTTTGCGTCTGGCAAGGCGGGAGGTTTTGGCAGCCTCGCGATTTGATTATAGTATTCTGAACCAAAGCCTGCGGCTGGCTCTTAAGGAATTAAAGAAGATATTCTTAAAGGAATACGTCGCTTAACATATTACTCGGGGGTAAAAGATGGGATATCGGGGCAGAGAGAAACTTTTAGATAAAAGTTTAGGGTCTATTTACAAACTGGTAATCTTGGCCTCTAAAAGGGCTTTAGAGCTTGCTGAAGGACAGCCAAGATTGATTTCAGACGAGGTTTCTGCGAAACCTTCTACCGTGGCATTGCACGAGATTGAACAGAGCAAGATAGAGGCCAGGGCAATAAAAACAAAAGAATGATGGGGAAAAAAGGAAAGAATATTATCTTAGGGGTAAGTGCCAGCATCGCTATTTATAAAGCGTGTGAACTTGTCCGCAGGCTTAAGGAATGTGGTTTTACAGTTAAGGTGGTCATGACCAAAGAGGCGGAGGAGTTGATTAAGCCGATTGTTTTCTCGAGCCTAAGCGCAAATAAAGTTTACCGGGCGGGTATTTTTGATCAGCCGGCTACCTGGGAGATTGAGCATATATCCCTGGCTCAAGAAGCGGACTTAATTTTAATCGCTCCTGCGACAGCTAATATAATTGCCAGGCTTTCTGCGGGTATCTGTGATGACCTCTTGAGCTGCATAGTTTGCGCAAGCAAGGCAGGCGTTTTAATCGCCCCGGCAATGAATGATGTTATGTATAGTAACAAGATCACTCAAGGCAATATCGCGAAACTAAAATCTTGCGGTTATAAATTTATCGCGCCGCGCAAAGGTATGCTTGCCTGCGGTAAGGCGGGGTTAGGTTGTTTAGCAGAGACAGAAGATATTATTAAAGAAGTAAAAAAATATTTATAGTTTGGCGACGTAGCCAAGTGGTAAGGCAGTTGTCTGCAAAACAACTATTCAGCGGTTCAATTCCGCTCGTCGCCTCCAAGTTTTAACGGGCAAGTGGTGGAATGGCATACACGACAGACTTAAAATCTGTTGGCCGCAAGGTCGTAAGGGTCCGACTCCCTTCTTGCCCAATTTAATAAATGCACGGGCTCATAGCTCAGTTGGTTAGAGCGTTGCGTTGACATCGCAAAGGCCAGTGGTTCAAGTCCACTTGGGCCCATTTTAATTATTCAACAAAATATGGATATATCCACTTTAAGACATTCCTGTTCCCATGTTATGGCTGAGGCGGTAAAAAAACTCTGGCCGGAAACAAAATTAGCCATTGGGCCTTCAATTGAAGACGGCTTTTACTATGATTTCGACAAAAAAGATCCGTTTAGCAATGAGGATTTGCTCAAGATTGAACAGGAGATGCAGAAGATTATTGCTAAGGATGAACCGTTTGTTCGTCAAGAATTAGGCAGGGATGAGGCAATAGGGTTGTTTGAGAAAATTAAAGAAGATTATAAGGTTGAGCTTATCAAAGATCTGCCGCACGAGACAGTTTCTATTTATAAGACGGGAAAGGATTTTTTAGACCTTTGCCGCGGGCCGCATATAAAATCTACAGGAGAAATAAAATTCTTTAAATTATTATCGGTTGCCGGGGCATATTGGCACGGGATTGAAACTAACCCTATGCTACAACGGATCTATGGGACCTGTTTTAATAGCAAAAAAGAATTAGACGAGTATTTGAATTCCTTAGAAGAAGCCAAGCTGCGTGATCATAGGAAGCTGGGCCCGCAATTGGGGTTATTCGATATTTATCATGAAGAGGCAGGCGCCGGCCTGGTATTTTATCATTCTAAGGGCGCTATTTTGCGCACGATCATTGAGGATTATGAAAAAAAGGAGCATTTGAAACGCGGCTATCAGATGGTGATTACTCCCCATATTATGGATGTCGCGCTTTGGAAGACCAGCGGCCACTATGATTATTATAAGGAAAATATGTATTTTTCTTCCGACGAAGAAGGCCGCGAGGTTGTTTTAAAACCAATGAATTGCCCGGGGCATATTTTGATTTATAAATCGAAGAGCCGTTCTTACCGCGAGCTTCCCATAAGGCTCTTCGAGTTAGGCACGGTTTACCGGCGGGAAAAAGCCGGAGTTTTGCATGGGCTCCTGCGTGTGCGCGGATTTACCCAGGATGATGCGCATATATTTTGCCTGCCGGAGCAGCTAAGGGAAGAAATCAAGAAGATAATTGACTTTGTTTTTGAAACAATGAAGGTTTTTGGTTTCCAGCAGTGGGGGATTGAGCTCAGTACCCGGCCGGAAAAATCTATTGGTTCGGATGAGGATTGGCAAAAGGCAACGGAAGCGCTTGAAGATGCGTTGAAGGAGAAAGGGCTGTCTTACGAAGTTAATCAGGGGGATGGTGCGTTTTACGGGCCCAAGATCGATATCAAACTAAAGGATGCGCTTAAGCGGACCTGGCAATGCGCGACTATTCAATGTGATTTTGCCTTGCCCAAAAGATTTGGTTTGAGCTATGTCGATGATGAAGGCAAAGAAAAACAGCCGATTATGCTGCACAGGGTTTTATTAGGAAGCTTAGAGCGTTTTATCGGCGCTCTTATCGAGCATTACAAGGGGGAACTGCCTTTATGGTTAAGCCCCACCCAGGTTTTGTTAATTCCGATTAAAGAATCAGTTACTCCTTATGCCCAAAAGGTGAAAGAGGAGTTAGAAAAAAAAGAAATACGGGTAGATATGGATATGCGCAATGAAACCCTGGATAAAAGGGTACGCAACGCGGAATTAAATAAAATTCCCTATTGCTTGATTTTAGGGGACCGGGAAGCGAGACAGGATCAGGTAAGTGTGCGTAAAAAGGGCAGCGGTGATCAGGGCGCAATTGCGTTAGATAAATTTATCGAGGGGCTCATTAACCAGATTCAGCAGCATAAATAGAAAGAGAGGTGGTTGCTATAAAAAAGTTCATTCGTATAAACGAGAGGATCAGCTCGCCGCAGGTTAGGGTCATTGGCCATGATGGCAGCCAATTAGGGGTTATGTCTGCACAGAGGGCTTTAGAGATTGCCAATCAACATGAGCTGGATTTAGTAGAGGTTGCCCCGGCTGCTACTCCGCCGGTTTGCCGGATCATAGAATTCAGTAAATTCAAATACGACATTGAAAAAAAGGAGCGCGAAGCCAAGAAACATCAAAAACAGGGCCGCCTAAAAGAAATCCGGCTTAAGCCAAATATCGACGAGCACGATTTCGCGACCAAGGTTAAACAAGCCATAAGTTTTTTAAAGAAAAAAGACAAGGTTAAGGTAAATCTTTTCTTCCGCGGAAGGCAGATGGAGCATCTAGATTTAGGAAGGAAGGTTTTAGATAAATTTATCGTTGATGCACAGAATGAGGGGCAGGTAGAAAAGGCGCCGTCATTGGAAGGCAGAATTATGTCCTTTGTGATTTCCCCCAAATAAGGTATAATAAAACACCCGGTGTTAATAAATATTGCATTGCTGTGCGTTCTTGCAGCGCAGACTTACGCCGGCGCATGTTTGTATACAAGGAGAAAAAATGGGAAAGTTAAAGACAAAAAGAGGGGTAGCTAAACGTTTTAAGCTTACTAAGAAGGGCAGGGTAAAATATTCAGCTGGCGGAAAAAGCCATTTAGCTTCATCTAAAAAAACCAGCAAAATACGCAACCTAAGAAAGCGCAAAACGCTTGCCGGTAAAAAGGAAGTAAGATTTATCAAATCTATGTTACCGTATGGTTAGAAGGATGTTATCTTAGTTGAAACACCCTTGTGGGCTAACATTCGGCCTTAAAGGATCGGCCGGTGTACCCAGTGGGTAAGGAGAAAAACATGGCAAAGGCTAAACACAGTGTAGCAACTCGTAAAAGAAAAAAGAAGGTCTTAAAGCAGGCGAAAGGATTCTGGGGGGATCGCAGTAAGCAATACCAACAGGCAAAAAGAACATTGATGCATGCGCTCAGGTATGCTTACCGGGACCGCCGAAACAAGAAGCGTGAATTTCGCAGGCTTTGGATTGCGCGTATTAACGCGGCTTGCCGGCAAGCCGGGGTAACTTATAGCGTATTTATGAGCGGCCTGAAGAAATCCAAGATTAATCTGGATCGTAAGATTCTGGCGGATTTAGCAGTAAGAGATAATCCTGCTTTCAATAAGATAGTTGAGATAATTAAGAAGTAGGGGGCCTTTTTTAAGGCGAGAGGTTGTCTATGTATGTAATTATCGCAGGTTGCGGAAGGGTGGGGGCGGAGCTGGCCAAACTTTTATCCGGAGAAGGCCATGACGTGGTAATCATTGACAAGTCACGAGAGTCTTTTTCCCGCCTGGGGGATACCTTCAATGGTTTAACTATGGTGGGCAATGGTTTTGACCTGGCGCTTCTTAAGCAGGTGGGAATTGAGAAGGCAGATGCCTTTTGCGCGGTAACCAACGGAGATAATACCAATTTAATCAGTGCCCAGGTCGCCAAAAAAATATTCCGCGTGCCCAAAGTCTTTGCCCGCGTGTATGATCCGCAGCGGGCGCATATTTACGCGGCCCTGGGTTTGGATATTATCAGCGGGACAATGCTTCTCTCTTCCATGCTCAGAGATAAAATAATTGAAAGCAGGTTTTCCAGCTACCTGATTGAATCCAAGGATTTGGGGGTTATTGAAATTGAAGTAAAAGACGGCTTGGTTGGAAAGACCATCCAGGATATAAATATTTCCGGAGAATTTATAGTCGTGGCAATCAGGAGGATGCAGGGGGTTATTATTCCCGAGCCCAAAACTGTTTTAAAAAATAAAGACACCTTAATGGGCGTGCTTAAGGTTTCCAGCCTTCAAGAGATCAGGGAAAAATTCCATTTAGGGGAGAAATAGGTATGTATATTCTAATTATCGGCGCCGGTAAGGTAGGTTATTTTTTAGCCAAAAGGCTCTGCCAGGGTAAACATACGGTAAGCATCGTTGATAAAGACCGCGTAGTTTGCGATGAGATCGCCAAGGAATTAGAGGCCCTGGTAGTTAACGGCGATGGCTGTGACCCTAAGATATTGGAAGAGGCCGGGATTGAGCGCGCGGATGTCCTGGCCGCGGTAACCGGAGAAGATGAAGACAATCTGATTGTTTGTCAGCTCGCCAAAGAGAAATTTAATCTGCAGCGCACAGTGGGCCGGGTGAACAACCCTGATAATGAGCATACTTTTAATGAGCTTGGGGTGGATGTACCGGTTGACTCCACGAAGATTATTGCCAAAGTTATTGAGGAAGAGGTTTCATTCTCTGACTTTGTGAATTTAATGAGTTTTAAGCGCGGTAAACTTGCTATAGTGCGCGTAGACCTGCCCAGCGATTCCCCGGTAATCAATAAGGAAGTAAAAGATATTACCTTGCCGCAAGACGCGGTTCTGGTTTCTATTGTCCGCGGAGAAGAGGTAATCTTGCCTAAAGGCAATACGGTGCTTAAAACCGGGGATGATGTGATCGCGCTTACCTTGGTTGGAAATGAACCTCAGCTATTAAGCCTTTTAGCCGGGAAGTTTTAAAAATGAAATTTAAACCCGCTTTAAATATTATCTTCGGCATTGCCACCGAACTTCTATACGTTTTTTCTATTATGCTGGCAGCTTTATTAATCTGCCTAGTTACCTATTTTAAATTATGATCCTTAAACCCCGCCTGGAAGATTTAAAAATCATTGGTTTCTATCTTGGAAAGATAATTTTGGGATTAGCCTTTACTATGGTTATCCCGATTTTAACCGGATTATTTTGCAAAGAATTCAATCCCGCGCTAGATTTTATTATTGGAATTGAGATATCTGTTTTTATCGGCCTGCTCCTGCTCAAGGTTTGCCGCACTGACAAAGATTTGAACTGGATGCAGGGTATGATTGTGGTTAGCCTTTCGTGGGTGGTGGCCATGTTTTTAGGGGCTGTTCCGCTATATTTAAGCGGGCACTGGAACTCTTTTCTCGACGCATGTTTTGATGCCATGTCCGGGTTTGCTACTACAGGCCTTGTTTTAGTGCAGGACCTGGACCACTTATCATATACTCACAATCTTTGGCGGCATTTAATTATGTTCTTAGGCGGGCAGGGTATTGTAGTGATTGCCCTGTCGCTTTTTGTGCGCGGATTTTCCGGAGCCTTTAAGATGTATGTTGGCGAGGCTCGCGATGAAAAGATTATGCCCAATGTAATTCATACCTCACGTTTTATCTGGACGGTAAGCATTGTTTTTCTGATTTTAGGTACGCTGGCTTTAGGCATAACCGGGGTATTAAACGGGATGAAACCGTTTAATTCTTTTTTCCACGGGGCATGTATATTTATGACAGCATTTGATACCGGAGGCTTTAGCCCGCAGTCGCAAAGCATACTTTATTACCATAGTCTGGCATATGAGGTTATTACCATAATCATTATGGTTTTAGGGGCGCTTAATTTTAAGCTGCACTATCATTTATGGACAGGCAATCGTAAAGAGATATTCAAGAACATTGAAACCAGCGCGCTTTTTATTACAATTATCGCTACTTTTTCTATTGTTGCCGTAGGTTTAGCGCAAATTGGCAGTTATCCCTCAGTAGCGGCTCTTTTTAGAAAAGGTTTTTATCAGCTTATCTCCGGTCATACCGGAACAGGTTTTCAGACCATTTACCCGCAGCAGTTTATTCTAAATTGGAACCATCTGGCATTAGTGGGGGTAATTTTAGCCATGGCTTTAGGCGGGGCGGTATGTTCTACTACCGGGGCAATTAAAATGCTGCGCATCGGAATTATTTTCAAGGCCTTTAAAGAAGACCTAAAAAGAATCATTATGCCTGAAAGGGCCTTGATTATTGAAAAGTTTCATCACATCAAAGAAGTGTTTTTAGAAGATAAGATGGTCAGGAGCGCACTAATTATTACTTTAGCTTATATAATTTTATATGTTTTAGGCGCGTTGGTCGGAATGTTTTACGGCCATCCTTTCTTGAATGCCTTGTTTGAATCTACGTCCGCGGCGGCCAATGTTGGTTTATCCTGCGGGATTACTAATATTGCTATGCCAGCAGGGCTTAAGGTTACCTATATAATACAGATGTGGGCTGGCCGTTTAGAATTTATGTCAGTATTTACCATTCTCGGGTTTTTGATTGCAACAATTAAAGGCAAATGAAGATTCATTATAAATTACCGCTACTAATTTTATTGCTTACCTTGGTTGCTTATCCCATGACCCCTGTTTTCGCTAAAAGTATGAGCAGCAATGAGTTGATTAAAAACACCAAAGAATACGACGGCAAATCAGTAACTTATACTGGGGAGGTTGTTGGAGAAGTAATGTTGCGCGGTGAGTTTGCCTGGGTTAATATAAATGACGGTGATAATGCGCTGGGCGTATGGATGGGCGCTTCTCTTGCAAAAGAAATAAAGTTTGCAGGAAACTATAAAAACCGAGGGGATAATCTGGAGATAACAGGCATATTTCATGGCGCCTGCCTTGAGCACGGCGGAGACCTGGATATCCATGCGCAGGCAGTGCGTAAGCTGGGAAACGGCAGAATAATCAGCCAGAGACTGAACTCGGACAAGAAGAACTTAAGCCTTATTTTATTTGGAGCCTTACTATTGATATGGATATTAACCTTATTCAGGCACAGATAGCAAATGATTTAGCGGAAGTTAATTCTGCCCGAGAGTTAGAAGCGGTACGCGTTAAGTACCTGGGGAGAAAAGGCATACTTGCGGAACTGACCGCTTTAATCGGTACTCTGACGGTAGAAGAAAGAGGCCCTTTTGGTAAAGAGGTCAACGCCTTAAAAAATAAGCTGCTCAATCTTATCCAGGAAAAAGAAAAAACCTTAAAAACTCAGGGCAATACCGTGAATAAGAACGCTTTGGATATTGGTCTTCCCGGGATCGCCCAGGAGTTGGGAAGCAACCATCCGATCATCCAGGTCATTGATGAGATTTGCGGCATCTTCAAGCGCATGGGGTTTTCAGTGGTCGAGGGGCCTGAAATTGAAACAGAGTATAATAATTTTACAGGCCTAAACATACCGTTAGACCATCCTTCGCGTGATGCCTTTGATACATTTTATTTAAAGAATTACCCCAAGTTTTTATTGCGCAGCCATACCTCCCCGGTACAGGTGCGCGCGATGAAGGCGTATAAGCCGCCGCTGGCCATAGTTGTGCCGGGCAGGGTATACCGTCCGGACGCGGTGGATGCCAGCCATCTTTTTATGTTTCATCAGATTGAAGGGTTTTTAGTTGATGAAAACATCAGGTTTTCGGATTTAAAGGGGGTTTTAGAATTCTTCGCCAAGAGTGTTTTTGGGCAGGATATCAAGATGCGCTTCCGGCCTCATTTTTTTCCGTTTACTGAGCCGTCGGCGGAGGTAGATATTTCTTGCATCATCTGTAAAGGCAAGGGTTGTTCTGTTTGCGGCAGGAAGGGCTGGCTTGAGATTTTAGGCTCCGGAATGATACATCCCAATGTTTTTAAGAACGTGGGTTATAAGCCCGGCAAGTATACAGGTTTTGCTTTTGGGATGGGGGTTGAGAGGATTGCTATGTTAAAATACGGGATCAACGATATACGGTTATTTTTTGAGAATGATTTAAGATTTTTGAAACAGTTTTAGAGTTTCAGGCGGAGGCCTGTAGCGCAGTGAAGGTTACTTATAGCTGGTTAAAAGATTTTGTAAACATTAAGCTTCCCCCAAAAGAGCTGGCGGAAAAACTGACCATGGCCGGGCTGGAGGTAGTTTCTCTAGAGAGCTCAGGTGGAGATTTTATTTTTGAAATCGAGATAACCTCTAACCGGCCAGATTGGTTGAGTATTTTAGGTGTTGCCCGGGAAATCAGTTCTCTCACCGGATCAAAACTCAAAACAGTTAAGCCTCAAGGATTGAAGATAAAGGTAAATGGCCTTAAGCCGGCAGAGATCTCGGTAGCGGATAAAAAAGACTGCCCATTCTACAGCGCCATGACAATCCGGGATGTTAAAGTTGCCTCTTCCCCTGAATGGCTTAAGAAAAGGCTGGAGTCACTTGGCTGCCGCAGCGTAAACAATATCGTTGATATTACTAACTATATTTTATTTGAGTTAGGCCAGCCGCTGCATGCCTTTGATTTAGATAAATTAAACCAAGGCTCTATTCACGTGCGCCGGGGAAGGCCGGGAGAAAAAATAATTACTATTGATGGCCAAGAGAGAATCCTGGGTCATGAAATTTTGGTTATCGCAGATAAAGATAGGCCAGTGGCTATAGCGGGAGTTATGGGCGGCAAAGAAACAGAGGTTACGGATAAAACCTCCAACATCCTGCTTGAATCTGCGGTATTTAACCCTATCCTGGTGCGCGGAGGCAGGCAAAAATTAGGCCTGCAATCTGAATCGGCATATAGATTTGAAAGAGGGGTGGATTTAGAAATTGCCAGGAGTGCCCCGTCGTACGCTCTGAAATTAATTAGCGCATTGGCTTTTGGAAAACCCTGCGCTTATAAAACTCTCGGAATCCTCAAATCATCCAAATCTGATGTCAGTTTAGAGATGGCTTATCTATCCCGGGTGTTGGGCATTAGCATACCCGTGTTTAAGGTTAAACAAATCTTAACCGGATTAGGTTTTAATGTAAAAACCCAAAGGAAAGATACTTTGGCCGTTAATGTACCTGGATTCCGCCAGGATATAAAGTCACCAATAGACCTGGTAGAGGAGATTGCCCGTATTTACAGCTATGAGAAAATTCCCTTGACCTTGCCTGCGGTAAAGCCACGCCAGAATATAGCCGGCGATAGGAATATTGTTTCTAATACAAGAAACATACTGTGTGGTTTAGGGCTGCAAGAGGCAATTACTTACAGCCTGGTTGACCGCGGCTTGCTTAGAAAATCCGGGGTTAATAAAGACGTGCAACTGATTGAGATTTTAAATCCCTTAAGCAAAGAACAAGAGGTTTTACGTTCCACGCTTTTGCCCAGTCTTATCCGCACCCTGGCCTATAACCTGGATCAACAGCAGGAATATATAAATATTTTTGAGATAGCTAATATTTTTTCTGATAAAGCGGACCCGCTTCCATCGGATGAACCGGTACGCGCCTCTGCGCTGCACCCGCTTCCATCGGATGAACCGGTACGCGCCTCTGCGCTGCACCCAGCCGCAGAAGTGCTATCTTTAGGCATAGCTTTATGCGGGGTCAAATCATTTTTTGTTAAGCAGGGCCTGATTAAAGATGAAATCAATATTTTACATTTAAAAGGGGTACTGGAATGCCTGTTTAATAAGCTTGGAGTCAAGGTTTATGATTTCAAGCCACTGGAAGATAATCAAATAAATATTGTTGTTGGGCAGCAGATAGTGGGGTTTATGTTAAATTTAAGCGTTCAAGCGCTAAACTCCTTTGGTATCAAGAATAAACAGGTTGTTTTGGCCGAGGTCAACCTGGGAAGATTATTTGGCCATATAAATCCGGCAAAGAAGTTTTTAGGTATTCCTAAATACCCGGCAATTACCAGAGATATAAGTTTTGTGATTAAAAATGAAGTGCCTGTAAAAGAGTTGCTTACGGCCATAGAGTCCAGGGGCTCTTCATTATTATCCCTGGCCAAGGTTGTGGATTATTATCAGGGTAAACAAATTCCTGCTGGATTCAGGGGACTGACCATATCTTGTATCTATAGGGCGCCTGATCGCACTTTGACCGAAGAAGAAGTAGCTCCCCTGCATAATTCTATCTGTGCTTTGCTGGAGGAGAGTTTTGGCATAAAATTGCGTTAGAAAAGCAGAAAAACGCCGCCATCAGTATCATCCTGGTAGATCCGGTAATAATGCAGGATAGTCGAAGGGTTGATTTTGATCATAAATATGTGCTATACTTCTTTTGGAATAAAAAAGCTCTTTTAGATATCCCTGCGGTGCGCGTTGGAGATTTTGATAATTATTGAACCAACACTATTTTCAAGGGAGCCAATACTTCTTTTAAGCACGTGTGCTTAAGGAGTGGCGCCCACCTGAAAGCAAACGGTTCAAACTATCTATCCAACGGCACTTCTGCGGGGATTTTTTTTAACGAGCGCATAACTTACGGAGCATAATTTAAGATATGGCGGGTAAGTTATGCGCGCGAATTAATCCCGAAGCCTGCGTATGTAATTTCGAAGAAATTACAAAGCGGTTAGGCGAGGGAAAATGTTAATGGACCTATTTACGCAAGAACCTTCAAGTGTTACAGATAAGAATCTGCCTTTAGCGGTGCGCATGCGTCCGGCAGGCCTTGATGAATTATTCGGCCAGGAGCATATATTAGGCAAGGGTAAATTATTGCGCCGCGCTATTGAAGCAGACCGGCTTAGCTCGCTTATTCTTTTTGGCCCTCCAGGCTGCGGGAAAACTTCCCTTGCCTGGTGTATTGCCAATATTACTAAGGCAAGTTATGTGGCGATAAACGCCACTACCTCAAACGTTGAGGAATTAAGAAAGATTATTGCCGCCTCTAAATTAAGGGCAAGAGAAGGTAAGCAGAAAACCATTCTTTTTATCGACGAGATTCATCGTTTTAACAAGGCCCAACAAGATGTGCTGTTGCCTGATGTCGAGGAGGGCAGCCTGATATTAATTGGGGCGACAGTGCATAATCCGTATTTCTCGCTCACCTCAGCGCTGCTTTCCCGCTCAATCGTTTGTGAATTAAAGGCGCTTCAGATAACGGATTTATTAAATATAATAGATAATGCCTTGAGGCATAAAAAAAGAGGGCTGGGCGATTTTAAAATTAAGGCCGATAAGAAAGCGCTGCAATTCTTAGCTAAGAGCTGCGAAGGGGACGCCAGAAGGGCATTGGCGGCCCTGGAATTAGGAGTTTTAACTACCCCGGCGCAAAAAGACGGACGGATTAATTTTAATTTAGAGATTGCCCAGGAGTCTATTCAAAAAAAAGCGGTTATCTATGATCGCGATGAGGACGGACATTATGACACTGCCTCGGCATTTATTAAGTCCATGCGCGGATCAGATCCTGATGCGGCTATTTACTGGATGGCCAAAATGCTTTATGCCGGAGAAGACGCGCGTTTCATTGCCCGCAGGGTTTGCATACTGGCCGCCGAAGATGTGGGAAATGCGGATCCGCTGGCATTAGTTTTGGCAAACGCGGCTTTACAGATCTCGGAGTTTGTGGGTATGCCCGAAGCCAGGATACCTTTGGCCCAGGCGGTTATTTATGTTTCCTGCGCCCCAAAATCAAATGCCAGTTATTTAGCGATTGAGAAGGCCAGCCAGGATATTAGGGAAAATAAAGTGCAGGAGGTTCCGGACCATTTAAAAGACACTAATTACAGCGGGGCGGAAAAACTGGGGCATGGTATAGGCTATAAATATGCCCATGATTACCCCGGACATTTTGTGAAACAGGAGTATACGCGTATGAAAGTACGCTACTATGAACCTACGGATATAGGCCATGAGGCTAAGATTAAAGAGCGTCTGGAAAAATTACGCGGCAGCGCAAGCAAGGGTAGGTTAAAATGACAATGGCAATGCTTGTATTAGCGGTTTTGGGTGTAGGCATGGTTATCTATGCCGTTTTCGGGGTATTTAGTGCACCTGATGAGCCGGGGGTCAAGAAAAACGACAAGAAGTCTAATTTATCAGATGAGAGTAAAGAGCAGAGAATACAGCGGCTGCAAAAACAGGTCGCTGCATTGGAGGATGAGTTGAGTAAGGTAAAAATTGGGTACGAAAAAGAAAAATCCGAATTTACGGCAGCGAAAGAAAAAGAGGTTAATTTTTCCGATGAGTTAAAACGCAGGGAAGAGTGGGTGGCTAAAGCTGAGGCGGAGCTTTCAAAGATAAAGCCGGAGAACGTGGAATTAAAGAACAAATTTATGCTTAAAGAAAATGAACTGCAGGAAGAATTTGCGAAAAATGTAAATTTGTCACGGGAGATTCGTGAAATAAAAGCCTCCTTAGAGGCCAAAGAGGCGGCAGTCAAGCTTAAAGAAGAGCAGGTACAGATACAAAAACATCAAATTGAGAAGCAGCTCAATGATATTAATGAGCAGTTAGCTGTTATTTCCGAGTTTAAGCGTAAAGAGAAAATTAGCGAGTGGATCCCCAAGTCAGAGTTTAATAAATTGAATGAAGAATATACCCAGCTGGAAAAAGATTTGGAGGCCAGCCAGGAAAGATTAAAGAGTTTTGCCGAAGAGATTACGCATCTTCGCCAGGGGGTTAAGGTAAAAGAATCTCTTGCAGAGGAGGCCGTGCAGAAAGAACCTGAAGCCTTAGCAGAGAAAAAAACAGAGGTAGAAGAAGAGAAAAAGGAGGAGCCCATAGATCAAAAAACGCCTCTGGCAGAAGCAGAAGAGCAGGTGCAGGAACCTTCTTTTGAGGATGGATATAAGGCGCAAGAGCCTTTAAAAGAAGAAACTCCGGCAGAGGCTGAACAAGAAAAATCAGAAACCCCGAAAGAAGAGCCCAAGGAAAAACCGCAGGCAGCCCCGCGTATAAGTCTGGATAAAATAAGGAACATCGGGATCATGGCGCATATTGATGCCGGTAAAACCACTACTACCGAAAGGATACTTTTTTATACCGGCCGTTCATATAAAATCGGCGAGGTACATGATGGCGCCGCAACCATGGATTGGATGAAGCAGGAGCAGGAGCGCGGTATTACTATTACCGCCGCGGCGACAACCTGTTTTTGGAAGGATCACCGGATTAATATAATTGATACTCCCGGGCATGTTGATTTTACGGTTGAAGTAGAGCGTTCTTTGCGGGTTTTAGACGGGGCTGTCGCGGTATTTTGTGCTGTTGGCGGAGTAGAGCCGCAGTCAGAAACAGTGTGGAGGCAATCCGATAAATACCATGTGCCTAAAATCGCTTTTATCAATAAAATGGACCGCACCGGGGCGGATTTTTTCAGCGTATTAAACGGAATTGAAAAGGATTTGGGGGCTAACGCTATTCCGTTAGAGATTCCCATTGGAAGCGAGGATAAATTCCGCGGGGTGATTGATTTAATTGAGATGAAGGCCTATATCTATGATGAGGCATCTTTGGGCAAAGAATTTATAGTTAGTGACATCCCGCAAGATTTTAAGGAGCAGGCGGAAAAATACCGGCACATTATGGTAGAGCGCGCGGTTGGTTTGGATGAGAACCTGATGAAAAAGTTTTTAGAATCAGAGGAATCAATCACTCAGGTTGAATTATACCAGGCTATCCGTCAGGGTACGATTTCCAATAAGATGGTTCCGGTTACCTGTGGGGCGTCTTTTAAGAATAAAGGGGTGCAGAAATTATTGGATACCATTGTTGCTTTCTTGCCCTCGCCCTTAGATTTGCCGCCGGTTGAAGGTGAGGATATAAATGACCCACAAAATAAATTACAGCGCAAGGCGGATATCAAAGAACCATTTTGCGGCCTGGCTTTTAAGGTACAGGCCGACCAGCATATGGGCAAGCTTGTCTATGTGCGCCTGTATTCGGGGATTTTATCCACCGGAACATATATTCTCAACGCGCTGAAAAATAAAAAAGAAAGAATCGGCCGCATTGTGCAGATGCACGCCAATCAACGCGAAAACATCGATTATGCCTTTGCCGGAGATATTGTGGCTGTGCCAGGGTTAGCCAACACCATAACAGGAGATACGCTTTGCGATGTAGATAACCCTTTAATTTTGGAAGCGATAAAATTTCCTACACCTGTTATCTCTTTAAGTATTGTTCCGAAAAGCCGGGGTGATCAGGATAAATTAGGCAAAGGGCTGGCCAAGCTTACGGAGGAAGACCCCACATTTAAAGTGGAGACCGATGAGGAAACTAAAGAGGTCATCCTTACCGGTATGGGCGAGCTGCATCTGGAGATTATTGTTGATAGGTTAAAAGAAGAGTTTGGTGTTGAGGCGATTGTAGGCCAGCCAAAGGTTGCTTACCGGGAAACTATTTTGAAGCCGGCAGGCGCGGAGAGCAAATATATAAAACAATCCGGAGGCCGCGGCCAATATGGCCATGTAGTTTTAAAGATATATCCTAATAAAGCCGGAGAAGGGTTTGAGTTTATTGACAGTATTAAAGGCGGAGTAATCCCGCGTTCTTTTATTCCGGCGGTTGAAAAAGGGGTAATTGAGGCCATGCAAAAAGGCGCCTACGGCGGATATCCGGTTGTGGATGTAAAGGTAGAGCTAATCGATGGTTCATACCACGAAGTGGATTCATCGGAGATTGCTTTTAAAATGGCAGCTATATTTGGATTTAAAGACGCCTTTATGAAAGGCAGCCCGGTATTTCTTGAGCCGAGCATGAAGCTGGAGGTTTCAACACCCGAGGAGTATGTAAATGGCTGTGTAGGGTTTATATGTTCGCGCCGGGGAAAGATCTTGAATATCGACGCTAAAGCCAACCAAAAGATTATTTCCGCCGAGGCTCCCTTAGCGGAGATGTTTGGGTATGCTACTAATTTCCGCTCGCTTTCCAGCGGCCGGGCCAATGCGACTATGGAGTTTGACAAATACACCCAGGTACCCGGTGAAATCGCCCAGAAAATTATTCTGGAGAGACAAAAACAAAAAGAAGACACCCCGCGCTAATTGGACTTGCGCGGGTGTTATCTAGGTAGATAAAAGGAGGGTAAATTATGAAGAAGATGTTTGTGGTTTTATTAACCCTGAGTTTGATCAATTGCTATGGAGGAAGCCTGGCTATGGATGAGAAGACCGTGATTTTAGAGACCAACCAAGGGAATATCGAAATTAAGCTAAAGGTTGATGTCGCGCCTAAGGCATGTGAGAATTTTGTTAAATTAGCAGAAAAAGGTTATTATAATGGCTTGATTTTTCATCGTGTGATCAAAGGGTTTATGATTCAAGGCGGAGACCCTACGGGTACCGGCATGGGCGGAGAGTCAATTTGGGGTAAGCCCTTTGAAGACGAAGTTACTCCAGTAGCTAAATTTGACGGCCCGGGGATCTTAGCCATGGCTAATTCCGGACCGGACACCAACGGCAGCCAGTTTTTTATCACCTGCGCTAAGACACCCTGGTTGAATATGCGCCATACTATATTCGGAGAGGTTGTTTCCGGCTTAGAGGTAGTGCAGAAGATCGAAAATACACCGGTTAATGCCGAAGACCGGCCGGTTACCGACCAAAAGATTACCCGGGCGTATATAAAATAGAACCCAACCTTAAATATCTCCATAAATTGAGCCCTTCGGATTAATGCTGAGGCGAAATACTTGAGCGGCCATTATTTGGCCGCGAAAGTACAAAAAGGGCCCTAACTTCTAGGGCCCTTTTTGGAGGGGATAATCCTCAATGGCTTTCGCTATCGCCGTCCTCCACTTAAGTTAACAAAAAAAGGTAACACAAGCATGCCATATGTAAAATAAAAATCAAGGGCATTTATAGGTTTTTTAGAAAGCGCTTTCTTAAAAACCCCTGTTTAGCCTTGAAATCCCTTACCTATATAGCATACTTATCTTATTAAGGCCGATGAGCCGATAAAACAACCGAAATCAAGCATAAAATGATGAAGCGCAAATTTCCGAAGATAATTTATTTTCTGGTTTGTTTTTTGCTTATCCTTGAACAATCCGGGTTTGCCCAGATAGCCGGACAATTGGATATCTCTGCCTATTTCTCCGGGTTGCCTAACCTGCCGGTTCAGGATAAATTCCGGCCTTTGCACCTAAGGTCTCTTGCCTACGACAATATCAATAATAACTTTAGGCTGCTCCTGGATAAGGGTGACTTTGGAAAAGAACAGAGGCTCTTCTCGAAGGGGGCGGTTAGTGAGGAGAAACTGGAAAGTTCGACCAAAGAACTTTTAAACTACTTTTTTATCGGGATCTCTTTACCCAATGATAGTTTTTGGGTTAACCTCCGGCCGGATTCACCGGATAATATCATAGATCCGTATTTGGCCCAAACCGATGTCGGCAAGATACTTCTCGAGGCAGACCTTCAGCTTAAAAAAGATACTGCCTTAGCCACCTCTCCTCAAACCCCGGCAGGCAAGGCTTACTGGGACAGGCTCTACCAAAAAGCCGGGGAGCTCTTTGGAGCCGAATCCATCACCATCCCTACCTTAACCCGGCCCTGGATAGTCCCGGGTGAGATTATTATCAGAGAGTCTACCGATAATGCCTATATTTACAAGGCTACTTTAAAGGTAATGCTTGAATCGGATTACCTTAACTCAACTAATTCGGCTATCGCAACCAATGCAGATTATTCCTTCAAAGATGAACGCCTGAAGAAGCTCAACGAATATTCCTCACAGCTTATCAGAGATACAATCATTCCCAGGCTAACCAAAGAGGTCAATACCGCTAAAAGATATGCTCCTTTGAGGCAGGTTTATTACTCTTTAATCTTGGCTCAATGGTTTAAACAGAGGTTTTACGGTAAAGGCGGCCTCTATAGCTACCTGATAGATAAGAAGAACCTGGCCAAGCTTATCTCCAGAGATTCCTGGGATAAACAAGCGTACTTTAAGGCCTATCATGATTCATTTAGCAAGGGTGAATATAATGTTACAGAGTCTGTCTATGCTGCCCAGGGAAAGGTTTTAAGAAGCTATATGAGCGGGGGGTTGGATTTTAGTAAAATCAGTATAGCCAGTTCACCAATTAACAGCAGCCGGCCGTTCTTAAGTTTAATAAAACCATATACAGGCAGCCCCATGAATGCGTTGGGGGGTACAATAGAAGATCCTTTTTCCGGGATTACAATTATGCCTGCCTCCTCTCCGGTGGTTTATCCGGGAATTAGAGACGTTGTAGAGAATTTACCTGGTGAAATCCAGGGAAATCTTGGTACAGGCGCCAGGCCGATTAGAGGCATTGTGGATTGGCTGCGAAAAGTTTATGCATCGCATAAAGGGCTTTTGTTCGATTTCTACCATAATCAAGGCCATAATGCAGGTGCTGGCTATATATTTTCACTCTTTCTAAATAACCTGAAAGAAGCCACTCCCAGAGATATTAATATCGGAGTTTTGGCGGCATTATTGCATGACTTTCATTCTAGAATGCCCGAAGGCGACAAAGGACTGCCGGCTTATGTACCCGAGACAATTTCTCAGATACAGGATTTAATTGGGATAAAGGAATACGCGGGCCCGGTTAAAAAGGAGATCCCCTCATCGTATAAGGAAAAAATCCTGGAAGACCTAAAAAAAGAGTTCCGTAAATACCTAAACGACCTTTTTGAACAAGAGAGCCTTGAGGATTCATATAACGAGATTGAGGCAATGATCCTGCGCACAGATTACGCTTCCGATGTCGCGCAGGCAAAAGCAGAATATAAAAACGCGGCAGCGCAAATCCGGCAGCGCATGGATACCCTGCTCAATAATTTAGAAAATTGGGAAAACCTTGAAGAAATAATAAATAAGGTTATCGGCGAATACAATAATCTTAAATTAAAAGCGGAATCAGAGGCGGATAAAGTTGCCTCCGATTGGCTCGTACGCCAGGAGGGGATAGAGATAGGTTATTTGGGTGCCCTAAAAAAAATAAACCCGCAGAGGCGAAAATTAATCCATGATATGTCAAGCCTGCTGGAGACCGCAGACCAGACGTCGTTTTATGTCTTGCTTAGTAAAGAGGCTGTAGAAAGAGAGGTTATCCCGGGGCTAAAAAAAGAAGGAGTAGTGGCCTCTCCGGAAGGAAGCTATAAGTTTTTCTTTGTGCCGCAGTTTCTAGATAAGCCGGAAGTACTGGCGGTTTTAAAAACTTTACCTGTGGAATACCGGAAGAATTTTGTTAATACCATGGAATATTTTTCCCGGTTGGGCAAGGCATCGGAAGACTGGAATGCCATTAAGGAGGATGTGTATTATAAATTAGGGCTTCAATTCTCTTCTTCGCCGGTTGAGGCCGTTTTTTCAGGAGAAGATATTACCGGGGATTTGTCATATTTAGAGAGTGTTGCAAAAGAGAGTTTATCCGGGGCAGAGGAGGGTTTTAAGGAGAAAGTTTTTTTGCTGTTTGGGACAAAGCTGGCAGAAAGGTATTACATTAAAAGAATAATTCCCGTCTTGAAGTATGTCAAGCAGACACATGATTATGTGGAGAATGATCCGGCGTATATCACTGAACTTATTGATAAATACGCCACGGGAGAGATTAAGTTATTGGGGGCATTGCATACACATCCTTACGATCTGACAAAAATTATCACAAGGCCAGGGCCTTCTTGGCAGGACAGGCTTGGAGAGGATATTCTTTTGCCCGCGCGCTCAGAGAAAATAATAGATATTCCGCTTGGGATTGTGATCGAGGCGGCGGTACCAAAAGACATTTCTTTCGGTGAGCTTCAGGATGTTATTCCTGATCTTAATGCCTATTTTTATCTGCCCGAAGATAAGGCAGAACTTAAAACCATAAATGTGTTTAAAACAGTTGATGTTAAATCATGGGCAGGTCAAGGAGGGAATAATTTAGCCGGCACCTCTTCACCGCTTGAAGCTCAAGGTCGTCTCGTGAGGATGACTACTCAAGAGGGAAGGTTGAACCATAGTTTATCCGCCATGCAGCAGATTGCGGGGAGGCTTGGAAGGAAGGCTGTGATATATGATATCGGAGTTGGGGCGAATGCGGTAACTACCCGGGAATTGGCGGATCAGGTTAAAGATGCCCTTGTTTACGGTATCGATAGCCAAATTCCGTCTTATTCTGTAATTTCTCCAAAAGGCGTAACGATGTTATTCGATTGGAATGACCGCCTTATACACTATGAAGCTAATCAACATATAGAAACCGGGGATACAATTGATAAGGCTACGAAAGATGAGCCCGAAGGACTCGCTAAGAGCCTGCGGGCACAAGCCAGAAAGAAGGGGGCTCCTAAGTTTACCGATAGAGAAGGGAATACAATTGTTATGGATCCTATGAAGCTCCAGGAGACAGGAAACTTAAAAATTAAAAGAGGGGATTTATTCACAATGGATGCAGCTGTGCGGGATGGCGCTTTACCCAATGCTGACCTTGTGCGGATAATAAATGTTTTGATCCCTCATTACACTCCGGGTGATATTACTGCCGCACTTTCTTCTTTGCTGCCCTTTGTAAATGAAAGCGGCTACGTCCTAATCGGATACACAAGCGCGGTATTATCCGGCAAGGAGGAGTCGCTTGTGTATCGTAAAAGAGGAGATCATTTTGCCCTTGAAGGGGTCATGCTTTCGGCAGAGGTCGATGATGGGGTGGTTGAATTTGGTGTTAATTTTGGCGGGTGGGCTCAGAGCGAATCTATGGGCTCAGGGGTAAAAAATGGTTTCTTTGCTTTACTTAAGGAGAATGCGCAATTTGACGCATTGCTGCGGTTTGTGAGGACCGGCCATCAGCCGTATTGGGACAGGCATAAACACGATGCCGATTCTCCCGACGATCTTACCGTAAATAAGCGCGGGAATGAAGAATTCGATTAGGCAAGGCGTGAGTGGGCGGGTAAGGTTTCACGTATTGTAAGCGAGGCCCTGCGTACTCGAGGCATAGCTGCGCAGGCCGAAGGTTCTATGATTTTGCTTGGACTCAAACCCGAAGGGGATTTAATTCCTCATCCCGGATTATTGGAGCAGTTTAAAAGGCGGTATCTGGAGCGGGGGGTTCCAGAGGCAGTAGGAGGAAGCCTAACTTTTTCAGGGCCAGCTTCGTTGGCTGAGGCGCAGGTTTTGCGCGCCGCCAGTTCGCCGGTTGTTTATTTTGACCCGGACCAGAATAAGGCAATGGATTTATTAATGGAAGACCCAGGTGCCTGGGTGGCTTTTTCGGATATGCTTAAATTGCGCCTCAGGAATGATTATTATGGATCAAGTATCGCGGATATTTTTATCGCGGACGCGATCAAGATCGTAAAAAATACCTCAGGTAAATATAAGGGGATAGGTTTTCGTCTTGGGGAGAGGTCGGATGAAGTTGCCATGGTTTTACCCGGATCGTTGGATCAGCAGGAGGTAAAAAATGCGCTCCAGGATATCCAGCAGGAGATCGAAAAAGAATACCTGGGTTATTGTATTGCCAGGCTGCCTGATGGAATGGATGATAAAATCAATGGCCTTGATGGAGTCCGGGTGGCCCAGAGAACCGTCAGGGAGTTGCGGCAAGGAGGCTATGAATATATAACTACCGTGTTTCTTGTGAAGGATGCTGGCGATATAAGCGGGCGTTTAACTTTAAACAGGATACTTGAGCAATCCGGCCAGGCGCCGGGTTTAGGTGAAGTTGAAGAAGCCCTGCCGCCTTATTTACCTGCCGGAGCCGCCAGGCTTCAGGGAAAAGGGGCTATTGAAAATAAATTTGAATCTTCTTTAAAGGAAGCGGAGATCTTTCAAAGAGTAGCTAAACAGGCCGGGCAAATGGTAGGGGTAGAAGGCTTGATTGAAAGGCCGCGGATAAAAGACGGTGCCAGGATGCCCGATTATGGATTTTCAAAACTGAAAGAATATATAAGCGAATTCAATAAATCTTTACAGCCGATAAGAGAATTTGCGAAAAATCGCCACGGCGATAATGCGGCTAAACAGGTGCAGCTCGATAATGGCTACGCTGCATTTTTGCGCCGGAACCTGTTTGTGGTTTTAGAATATGCAATGGAAAAAATGAAATCATCGGATAGTTTTATATTTGTAGTCAGGGGGCCACCTGACAATTTTTATATAATTACATCAGGTAAGGGCAAATGGCAGGTTACGGCTGTGAGGCAGAATATATTGACTGCCGAGGGGGCAACCTTTGAAGAAAATTTCATATCTATTATCGAAGGTTCCGGGAGAAGGCTTCGTGCAGCGGGAAAGTTCCCCTTTAAAGTGATTAATGATTTTGATGAATTAGGGCATTATTTCGGTAATCAGCTTATCAAGCTGGATAATATTAATTTACTGGGTTCTTTTAACCAGCAAATACTCAAAACCAGGGAGGGCAATGGTATTTTAGATACACAGGCGATTAGCCAGGCCCTTAGTAACGCGAGTAAGAATATAAGTAACCTGCTTAATGAACATGAATTTGATTTTTCCGTAAACTTTGAAGCCATCTCTGTCACAAGTGATGATTTTGTTTCCGGAGCAATCCAATCCCCTGCTGATATAGCCAGGGAAGCTTTGGATATAATTGATAAACTTTCCTCCGCCCGTAAAACCGTAGAGGTCCCCGGGAATTCTGTAAAATTCTATAGCGAATTCAAAGAGCGTTGGCAGGAGATTGAAAATGAAATCGGATTCATTGCGGCCACAAAGGCTAAGAACGCTAAAATCGGCCTAAAGGAAACGCATAAGAATATTAATCTCCCCGAGGAGGTCTCTGCCAGTTCACCGGTAGTTACAGAGCTGATAGGATTAAATCCGGTTTCTTCCTCTCCGATTACGGAACTGCGCAGGGCCGTGCAAAAGTTGCACAATAAAAAATTTAATATTAATGGCGGGATATATGTGATCCGCATTGAAAACGGTGATTCTGTTTGGGATACCAGCATTGTTCTAAGGGATAAAGACAATCTGGAGGTAGGTTATTTCAAGCTTGATACAAAAAGCGACGCTATAAATAACGGCGGAATGCTGCAGATTATGGAAGAAAAAAGGAGAAAAGGTTTTGCCTTGTTTATTCTAAGGAAATTAAGAGAGGTTTTCCCGGAAAATAAGGAGTTGGTTACGGAGATTGGGCATAGCGAATCCCTGAAGGCCCTAAGGAATAATGAATCAATTAATAATCTCCCGATAGTGCAGTTATTTAATGCTGCCGGCTGGGAGCTTATTGAATTGGTTTATTATGACGCGCTTGGCCAGTATCTTAAAGGAGATTTTAGCGAGCAGATGAGTTTGGATGCAAGCAAGGACGAAGAGGGGCCTGTGATTGCCAGATTTAAGCCCAAAATCGCCCAGCCCTATTTACCCGGGTTTAATCATCCTGCCTCTTCTCCGGCAGTTGATTTATTGGAGCAAAGTTTTAGCGCGGATAGCCGCAAGATTGTTGAGTTTGCGATTGACCCATTTTCTCCCGCCACAATAGACGGTTCTTTAAAAAATAGACTGATTGAAGCAACAGATTCCGGGCAGGTTATAAAGCTTAACTTGAGTAATCTATCTTTTGATGCCTCAAGATTTAATCAAGCCATGGCTGTTTTTAATCTTTTGGAAACAATATTAAGCGAAGGATTATTTACAAAACTCAAGGTTACCTCTTATGATTTAAGGAGTGCCATTAGAGAGCTTTTGATGAATGCCTTTCTTCACGGAAATAAATTAGATTTCTCTCTGCCGATTTATCTATATTTTGATTTTGTTAACCAGAAAATAGAGGTTTATGATTTGGCAGTAGCGCAAAGCCAAGCCTGGGAACAGGATCAACCAGAAGCAGAGAAGGCCGGGATAGGAGGAAAAGGCTCTGGCTTAAAATTACTAACCCAGTTAGGATGGGGTTATGCGCTAGAGCCGGTCAGGGCTTTAAATTCTGATAGGCAAGCGGGGAATAAAATAGTGGCCTATAGAAGTACGCCAGGAGGTATTGATTTCCGCGCGCTACCCATAACCAGCCAACCGGCATTGGTTAATCAAGCGGTTAACGCGAATACCATTCCTCCGATTCCATTAGCTGAATTAAATAGCGAATGGACCCAGATAGAGAATATGCTCGCCGCGGGTATTACGCCTTCAAGCGAAAGAATTAAAGAATACCTGCAATCCTGCTGTCAGAAACAGGATTTTAACCAGGATATTGATAAGGTGCTATCATGTATTGCCGATATGCTCAGGCTGGAGGAGGAGCGGGTAGTAAGTACGGATTTATCCTTAAAAGAAATGTTAGCGTTATTAGAATCAGGCAAGCCGGTTAACGCCATGCAGCTTGTATTGGCGCAGATTACAGTGGAAGCAAGAGAGCCAAAACTTATAGAATAATAAGGGGCGTCCTGCCTTTTAAGAGCTCATCGGCCCTGAAAGGCATCCTTGAACGAGCGCCCCTTTATTTTTTCTGCCAATATTTATCTTGCAATAAACCCGCCAGAAGATAGAATAATATGCACAAAATATCCCCATGCATAAAAAAATCTTTAGCTATAAAAACGAACTTAATAAAGCCCAGTTGGAGGCGGTTGAATCAATTAACGGCCCGTATTTGGTGATTGCCGGAGCCGGCAGCGGAAAAACACGCGTCTTGGTGCATCGGGTGGCCTATTTAGTTGAACAGGGGGCAAGGCCGGATCAGATTTTATTGCTTACCTTTACGCGCCGGGCAGCCGAAGAGATGTTGCGCCGGGCAAGC
>Ga0172368_10000187_pt1 | contig 84235 bp, 95 predicted proteins | sample Lak11m_FD_114540 | JGI IMG/M metagenome (GOLD analysis project Ga0172368, IMG submission 114540) | Freshwater microbial communities from Kabuno Bay, South-Kivu, Congo - kab_022012_11m | ecosystem: Environmental > Aquatic > Freshwater > Lake | place: Democratic Republic of the Congo: South-Kivu...
TAAGAGCCTGTTCAAAATCTTTTCCATGCTCTATCCTAAAGGGATATGAGAAAATCCTATCCAAGCGATATTACTCGCTCACAGTTTGAAAAGATTCGACCGCTTCTTGAAGGAGCCAGAAAGAAAACGAGACCCAGAAAGCATGATCTCTATGAGGTATATTGTGGCTTGCTCTATGTACTAAAGAGTGGTTGTCAGTGGCGAATGATTCCTTCTGATTTTCCTATGTGGAGAACTATCCATAGTTACTTCCAGATATGGAGTGAACAAGAGCATGGGAAGAAAAGTATCCTGGAGCATGCGTTAAAAAAAAATAATTGGAGAGGCCCGTACCACCCATGGTCGCAACAAGAAGACCAGCTTTTGCATTATTGATGCACAGAGTGTGAAAAATACGGATACTGCACAACAGAAAGGGTATGACGCTGGGAAAAAGGTTTCTGGCATCAAACGACACATTGCTGTTGATACGCAAGGACTCCCGCATGGCATGTATATTACAACCGCCAACATCACGGACAGAGCGGGAGCAATTACTATGGTGGAACATGACAAAAAAGCTTTGTCACGAGTGACATCATTTCTTGTTGATGGAGGATATACGGGAAAACCATTTGCAGAGCAAATCAAAAAGATCATTGGCGCTACCGTCCAAGTGGTAAAACGATCACAACTGCATACATTCACGGTGATTCCTCAACGATGGGTTGTAGAGAGATCGTTTGCCTGGCTTGAGAAGTGTCGAAGGCTTTGGAAGAATTGTGAAAGAAAATTAAACACCAGTTTACAGATGACCGTCTTGGCATTTCTCGTTTTACTGCTAAAAAGATTTTGAACAGGCTCTTAAATAATTTTCTCCGGTCAGGACTTATAAACTCAATTGAGCCATAGTCGCTAAAAACGAATTTGGTATTTTCCCAATGAAAATCGCTTCGCCACTCTATTTTTTGTTTCCTTTGTTGATGTGTCGGGGTTGGTTTCGCTTCGTATCCTTTGACTATCTCGTCAAGCTTATGTGCCAAATAATTAAATTTTTCAGGGAATACTGTAATACGAGTATCAGGACTATAAATGATTTCCGGATTATCAACTATTGTTTCTGTAAAACTATTCGTCTTCCTCGACACGTCAATGATTTTTTTGTGATGTAAATTGGCCAGTATGGATTTTTGCTTTTCTCGATTGGTGATCCTTGCAGATTCAAAAAGGTGAAAAGGAATCTTAAATATGTCCTGACCGCCCATTTGATGTTCAGCTTGGAGAGCACACACCACAAGTTGACGTATTTTTCTGGTTTCTAGTTCACGCAGGGATTTAAGCCATGCGTCTATCGCAAGTTGGTAATTTTCTTGAGTCATTTTAATAGTAATGTATAGGGCAGATTATACCATCGGGGGCAGAGGGAATGGTGGATTTATTAAGCTACTTCGCCAAACGAACCCATTTTCTCTACATCCACATCAACCGCAACGGGAGCCGTTACCTTATCACCTTTTCTCATTCGTTGCAGCCGTTCCAATTCATGCAGAGCTTTATACATTTTGCCCTGAATGGTTGTTTCATATCGGGAATAGATATTGGTTATTTTGACGATATGCTCATCGCTTATTCGAGGAACATACCCAACTAACTTAGCATCTGGGTCAGGCAATCCCTGATAATCCCACCTGCTATTGATGACGTGGGGAGGATCGTAAATTACTTTGATGTACTCCTTTTCTGCTTTTGCCACCCGGTATAAACGGATGTAACAAGTACCTATGATTTCCGCCAACATTTCCTCGATTGCTCCTTGTGGATTAAGTTCTTTTACAAGCCTATCAAAAACATAATCATGCATCTCCTGTTCGTACTCTGTGATTGATTCCCGTAGAATTGCATGTTTTTGAGCGTTGTACTTGGAAACCTCTTTTCCCTCCTCGGTTTTAACACCGCCTAGTTGAGCATTATCCTGATTTGCTTTTAGCTGTGTATCGCTTATCATATAGCTGTGTATCGCTTATCATAAGGCACTTACATTTTACAACAAATAACCCAAGGATGACAAAAAACAAAAATTAAGAATCGTCTGGCAATAGCTGGCTGTTTTTGGTAAAATACGTCAAGATATAAGAGTTATTCCATGTTATTTTATGAAAATCAATGTTCGGCATGTCGCCAAATTAGCAAATCTGCAATTAACGGATGAAGAAATCCCTAAGTTTGAAAAACAACTTTCATCTATTTTGGACTATATAAAAAAACTTCAAGAAGTTGACACAACAGGCGTTGCAGAAACATCCCCAACAACAGATTCCCAAAACATTATACGAGAAGATGCTTCCTTACAATCACTTCCTAAAGAAGACGCACTAGCTGGTTCCAAAAACGATAAGACTGGACATTTCAAAGTTAAAAATGTCCTCAAAAAAACATGATAGATTTACACTCACTTACCATTGCTGACACAAAAAAACACTTGAGAGAAAAAGATTTTTCTGCTAAGGAGCTTGTTACAGCATACTTAGCTCGAATAGAAAAATTAAAATATCTCAACGCTTTCTTAACTGTTATCCAAGATGAAGCTATAAAGGATGCGGAATTAGCTGACAAAAAGATATCACAAGGTGAAGACTTACCCCTGTTGGGAATACCCATTTCATTAAAGGATATGTATCTCACGAAAGGACTAAGAACGACAGCAGCGTCTAAGGTCTTGGAAAATTTCATCCCAGTTTTTGACGCAACAGCAGTACAAAAGCTCAAAGATGCTGGAGCAATCATACTGGGGAAGAATAATCAGGATGCATGGGCTCATGGGTCAAGTGGAGAAAATTCTGACTTCGGGCCAACGAAGAACCCGTGGAATACTGAATACGTGCCGGGTGGATCAAGTAGTGGCCCTGCGGTTGCGGTAGCAGCAGACATGTGTCTAGCAGCAGGTGGAACAGATACGGGGGGCTCTATTCGTCAACCCGCCTGTTTTAATAATGTTGTTGGGCTGAAACCTACGTATGGGAGAGTATCAAGATATGGCGTTGTTGCTATGGCTTCTTCTCTTGATACAATCGGGCATTTCACAAAAACCGTTGAAGATAGTGCGTTATATCTACAGGTTACGGCGGGAAAAGACGAACATGATGCAACATCTTACCCAATTGAAGTTCCTACTTATACTAAAAACATGAAGAAAGATATTAAAGGATTAAAAATAGGTATTCCCAAGGAATACTTTGCGGAGGGGTTAGATAAAAAAGTTGAAAAGATTGTCAGAGATGCTCTGAAAACCTACGAGGATTTGGGAGCAGAAATTGTAGAGATTTCTTTACCCTACACGGAATATGCTAATGCATGTTATTACATAATCATGTCTTCGGAAGTTTCATCGAACTTAGCAAGGTATGATGGAATCAGGTATGGGAATGACCGCTCAACCTTTGGAGATGAGGCAAAGAGAAGAATCATGTTAGGAACTTTCACTCTTTCTGCGGGTTACTACGATGCATATTACAAACGAGCAATGGATGTGAGGGCTCTACTCAAAAAGGACTTTGAAAATGCATGGAAGACTGTAGATGTCATTGCTGCTCCTATTTCTCCTACATTACCTTGGAAGCTCGGTGAAAAAGTAGATGATCCACTAGCCATGTATTTATCAGATATCTTCACCATAACCATAAACCTTGTTGGGATTCCCGGTTTAGCAATACCTGTAGGATTCCTTGATGGACTACCTGTAGGTATGCAATTACTTGGCCCTTATTTTTCAGAGGAAAAACTCTTTCAAGTTGGATATGCCTACGAACAGGTAAATAAGTGGTTTACTCACAAGCCAAATCTAAAAATATAGATTCCTGTGATAATTGATCGTGTTGCCAAAGTTTTAGTTGGCAAAGTTTGGAATATAATACTGTTGGACGGCTGGTAGTTGTGCGTAAAAAGTTCGAACGTCATCTACGAGCTTCCGCCATGAGACCGTTCAAAAACGGTCACCTTTTTTTAGAAAATGTAGGAGAGCATCTTGTTTTATTGGCGACCGGTGAAAAAATTTCCCCTTGGGATCTCTTGGACCCTTTCCCTCCTGCGAATTACTACGATTATGGTTATATGGAATTAGTGACAACGAAAGACGATCCCCATTGGAAGGATCTGAAAACTGGGGATAAAAACTTATGAAACGTGATGAAATTCTAAAACAGATATCAGATTTTTTGCATGATCGGCTACAAATGGTTGTGGCAACCAGCGGAGAGCATCCTTGGATTGCAACTGTGTATTACGCTCTTGATTCGGATTTGAATTTTTATTTCATCAGCGATCCACAAACGTTACATGGATCACATATAGCATCAAATCCACATATCGCACTTTCTGTCAGCGACTCGCCACAACATCCATCATCCAAGAAAAAAGGCATTCAAATATATGGCATTGCAACACAATTAAAAGATGAAAAAGAAATAACATTTGGATTAGAGTTATGGAGAAAAAAATTAGAAGTTACAAGCGATGCATACACCTACGAAGGAATAATGAAAAATGAAATTCATGGTCGTTTGTATAAAATCACTCCTAAAAAAATAAAATATTACAACGAAGAAATTTGGGACGAAGGTGACGAAAAAACAATCACGCTATAACAAACCCCATTCCTACTTTGCTACAATACCCCCATCGCTCCCATAGGCTAACGGATAGACCGTGAGGTTCCGAACCTTGAGATAGTGGTTCGACTCCACTTGGGAGCACAGTAAGTGAAGGGCAATGTGATAGGATCTTCTTATGGCTTTTCGACAAGACGGAGCTGTTGCAAACATAGAATTAATACCCACATTAAATCCTCCTTCTGAATTTCCTGGACTTCGAAGGTTTATTGAGCTATGTGGGTGTGGTAGTCCAGAAAATTTCTATGTTACAGTTGCTTCCGCAAAACCAAGACGATTGCTTAACACAATCAAAAAACTTATTGGGAAAAATGTTGAATCGGAACATATTATTGATGAGATAAAAATTCTTTTTCCACAAGTTCCCATAGATCCAGAAGATGAACTTGTTCTTCTTTTAGAAGAAATTCAAAGAAATTCTTCTGATTCTCCAGACATAAAAATACTTAGTCCAACAGTGAATACAGATAAAATACAACGCATAGCAGATATCCTCGGTATCAACCCAACAGAAATTCAAGATCACAACTTATCACAACTCTTTTTCTATTTTTCTGAATTAACGAAACGCGTTGACGAACTTATCGATTTTGCAACATATGAAACTTCTCTTCAAATACATTCTCAATCTTTTCCAGAAATTTCTATGTTAGGATCAGTCGCCATGCAAACTGGATTTGAATGCATTCCTTATGCAACACTCAATCTTGCAAATGCTGCAAGAAATCAACACGCTTTGGTTGAAAATATATCTCTCGAAGAAATGCAGCAAAGAATTCCAACAGGCGAAGGAACATCATATCGAATTTTAGGTACCAATTGGGCAAATTTTCTGAGAGAAAAGGGGTTTTCCATACATAATGACTTTAGTTGGGGTGAGGCTTTCGATTACATGAAAAAACGAGAAGGCGGACTAGTATTAAGAATATTTGAAGATCATGCAATTGCGGTTGTTGGAGTTCGATTTGATCATTCTTCGCAATCACTTCAATTTCTTGTTGCCAATTCACTTCAAAACTATTGGCCCTATGCTGAGCCAGGGAAGCCAGTTTGGGTAAACGCAAAAGAGGTTATTTCGAAAACTATGCTACTTAAAACTGGAGAAACAGCACGCATCGATAATTACCTGGTAACTTGGAAAAATGCTTGAAACGCACGCTTTATTCTTTATGCGTATCCATATACTCCTGCAATATTGCAGCAGCGGCATAATGATCAATCGGTCCTTGCCGTTTTGATCGTTTCATCCCACTTTGAATCATTTTCTTTTGTGTCTCAACGCTCGACAATGTTTCATCCGCTTCAATAACACGCATTGAACCAACATGCTTTAATAACTCTTTTACAAACGTACGCCCTTCGGCAACCATTGGCCCATCGGCTATTCCCAACACAAGTGCGTCCGGTTTCTCCACCCCAATCAACTGTGCAATTTTTTGCAGAGCAACAGATCGATCAAACACTACAATCGGTTCTGCAAGCCATAATCTATTTACCGCAACTCCAATGCGTTTTGTTCCATAATCAATTGCAAGATACTTCATTGATAATCCTCAAGTTGCGCAAACACAATACCGCGGCGTAAAAATGTTCCGGGCGGTGTACACGTCACCAATTTGAGTTCACGCACATTGTAGCGCTGTTCCAAGATGTACGTATCATCAGGTTTCACCTCAATTTTATTTGTTACACGATACGTATACGTCACTCCATCATATTGAATGGTGATTTTGTCATTTTTTTTCAACGTCATAATTTTTGTAAAAATGGATGTGTACCGTTTTGGATTTGTTTTCGATGGGTTATAAAAAATTGGCGATACAGAATGACCAAAAATAATGGGTGATCCAAGTTCTCCCGGATTTGCCGTTCCCGGATACTGAATTAAACTTTTGTCCAAACTTAATCCGCCAATCTTTACATCAGCATCTTCAATTCCAATAGAGGGAATCGAAATAACATACTCTTTTGCGTCTTGTGTATTCACTTCAGGAATGCGTTGCGAAGGAAACCACAGCGAGAGATTCGTATAATCCAGTTCCCCCTCAATAATTGTTGGTGTTGGAGCTGATTCTTGCTTTAGCTCATCAAGCGCCTGTACGGGCGCAACTGCAGGCTGATACTGCACAACTTGTTCATCACTAATCGGCAACGTGAGGGATGTTGGTTTGATGACTGGAGAAACAAAAAGTTGAAATGAGAGAATGGGCCACAACACATTTGCAATAAGCACACTTCCCGCTGTCACAAGAACTGCGGGTAAGAGCTGAACAAAACGATACTGTCTTCGTTTTTTTTGTACAACAAGTTTGCGTTGTGGCACATGCCCAACTCCAACTGAAACTGCTTTTTTATATACCGCGATACTCATGGTGAAACCTGTGTTTGTACTATTATTTTTTCACTATCAAGTGGAAGTTTTCCAAATATGAATTTTGCAAGCCATGGTTCAATACGTACTTCCACGTTTGCCACGCTAGAATGTTCACGCAAAAGTGACTGCGCTTGTTCCGGCGTTGTTCCTTTAATACGATCCGCAACATATTTTTTATCAATCGTTAAAATACGTTCTGATGAAAGCACAGCACGAAGCTTGACGGTTGCAGAACTTGATGCAATCACTTCTTGTGGGTCAATGGTAACTTTTTCTTCTCGCAAAAGTGATCCCTCTGGTAGTGACTCCTGAAGTTTTTGTTGTGCAATAGGAAAAAGATCAGACGTTTGATATTCAAGCGCTTGCGCAACAACTTTCATCGTAAGTGATATGTTGCGCGCCTCATCCCCCACTTTTGCTGAATATTTCTTTTCCTTTATAGTTGGGTCACTAACAGAAACAATTTGTTTGCCCGATTGTTGACGTGTTTTTATTGCGTCAACCGCTTGTTGTTGAAGCTGTTTTGACAACACTTTTTCAAGTCGCGCAAGATCTTCCTTAGAAACCGCTTGAATCTCTCTACTTGTTCCACCAGTAAGTGACTCTTCGTTTGATGCAACGTACGATTTTTTATCAAAGTTTGCCACCATGAACTCCGTTTTTGCTGGAAGATTTGATTCTTGTCCTATGTTTGTTGCAGTCACGTGAGCTACCACGCTTCCCCATTGGGTATTGAGAAGCGAAGATCCTGAACTACTTGCAACAATCACATCCTCATCCAATGTTACATTCAATCCTTTTGGCCCGGAAAGCAAAGTCCCTGCTTTCAGTGTCTTTTCTCCGCTCGTTGCGTTATATATGGTCACTTTCCCTTTTGCGCGATCTCCAACAATTTTTGTCCCCGTTGTTTCCCCTTCAATATCTCCAGAAACTTCTTCGGTAATCTTAGAAACTTTGAGAACGTTGTTTTCTGCGTCTGTCTGCGATGCTTGCGCATTAAGTGTAAGTTCAGCCTTTGTCGTAATAGGTTCTGTACGTAAAGTGATTGTTGCTGTTGCCCTCCACGCATTGGAAAGCATCCACCAACCAACACCTCCGCCAGTGAGAACAACACACACAACGACAAGAAAAAGAATACGTGCCGTTTTTGCGCCGCTCACTTCAGAGGTAAAGCGCGTCCCCAATGATCGCCCAGCAAAAAGTGTTGTGAACATGTCACGAAATGTGCGCTGTATCCATACAAAAAATGAGAATGATGTTTTGGGAAGAACAACGTTGCGATGCGAAGGTTCTTCTTCGTGCTCATATTCTTCTTGTTCCGGCTGAGTTTGAGGAAGTTCTTGAAAATCAAAATCTGCTTGCTCTGGCATCACAACATTTGATATTTCTTCAGAGGGTTGTGATAATTTTTCCTTCGACTCTCTCTCTTTTTCCTGCACTTTCTCCTCTTGCATTGATTCTTGGTGTTCTGGTTCTTCAATGCGTTTCGCGTATGCGGATCCTCCTGCGGCACATACCGCGGTCATTGCAAGCGCATGTGGAAGAACCTCAACCTTGGGCGTGTGAAGAAAAGCAAATTGTTTTTGCCAATCATATGCCAAAAGTTTTTGCTTTTCCGCTTCAAGTTCTTCATGCTTTAATCGAACACTGTACACAATCATACGGGCAGGATAGGTATCAAGATGAAGTCTGCTTAATGCCTCTGTAACATCCGATGCCGTATCTCCACTTCGCCCAACAAGACACGTCTCACCTTTTGTGCTGGCTTTTATAGAACACACCGCAATGTGCGTTGAAGTAAACTCTAATACGAGCGCAGTGAGTGGCCCCCCCTCAAGTTGGTGAAGATAATGAATGATAGCCTCACGCGTCACAACAAATCCTATGGGTTTGAGCGACAATTCCTCTTTTACTGTTTTAAGGAGTGGGCGTTTTTCCGCTGTAATATGGTCGTTTTGCACCCATTCCTCTGGAAGGCCTAAAAGTACTTCATCAATTTTTGTGGCATCTGCACCAAGTTCTTCTAGTGCAACATCAGAGGCCTCGGCAAGCTCGTCTACACACTGATCTTGCCATTCGATAGCACTACTTGAAGAAATAACGTGCGTTTTTCCATTCTGCAGAGTCCATAATCCCGCAGTAACCACCTCAAGGCCAATATCGAGCGCAAGAAACTTTTTAATCTCTGAAGGATGTTTTCCACGTAAAATCGACGGCAAGGCCATACATTCATTTAACCACATAGCTTGGTATTTTTCTCATGGGGAATGATATAATGCGGTCACGTAGTAGATGAAAAGGAAATTTGATATGACAAACAAACCGGATACCCTTACTAGATTGGAACAAAGAGATCCTTACCCCCCACAAAATTCAAATTGGAACACTTGTAAAAACAAAGGATGGCAGAATTGGAAGAGCGATGCGAAGAGACTACGAAACGAGACGTGGGTATCATAGTTTATATGAAGACGTAGACAATCGATATGATGTGCTTGCCATGATTGAGGTTTATTGGCAAGATGGGGTAAAAGATTACAATGATGCTTGGATTCGAGAAACACTTTTGGAAAAAGCTTCTTAATCAGGTTTACACTAACTTCACGTATATACGCCGCTTTCCCGATCCCACCGCTTCCTCTTTCACAATCTTTACGTGACCAATACCTTTGGTATTGGAAACATGCGGGCCTCCGCACAACTCTTTGGAGTACCAGTCCGATGCTGCATCACGGCCAATGGTGTATACAGAAACAGTGTCTGCATATTTTTCCTTAAAAAATGCCATCGCTCCTTGCTTAAGCGCTTCTTCTTTTGGCAAAAATGCTTGGGTCACTGGCAGTGCTTCATCAATTTTTTGATTGATGCGCGACTCAACTTTTTGTTTCTCATCTTCCGTCATGGCAGATGGATGCGAAAAATCAAAGCGCAAACGCTCCGCGGTAATGTTCGACCCTTCCTGGTGCACATGCGTCCCCAATATTTCTCGCAGTGCGGCATGCAAAAGATGCGTTGCAGTGTGATACTTCGTCACGGTTTCTGAGTGATCCGCCAGCCCACCTTTGAACATTCCTTTTGATGCCGTTCGAGAAAGTTCTTGATGCTTCTCAAATGCTTTGCGAAATGTTCCATACTCAACATGCTGTCCGCGCTCACGCGCAATTTCTTCGGTAAGCTCAAATGGGAATCCGTATGTTTCATACAATTGAAACGCAATAGTGCCATCAAGTTCTTGCACATGTTCGATCTCTTTCAAACCTTTTTGTATGGTTCGACCAAACTTCATTTCTTCTTCATCCAATGCTTTCAACATTTCGGTTGAATGATCACCAACATTCGGATACACCTGTTTGTATTCTTCAATCACCGGTTGTGCAACTTGAGACAAAAATGCAGAGTGAATTCCAAGAAGTCGGCCGTATCGCACAGCGCGACGAATGAGTCTGCGCATCACGTACCCTTGCTCTTTGTTTGCTGGACGCACGCCATCTGATGCGAGCATGACAGCGGCACGAATGTGATCGGCAATGATGCGAAAGTTGCGTTTGTTCTCCCCCTCATACTTTTTTCCAGAAACATCTTCGATCGTTTTTAATTGGGGAGCAAAAAGTGCGGTCGTAAACACATCAATTGAGTTTGTTGATGCCGCCAAAATACGCTCAAACCCGCCGCCAAAATCAACGTTCTGTTGTGGCAATTCTTTAAACGATCCATCGGCTTGTTTTTGATACTGCATGAACACACTATTGCCGATTTCCATGAATCGTCCACAATCGCAGTTCACATGACACGGTTCGTTTTTCCACTGCGAATGTTCATGAAGTTGAAGCTCTGCACCAAAATCGTAGAACACCTCGCTGTCGGGACCACCTGGCTCACCTGCCGGCATAGCAGAAGGTACTCCAGAGCGCGACCACCAGTTTTTCTTTTCTGGATAGTAAAAAATGCGCCCATCTTGCATACCATCTTTATCAGAATGATCGATGTCTTTGGCATCAATGCCAACTTTTGAAAATACTTCTTTCCAAATTTGAACGGATTCGGTATCACGGGGCGCATCTGCATTTCCTGCAAACACGGTCACAAAAAGTTTTTGCGGATCAAGTTTTACCACTTCTGTGAGAAACTGAAAAAACCAGGGCAACTGTTCTTTTTTGAAATATGAACCCAACGACCAGTTTCCCAACATCTCAAAAAATGTGGTGTGACGATTGTCCCCAACTTCTTCAATATCTTGCGAACGAAAACTCTTTTGCGAGTCCACCAATTTATCCCCAAGCGGATGCTTTTGGCCTAAAAGATATGGAACGAGCGGCTGCATGCCAGAACTGGTAAACAGGGTTGATGGATCATGTTCTGGAACCAACGGCGCAGACGGAATTTCCGCATGTCCGCGGTCGGTGAAAAACTTGATGTACGCTGCACGAAGTTGATTCGGGGTCATGGGGAGATTATAGCAGAGGGGAAAACTAAATTTTTTTCTCTAAAGGAATTACCTCTATTATATATTTCCCAACTTTTTTCCCTTTATTATCTTGAATAATTTTTTCTACCTGTTCCTCTGAATAGCCAATTGCTTTAAATCCAAGAAACTTTGTTGTAAGATAAACAAGTTGTAACGCACAGTTTGTTGTTATTCGATTTACCCCCCCATTTGTTTTAAGTCAGATTCCATAACTTGAAATATTTTTTTTAATGTTTGTAGTGCATTTACCTTGCTGCAATTTCGTATTGTTGAAATATGAAAACTCGCAGATTCGTTTGATAACGATCCTTCAATATAAATTTTTCCACCATCTAAAGAATATCGCAAAGCAGTTCTAGATCCTGATTTGTCGATTTCTTTCAAAACCTCGTTTTTAAAGTTGTCTTTTCTGAAACAACAAATCCTGCTCTAAATATCATATCTCCAATATCTTTATATGGCATTTTATTTCCTCTTCTTCCCCTGCCCCTCTTCCAACTTCTCTGCTACGTACTGAATCACCTCGCCTAACGCTTGCAGTACCGGCTTATCCGTCTTAGTCAACTTATGTCCAGCTTTCTCTAACTCTTCCTCAACTTGAGGTTCAACTTTCTCCCACTTCTTCTTTAACAACATTACAGTTTTTTGTCCTTTTTTTGTGCCAAACAAAAACATACCAGCAATTCCTGCAAAGGCGCCAAATACCAATCCTGAAAAAAATCCACCATCATGTTGCGACTCAGGACTTACCGGAGTCAAGCTCAAGTTATTCTTCATCTGCAACTTTCTTTAAATAATGGACAAACGATTCAAATACTTTGAGTCCACTCTTCATCCCACTCACAAAACCACCCATGTTCGAAAGTGGAACAAGCGCACGCAGTGCAGTATGCTCCACAATATCAACGGCTGTATTTACACGATGTAATGTTTTATGCAGTTCACGCAATACTAAAAATGCCTGCACACCCAATACGATTAAAAATACCGCAAGAATAGAACTTACGATGGTTAATGTGATAACAAGTGGATCCATAACGCTCCTTCACCAATACTCAATGTATTCATTCTACAACGCGTACCGTTTTTCGCACACTGCGCACTTTGTTTTGACGACTTCTTGCCTCTATTACAAGAGTATGTTCCCCTGTTTCAAGGCTTACAAGCGATATAAATGCTCCATTTTGATCAACAGCTGTAGGGACATCATTTACAATGATAACCGCATCGGTTGATGTTTTTCCACGCACTTCAAAAGGAGACTGTACTCCTTGATTATCTTTTGGAGCATCAAGAACAAGAGGAGGAGGCTGAGTCAACATCATCCATTGATATGTAATATAGAGCGATGCCACCACCACCATCACTCCCACCGCAAACACCACCGGACTTATCATCACGCGTGTTTTTCGTTGAATTGGGTTCATTACACCTTTTGGAATAACACTCTGCTTTTTTGCATTTCCAAAATCACGACGGTAAATGGCAACAACACTTTCTGGATTTAGGCCAAGTTCCAATGCATACGTACGCAAAAAACCACGCACAAAAGGACTTTCGGGTAACTGATCAAATGCATTCTCTTCCATTGCACACAAATATTCTTCACAAATTTTTGTTTTCTTCTCTACATCCTGAAGAGTATACCCACATGTTTCACGCGCTTCTTTGAGCATGTGACCAACTGATTTCATAGGAGAGCTCATTGTTTACGCCTCTGGAGCATGTTGACTCAAATAGTCTTGCGCGACCTTCATATTCACTTCTCTTGGCTTACTTCCATCTGGCGCGCCAACAATACCCATTTCATACAATGTATCGATTATGCGCGCTGCACGTGAGTACCCAACAGACAGTCTTCTCTGCAACACCGATGCAGAAGCACGATCATATTCCATGACCACACGCACGGCTTGATCAATAAGCGCATCACCACCGTCAACGCCTGTTCCACCAGCTTGTTTTCCAGTGACTTTGGATGACTGAAATTTTGTCGTAATCTCTTCTTGATAATCAGGTTGAGCACCAGATTTGCGCAACGTATCAATGAGTGCATGAATTTCTTTGTCAGAAATAAACGTGCCCTGAATACGTGTTGGCTTTGCTTGATCTGGTGGCACATACAACATGTCTCCACGACCTAGCAATTTTTCCGCACCGGGACTATCAAGAATCACGCGCGAGTCCATCATGGACGCTACATTAAATGCAATGCGAGTTGGAATGTTTGCTTTGATTAATCCAGTAATAACATCAACTGACGGACGTTGTGTTGCAAGCACCAAATGAATACCTGTTGCACGCGCCATTTGTGCTAAACGTGTTACATTTTCTTCAACTTCCGCTGGAGAAAAGAGCATAATATCTGCCAACTCGTCGATCACAATCACAATGTATGGCATCGCTTGAAAACCTGACATTTCATTGAACGATTCAATGTTGCGTGCACCAACTTCTGCAAATACTTTATAGCGACGATCCATTTCTTTGGTTGCCCATTTGAGTGCCGACACCACCTTGTCTGGTTCAACAATAACAGGAGTCAAAAGGTGTGGAATGTCATTGTACCCCGTAAGCTCCACACGCTTAGGATCAACCAAAATCAACTTCACCTCACTGGGCGATGCGCGAAATAAGATTGCCGCCAAAAACGAGTTTACTGCAACAGATTTTCCTGAACCGGTAGATCCTGCAATCAATACGTGCGGCATTTTTGCAATATCCGCAAGAACAACCTGACCCGCCACATTGAGCCCAAGTCCAACGGCAAGTTTTGATTTATGTTTTTTCATTGCCCCATCCTGCATCACCTTGTGCATCGTCACAATTTCTGGCGATCTATTTGGAATCTCAATACCCACCAAGTTACGGCCTGGAATTGGCGCTTCAATTCTGATTTGACCTGTGGGGGCCGCAAGCGCTAGTGCTAAGTCATTTGCAAGTGCCGTGATTTTTGAAAGCTTTGTTCCCAATGAAATTTCCAGGGCATACTGCGTGACTGCAGGACCCAAGTTTACCTCACGCACCTTGGCACGAATACCAAACGATTCAAGTGTGCGCTCAATAATTTCAGCATTTCCATTTACATCACCACGGTCGGCATGTCCGCGTGGCTTGGGATCAAGCAAAGAAAGTGGAGGGGACTGCCATACACCCTGCCCCTGAGGATTAACCAAAAGACTTGAAGTAATTTCTTGTTCTTCTTTTTTCTGCTGCACTCCCTCTTGCTGTTTTTGATTGATCACAAATCCCTTTTCCTTCTCCTGCTGGTCCTGTTGCGTCTGTATTTTTGACTGTTGCTGTGGTACTTGCCCACCTGTAATTTTAAATCCGCTATCTTGTAATGGTTTTTGTGATAGAAGTGGAAGTTTTACAAACGACTTATCTTGTTTTAATTGACTTGGCTGAACATCAATCATTGATGAAAAATAACTAAAAATTTCATGAATCGAGGTGTCAGAAATAATAAGCACCGCGGCAATTGCAACAATCGCAAACAAAAAATATGTGCCAATTGGGAGAATAAGCGTGCTGACATTGCGAAACATATCCGATCCTAACGTTCCCATTTCACCCAATGTAGATATGGAAATGAGAAGAAGAATAGATCCTAAAAGTACTTGCGGCTTCGCAAATGACCATTTTGCTCCAGTAAGTACAAGTCCTGCAGAAAAAAAGAGAAACGGAACAATGAGTGCGGCAGGACCAAATGTTACACGCATTGCATCATTGATGGCCTGAAGAAGTGCTCCTTGCCCAGAAAAAGAAAAAATGAGAAGACCACCGAGAGCGAACAACGTGAGCGCGCTAAGCGAATACATCGTTTCAACACGAATTTTGAGTTTAAATGGTGCTTTTTTTCGACCACGACGAGCCATATCAAGAGAATACCATTTTTTGTTGTCACGAACAAGAAAAAATGATAGTTTGGTCACTATGACAAACCCTGACACTAGTCAATTAATGCAATATGTTGAAGGAGTAGTATTCAGAGATGAAATTGATAATAGAGGAATTCCTCAATACATTAACTTACTTTTTCAAGATGAAAGTAAAGAACATTTCCCCACACAAAATTACTTCTTACAATTTGATACAAATCATCAACCTCCAGTAATTATAAAACCTATTGATAAAAATATTGCTCCTTTTTTTGGAGGACTGCAGAATTTTTTTAAAAAAAATACTACTATTCTTGATTTGGGAAGTGGTATGGGGATTACCCATCAAACATGCGAGCAGCGCGTTCGCACTACACTGACCCTGAAATGAAAATATACGAGAAAGCTCCAGATGGAATTCTCGATCTTAACTTAATCAAATATCGTGAACGAGTAAAAGATACATGGGAAGAACTTCATAGAGTTGCAGCTCCTGGGTGCATTATTAGAGGAACGCTTGGAGCGCAAAGAACTGAAGGAGACTTTTCTTCAATTGCTCAAATTTTCAAACCACTTGTTTCAAAAGGTTGGCAAATCATTCTTTTTTCTGAAAGAAACTCAGACCATTCTTGTTTTGCTGCATATCTTCCAGAGAAATAGACTTCTTTACTACCCCTCCACAAACACTGGTAAGATAAGTGGCGTTCTTCCAATCACCTCCTGCAATTTTTTTGTGAGTTGTTTTTCAATTTTTCGCTTGAGATCTGCTTCATTCAAATTTCTATTACTATCCACCACTTCCGCAGTTATCTTCTTTATTTCCACAACAATCTTATCCGCATGTTTCATAAACACAAACCCGCGACTCGCCACATAGATGTTGTGCGTATCCAACTCGCCTTCGCGATCAGGAATAATGACACACACCATACCTTCTTCTGCCATGGTTTTGCGATCTGCCAACACAACTGTACCAACATCGCCAACGCCAAGACCATCAACCATAAGATCTTTGAGTTGAAGCGTTTCTCCTAAATGTGCATCGCCTTGTTCGAACAATACAGTTTGCCCATGTTTTGGTAAAAGCACGCGTCGCACGTCATATCCTAATTGGGTAGCAACATGTTGGAACTGCACACGGTGACGATCCGCTCCACCAATTGGAAGCAAGAATTTTGCATGCAATAACGAGAGAATAAGTTGTTGCTCAATACGTCCTGCATGACCAGAAACATGAAGACCCTCATCAATATCGGAATATGAAATATCAACACCGTTTCGCGCAAGTTCATCAATCGTGCTGTACACATTTCCTTCATTGCCAGGAATAGGCTCTGTACTAAATACCACCTTATCTTGCTTACCAACCGTAACCAATGGATGATCACCAGAAACCGCACGCACCAAGGACGAACCAGGTTGACCCTGACTCCCCGCAATAATAATGCAAAGCTCCTCGTCGCGATAATCCTCAATGTTTTTCTTGTTCACAATGACACCTTTTGGCACGCGAAGCATGTTCAGCTCCATCGCGATTTTGACGTTTTGCTCAATAGAGCGACCCATGAACACAACCTTACGCTCATGCTCCACCGCAACTTGAATCGCAAGTTGAATGCGATGAATGTTGGAGCTCATGAGGGTGACAAAAAACTTTCCTTTGCAGTCATAAATTTCGCGCTCGAGTGTGTCATAAATGCTTGATTCCGATGCCACCCAAGAATTGCGCTCAATGCGCAAACAATCAACGAGCGCACAAAGCACACCACTTTGTCCAAGCGACGCTATTTTTCCAAAATCTGTTGATTGGTGATCAACTGGGTTCATGTCGAACTTAAAATCAGAACCGTGATAGCACAAACCTTCTGGAGTGTGGATCACTAAATGCCGTGTGTCAGGAACGGAATGCGTCACACGCACGGTTTCAACTTTGAAATACTTTCCTAAATTGAGCATGCCATGGTCATCATATTCAAAAACTTCGCGCTCAATACCACCATCAGCCATACGCGCTTGTGCAAATGCCGCAGTCAGTGGAGATCCATACAGTGGAAAGTCTGCGTTGATCATCGGCAAAATATACGGAAGCGCCGCAATGTGATCATCGTGTCCGTGCGTTAAGCACAAACCAACAATCGTTGCGCCATCTTCTACACGTTGCTGAAGATAGCTCACATCAGGAATGAGCACATCGACGCCAAGCATGTACTGCTCGGGAAATCCGATGCCGCAATCGACGAGCAAAATCTCATCATCATATTCGTAGGCAAACATATTTTTGGTGACGTTGCCCATGCCACCCAACGGAATAATCCGTAATTTTTGTGTATTCATAATTTTTCCTTTTCTGTTTTTGACTTTCTATAACAACGCATCTCTCACGTCGTTGACAAACATTTCTTCAGCTTCTTTTGTTTTAACATACTCCAATATTTTTGGAACCTTTTTAAAATCGTCCAGAAACATATTCATCACAATCCCACGTCGCATTGCTGCAGCAGGATGATAAAACGGCAATACAAAGCGCGTTTTTCCTTGAAACTTCACTTTGTGTAAACGCCCGTGAATCATGCTGATTTTAACATCAGGGATAAACTTGGCCATGCTGAATCGGCCAAGAGTGATAATAAGTTTTGGATCCAATACTTCAATTTCCTTATCCAAGTACGGCGCAAACGCCGCAATTTCATTTGGCTCAGGATCGCGATTGTCGGGCGGACGACACTTGACCACATTACTGATGTAGACATCTTTGCGAGGAATACCGATGGCATCCAATTGTTTGTCTACGAGTTTGCCGGCAAGCCCTACAAACGGCCTTCGCAACATAACCTCATTGCGACCCGCCGCCTCACCAATAAACATAATTTCTGCGTTGGAATTTCCTTCACCAGGAACGGTGTCCTCCATTTTTGTTACCATGGGTAACGATGCATAATCCGCTTCCAGTTGTTGGCGGATTTTCTTCAGCTCATCAGCCTTATTCATAGGCTCCTCTCAATACGTGGGCAGATATTCTTTAACATTTGTTGCGTTCACCTCAACCTTTTGAATCGATCCTTCAACAATCTGACGCGCCGCTTTGCGCACCATACCTTTAATGGTGCGTTGAAGCGTACGAATACCCGCATCAAATCCAAGCGGGCGAACAATTTGTGGCCATTGATCTTCCGCAATACTCACGTGTTCCTTAGTAAGTCCAGCTTCTTCCAATGCTTTTGGCAACAAATAACTTCTCCCTATTTCGATTTTTTCTTGATCGGTATACGACGGCATTTCAATGACTTCCAAACGATCAAACACAGCAGTAGCAATTTTTTCCGTGTTGTTACATGTTGCCAAAAAGATTGCCTCAGATAAGTTGAATGGATAATCAATGTAGTTGTCTGTGAATGCGCTGTTCTGTTCCGGATCTAACAACTCAACCAGCACGCCCATAATCTCACCGCGCGCATCATCAGACACACGATCGATTTCATCAAGCAAAATAACTGGATTCTTTACTTGAGCCTGAATGAGCGATTTGATCACAAATCCCGGCTCAGCATCCAAGTGAAGGCGAGAGTTTCCGCGCAAATCACGCGCAGAACTTAGTCCTCCAAACGGAATACGCACCACTTTTCTCCCCAACGCCTCTGCCAGCGAATACGCAAACGTTGTTTTTCCTGTACCCACAAGTCCATGAAGCAATAGGACCGGCGCATGCACTACACCATTTGTATTTTGTTGTTTTGCTTTGAGCGCCAACACCGACACATATTCCAAAAAGCGATCTTTTACATCCTGCATTCCGTAATGATGCTTTTCAAAGATTTCTTTTGTTTTTGCGATGTCGAGCGTGTCTGTTGTTTTTTCACTCCACGGAAGCGCGACAATCCAATCGATGTAATGCGCGGTTTTTTCATACTCTTCTGTGTATGTTGCAAGTGCGGTCATGCGTTCAAGACGCACAAGCAGCTGATCGATTTTAGCGCGCAACTCATCAGGCAACGTTGCCTTTTGCACCTTATCTTTTAGTTTTGCAATTTCCTCAAGAAGTCCTGTGGGTTGATCCATGTTTCTATGGTAACACACCTGGAATGTTATTGTGGAGCACAAAAATTCTTTCCCTAATCTTTATATACATCATCATGAGATCCAAGAGAAACAAACAATATCGTTTTTGCATCAACTTTTTGAAAAACAACACGTAGCGAATAATCTACTGAAAACGCAAAGTACTTTTTCATCCTACCTGAAAGTTGATGTGTTCGAAGAGATGCATCGTTCGGATTATTCCGAAAAAGCTCAAACTTCTTTTTGAACATCGCATGATGTGTTTTTGATATCTTTTTTAGGTTCTTATGAAATCGATTTGTAAGGAGAACTTTAATCATCTACTTTCTCCAAAAGTTGTTCAAATGTTTCACCAGGAAGCCACTCTATCGATTTCCCCGCCTTATATTCCTTCAATGCTTCCTCACCAAGTTTTAGCAAATAATGTTCTTCCTCTTCTTTTTGACGCTGTTCAATGTGTTGGTTATACCAATTCACATCAAGCAACACCATGTCTGGCTGACCATTGTTCAGCACAACAACAGGCTCTTTTGCGCGCTTCACTTTTTGTGAAACTGCCTGATAGTTTCTTTGGACATCTGAAACGCTTACCATGGGTGGAATTTTACTCATCATATAAACATATGATAACTATCAGATAATTATCTGTCAATAATCAGATTATTTCTGAGTATATAAACGATACGCTGATGATCCATACAATACTAATCTTTGGACGAGCATATACACTATCACAACAATTACTCCTCGCGCATACCATTCCAAATCATCTTTCTGTGGGGTTCCATATATTACTCCAGCAAATTGATCTAATTCCTGACTAATAAACATCCATGCAACTGCCGCAGTTGTTGTAAGTTGCGCCAATATTTCTCCAAGTTCTATAAGCAATAGACGTTTTTCATGCAACCTGAGTCGTTGATTATATTGCTTTCTATTTCTGTATCCGAACTCGTTTTCATTTTCAAACGCTCTATCCTCATTGGTGTGCAATATTGCTGATATAAGCGTGGTAATTTGCAGGAAAAATGTGCTCACCACGAGTAATGATGCAAAGTCAGGTACAGAATAAATCCATTGATAAAACGCTTCGTTACGAGCTTGTAAAGCGTGAAATTGTTCGGAAATAATTGGAAGTGGTATAACGCTTTGCGTTACCCACCGTGTTCCCGCAGATGCAACACCCGTCATCAACGCAGACCAGTGTAAAATCAACGTTGACATGATTTTCTGTTTTTGAACATCTGTAATAATGTCGATGGGGGCAGGCCGATTTTCATCAGGCCTAAATCGCATATTTCCTTAAACTTACATCGCCCCGTAATCTTTTTGACCAGTGTAGACGCCGTTTTGTGATCCTGAGGATTGTCCACCTGCGTGTGATGGACCACGCCCACTAAAGGGACCTTGTCCACCAAATCCGCCGCGACCTCCGCCGTGCCCACCAAACTCACGTCGTGGACCACGACTTCCATTGCGATCCCCTCCTGAGCGTGAGCCGCCAAAGCTGCGTCCGCCTCCGCCAAAGTCTCGGCGTGGACCGCGGTCACCACCGCCAAATCCTCCAGATCGACCACCTCGGTCTCCACCTGAGCTTGAGCCGCCCATACCACCGCCGCCTTGGCGTGATTTGGCTTGCTCTTCTTGTTCTGGAGTAAGCATGGTCAAGTTGTTGCGTCCTTGGTCATCGATTTCATACAAGCGCACATGAACCACATCGCCGACCTTCACCAACACGTGTGGGTCAGAAACAAATTCTGTGCTCATGCGAGAAACGTGGACCAGTCCTTCTTTTCCTGGAAGAAACTCAACAAAACATCCAAAACCTTCAACGCGTGTCACGGTGCCGTCAAACTCTTCGCCAGCAACAACCTCTCGCATCATGCCAGAAATCCAACTCTGTGCCTTTGCGATTGCCTCGTCATCGGTTGCAGAGATGTTCACGATACCCTTGGTTTTGTCCTCGTTTTCAGAAACATCAACCTGCGCACCAGTCACCAAAATGATGTTCTTAATCACCTTGCCGCCTGGGCCAATGAGCTCGCCGATGCGCTCAAATGGAATTTCGAGTTGAATAATCTTTGGCGCATATTTGGAAAGCGCTGTACGTGGCTCAGGAATCACCTCAAGCATTTTGCCCAAAATGAACATGCGACCAACTTTGGCCTGTGCCAACGCCGTTGTCATCACATCCATAGGAATGCCTTTGACCTTGATATCCATCTGCAGCGCGGTGATACCATCTCTGGTACCCGCGACCTTGAAGTCCATGTCTCCGGTGTGATCTTCCATGCCCTGAATGTCAGACAGCACAACGTGATTACCTTTGCCATCCGTCATCAAGCCCATAGCGATGCCGGCCACCGGTTTCTTCAACGGAACACCTGCTGCCATCAAGGACATCGTGCTTCCGCATGTGGATGCCATGGAGGTTGAGCCGTTTGAGCTCATGATCTCGGACACCACGTGAATGGTGTATGGGAACTCTTTTTGCGATGGCAACATGGGCACAATTGCGCGCTCTGCGAGCGCGCCGTGACCAATCTCGCGTCGCTTTGGCGACCCAATGCGACCCGCTTCACCTGAAGCGTATGGTGGCATGCTGTAGTGATGAATGTAGTGCTTCTCTTCCTCGCCCTCCATGTCTTCGATAAGTTGGCCAAGCGATGGAGCGCCAAGTGTGGTGATCGTTAATGCCTGGGTTGATCCGCGCTTGAACATGGCAGAACCATGGGTGCGTGGGAGCAAATCAACCGCACACGTAATTTGGCGGATTTGATCAAGTTTGCGACCATCTGGTCTCATGTTTTCTTCAAGTGTTTGGCGGCGCGCTTCGTCACGAATTAGCTCGTGGAACGCTTCTTTTGCTTTACTTGTATCAATGGTTTCGTCTTCTTTCACAATTTCAGCGACCAAAGCATCAATGCCAACTGGCTCCAAAAGTGCTTCATGCTTCACAAACTCTTTCACTTCTTTGGCATATTTCTTGCCAAGCGATTTGATGAGTTCTGCATCTGGAAGAATTGGCTCAAATGCAAATTTTTCCTTGCCAACGTCCTTCACCATTGCACTGATGTCAGCAATAATGCCATTGATTACCTCTTGAGCTTTTGCAAAAGCCTTGAGTACCAAATCCTCGCTCACCTCGTTCGAGAATGACTCAACCATGACGATTGCGTCTTGAGCAGCAGCAATCACCAGATCAAGATCTGAGTTCTTGCGCTCTTCATACGTTGGATTCATGACAAATTCGCTTGAGGTTTTATCAAAGCCAATGCGCACGCCTGCGATTGGGCCATCAAATGGAATACTCGAGATACTGATTGCTGCAGCACCAGCCACCAACGCAACCATATCTGGATCATTTTCCATATCAACCGAAAGAACCGTGGTAATAAGTTGCACCTCATTCATGAGTCCTGCAGGGAACATTGGACGGACTGATCGGTCAATAATTCTTCCCTTGAGAATGGCTTCGTCATTTGGACGACCATCGCGCTTGACCCAACGTGAACCCTTGATGCGTCCACCCGCATACAACTTTTCCACATACTCAACTTGAAGTGGGAAGTAGCCCAATTTACTGACGCCACCAGAGACAACGGTTGCGTGCACCACCGTTTCACCACATGTTGCCAAAATGGCAGCATCTGCTTGTTCAGAGAACTTTCCGACCTCGAGGGTAATGTTTTTTCCGCCAACGGAAATCACTTTCGAATACACATTCGAAAAACTTGGTTTATTCATACTTTTTATAGGAGATTCTCGGAGGAATTCAGTATTCGTATCTTAGATGTGTAGATGTTGCTGCGCTTTTGAAAAAGCGTCCACACTATCGAATATATGAAAACTCAATTCCCTCTCAAACCCCTATCCTTTCTATATGGAGCGCAACACCGCGCTGTAATTTATTTTGTCTACCGTATATTATACCAGACGCTTCCTGGTGTAGTCCTGAATCTGGAAAACTATTTTTCAAGTCAAACTTATTTCCGCAAGATACGTCTGAATATCTTCTTGTGCAACTTCGAAGGTGCTCATAAATTCAACTTCTTCAGAATAATCAATATCTTCAACATAACTCAATTGCACACGGAAAAGTTTTTCATTAAACGCATTCCCAAATAACTTTTTTGTTTTTTCAATAAGTTTGAGATATGGAACTGTATGGAAAATATAGTAGAGATCAACATAATCTTTCCATTTTGCACGTTTTCCTAAAGCAAAAGCCTTCATTGCGCCCAACGTTATTAAATCTGGCATTGAGATAATACCATTCACGTTTTGAGAAAAAAGAATGGGATATGGAAAACGATAAAACGTACATTTTACCCCATGAATTAATACGGTAAGTTCATCTTGTCCTTGAATAAATGTGTGATCAATATTCCATTGCTTGAGAATAGATGAACGAACGTTTTGCATATCGAATGATTCATGGGTAAAAAGATCAAAATCTATAGAACGCCGATGGCCTATGTGTAAGGCGATTGCGGTTCCTCCAACTAATCCAAAATGACCACAAAACTGCTGAAGCAGTGGAAAAAGTTCTTGTTGTTCTTTAGATAGAATATCACTGTGCATATTTTGCAAAATATTTATTAAAATAATACTTTATTTCTGGAAGATAATTTGATCGCTCATTGTGAGATTGATGATAAAAAATGTTTGCTGTTTCCTGAATTCCTTTTACGCGAATGTACTCTTGTACGTCACTCCAATCTCCGTAATTAAGAACATGTTCAAGCACAGATTCATCAGAAAGTTGGGCGGGATTTTTCACATACCAAGCAAGAAACGGCTTACGCATTATAATATCTTGTGGATTCATATGATGATTCTAACATAGAAAAAACTCGAGGAAAATACCTGGAAAAATGCCTCATTGTATGAGAAAATAGACGTATGAGCCTCCTCCCTTCAACGCTTCATCAATACTTCTGGGATTATGATGTTTCTACGCTCGATACGCAAAAACATGCCTTTCTTATTCTCAAGCGTATTTTAGATCGAGGAAAAACAAGCGATGTGCGATGGGCGCTTCACACGTATTCACCAAATGACATTCGCTCTCTTTTGCAAACAACACGGGATCTTTCAAGACCTACGGCAACGTATTGGGCAAATATGCTCAACATCGATCATAAGGAGGTTGTGTGTTTACACAAGCCGTACTCCCAGACACGCTTCGGGCTCTCAAGTTAGCTGCAACTATTCCAGATGTGAAAAAAGCATATTTAGCTGGAGAAACGTCGCTTGCGCTTCAAATTGGACATCGTATTTCAGTTGATCTTGATTTTTTTACCAAAGAAAAATTTCGAGAAGAGGCTGTTGAACTCGCACTCACCCAATCTGGTTTGTACACAAAAGATGGAATCTCTTGGCAAACAGTGTGGGGAAAACTTGGCGAAACAAAATTTAGCATGTTTTATTACAAATACCCCTTGATTGATCCAACTATTCCCTTTGAAGGAATTCAATTGGCAGGAAAAAAAGATATTGCCGCCATGAAAATTCATGCCATTGAAGATCGTGGAACTCGAAGAGATTTTATTGATACATACATGCTTGCGCAAGAATTTTCACTCGATGACATGCTGAAGTTTTACCAACAGAAATACAATTGCCTTGATGAACACATCTACACCATTGCCCGCGCTCTTCAATACTTCGAAGATGCTGAGGCTGAGTTGGCCATGCCACACATGCTCACCAACGTACAATGGGAAAACGTAAAACAGTTTTTCTTAAAAGAGTCAAAGAAAATTTCTTTGTAAACTTCTACAAGGACTGCGCGCAGAAAAATGATTACTTGCTCAAATCAAGCTTCTTGATAAGCACTTTGTAGCGCTTGTCATCTCGGCGAGCCAAGAAGTTCAAAAGGCGACGGCGTTTTGCGACCATCTTCAACAAACCCTTGCGGGAGTGATTGTCTTTCTTGTGTTTCTTGAGGTGTTCTGTGAGGAAGTTGATTTTGTTGGTCAACAATGCAACTTGGACCTCTGGAGAGCCTGTGTCACCATCCTTGGTGGCAAAGTCCTTCATGATTTTTGTTTTGGCATCTGATGTAAGTGCCATAGGTACTCCTTTGTTTCGCCGAGTTAATACCTTTTAAACCGCTCTTGAGAGAGCATTTCTCGAGGTAGCGTGTTGGGATTTCCCCATCTGCACGCACAAGACGAAAAAGATTGATATGGGGGAGATTATAGCATAAAGTGAACGGTATGACGTTAGACTCCATGGCAGCAGCATCTCACCCCGATTTAAAACCCGACTACATTACTATTACTCCTCCCAATACTCTTCCTCCAAGAGGGGGTGGACTCTTTGATAAAAATGAACAAAAATATTCGTTTTCAGATATTGCATGGTGGTTGTCTCAATATATTGATGCCTCAACTCAGGAGGGGCGAATGTTGTCAGCAACTTATATTTTGAAGTTTCTCCAAACACATGATGCCCTCATTGTTCCCAAGCATCTGAGTAAAACAGGAAAAGAGATTCGAATTGAGGGAGTGGGACAAGCTGCAATAAAAGATAAAGTTCTACCACAAAAGAAAATTGTTACAAATGTAGCCTCTTCTCATCAACCTGAAGTAATACATCCATTTTCATTTCCATCAATTCCAAAAACAAGAAAACAATTGCTAAAACTCATACAAGAATATGAATTGTATGCTCAAGAAAAACGACCCGCATTCAGACTAACATTTGCCTTTCCAAGTAAAACACAAGCACAAGAATTTCTTGCTGAACTACAAGAAAGAGAGTTTGAGTTTCAAATCACAGTATATTCGTTAAAAGATTTAGAAGAACTTTTGACACTTGAGAAAGCTTCAACAAAACAAGCGTTGATACAAAAAGCAATAAACCGATTACAACAATTAGACCCTAAAAACCAAAAAGTTATACAGCCAAACAGTCAACAAAAATGGGCATATCAAGCGTTCTTAAAGAGAAAAGAGTTATTACAAGAAAGAAAAACACGTCAAGATGAGCTGCTTACCCTCAAAACACTGCAAGAAATAGATCATCTTCAATTGTATTTTCCAGAAAAATGGCTCATGAAGCGGAGAGATTTCCTTTGGCGAGCTGCTTTAACTGGAACCGCAATTGTCGCAACAGCAACTCCTATTGGCTCGCTTGCTGGAACAGCTGCGGTAAGACAATTTAGAGCAAGTCAAGCGTTAAACCGACAACCCAAAGAAGGTGCTGAGAATTCGAACCCGCCAAGAAATAATTTGGGTCAAGACGCCCACGCAGAAGACATGACGCAAAAACAGCAAGCAGATACTCAAGAAGCCAATAAAAGACCAGAACAACTTCCCAAGATTATGCACTATGATCTTGAAAATTTTTCTCACAATATAGAAAATATTTTGAAAAAAAGTAGGAGCAAATGGAAAATATTGATAAAAGAAATGGGCGGAAATCTTTTATATGGAAAAGATGAAAATGTTCCAATACATCCAGCGTCTTCAATTAAAACTATAGTTGCCTTACTCACACTAAAATATATTCAAGAAAAAAGTGTTTCACTTGATTCTAAGGTTGATGAATCGTCGTTGTCATTCCGTGAGGCACTAAAAAAAATGTTAGTGAATTCAGATGAAGAAGTAACGGCATTGTTGATCAAAAACTTAAAAAAACAGTATAACCTTGAAGCAACATTAAGATCGCTTGGATTGCAAGAAACGTCAATTGAACCAAGAAAATCATCGCTCAATGAACTGGCGCTCATTTTAAGTCAAAAATTTGTTGATCAATTGAAACTTCAAGATAAATTGCAAGAATTCTTCTATTCACTATTAGCCGAAACAGCAAAACAAAACACTAGTCGTATTAGTCATCTTTTTGATGCATCAAAAAATCAAGGAGGGATTGAAATCGAAATTTATAAAAAACCAGGAACATTGATTGATCCTCCAACAATTGTTGATACGGCAGTTATAACTATTTCTTCAAAAAAAACCAAAGAAAAGCGTTCATTTATATTTTGTATTCATGGCATTGGACAAGAATTTTCTGATCTCGAAACAACTGCCGATAAAATTGCAACACAGTTTTACGCAGATATTTTATTGCAAACGTATGCGTAAGTTCAACAAAACAAAAAGCCTCTGGGAAGAGTTCACAGCAACTGCATCAAACTATATTGCACGCAAATCAACTTCAAGATGATCGGCGGTTTTATTTTTTACATCAACAATACCCAACACAACTTTTCCCTTTGCTCTTCCGTCAACAAATCCAACCCTATCCTTATCCAGAGTTGCTTTGGCTCCTGAAAACATTTTCTCCGCTTTATCTAAAATGACTTGTATGGTTTGCTCGTCAACCTTATCAACCACAAACCATCCAATATTTTGAGCATTCGCTAAATCACCCTCCAAATATCCTTCACGTTCAGAGAGAGAGGTTTCTGGCAACGTACTGTATTCCGCTGAAATTATCGGAGAAAAATTCATTCAAAAAAACTTTTACAAGAATGCGTTTTGTCGCATTTAACTTTTCCCCTACTCGAATAAAGTCTCCTCGTGCATCTGAAATTCGTTCAGAAAAATCAGCTACGTATTCTTCTCCCAACATTTTTGTCTCTAAAGGCATATTCCTCCTGACCATACATGTCTATTCCTTTTTATTATAAACCATCAAAAATTCATATTAAATACGGTCTAAACATTCTTTCAATCTTGCGAAGCTTGGACAAAAGCATTACATCGGCCAATGCTTTGTTTACTCCATGACCAGATCCATGTGGAAGGTATTCCAACATAATCCATTGAGTAATGTCGTCGGGCGTAACTCTGTCTAACAGTGCAGTAATGTGTGCTAAATGATAATGCATTCCGTGTTGGTTTTGTGTGTTCATATCCATATAGTTCATATCTACACCTAAATACTGTTTTCTAAACCTCATATTCCCACCGGGGATGTTTTGAATTTTATCCGGAGAAATAAAGCTTGATTCATTTTTCAAATTTGTTTCTATCCATGAATAATCTGGCAATCTTCTTGAAATAAACTTAAAAAATTCCGCCATCAGCAACAATGCATCTCCAATATTTCCGCCTTTAATTTCTAATGCTGCTGAAAATACATATGATGTTGAAATTGGATGTTCAATCTTGTTTCTTTCTTTTTCAATTGCATACTTGAGCATCTTAAATTCGCGAATGTTATCAACATTCCAATCGTTTTCTTTCCACCCAACTGCCAAATCGCTCTTCTGATAAAGAGTAGCTCCCATTCCTGTTGGAATGTAATTTACTGCATATGAAATTTGCCTTCCCAATTGCATGCCCCCCCAGAGACAGATCTTTTTGGATTCCAAACCAGCGCAATATCAGGATTACGTTTGGAAAAAAGTATGAGTCCTTCGCTTAATATTTCATCATATGGTTTTTCATCTTCATTCTTTTGAAATTCCTCGTGAAAATGCAAATCATATTCTGTTTTTATCCAATGTTGTAACCAGGAAATAACATGTTGATATATTGGTTCTTCAAGTTTTTCTTTCAAAGAAAGCCCATCAAGCTCTTTTCGATTTTTATAGATAATTCCAGACACCTTTTGTGTCACACGCTCATCAAATGTATCAATTGCTTTTCGAAAACGTTCTCGCTGATCATGACCATAATCTCTTTGAACCGCCGCGAGCAAAATATCACGTTGTCGTGCCAGGCTTTCTTTAATAAGAGGAGAAATTGCTTCATTATGCTCAAATTTTTTGGATATTGTCTGTAATAAATCAAGAAGATTTTCTTTTTTGTATCGTTCTGGAGTTCTTTCTTCACCACTGTTTCCCATACAACAATCTTATCGACTTTAAGTAAGAAAATACATCAAAGAATTATTTCTTCGTATAGCTTTGTGTTTTTCTCAACACTTCCTGAATCTGTTGCATTGCAACTTCAACTGAAACGCCTGCGCGTTGTTCAAAAAGCTGTTCTATGCGTTTCATTGCCTGGTCATCATCTTGAATACTCTCAATATCTTGTAAATCTTCTTCAGTTAAAACTGAGCAAATAATTTGATAAAGCCCCGCAGAAGATGCTCGAGTCTCATATGCAGAAATGGCTGCCAACTGTTCAACAGAGAAACCATCGCGTTCTAGGTTCTGAAGAAAATTTTGAAAAACTTGATTTGACATGTTATTTTACCCCTTCAAGCGAACTTATCACTGTTTGAAACTCAGATTGGGTTACGTATTGCCCGCCATATCCTGCTCTTAATATGATTTTCTGATAATCAGTTAACCCATATTGTGGATCATCAAGCTGTCCCACTGTCCAATTATTTGGAAGTTTTTGCATTGCATCAACATAAGCATCCAATGCTTTTTGTGCCATGTCTCTATCCAACAAAGTATATGATCCATTCGAAGGCTGATCCCAAGCTACACCATTTCCCATTCGTTCATTTAATGCTTTATCTAAATTCTTTAAAAGATTTACCGCTCCAGTATTATGTTCCGGTGGAATATGTCCTGAAAGAAAGTTGAGTTCGTGTTGTGAAATTGATTGTCCATTTGCAGGAATAGTGTCATAGATTTTTACAGAAACAGCTGTTCCAATCTCTGGCGGTTTTATTGGCGCATCACCACCATTTGAGTTATCTTGTCCATTATGTAATTCTCCTCCATGTGAAGGTGTTGTAGCTGGATTTTCTCCCAAACCTCCACCATTCATATGAAAAGTTGGAAGATGAACCCAATGATATGCATGCGGAATCATTTGCGCTGCTTGGTCAAGTAATCCACCAGCCATAAGTCCAGTAAAATATGCCATTGGAATACTTGTTACTTTTCTCACCGCATAAAAGATGTCTCCTATGCTTTTCACTGAACAAAGTTTACGTATACGCTCAGAGGCTTTGGGGAAACGCGCTTCAATCATTGGTGAAGCATGCTCTCCCATTCCCAATGCGCCATGTGCAAGCAATGACAATGAAGAAAGACCTGAGGCAAACAACATGACTGATTCCGGATGGACACCTGCAAGAGAAAGTAAAAATGGTGTAGCAACACCCTCGATAAACATGGCAAATCTTGCAACTTCACGAACACGATCTCCAGCATTTTCCCCAATAAGATTTGTTTTTAACTTATTTCCAATTTTTTGAAGTATATTTGGCTGTTTTTGCTTTTTCTCCGCAAGAACTGTTGGAGCTGCCTTTAAATCACGAAGAAGTATTTGTTCTGCAACCAACTTGTCGACTTCTACTTGTAGCTCCTCCATTCCAGATTGAATGCTTTGCCACTCTTCAAGTAAAGTTGCCACTCCAATTCTTGTTAGAAGTTCATCAAGTTTTAAGCGAATTTCATTCTGTTGGTCCTCAGAAAGAATGCCCACTTCTGACATGATTCTGTGATCATATCCATCAAAAGTCGACTCAATAAGTGATCGTGTTGACTCAAGCTGTCTTAACTCAGAAATTTGAGATTCAAATTTTTCTACAATTCTCTCAGCTTTTTCTTTTATACCTAGAAACAATATTCGCAGTTCCTGTATTCGATGTGTATTTGTTTGATCCTTTGTTAATTCCTCATGAATTTCCTGAAGTTGATTCGCAAAATCTTGAAATACTTCATCAGAAAATGCAGCCTGATTACTCTTTAAATATTCTGCAAAATTTGTTATCTCATTTTTCAACGCTTGTTTTTCAAGTTCAAATTGCTCATCTTGTTCTTTTTTCTTGAGTGAAAATTGTACAAGTGGAGATTCTGCAATTTTCCTGTAATATTCCGATATTGCTGCAAGCTTTTCCTGCTCCGATGATTGTGATAAATCGGGAAGGGGTGGAGGGCTCAACACTCCAGAAGATACGTATTTGAGATGTTCTGGTACTTCATTCCAAGATCCAACCTCGTACACATGAGGTTTAAGTGGGCTTTCTTTATGAACTGATTCCTTAACCACTCTTTGGACTTCCACCACAACCCCATCTCTCTATCTTCATAGAGGTTTAATAGACTAACTACCCCATCAATACATTAATGATTGCCTCGTTTGCCGCAATCATCGTACTATATAGAGCTTCGCTGTTTGGAACTGCTCTATACACCATATTTTGAGCCTCTAGAATCTGAATCATTTCACTCTTGGGTGCACCCCCTGCTACTCCTTCAATGAGAGCTTGTAGGCCGCCTTTTTTCACAAATACCTCTGCAGCCCCTGCGCTCACTAAGTAATTTGTTAAAGCTTCTGGATTAGCCAAAACCGCTTTCAGAATTTCTCTTGATCCTCGCGCTAACGCGTCTTCAATTGAGTTTCCTCCAACCTCAGCTGATTCTGGAGCAACAGGAGCTTCCTTTGCTTGCGCGACTTCACGCGCAATTGCATCTTCAAAAGATTCATAATTTGCACCTATCCATTGTTCATGCATTCCAACGCGCTCAGTAACTTGTGCGCCAGGAACACCATCATCATAACGATGCGCCTCCCCACCATACATTACAGCTGTGTAAAGACGACGAACATCTGTCACAGCTCTCTTTGTTCCAAACTGTAGACCTTGGCTTTCCTCAATGGTGTCTGCAGCTAATTCTGCAGGAAGATATGCTTGTCTAGCCTTCTCGATCGACGCACTTTTTTCACCGTGTGCCCTTGCAAGTTTGCGTTGTGCTTCAGTAAGGGTTTTTTCTAATTGATCAATTTTTCCTTGGAGTTCTTCCCTATTTTTCCCTCTCTTCAGCTTCAAGTTTCCTCGCTCAATACCTATTTCTGCGCCAATCCTTCCTACAACATCCTCAGCTTCCTTAACAAGTCTGTCTTGTGTAACTTCCGTCTCCGCAATACTGTGAGCAACTCCTTGTGGATTCTCTAATAATGATCTCCATTTAATAAGATTCATGAATACTGCTTCAGCTTCCAAAATAGCTTTATTAAGCTCTCCACTCACAGCCAACTGCCTCTCTTCTGGAGTAAATTCCGACAACGCTCCAAGAAATTCATCAGCCGCACGCAATTCTTCAGCTTTTCTTCGTTTAACATATTCAGAGAGGTACGTTTTCTTGTACTCAATAAGCTTTGCTTCCGCTTTAACTTTCTGTCTTTCATTTTCAGAAACAAGGCGTGCTTTCAACATTTCTACATCTTTCTCTGCAGCCTTCAAATCTTTTTTATGAGAAGCAATTAAAGCTTTTTTCTCATTAATTTGACCTTTATGTGTTTTCTTGAATCCTTCTGTTTTGTGAGCTGGCAATTTCAACCACGCTTCCGCTCCTGTAAGCTCATCTCTAAGACGTTGAATCTTTGGATCACCCAGAAGTCTCTGTTCTAAGGATTTTGCTTTTTCTTCAAGTTCCTCATCTGTTAATACATTAAACTTTGCATACTCCGTTGCGCGTTGAGCATTTTCCAAATCAAAACGCTCATTCTCAACAATCGCCATAGAATGTGCAAGTACCACCTCATTGTCAGCCCCATATTGGCCAACAGCCGATTCCAAGGCACGATAGCGATCCAACAAATTCACAGTAATTTGAGCCAAGTCTCCAACCGCTAAATCCACAGAAACAGAACCATCGGTATCTCGTCCAATTTCATGGACCAAATTGAGAAAATCCCGCTCTGGAGCGGCAAAAAGATTTCGTACACCTTCTCTCTTTTGTGCCTTTTCCTTTGATGCTTTTTCACTCGCTATTTCTTGCTCTCCTTGTCCAAAATCAGCAAGAAGATCATTCTTCAACTTTTCCCAATATGCTTTTTCCTCTGCTTCAGCATTCGTAAGTTCCGCTTCAGCTGCTTTTACTTTGTCCTGCGCTGCAATAATATCCTGCTCTTGTTGGGTATTTGCTGACGTCTTTTCTGCCCCCTTGGTTCCAATCTGCACATTTAAGCTCTCTCTTTCAGTCTTAAGTCGATCTAAGTTATTAGATGCTGCAGCCAATGCGCGTGCCGCCTCATTAACTTTTTCCCCTATTAGGCCGAGCTCCGATTCTATCCGTGTCAATTGACTGCTTGCGTCAGTAATTTGCTTCGCATATGCTGACTCAGCTTCTTTTGTAATATTTGCTAAACCAACTGCATATTGTGCGCGTGCTTCATCAAGAGTTTCCGCTCCACCTCCAGCTATAATTCTTTTTATTTCATCTTCTTCCACATTTCTCTCTGCTACATCAACGCCTGTATCACTCCAACCTACTTGCTTTCGTAACCAACCAGCAAGTTTTGTATGTGGAAAAAGCTTCTTTTTTGCCTCAGCAAGTTTCTTTTCGTGGTCTTTCCTCTGTATACGAATCGACTCAATTTGCTGTTTGGCAATCGCTATAATGCCCTCTTGCCCTGTTTTTTCAGCTTCTTTTGCAACTTTCTCTTCCATAACCCGAGATTGTTCTCTTAAGCTTGATTCTGCTGTAGAAATATCTGCTTCTACATGCCTCAATTGTTCTTGAAGTCCAGCAAGTCGAATTTCAATACCTGCTGATTGATTTGTTTCAGTAGCTTTTCCTAAATTTGCTTGAAGTGCCCCTATTTTCTCAGTTAATGCGCGTCTTTGTTCACGAAGCTGCTCATCATTACTTTTCTCTGTACTAACTCCTGTGCTATCCAATTTTGGCGAATATTCTGCAACCTTCACACCATTCTTTTTATCTTGCATTGAAATTCCAAAATCACGTCGGGTACCTTCTGGCAAATCCAAAGATGTCATTCCTGTTGCGGTTTTTGCATCGAGGGCCGCTACTACTTGAGGATCAAATCCAATTTCACCGGGCATATTTTCTCCTTTATTATCTATACTACCATTCAGTAGACAACAAAATACACTAGACGTCAAGAAACTTTGTGTATTGTTCGCCTTTTGTATTTTACACCCTCGTCGCCCCGGTAAACACTTTGGGTTGCATCCACTCCTGCGGTGGTTGCGTTGATTGTTGGGCTTGAGCTATTCCCGCAGATGATTGAGCATTTTGCATAGTGGTTTGTCCATTCTGTGTAAAAGGTTGTTGCATCATTCCATTTCCGTGTTGAATTTGAAAAATGCGCTGAGATTCTTGGGGTGATTGCGCACTTTGAGGACTTACGTTAAGTTGCGCGCCACTACTATTAACCCCAGTTCCTCCTCCAACACTCCCACCACTTACCGCACCCCTTCCGCTCTGTTTTGCTCGAAGCGCCTGTGCAAACGAACTCGTTGAAACTGGAGTTGCTGGTGGAATTGCTTGCACTGTTTGAGGTGCCTGCACTATTTGAGTACTTTGAGTGGGCTGATTGTCTTGCGCAACTCGCGTCTCTTGCGCCTCATACATCGGCGGAAGATTCGACACATACGTCTGACCATTTTGCGTTGGTGATAAATACACCGGCGGCGTGCTATTTGCCATCGCATTTCCAAAGTTCCCGCCCGCACTCACATTATCCGAAACACTCTGATGTACTGACGACCTCCTCGCCCCGTTTCGCATCAACCGAGCCACCATCTCGAAAGATTCTGGGGTCATGCCGAAAGATTGAAACTTGTTTGTGGCTTGCTCAATCGATGACAAAATATTTGTTGCCACATCATCCGCAGGAGGCAAACCCATTGCCTCAAGCATCACCCCAACCCCCTCGGCAAGACATGTCTGCCCGCTCGAGTTAAGCGCTACTCGCGTAAATTGCTGCCCCTCAAATGCATTCAAACTCACAGAAAATGTGCCCTCAAAAAAATACTGCTCAAGCTGATACAGCTCACCCAAATCTTCAAAAGAAGAGGCACCCACCACAAACACCATATCTGCCTCAGCGCCAGAACCGGAAAACTGCACAGTGCTTGGATCAAGCGACTTTGCGCCGGTCTTTGGCGTCACCAATAAATTAAATCGCGTTTTATCTTCAGAAATGGCGTACGACACCTTCTCAACCGCCTCCTCGGAATACTCAAACGAAATCATGAGACTTTTATTGCCAAGTTTTTCTTTTACTTCATCCACGCCGACTAAATATGAGAACTCAACGCGCATAGGCGTTGAACACACAATATGTGCCGATTTACCAGCGTTTTTACATGAAAGATATAAAGAAAGCGCGGACGCAACTGCGTCGTAGTTTGCGTTGGCTCCAAGCGAAATGACAACTGTTGTTGCTTGCGTAAACGTATCTTGAACTATCTGAACATCTTGCGCGGTGATCATATGATGAGATCATGCTAGCGTAATAAGATTGAAAAATCAAACAATATTGAGTATGTATTCGGGTGTATGCGAGTGCATGAGATGAAAAAACTAAGATGTGCGAATGAGAAACAAAAAACGCAGGTTTCCCTGCGCTTCCTGCTCGTTTTATTCCTTACGGAATATTACGCTTGTCTGACTTAAATTTATCATTTTTAATTGATTTGTCAATCAATGTTTTTCTCGAGTGGACCTGAGGGGAGTCGATATCCTACGGATATGACCGGGTTCGCTACGCTCACTCGGTGTAACCCCCACGCAAACGATGACAAGCGTAAGCTGCTACCATCAGCCAAGCCCAACTCGGGCATTAACTGTATTTTCTCAACCAATTCTTACAAAATTCTAACAATATAAAATTGCTTTTTTACTCAAGAAAAAACACAGAATTGAAGCAATAATAGAGGGTTTCTTTTATCGCGCTTATCAATAGAATTAAACGTTACTCATCCTTCACTTTATACGCCACCACGATATCGCCAATAGTTATGTCGGAATAATTGCGAAACACCAACCCGCATTCATTTCCAGCCTTGGCGGACTCAATATCAACCTTGCCGGTTTTCATCGATTTTAAGCGTGGATCAGCAATCACTTTATCCGCACGCTTGATATGAAACATCATGCCGCGGCCAATCTCGCCACTCACAATGCGACAACCCGCAACGCGCTCGCCTTTCATGTCAAACACAGCAAGCACTTGCGCAACACCAAGCTCTTCCTCACTCAAAGAAGGTTCAATGAGCTTCAACACCTGCTTCTGCAGATCTTCGATCATTTCGTAAATAATGGAGTAAGATTTAATCTTCACCTTCACGTTTTCGGCGACTTTTTTGACGGCGTTTGGCACTTTGACGTGGAACGCAAGAATAAAGGCGCCGGTTGATTCGGCCAACAACACATCTGCCTCGCTGACATCGCCAACCCCTTTACTGATTAACGTTACCTCGTCGGTCACGATACTTTGCTCAATGGCCTCGAGCGTGCCTGTGGTATCAGACTTCAAGATCACCTTCAAGCGCACGAGACCTTCAACTTCTGGGGCGGTAGACAAACCACGCATTGCCTGCACTTTATCGCCAGACAGCTTTGTTGATGATACAAATCCACCCACAATTGGCGCCTCTGACCATCCCAACACCTCAACCGGAGTTGAAGGACCTGCAGTTTTGACAGCAACGCCGAGTGCATCGGTCATTGCTTTCACTTTTGCAGATGCATACTCCACGTAAATCACATCGCCAACATGAAGCGTTCCATTTTTCACCAACACCGTTGCAACCGCGCCACGCTGGGCATCCATCTTGGACTCAATCACAACACCTTCAACAGCCGCAGATGGATCAGCTTTAAGTTCGGCCATCTCTGCAATCAACAAGATCATTTCCAACAACTTGTCTAACCCTTCGCCAGTTTTTGCAGAAACCGGCACACACACCACATCGCCACCGTACCCCTCAACGAATACTTCGTGCTCGGTAAGCTGCGCCTTCACCATTTCTGGATTTTTATCTGGAAGATCAATCTTCGTCATTGCCACCAAGTGCTGCACGCCAGCTTTTTTAATATGCTGAATGGACTCAACAGTCTGTGGCTTTACACCCTCAACTGCAGAAACAACTAGGATCACGATATCGGTGGCCTGAGCGCCGCGTGAACGCATTTTGGTAAAGGCCGCATGGCCTGGAGTATCAATGAACGTAATGTTTTTGCCGTTATGCACAGCCTGGTAAGCACCAATATGCTGCGTAATACCTCCGGACTCTTTGGCTGCCAATGAGGAATGGCGAATGGCGTCCAACAACGACGTCTTGCCGTGGTCAACGTGACCCATGATGGTGACAACTGGAGCTCGAAGTTCTAAGGCCATTCGTTCACTTTCTGTAGCACTATACACGTGCTACATCTTCACTTTTCGTTACACTGTAGCTGCAACGTCTGTCGCCACAACGGCTGGTTTTGGCGGAGCGCTCAATGTTAATGCTTTACGAATTTCCTCAACACCTTGAGGGCCAATGCCGCCAAGCGTTTCGATCTCATCCAAGTGCTCGCGAAGGGTAATCAACATGGTGTACCCCTTTTCAACCAACAATGCGCGCATTTCTGGCTTCAAGTTCAATTGATCGATCTCAAACTCCTCATCGCCCGTCACTGAAGCAGCTTGCACACCAGATTGCGACTTGATCGTAATCTTGTACCCTGTCAACTTCGCGGCAAGACGTACATTTTGTCCACCGCGACCAATGGCCAACGACACCTGATCGTCAGGTACTGTAACAAGAGCGGTCTTTTTTGCACCATCAACAACAATCTCAAGTTTTTCTGCCGGAGCAAGCGCTTGTTCAATGTATAAAACAGGATCATCGGTATACTGAATAATATCGATTTTTTCGTTATTGAGCTCCTTAATCACCTCTTGAACACGAACACCTTTTTGACCAACACATGAACCTACAGGGTCAACTCCTGGTTGAGACGAAAACACCGCAAGCTTGGTGCGTACACCTGGCTCACGCGACATAGATTTAATCTCAACTGCTCCAGAAGAAACCTCTGGGACTTCACGTGAGAACAGCTCTTTAACAAGCTCTTTTGCCGCACGAGATACAATGACGGTTCTTCCGCGCATCGTGTCGCGGATATCGGCAATATATACTGTCAATCGTGTGTTGAGCTTGTAAAACTCGCCGCGCATTTGCTCTTCTGGCGGCATGTACGCTTGACCTTTTCCAATGTCCATAATGACGTTCTTACCGTCATGTCTGAGTACCAATCCCGTCACAATAGTGCCAAGTTTTGCTGAATAATATGAAATCACTGCATCCTTTTCTGCCTCGCGCACTTTCTGCAGAATGACTTGCTTTGCGGTTTGTGCGGCAATACGACCAAAGCCTGCTGGAGTAACGTCTGTTTTTTTGTCGCCATCCATTTTGTAAACTTTTGCTTCTCCAGTAAGAGGATCAACTGTTCCCTTAAACACATCCTCTTCAGACACATTTGGAGCATCTTTTTTATATGCCGCAACAATAGCTTCCTCAATAGAAGCAATCACCACTGCCGAGTCAATATTTCTTTCTGAAGCGATTTGATTGAGTGCTGCGGTAAAATCTGATCGAAGCGATCCATGCTGCATTGTTGCTGCCATATGTCTCCTTTGTATTATTTTGAGTGTCCGAATAAAGATTTATGCCTACTGAACAAAAAAGGCGGTCATTTCCCCCGCCTTCCACAAATCCACAAGATACTATACCAGATATGATTAAGAGGGTCAACACCAGGATCTGGGAGCACTAAAGCATCAGGTGTGTATCGATACCAAACCAATGTTTCAGAAAATTGCCCACTTCCGCGAATCATAATTCGCTTACCTGGATAATCTGTAAAACGTATTGTATGTTCTATGCGATCTGTACACTGTATGCACGGATCAAGAACAACCCCATTTTTCTTCTCCAGCGCCTCGCCAATCATGACATACACTATCTCTCCCTTTGGAACATAGATCTTACACGTTCCATCGTGCATATCAAAATTTACTTGAGCGCCTCCAATATATAAAGGTTTGCTTTTTTTGGAAAAATTTATTGTTTCAGCATCTGGTTCTGGCGCAAAAATTTCACGTCTTCGAGTAATTAGTCCTCTCGTGTATTCCCCTACAAGCACACCCTTCATAGGCATTATTTCTTTCATAGGCAGGAATGCGGGACGTTGTGAACAACGTTAGAACTATTTTACAGGAGACAACGGAGTATATCTATATTCCGAATTTTAAATTTTTCACATTCTAAATCTTATATCTTCTCTAAAGAGGAATTTTTTTACTTCCATAAGTATCTGTTACTACAACTGTATTTTCACCTTCCCAAGTAAGACCTGAAATACTCGTATTAGTTAAATCTTGTTGATAAATGTTCTTAAAATCTTTTTGAATGTCAAGAATAATCAGTTCAAGCTTTTCTTCATTATCCTTTTTGATTACTACTGCAAGCCGAGCTGAAGTCGGTGACCATGCTACTTGGGTTTCATCTGTCAGACTACTTCCATTAGGCGGATGCTTTCTTCTTAATTGAAAGATAGTTTGCCCATACTTATTGCCTCGGTTTGCGATAGAGATACCATATTCATAACTAAAATGATAAACAGCCACATATTGCTTATTGGGCGACCAAGTGTAGCCAACTCCTAAAGCCAACTCTTGCTGATGTTTGGTTTTTGTATCTACAATATACGCCACCATGCATTCTGTACCACAAGAACGATAGACTACGATTTCTCTATCATTTAACCATTCCAAGTCAGATACATGGAAATCGCCTTGGAAGACACTTTCTTGTTTGCCATCTTCTTCTATAATTACTGAAGTATAATCTTCATCACTTAAATCCTTTGCTCCCCCAACAGACTTGTTTTGAAAATATGCAGCTTTTATTTTACTTGGGGAAAGAGTAAATGATCGTTCTTTCAGTTCCTTATTTTGTTGATTATAGCTTTCTTGAATTTCTTCATCTGACTGAGGAGTAGTTTTGCCTAAAACAGATGATTCTTTATTTTTTGAAGTTTGATTGACCTCAATTTCGATTAACTTTTCCATTAAAATAACTCGTGTACTTCTTGCATATAAAAAACTGAGGGATGATAAAAAGATGCCTATAAGTGTTAAGGCAGGCAAAAATATTTGAACGGTTTTTCTGACATTAAATATCATGTGGATCTTTATAAAAAAGAAAGTCATCAATTTGGATAGTAAATACCGCACCAGGTACACTATTTTTCAAGCATTCTTCCTGAGATAAATCTGAAGAGTGAAAATAGGTGGCACTATTGGTAGGATCATTAGTTGTTCCGCTAACAATTTTTGCCGCTGCCTCACAAGCATTAGACCACGCTTTTTCAGTGATTTTGTCATTAGTAACTAAGGGATCAATTAACAAAGGAAAATTTTTCTTTTCAGTTGGATTCATTGGTGAAAACTGATAGTGGATAGTGTTGTGTTTGAGAATTATTTGATGATAACTTGAACCAAAGTATGCACGTTTTGCTAGCAAACGATTTTTTACTACCCAACCTATTCCAATCATTGCTTCCTTTGTCTGATTCTTCGCTTCACCAAAAATCAATCTCGCTAGGATCATAATCTCTGTATCATCATTAAAATCTCCAGTCCATTTAGGATCTTTGACAGTCGGTATACGTTTTGGTTTAAAATCACCTAGATCAAAGCTCACCTTATGAAGCGTGGGGCTTTTATCTGCCCAAAACTCTACATAATGAATCCCAATTGGCAAGTTTTCGGTAAATGTTTTTTCTTCTCGGTTAGGTTTTGAAAATAAAGCTGGCTTCGCTGACCATGCCCAACTGTGATATTTCACTGATTCGGAATTAGGTTTGATATTGTTTTCAACAATGAGTTTCACATCATCGCCATCCAGAAAATGCCATTGCGTACTCACAGCGGCTTTTAAAGATTCCAGAGAAAGATTAACAAACACAAAAGTATACCAGGGTCGTTTATCTCCATCTGCGGCTTGCTCATTAAGGTCGAAAACGATATTTCGAAAATCAGGAACAAGTTTGTATTCAAATTTTTCGATAGTTGCTTCAGGTTCGACAAAAAACTTAAAAGTATAATCCTCCACGTTTAGAGGAAGGATGAATACAATAGTTTTTGATAGTCCTCGTAGTTCAGTTCCATTCCAAGCAGGTGGAATATTAAAAAGTTGTGTATTTTTTTCTGGAGGAACTTCCCTGAATTGTTTGTCATTTATTTCTAGACGTAAGTTTTGTTCTTTTAGAAGGCCAAACAATCTTTTCCCCTGACAACGTGCCGTGATGGAAATGGCATAAACACCAAACTGCTCTATGGAAATAGTATGTGAAAAATTTGTAGTGACTTTTATGGGAAAAGAGTCGACCATACGCTCATTCTAGCCAGATTGTTAAACCAAAACAATAGTAAGAGAATCCTTGACAAATAACTTAAAAAAACAGATAATATCGACTATAAGTTAGCCTAAGACTAACTTCCAGTTCAAATATGCAAAGAGGTGATTTTCTACAATCCATCTTAAGATCAAATAAAACAGTCTTGACGCTTAAGGATATAGCCTTGTTGTGGCAAGATGCTGATACTGAAGCAGCTAGAGTTCGGCTGAATTACTATATCAAAGAAGGTGACCTATATCGAATTCGCAGAGGGTTATATGCTAAAAGCAAAGAATATAACAAACTAGAGCTGGCTACAAGGGTATTTACTCCCTCATATGTCAGTTTTGAGACGGTATTGGCGAAAGAGGGACTAATTTTTCAATATCAAACTCAAATTACTGTGGCTTCCTATCTTACCCGTGAAGTCATGATTGGTGAACAGATCTATGCGTATAAAAAATTGAAAGAAACAGTTTTAACCAACTCTCTGGGAATAGAACACACCGATGAAACTTCCATTGCAACTAAAGAACGCGCATTTCTAGATACTTTATACATAAATACTGACTTTCATTTTGACAATTTGGGATCATTGGATTGGGGAAAAATAGGGGCAATGTTACCAATCTATGAAAATAAACGTATGACTAAAATAGTTACTCAATTAGTTAAGTCAACCTTTAATTTAAAATAGGATAATTACTATGACTCTAGATACTTCTGTTCATAAAACTATCTTGTTTCAGATCTTAAAGGACATCTATTCTGACACGACAATTGCACCTTTTCTGGGATTTAAAGGTGGTACTGCCGCGTTGATGTTTTATGGCTTGGACCGTTTTTCGGTTGACCTTGACTTTGATCTTTTGGATGAAAGTAAAGAAAACTATGTCTTCGAAAGAGTGATTGATATTGCAAAAAAATATGGGACTCTGAAAGAGTCGTACAAAAAACGATTCAACCTATTTTGTTTACTCTCTTACGAAGACAAAACCCATAACATCAAAATCGAGATAAATCGCCGGCGATTTGGATCAAAGTTTGAAATTAAAACATACCTGGGAGTATCAATGCTGGTTATGGTAAGAGAGGATATGTTTGCTCATAAACTAATGGCTATGTCTGAGCGGATAGGTAAAACCAGCAGAGATATTTATGATGTGTGGTTTTTTCTAAAAGAACGATTTCCTATCAACAAAGAAATTGTTGAAGAACGTTCAGGGGTTTCTTTTGAAGTTCAAACTCAAAAATGTATCGGACAACTAGAAAAAATGAATAACCGAAATATTTTAGACGGAGTGGGAGAACTTTTGACTACTAGTCAAAAAGATTGGGCAAAAGCTAAACTTCGAGTAGAGACAATAGCTCTGCTAAAATTGCGATTAGAAAGTAAGCTGGGGGACAATGAAAACAAAGAGTAACAGTACAAAAAAACCAACTTTGGAGCTTATTACTTCCGACGGGATAGAAGGATTCACTTTGAGCACTATTCAAGAATACCTAAATCCACAGCAATTTGCTCAATTTAAAATTTGGCTTGTTGGCCAGACAGTTGGAATGTTGAATAACAAGCCGATTATTTATAGTCACGATCTTGAACGATTTCTGACAGGATTGCCTCCACTAGATTAGTGGAAATAATTGATTTTCTGTTCGTTTGTAGTGATTTTTGTCAGTTTTGCGGAGAGGGCGAGATTCGAACTCGCGGTAAGCAAAAAGCTTACGGCGGTTTAGTAAACCGCTGCACTAGACCGCTATGCGACCTCTCCAGTTTGCATATTGTATAGCAATGTTGAGAAAAAGTAATCGAAATTAATTTTGAGATTACATTCTGTAATACATCTTTCAAACTGTCTGAAATTACAACTTCATTATGAATAATCGCTCTAGAGATTTTAGAACTTGCGGAGACGGTGGGATTCGGACCCACGGGACCATTTCTGGTCGAGATTTAGCAAACCTCTGCCATTGACCACTAGGCGACGTCTCCAATCGTGGCCATTCTAACACGAAATATCAGAGGAATTACGCCTATTCTTGCAACAATTTACGCCCACCCCAACGCGTATCGTCGTGATTTTCGTTTTCCAGCATAAGAACGGTGTGCTTTCCCGTATTTTACGCGTACACGAAATGCTACACGCTTGTTTAACAACTTTTTTGCGCGTTTTTGCACACCAAATCGCAATACATCAACCTGCACATACAACGAAAGTACTTGAATCACACCCATGATAATAAACAACGCTGAAAATGAGAAATGTTTTACAAACAATCCGCCAACCAACACAGCGACGCCACTCAGCACTTGTTCTTGACCATCAACCCACCCCCAAGCGGATCCGGATTTTTTCTTGTCTTCGTATCGCGCAAATAAACTGTGCCAGTTTGGCTCAACAAGCGCGCTTGCCAACCCATTGATCGCCTCAACAATAAATAGTTGCCAAGGAGTACGAACAAGAAGATACGCAAATGTGCACAACGCATTCAACACGTATCCTGCATACATTGCGTTTGATTTTTTGAACCATCGTTTGTCTGATATTTTTCCAATACAAATAGTAAGAATGCCGGTCACTACTAAATAAATAGCCCACGACCAAGAAACATCTAAAAGATTGCCACCAATGCGTTCCGTAAACACAACGTAAAGCGGACCAAAAAGACCTTCACTAAATGCCCAAAGAGAGCTTCCAAGAAACAAGACTTTTTGTCGTTTTGTCATTATTACTCCTTTCTTTGACCTTTATTTTCAACTTTTTCCGCTTTTTCCCGCTCCCTCAACTCTTCTCCCCCCATTTTAGTGATTTTCTCTGGTTTTAGCCTTGTAGGGGCGCAAAAAACGCCCCTCCGCCTGGGCTTTTGGAGTCTTTCGCGGTGTGCCGCGGTTTTGGAAACTGGCGGCATTATAGCGCCACCATTTTTGATGCACAAGAGCGTGTTTTTTGTCTCTTTTTTCTGGGTAATTTTATTACTCTTTTATATATTCGGAGCACTTTAATGAATAAAAGTATGTGCGCAACATATTTATATACTTTTTAATGCATCACGAACCGCATTAACAAATAATCGAATATCTTCTTCTGTGTGCGCCGCACTTATTTGAATACGAATTTCATCACGACCCTGCGGAACAACGGGATAATTAATATTTGTTGCAAGAAATCCTTTTTCGAATAATGCGAGTTTTAATGCTTTTGCCTTTTGTGGATCACCAACAAGTAACGGTTGAATAGGATGCGTTGAGTCGGCCGCAAATGTACATCCAATTTCTTGCATGAGTGATTTGCAAAGCGCAATATTTGCGCGTGATTTTTTCAATAATTCTTGTCCATCAATTCCCTTCATGATCTCAAATGCTTTGAGTGCTGCCCCTGCTGTTCCAGGAGAAATAGAGTTGGAGTAAATGTAGGTTGCCGCCGACTCACGCAAATAATCAATGACAACTTTATCCCCAACAATGTATCCCCCATCTGTTCCAAAGGCTTTTCCAAGCGTACCAACTAAAATATCTGCTCGTGCATTGCATACTTCTTCTACTCCACGGCCTGTTTCACCAAAACACCCAACACCGTGCGCATCGTCCACAACCAATATGACGCCCTCTTTATATAACGCGTCGTATACGTCAATAACTTTTCGCAGTGCCGCAAGATCTTGATACTCACCCAACATGCTAAACACGCCGTCGGTTACCACAATGGCGCGGTCAAACTTTTCTTTGTTCTCTTCCAACACGCGTTGAAGGTCTTGTGCATTCATGTGCTTGAAAATTGCTTTGTGTGAACTATCAATGCTTGCTGCACGAATGCCTTCAATAATACTTCTATGATTTAACTCGTCCGATATGACAATACTATTTTCGGAAACGAGCGAGTCTTTGCTTTGTCCTTTGATGATGCACGACATTACAGCCACGTTTGTTGCAAACGCAGAAGACACCACCATTGCATCTTCTCTTTTGTGAAAATCCGCAATCTGCGCTTCCAATTGCTTATATACTGCAAGTGTTCCTGAAATAAAACGTACCGCACCAGGGCCTGTTCCAAATGTTTCCACTGCAGCATGATCAGCTTGTTTTAACAGCGGATGATGGCGAAGACCTAAATAATCATTCGAGTTAAAAATGCGGAAGTGTTTTGTATTCACCACCGCTTGTGGGGCAGGATCTTGCGTAAACCCCTCAATCACGACCTCATTTCTTTTACTCACTTTTGCATCATCGAGTCGTTTTATTTCGTTTAATAACGATGTATAAAATTGTTGTTTTGGCATGTGACCCTTTCAATTTTTGTACTCATTCGTTGTATATAGTCGTTTATTTCTTCAAAAAGTTTGCAACTAATTTTAATGCGTTTTGTGAACGCAATGTTTCTTCAACATGTTCTGCGCCCTTGTTTAGTGTTGTCGCAATTCCCTCCAATACATCATCGCCCGTTGTTTGAAGTTGTGCAGCGTTTAACATTTCAACTAAATGAGGGGGTTGATTGTTTTGTGGCTGAAGATCGTGCATAAGCGAATTCCACGCATCTATATCACGACCACACACACCATAGACCTCTACCCCATCTTCTGTGGTGAATGATTTTCTAGAAAACACAAAGTCGCGCTGTGGAAGTGTTGCATATTCTTGCGGAGCACCAGCAATTGGCTGTTTCAGATCCGCATACAATCCAAACATTATTGCTACTTTGCGTTTATGTGTTTGCGCATGTTCGTGCAAAAATTGCAACGCATCTTCGTGCGCCGCTGGATGATCAGCCGTCACCACAATCACAATATTTTCGTATGTTGGTAATTCAGATGCAACTTCTTGCAATGTTTGATACGCCGACTGCACTGCACCTTGCTGCAATGCAAATGCACGCTTTCCCTCTGATGGATTAATGCCAACAACATGGAATCCATAATGCGTTGCAACCGCGGCCATAGGATAACCGGTTGCGCCCAGACCACTCACAATGCACAGCGTTTTTTCTGGGTTTTGCGTAAGTCCTATTTTTTTCATTTGCCCAATGATCATGTATAAATTGCCAAGCGATTCAAGCGTGCTCGGTGCTTTCAAATGTTGGGCGATGTCCAACGGCAGCTTAATGGGTAATGCGCTGGCGGGAATCGCAATAACTCTGCTCCAGTATCCATCATATGGTTCTGCGCGTGTACCATCATCCTTGAGCGCTCCGCGAATTCCACCAGCAATGCCGTCACAACTTTTACCCGACATCACGCAATCGTGAAACGAATGATGATCGTGGCTACCGCATCCAAAGTGAGAATCGAGACAGACATACTGCCCAATCTTCCAGTTCTTTACGTTTGCACCAACGCCAACAATGAAACCGGCTGCTTCGTGCCCCACAACTTTTGCCATGGATTCTTTGGGGAGTTGACCATGCAGCGCTTTTTCTATGAGCGCAAGATCTGTGCCACACAAACTCACCGAAGTGGGAAGAAGTAGGACTTCGTCTGGAAGTGGTGGTTGAATGGTTCTGCCGTTTGTCTCAAACTCAATGCCATTTGGTGTGTATCGCACGCAATCCACTGCACCCACGACATCCTGAAGATATGATGCGCCATTTGTGGTTGTGGTTGGCATTGATGAGAGTGCTTTTTGAATCTCGTAAAGTGATCCTGATCGCATGAGTGATGCAAATGCTGAGTACATAAAAAAATCTCCTTGGATCGATTATATATGGTTCTGCTCAGAAAATATTGCAGATCACTTGCAACAACTTGCTCTTGAGAAAAAACTGCGTACAATAATCGGCCATATGGGAAAAACCGGACAAGAAGTTGATAGCAGAAAAAGATTAGTGTTATTGCCGTATATTGTGAAGAAAATTTCAGACATTGTTCCACCAAACCAACCATTCAATCTTCAAGACGTTGGCGCTGGAGCAGGATCATTCACACAAATACTTCTACAAGAGTTAAAGAAACAAAAAAGATATGTTGATACTGTTGGCGTATGCGAAATCGACATGAGCATTTTTGCAAGGTTAGCGCTTCAGACAACAAGATTTCCTACACACGCACAACGACTTGTTCAATTTGGAAAAAGAGATGTGATGGAAACATTCGTTGATAAATCACAAGATTTTTTTGCATTCACACTTGCGCAGTTAGTGTTTCATCACATTCATGATGAAGCTATGTTGTCGTATGTTATGTATTCCATATACCGCACCATGAAACCTGGAGGATTATTTACTATCGTGAACTTTGCAGACGAGTTTATCCAATACTTACTTCAACATGAACCAGAAAAGCTTACTGTGCAACAGAAACATCAAGGAAATATAGAGGCGGATTATCATTTTGATTCAACTGGAAGCAATCGTATAACACAAAGAGCTCCACAAAATATTCTTGGTCATGCACTAGGAATGGGATTTGATTTGCATTCTGCAAGTAAAATTGTTCCTCATCAGGTAAGAGGGGAAAAAGCAAGATATGAATATCTTTGCAAACACAACATCCCCATGTTTCATGCGCTCACATTACAAAAAAATGAAAAGCGTTTTTTATCATCATCTCAAGGAACTGTCGAATCAACTTCAATATATGGAGATTGGTTGACTATTCATTTTCAAGATGGCGATGAAATTCAAATTCCAAATATAAAACACGCAAGAGACATTCGAAAAGGAGATTTTTTCCTCATTCAAGAGACAATTCCGGAAAAATCAGATCGTCAATTTGTGACATATTGGATTATTCATAAAAACAACAAGGTGGTATCGGGACAACTATCGACTTCAATTCAACGATAGGTATATTTGGTTGATCTTCCGCGCTACAATACAACCCATGCGCATCGCACTTTTTGGCGGAAGCTTTGATCCCATCCACAACGGGCACCTTGCCGTTGCAGAACAAACCATTACACATGCATATGCTGACGATGTGTGGTTTGTGCCCTGCGCATCACATCCATTTGCAAAACAAATAAGCGATACGCAACATCGACTTGCAATGCTAAAACTTGCAACATCACGCACCATATATCCATACGAAATCGAGAAAAACACACAAAGTTTTTCTATTACTACGATTCGACATGCCGCTCAAGAATTTCCTCAGCACACCTTTTGTTGGTTGATGGGCTCTGATCAACTCCCTGCATTTCAAAAATGGAATGAGTGGCAGTCATTGCTTTCAGATTTTGGAGCACTCGTGTATCCGCGTGCCGGATACCCTATGTCACCGCTACTTCCTGGAATGATTGATATGAAAAAAGTCGATGAAATCAATATTTCATCAACACAAGTGAGGCAGTTTGCATCTAATCAAAAAGACATCTCCCCACTCGTTCCTCAAAACGTTTCTGCATACATTCACGCGCAGAAATTATATGTATAATTTCCGTATGATCAATCCAAATTCGCTCATCACATTTTTGAAAAAAACTTTTGCCGCACAACACGTCGCCAACGGCGTCATCGCAGTTTCTGGTGGCATTGACTCAGCCGTCTCTCTTACATTACTCACACAAGCGCTTTCATCAGAACATGTGTTTCCACTTTTGCTTCCATATGGAAATCAAAACATGGATGATGCGCGGGCAATATGTATTTTCAATAAAGTTCCTCAAAACCAATGGCAAGAAATGAACATTCAACCAGCGGTTGATGCGATTGCAGACCTTGCACATATTGAAAAACATGATCATATGCGATTAGGAAATGTGATGGCGCGCGTTCGGATGATTCTTGTGTATGACGCTGCAAAAAAACACCACGCGCTTGTGTGCGGAACGGAAAATAAATCGGAACATTACTTGGGATACTTCACGCGTTTTGGAGACAGCGCGTCAGATGTTGAACCGCTCACCACACTATATAAAACGGACGTACGCATGCTTGCAGAACAACTCCAACTTCCATCGCAATTTTTATCCAAACAACCATCTGCGGGGCTATGGGAAAACCAAACCGATGAGCAAGAACTTGGATTCACATATGAAGATGCCGACAAGGTGCTGCGTCAACTCATCGATGAACACAAAGAACCTGAGCACATACATGTTCAAGGAATTGATGCAGAAACTATTTCTCGAATTTGCGCACGCGTGAAACAGCAAGCATTTAAATACAACACACCCTACACACTATGAAACACACCATCGTCACACCAAAAAAACTTTTGTGCTTTTTTGCTCACCCCGATGATGAGTCGTTTGGCCCCGGCGGATCGCTTGCACATTGGGCACATGAAAGAACAGAGATCCATGTGATCTGCGCAACCAAAGGTGATGCAGGAGGAAATCCGCGCGTACGCGCTCAAGAACTCCAAAACTCTGCGCGTGTGTTGGGTGTGAAGTCTGTTACTTTTCTTGGATATAAAGATGGAAAAATTGGAAACAATGATCTTGTTCCATTGGAAAAAATATTCATCACACAAATTAAAAAACACAAACCCGACGCGCTCCTTACGTACGATCTCAATGGCATTTCTGGGCACATGGATCACATTGCTGTTGCCTCAGCAACAACACAAGCATTTAAAAAAACATCATGCGCAAAACACCTGTTGTACTACGTGATTCCAAAAGGCAAAAGTGACATGATGGGCGCCTATTTTATTCATTTTCCAGATGGAAAAAAGCGAGAAGATGTTGATGTAATCATCAATACAGCACAAGTGTGGGATCAACGTGTTTCCGCAATGAAACAACACAAATCTCAAATGCACGACGTAAAACGCATTTTGTTGCAATCGCTTCTTTTTCCAAAAGAGGAATGGTTTGTTGTAAGAAAAAGAAGTGGTGCGGTTGCTGCACTCAAAAAGACACTACTTCTTGGCTAAATTTTGATTAAAATCCACGTGATCAGGATCGACCGGATCCTTGTTGTCTGGATCCCAATTGTAGTTAATCGTTAGCTCTTCACCGGCTTTAATGTCACGAATCGCTTTATACACCAATCTTTCTTCTTTGTATCGAAAATAATATCGCAAATTGGGTTCATACGAATGATTCAACAAACTTCCATATCCCAATACAATTGCGTGATGCTTTTTTGTCCATTCATAGTAATATTTTCCCATCACCGTTTTTTCTAACAACGCTTCCTCATTTTTTGCATTCACAAAAATGAGCGGACAAGATTCAACCACCGCACCTTTTTTAATATTTTCAGACGCAATCAGTCCTCGAATATGAAGTGTTGGAGAAATTCCAACAACAAAAGGGAAATCCATATTATTCCAATTCCTTTTTTGTTTGTTGGTGAGTTGTATATTGCGTATCAAAGTGTGCATTAAAATCGATGAGATGTTCCTCAATTGGATCCTTGTTATCAGAATCCCAATTGTAATTAATCATCATCTCCTCACCTTTTTGAATGTGCTTGATTGCACGAAACACTAATCGTTGTGCTTTAAAATTAAGAAGATATCGAACATTTGGAGTGTATGAATGGTTGAACAAACTTCCATATCCTAAACAAAAAATGTGATGTTTTTGTGTCCATTCAAAATAATATTTCCATAATACGGTCTGCCTCAAAAACTCTTCTTCTTTTTTGATGTCGATAAAGATAACTGGACACGATTCAACAACCGCACCTTTCTTTATGTCATCTATTGCAATAAGTCCACGAATATGAAGTGTTGGAGAAATTCCAACTTGAAATGGGAGGTGCATAGAAATTATGTTTCAGCTTGTCTTTTTTGAGTCCATACGCGTTTTGCAAAAGGAATTATGAGTGTTGAAAGAACAAATCCTAATGAAGGAATGATGGCTTGTATATACGGTTTTTCAATACCTATCGACCACATACATATTCCGATCACCACATATGTGCAACTCACAATAAGCATCTTTCTTGTTGCGCTTCCCTCCCACGCTTTATCCAACTCAACCCGACGGTTGCGCTGTTCAATTTTTTCAATGCGATTGACCAGATCATTATTCATAGTGGTGGGTGTATTATAAGATAAGAATAGGTTCTGTATACAAGAAATATTGAGTTTGAAAAAGGAGCATGTATGTCATTAAAAAAGATAGTTAAAGATCAATGCGATTCCTGTTGTAACACCAAAACACACACCTCGAATGGAAGTGCGGTGTATGGAATTGGACTTATTGGCGCTGCGGTGTATTTTTTCTCTCACGCAACTGGTTTTACGGGATATGTGATGGCATTGCTCAAAACAATTGCATGGCCTGCATTGTTGGTGCATCAAGCACTCACATTTCTCAATATGTAGGGATCTACACTGTTTCGAGTTTTGTTTGTACAACTTCTATTAATTCAGGAAAAGTTTTCATTTCTTTATCAGGAGAGCCAAAGTGTCCTCGATTGGTAAACTCATGCAATTCTGAACCAATTTGATGGTGAATGAATCGCGGCTCATCAATTGAAATATATGGATCATCTGTTGAACTAAACTGCACAATCCATTTCGCATTCTTTTTAATCTTCTCCCACTGCCATGGATCACTATAATATCCACTCTCTTTTTCCTCTTCATATCCTAAATCTGTATGATTCACACCGATCACAATCGCACCTAATAATTTTTCGTTTTCAAGGTATCGCAAAGCAGCAACTCCCCCAGAAGAGTGACCAACAACGATCGTATGTTCATCTACCTTAAAAACATTCTTTATGTGGGGCAACCAAATATTTTTATGTGCCATCACCGGATCCGGCATGTTTTCAGCAATGACTTCAAAACCAAGTTTTTTAAACTCATCACACGCCCATGCATACCAATGATCGGTTTCTATTTTGCTATCGCCGTTTCCAGGAATGATAATAATTTTTGGTTTCATAATTTCTTATTTGAGTTTTGCGGAGTCGGCGTACCTAAAGGTATTAGGCATGCATTTCGTTTCACTCAATGCTTGCCGGCAGATTCGAGTAAACTGCAAACCCACTCCATCACCATAAACAAAAAATCGGCTTCGCCAATTTTTTGTTTATGCGGAGGAGGTGGGATTCGGACCCACGAAACCCGTGAGGGCTCACGCTTTCCAAGCGTGTGCAATTGACCGCTATGCGACTCCTCCACTCATATCTGATGTTGTTCTGTTTATACAACACAGCATTTCGAAAACTCGCACATCATATCAAACACCAGAGGAAAAAACTACTTCGAACTTGTGGAATCCGCTGCAGATCCAGCGTTTTGCGCTTGATTATTTTGCGCGCGCACCGCGCCTTGCATCAATTTGCGCACCTCTTCCATCTCACGCGCAATGCGATCCAATTTTGCTTCAATGTTACTCTGCACATCGCCAATAAAGTAGGCCATAGGATGAGATGTTGCACCACTAATAGAAGACAAAGACTCCAAGGGAGGATCAACACGACCCACTTCATACGCAGAAATTGTCTTATCAGAAACGCCAATGGAATCCGCCAGTTGTTGTTGAGACAAACCAGCCCTTTGACGAGCTTCTTTAATGCGTTTGCCGAGCTGTGTTCGATCAAACATAAACACCTTCTTGACAGGGTATTCTCCCTATAGTAGACTGAGTTCTAGTTCTATTAGACATTACATATGCTTCCACATATCGTTCTTATCTGCTCGAACTCTCGTCTCAGAAGATTATACCAGACTTCTCTCTCTTCTGTTGAGTGCGAAATTACGCCCTGTAAATCGATTGCTGAGGCATTGGTGCAGATCGTCATTATTCATCCTTCCATCATTGTTATTGTCGAATCAGTCCCGATTTTTGAGCTCAGTGTGCTTTTGGACATTCTTGCGCAACACGCAGATTTGCGAGAAACTCCCGTGATTGCTGCTGGTTTTACCTCAAATCGGACACTTTTTCCACCCTCCACACATCATGCAATTGACGAACTTCAAATTGTTAGAATTTTGAAAGAATTGATCGCTACACTATAGCGATGCACACCCAACTTCTTGGAGCCAAAGCAAAAAAGCCACGCGAACTTCTCATTGCAAAAGGAGCAAAGTCACTCTCAACACAAGAATTGCTCATGGTCATTTTTGGAGTTGGCACAAAGCATGTCCCGGTACATAAAGTCGCTGAACACGTTGAGACGTGCATTCAACGCATTCCACTCTCACACCTTTCATTTGAAGCATTGCAGAACGTTCCCGGATTAGGCCAAACAAATGCGTGTCGATTTTTAGCAATGGTAGAAATGTGCGATCGCCTACGCACGCAACACGCGCAACGTTTTTCATCACCTGCAAAGATTGCGATGTACCTTCATGATCTGGCGCACGCACATGTTGAGCACGTCGTTTGCCTCTACTTAAATGCGCGGCTAGAACTTGAGCTACAAAAAACATTGGCAATAGGAAGTTTGAATCAAGCAATAATTTCTCCGCGAGATATCTTTTTTCCCATTCAGCAGTTTCCCGTTTCTCATATTGTGCTGGCACACAATCATCCCTCAGACACTTTAGAGCCGTCAGATGCGGATAAACAGTTCACCACACGAGTGAAAGATGCGGCAACACTTTTGGGCATCACACTCGAAGATCACCTTGTTGTTGGAAAATCTGGATGGTACTCATTTCGAGAACACGGTTTGTTGTAGTGTGTGACCGCAGTTATGCACGTGCATACTGTTCCATGAGCTCGCGTTGTTTTTTTGATAATTTTTCTGGAATCGCAATCAACAAACGCACATACAAATCGCCACGACCTCGATGGTGTAGTTGCTGAATTCCTTGTTCGCGCAAACGAATCAATGTATTGGGTTGTGTTCCTGGACGAATTTTTAATGTGAGATTTCCATCCAAAGTTTCGACATCAATCTCTCCACCCAATACTGCTGTTGTTAGCGGCAATTGAAAATCAATATACACATCATACCCATCTCGCTTGAATCGACGATCTGCCTGCACGCTCAACGTAATATCAAAATCCTGGAATCGAATTCTTGTGCCATCATCTGCGCCAGCAGGAATTTTAATCGTATGTGATTTTCCCTCTATCGCAACTGTTTTTTCTGCACCCTTTGCAGCTTCCATGAATGAAATCGTTAACGAGTAGCGAGGTTTGCGCTGTTGTCGTCCCCCAAATGGACTTCCTCCACCAAAGAATGACTCAAATATTTCAAATGGATCTCCACCACCACCAAAATCGAATCCACCAAATGGATTCCCGCCCGTTGATTGATATGTATAGGTAAAGGGACCCTGTCCACTAAAGGGACCTTGTCCACCAAATCCACCAGCAAATGGATTGCCACCACCAAACCCTGCATTTTGATCAAATGCAGAATGGCCATATTGGTCATACGCTTGCTTTTTTTCAGCGTTGGAAAGCACTTGATACGCCTCATTCACTTCTTTAAATTTTGCCTCTGCATCAGGCGATTTGTTGCGATCGGGATGATACTGCAATGCCATCTTTCTGTACGCAGCTTTAATTTCAACAAGCGATGCGGATTTTGAAAGACCAAGGACTTCGTAGAAATCACGTTTGCTCATACATCTTGGCGATCTCTTCCTCACAATCACGGAGAACCAAGTGATTGTTCGAAAGAATCGCCTCCTTTATTTGTTTTCATACAGAATCATCGCCCGACTCATGTTACACAACACAAGCGGGCGATGTTCGTTTTTCTTTTTATTCTTTTACGACTTCACCTTCTTCAACTTTGCCGTCTGCCTTTTTTGATTTTTTTGCATCATTTTTTGCATCGGCATCGCCAGCACCCGCAGAAGATCCTGCTGCTGCACCTGCATTTGAGGACGCCTGTTGCGCTTTTGCCATCGCCTCACCAATTTTTTGTGCAGACTTTAAAGTCTCTTCAGTTGCTTTTTCCAAATCCTCTTTGGAGGTTTCTGGTTTTTCGGCAAGCTCTTTGAGTTTTTTGACGTTTTCCTCAATGGCTTTTTTATCGCCTTCCGGAATTTTATCGCCATACTCTTTGAGTTGCTTGTCGATTTCAAATGCAACTGCACTCGCCTTGTTGCGCGCCTCGACCGCTTCTTTCTTTTTGCGATCTTCGTCGGCGTGCTTCTCCGCATCGGCCTTCATTTTTTCGATTTCTTCTTGCGACAAGTTCGTTGAGTTTTGAATAGAAATCTTCTGTTCTTTTCCAGAAGTTTTATCCTTTGCTGTGACATGCAAAATACCGTTTGCGTCAATATCAAATGTCACCTCAACTTGTGGAACACCACGTGGTGCTGGTGGGATTCCATCAAGAATGAATCGACCAAGCGATTTGTTATCAGCTGCCATCTCACGCTCGCCCTGCAACACGTTAATCTCAACTGAAGTTTGATTATCTGCCGCAGTAGAGAACGTTTGTGACTTACTTGTTGGAACGGTTGTGTTGCGTGGAATTAATGCGGTACGCACACCACCAAGCGTTTCCAATCCAAGCGTAAGTGGGGTGACATCTAACAAGAGAATGTCTTTGACATCGCCACCAATAACACCGGCTTGCACCGCCGCACCAACCGCAACCACTTCATCAGGATTCACGCCCTTGTGTGGTTCTTTATTGAAGAACTTTTTCACCTCGTCTTGCACTTTTGGCATGCGCGTCATACCTCCAACGAGCACAACTTCTTGCACTTTGGAGATCTCAATCTTTGCATCCTTCATAGCTTGCTTTACGGGACCGAATGTTTTTTGAATAAGGTCGTCCACAAGCTCTTCCATTTTTGAACGCGTCAATGTGAGCGTTAAATGCAAAGGACCGTTCGCGCCTTGCGTAATGAATGGCTGATTAATCTCTGTTTGCTGTGCAGAAGAAAGCTCGATCTTTGCACGCTCAGCGGCATCGCGAATACGCTGCAGTGCTTGATTGTCTTTGGAAAGATCAACGCCGTTTTCTTTCTTAAATTCTGTAACAATCCATTCAATAATCTTTGCATCAAAGTCATCACCGCCTAAAAAGGTGTCACCATTTGTTGCTTTCACTTCAAAAACGCCACCACCAATTTCAAGAACAGTGACGTCAAACGTACCTCCACCAAGGTCGTAGACCACGATGGTTTCAGCGCCTTTTTTGTCCAATCCGTATGCAAGTGCTGCAGCGGTTGGTTCATTCAAAATACGCTCAACTTTCAGACCTGCAATCTCACCTGCTTGCTTGGTTGCTTGACGTTGTGAATCATCAAAATATGCAGGGACAGTGATTACGGCGCGATCCACAGTTCCACCCAAATACGCCTCTGCATCTGCCTTTGCTTTCATCAAAATTTTTGCTGAAATTTCTTGTGGCGTGTATGTTTTTCCTTCAACCTCCACCGCTGCCATATCATCTTTCCCGGCAACGATGGAGTATGAAACGTGCTTCATGGTCTTTACCACTTCAGCATCTTTTATTTTGCGACCCATCAAACGCTTCACAGAAACGATTGTGCTTTTTGGATTCAAAATTGCTTGTCGCTTTGCGGGCACACCAACCACAACGGTGTCACCTTTTTTGGTAAGACCAACAACAGATGGAAAAGTATTTGCACCTTCAGCGGTTGGAATCACCTTTGGTGAACCGCCCTCCATCACTGCGACTGCTGAATTTGTTGTACCAAGATCAATTCCGATGATCTTTCCTGAGTTTGTCATGTTTCCTCCTTTTATTTTGCTTGTATTGATGCATCATCGGCTGTGGGCTTGGATCCGTTTCCCACCTCGACCAATGCTGGTCGAACCATAATGCCGTTTAATGTATATCCGTTTCTTCGAATTTTTATCACAACATCTTTTTCCCCGTCAACTGTTTCTACCGCTTCCATGGTGCGTGAATCAAACGTCTTTCCAAGCGCATCAATTTCTTGCAACCCTTCTTGTTGGAGCGCTGATTGCAACTGCTTCACAATCATGGTGAGCGCCTTGTCATTTAAATGATTTGCAGCCATTACTAAGTGATCAATGGGTTCCAAGATTTTTTCAATTAAGGTTGCAGCTGCAAAACGCACGAATCGCTCCTGATCCTCTTTTGTTCTGCGTTGCAAGTTTACATAGTCTGCATATGCGCGTTTATGCGCCGCATCTTTTTCCAACACAGCTTGCTCAAGTTCTGCGATTTTTGCGCGCAACTGTTCAAACTCAACTGCGGTTGTATCCATGTGTGCGTCGGTGTGTACTTTCACTTTTTGTGATGCCATAGCTTCCTTTACTCTCTTGGTGACATTCCAACAATTAAGTTATGGAAATATTCCAACATGGGAACAACTTGCTGAAAGTTTACGCGACTTGATCCAATCACTCCTAATGAACATCGGCGATTTGCGCATGTGAAATCGGTGAATGCAATGCTTACGGAATCAAGGTAGTGATTCCCCAAGTCCTCACCAAAAATAATGTGCACCACATCATCACCCCATGGTTTGTTAAAAATAGTTTCAAGTTGGCGCGTTTCTTCAATGAGGGAAAGCACGGTGCGCACCACATCAACGTCAAAAAATTCAGGATTATTAAAAAGGTTTGCGTAGCCGGAATGGAATGTGCGGCGATCATCGGTAAACGCGATACCAACGGCTTTGGTTCTGTCTGCCAACACACGAGCAGATGCTTGCAGCAAGTGATCAAGATCATCGCGTGATTCCCAAATGCGCTCTTTGACAGAAACCTCATCGGCAACCGAAAGGTTCTTTTTATTCATCAACTCTTTGACGTACAACTTGAGTGAAAGTGAGGTCGGAATGCGACCTGCAGAGGTGTGCGGTTGCTTCAAATAGCCTTGCTCGGATAAATACGCCATTTCATTTCGGATGGTAGCGGGAGAAACGCCAAGATTGTATTTCTTGTCGAGGGTATCTGAGCCAACCGGCTCAGCCGTCTCGAGGTACTCCTCAATAACGGCTTTCAAAATCTGGATTTGTCTCGAGGTTAAGTCGATCATTATCCTCCGTGTATGCTCCTGTCCACTTGATGTGGCAAGAAGAGATTAGCAGAATAGTATCACGAGTGCTAATTGCGTGTCAACAGTTGGAAATAAGAAAAAATTTAATGCTATTTTTCTCGAGAATATGAGTGTTGATTTAGACCTATAATGATATTATAATTCACACCTATGTCGCTATATACCGCTGAAATCCCTGTAAAAGAAATCGTGCCTGAAGCAATAACTCGGGGGGGGACACAACCATTTCCCGTCCATGTAAAGATATTGTCTCTGGACGATGTATTAACCCAGAATGTCACACATGTGTAAATGCTGAATCCGACCATGAATCCTTCATGAATATTGTGACTGTAGTTGCCGTGATGGCAAGTAAATCGATTTCTTCCGAATCAAAAACATTAAGAAAAGATCCGTCCAAAAAGAGGGCTTAGCGTGTAACACAGGTAAATGGGAAAAGAATTTCTTTTTCTGCCCAAGCTGGAACAATTGAGGTTTCTGTCAAATGAAAAAAAATTCTCCAGAAATTCTTTGCGTTTGTAAAGATGACGATGCAGCTCTTAATGAAAAAAGACAGGTGAGAAATGCTCTGCTTTCATGCCCACATCGTTCATGGATAGAAGCTCATAGACACTTTCATTGCGCATGTCCTCATGCATACTTAGGTTACATCGAATCCAAGCCCAAGAATGAGGCTGAACCATCAACTTCTATATTTGACCATTGGATATTTGATGCGGTACGTAATGCTGCTGATTTTGAATATAGCCGTTTTTGTCCACCAATGGATTTAAAAAGACGACTTGCTAAAAAGCCATCAAAACTTGTGATTGAGAACACAAAGTAATACATCCGCACAATCTCAAGTATTATCCCATAATTGTGGTATAATTCCACACATGTCATCGCAATGGGTTCCGTTTAGAGAAAAAACGCGAGGTTCTCCTTCAGGTGTTGAATATGGGGGGGTAAGTTGGCACCCCCAATATATTCCATTCGGAACTGAAATTGAATTTGATGTTGGCGACTTTAACAAATGGTTAAACTCAATGAGCATTGCAGTTCCAATTGAACTTGTCACTCATGGGTCACACAACGAAAGACCAACTCCAACTGTTTCGGGAATAACTAAGTACGGTGAAGCATCAGCAATTTCAACAACACACCAATCTCAAAAAAAACCTCAACTTTGGAATATTTTAAGTAGTCCAAATCAAGATGTTCTACGATATAACATAAACCTTGGTGGAATTGTAGATTTTCTCCAACAAAAAAATCCTTCTTTAGATCACGAAAAATTTATAGAAGAGTACAGTAAACTTGCAAATATTGCACTTAAGTCAGGAATTCCTGCTATTGTTATATTTAATCTTATTCATCTTGCGCTCGAAGATAATAAAATCGCCTGGGAAGTGTCAATTGATGTTATGGTCTTTTTGGTAAAATTACTTAGCATTCTGTCCGAAATTCCATATCTCAATGCTCATTCATTCGGAGAAAATGTGATGCTAATAATCTATATACATTTACTCTATCAAATAGCATTTCCACTTACAAATATTTTCATTGTATTAGGCACATTTTTAACGAAAGATAAAAAAACGATTAACAATGAACATTCATATTTTAACTACCTTATTAAGGACGAGTCGCATTTATCGAAATTTATGAAGTCGTGGCTTCCCATTCTATCCATGAAATATTTTTCACTCCCCTTATTGTTTGCATTCACAAATAAAAATCAATTTATTCGTCCTGTTCAAAAATAGCCAAACTTAATAATTTCCGCTACAAGGTTTCCGTTACAAAAAGAAAGATTGAAATAGCCTATAATTTAGTGTAAAATGGAGTGAACTTTACGAAGGAGTTTAACATGCCTCTCAGATTAGATTCAGAAAGTATCAGAGAAGTCACAAAATTAATCAAAATGAATCAAAAAGGACGTAGCGATAAAGTCGTAAAACGATATGACGAACATGCAGATCGTGCGAAAAGGCATGTTGTAGAGCTTGAGGTGCTCGACGCAATTGATTCGATCATGTACCATCTTCAGATTCGTAAGAAAATTGCCTTAACTCGTTATGATCTAGATTCGCTTGTTAAACTGTTTCAAGATTGTGAAGAAGCAGAAAAAATTGTAGCGAAAATGTTGAAAATCCTTGAACCCTACACAAAAGATTGGGATTTAGGATTAAATATTTTCAGAAAAATAGAAAAACATCAACAGCCGTGGTATATGAAAAATGAATAATGGAAAATCGCCAACGTTGCATCTCTTCCCCCTGTCCCCTACACTAGATTCATGCTTACAGCTGCCCAAGCGCATCGCAACGCCTACATCAAGAAAATAATTGGTACCCTCATTCCAATTCTCATTCTCACCATCGGGATTGCAGTGGGTGTCACCAACCTTGGTTCCATACGCGAGTTTTTCATTGGAGCTTCTGGTGAAGAAGCAAATATTCAGGTCGATACGCAGGCAATTCTTGGCCCTATGCCACGTCCGTGGCGCAATTTGGCGCAAGGTGGCGAGGACAAAAACTGGAGACTTCAACCACTGACGCAACAAGTGAAAGCGCTGAAACCAGAGTATATTCGCATCGATCATATCTACGACTTCTACGACATTGTCTCGCGTGGACCATCCGGCCTTCAATTTAATTGGTCAAAAATGGATCCTGTGGTGAGCGACATTTTGGCGGTTGGTGCAAAACCATATATTTCGCTTTCATACCTCCCGCCCGCCATCGCCCCAAACGGTGACATTGTTGGACAACCTCCAAACTGGAACGAGTGGCAACTCATTGTGCAAAAAACGGTGGAGCATTTTAGTAAACAACGCGGCATTGATGATGTGATTTATGAAGTGTGGAACGAGCCTGATTTGTTTGGAAAGTGGAAAGCTGGAGGAAGCAAAAACTATATGACGCTATACACGTATGCATCACGCGGCGCACAAAATGCACAAGCAAGCGGGACAAAACCATTTAAACTTGGTGGGCCAGCCATTACCGCACTCTATGAAAACTGGGTAAAACAATTACTGGAGATGGCATCAAAACAAAATTTAAAACTCGATTTCATTTCTTGGCACAGGTACAATCGTGACATTGATGTGTACAAAAAAGATTTTACGCAGGCGCGTGATTGGATTGGCGCATATCCACAATTTGCTGATATAGAACTTCATATTACCGAATGGGGGCACGATTCTGACATTGACCCCGGATACGATGGAGCGTTTGGCGCAGCACATACCGCCGCAGTTGCAACCGAGATGGTTGGGCAAATTCAACGTGGGTTTGTATTTGAAATTCAGGATGGCAGAAGTGGCGATGGAAAAGAATATTGGGGCAGATGGGGATTGTTTACGCACCAAGATTTTGGCGCAAAAGCAAAGCCGCGTTATCGCGCATTGCAATTCATTGACGATAACATTGGTACCCAACGGGTATCTATTTTAGGAAAAGGAAGTTGGGTGAAAGCGATGGCCGCGCGTTCGGGCGATGCAACCACTGTGGTGCTCGCAAACTATGACGCATCGAATCGCCACAATGAAAATGTTCCAGTCACATTCAAAAGTTTGATTGGATCAAACTTTGCTGTCGATACCATTTTTATGGATGGAAGAAGCAATCGCACAGAAGTTTCAACCACATCAGCTGAACTAAAAGTTGTGGTGTCTATGCCAGTGAACACGGTGGCGGCGGTAAGATTGGTGCCGTTGAGTCCACAAGTTGAAACTCCAGTTGCACCAACACCAGTTGAAGCCACGGGGACTCAACCCACACTGAATACGGAAACAATATCAACTCCGGTCACGCAGTAGTGTTTCAATAAGCGCTGCAATTTCTTTTTCAAATCTCTCAACTGAAAATCGTTGCGCGTGTCTGTGTAAAGCCTGTGCATCCCATTTCATGTTTGCGCACAATGTAATCGCTTTAATCATTGTTGCATCAGAAAAGTCATCGATAAAAAGACCTGTTTTCCCCTCAACAACTGATTCTAAAAAACCACCAGAACGATGCACAATTACTGGAGTTCCGTATGCCATCGCCTCAACGGGAATCATACCAAAGTCCTCATCTTCTGCAGGATAGATCACCATTTTGGCTTTTGCATATAAATCATTCAACACATCATCTGACACCGATCCCAAAAATTCTACAGATGGACCAGCAATCGACTTCAAGTATTCCAATGGATTTCCGCTCCCAACAATTTTAAGTGGCATGTTCATTGTTGTGCATGCGCGCACCACAACATCCACATGTTTGCTTGCGGCAAGTCGTCCAACAAATAAACAAAAGTTATCTTTTTGCACATCGCGCAAAATTTTAGGGACTTGGATTGGAGGATAAATCACAACGGAATCGCGACGATAAAATTTGGTAATTCTCTTTTGCACTTCTTTTGAGTTTGCAACAAACTGCGTTGGAAGTTGCGCGGTTTTAAAATCAACAATGCGCATGTAGTGATTCAACAACTCACCAAACACACGAACAATCGGATTCTTTTTCCAGTTGGTCATAGTGGTGTATCCATACAATGAGCGCGGAGGCGTGTGACAGTAGCACACATGAATAGCATGCGGAGCAATACGAACACCTTTTGCCATGTACATGTTTGTTGATGAAATCACCACATCGTATTCCGACAAATCGAGCGATTCAAAAAATTTATCTGCCAATACGCGCAGTGGCGAATACAATTTTGTTATGAACGGAATGCGCGATGCCCAAGTGGTGCGAATCTCCCAATCGGCAAATCTGTGCCACTGCTTCCCCATCGCCTGTTTATCTACAAATGCGGTGTACAGCGGCGCGCGCGGAAACATTGCGTGAAGCGCCTCAACAACACGTTCTGCGCCTCCATACTCTCGAAGAAAATCGTGCGTAATAGCGATTTTTCGTGTTGAAAGTGGTGAGTTGATATGAGTGTTCATGCAAACAATGCCTCTTGTACTGATTTTTCGTACGCGTCGGGCGGCAGCGCGTTAATCAAACTTTTAAAACCAAGTTTTTCAAATAGCGCAACAGTTTTTTGCTTGTCATATGCGGTGACCAAACAATCCTCCAACACAAACGCAATAGGAACATTACAATCGATTGTTGCGAGCGACTGACTCATCACCGCGCTTTCATGATCATCCACTAATTTTTGCACTAACTTTTCGGACAATACTTTTTTCTGAATGTCTGTTAACTTATCGGGTTGTGCCAATGCTTCATAGATGCCGTTCATTGATCCAAACGCTTTCAACAGATTGACCGCAGTTTTTGGACCAACACCTTGAACTCCCGGAATATTGTCAGATGGATCACCCGACAATGCTTTGTAATCAACAATGAGTGATGGCGGAATACCCATTTTTTCTTCAACGTCTTCCTCGTTATATTCTTTTGCATCTTCCCGTTGGCGAGGCGGCATGTACACCGTCACTTTATTATCCTCAACAAGTTGAAATGCGTCCTTATCCCCAGTCACAATGATTGCTTTAGTTTTGTCATGCACGGCATGCGCAATGGTGCCGATCACATCATCCGCCTCATACCCCTCAACACCAAAGATAGGAATATTCAGGGCTTGCACCACATCTTTCACTCTTCCCAATTGACTGATCAAATCAGTTGGCGTTTCTTTGCGTTGGGCTTTGTAACCCGCAAACGCGGTGTGTCGAAAGGTTGGCTTGCCCATATCAAACGCCACCACAATGTACTTTGGCTTCAAATCCTGAATGACTTTAAGAAGAATGCGAGAGAATCCATACACTGCATTTACAAGTTCTCCGTCTGAAGTGGTCAATGGTGGAAACGCGTGATATGCGCGAAACACGAGCGCGTGTCCATCAATAAGGACGAGTTTTTCAAGGGATTGATCTTGATGATCTTCAGTTTTTTGTGCAGAGATTGATGAGGACATACTGGCTCATTGTAACAAATGAAGAGTCGTGAATCTCTAGAGAAATTAGTTATAGGATGTGAAAAGAGTATAATGCAAACCCCTATGTCTTGGAGATCAGAAAACCCATCCCCACAATTAAGAAATAGGCAGTACGTTATTGATATGAGTGAAAATGGATATCAAACAGCAGTGGTGCGGGTATTCAATAAATTTGGCGTTTCTCAACACTCAATATATTCAATTCTTGAGCTTGGATGTGGAGCAGGAGCCATGACACACGCACTTGTACAAGTTTGTTCATCTCTTCGAACCCTTCACGCAGTTGACTATGGTAACGTACTACAAATTGATTTATTTAATCCTCAAGTCGTCATTCCAATTGTTGGGCTTATTTCATCAGTCATTGAACAACCACCAATATCTCAATTCACCTATGACTTTGTTGTGTGCTGCACGATGTCAGCGCAGCATGGTTTGGGCAAATGGCAGTTACAAGTTCTTGCACAAAGACTACATTCTAACGGACACCTATTTACGATTGGAGATAACGGAACACTGATAAATAATGATTTTCACAAATTATTTATTACATCAACCTATGGAAAATATGATGACGATGCAGTACTCTGGTCTAAGAAATGAATTGGCTTCTCTTAGGCACGTTTTTGGTCGTGTTTTGGTAAGGTATTTTCAACAATCATATCTGTTTTCTTTTCAAGTCGCGCAATGCGATTATCGATTTGATCCAATCGATCAAACAAACGAAACCAAGTGTATTCTTCCTGACGCTTTGTCATCGTGATTCCAATAATACCGATCAAAAGTCCAAACATTGTCACGCCAGTAACGCTTAAAGCTGTACCAATCACGCGCCCCAAAGATGTTATTGGTACATAGTCGCCATATCCCACACCAGTAACCGTCGTCACCGCCCACCATAACCCTTCTTCAACCGTGCGAATACGCGCTTTTGGAGATATGGTTTCCACAGGAACAATAAGAATTCCTAAAAATACAGAGAGCGCGATGAGCATGAGTAAGGCATGACGAAAGGATCGATGATGAAAAAGACGATGCGAAAATGTATGGTGGGCGGCAACTTCCATACCTTTATAGTATCAGAAAATGCGCTCGATTCGTATGATTTGATAACACAATACCCGCTTACGACAACAGCGTATTGCGCATCTTTTTCTCACCCATAATGGCATCGATTTCATCGGACTCAACTGTTTCAACCTCAAGCAATTTATTGGAAATTGCATCCAATTGTTTGCGATATTTTTTGAGCATTGTTTCAGCTTTTGTTGTTGCACGCTCAATCACATTCATGATTTCTTTATCCACTTTTGCTTGAAGATCGTTACTCAAACGAGGGGGTTCGTTCATCGCTCTGCCATAATCGCTCATGTCATACAACGGGCCAAAGTTCATTGGACCAAGTGGGGACATTCCGTAATCAACCACCATAGAACGAGCGATGTGTGTGGCACGTTCAATGTCGCTACTTGCACCACCAGTGAGTTCACCAAAAATTTGCTTTTCTGCGGTGCGACCACCAAGCAACACAATGATTTGTTCTTCCAACTCAGATTGTGTTTGTTGATATTTATCTTGCTCAGGTGGCGTCATGGTAAATCCAAGCGCGCGACCACGCGATACTATAGAAACGCGATGCACCGGATCAGTGTTTGGCAAAAAGTGCGCCAACACTGCATGACCACCTTCGTGATATGCGGTCATTTTTCTCTCTAAGTCTGATTGTAACTTTTTCTTTTCAGGACCAAGTTTTACCTTCAATGCTGCTTCTTCTATATCTTTTGTGGTGATTTCTTTTCTGTCCTCACGCGCAATCAAAATTGCAGACTCATTGAGCATGTTTTCCAAATCAGCGCCACTAAATCCAACAGTGCGCTTGGCAACTTTGTCCCAATCAACCGATTTCATAAATGGTTTATTCTTAGCGTGGATACTTAATATGAACTTACGCTCTTCAAGATCTGGAAGATCGAGTGTGACACGGCGATCGAATCGGCCAGGACGCACCAATGCGGGATCTAATAAATCTCCGCGGTTTGTTGCTGCAAGCACAATGACTGCATCATTTTGTGTGAAACCATCCATCTCAACCAAAATTTGATTGAGTGTTTGCTCGCGCTCATCGTGACCACCCATAGAACCGAATCCGCGCATACGGCCGATAGCATCAATTTCATCAATGAAAATGATTGATGGAGAAACCTTTTTTGCTGTTTCAAAAAGATCACGTGCGCGAGACGCTCCAACACCAACAAGCATTTCCATAAACTCGGAACCTGCCATAGAAAGGAATGGCACATTTGCCTCTCCCGCAACTGCACGAGCAAGCATAGTATTATGATTAACAAAACCATTTCCTAAAAAGCTATGCGTTTGAGGTACGGTAAAGTCATACACGCGTTGCGTACCATATGCTTTTTCTATAACCGGAGTAAAAAATAGATTTGCTTCCAATAGACTACGAAGGTGCTCGAGTTTTGGAATTTCTATAGAAAGGGAGGTCGCATATTCTATATATTCTCTCAATGTATTTCGGGAAACACGCATGCGGAATCGGACTTTATCAATAATCTTCGACATTTTTTCATTGCTCAGTTTGCGCACAGAAAGAAACTTCCAGGACTCTTCAAGAATTCGCGCAATTCCTGGAATAACATCAATGTTTGTGTTTACACGAACCATTCTTTTTAAGTGCGTTTCTAAAAGATGTTGTTTTCTTGTCAACCTAAATCCAATCATTTTCCCAAACGTCTTAAGTCCCTCTCCAGTAATTCGAATTCCATACGATGGTCGGCTTGAAACATGTGACTTCTTCACTAAACTCGCAATAATACCAAAGTTTAATAACATCATATGAACCTGTCTTGCCATTCGTTCGCTCACAGTCGAATATTCAAACTCTGCATGCTTTGTATATATTGATGCATCGGTATCAAAAAGCCCCTGTAAAAATGCTTTCTGCGTTAATGCTGGGGCTTGTAAAATTGTCGGAGGAATCACCTTATTAAACGAAAGTAAATATGACATTCCCATTTGATATAAATATTTTTTGAAATCCCAATTGGCTACCAAATAAGACTGCTTATTTTTTGTTACAGTGATAGCGCTTTTTGTGTAATGTGTTTTCACATACTTTTTAAAGAATGAAATTGTTTCTTTATCAACAGAGGTAAGACCTATTCTGCTTGCGTGGCTTAAGTTTCCATCTCCAGTAAGTAAGCCCATGAGATATGCCGTGTCTTCGTCTGCAAGGGAAAGATCCCCAAACATTTGCCGACCGTATTGAATAGCAACTTGATCACCTTTTTGAATATCCGCTAGTTTTCGGAACTTAAGCTCTCCATCTTGCGTCATTACAACAATAGGATGTTCTGGCGTTCCTTCTAGTTCATATCCTTGTCGTAGTTGTATACGAATTGTTTCTTGTTCTCCTAAGTCATACCAGTGTGAGGCAAATTTACGTGTTGAAATAGTTTTATCAACATTAAAACTCCCAAGATTTGCGCCATACACCTTATGAGATTTTGAGTCAACAAAATAATATCGTGGAACTTCTCGAATCTCCATAAGCCCCTTATTTGTCCACACCATAGTATCTCCCGTTACACATTTTCCTGTTCCACTTGGACCAACTAACAACACACCTTTTGGTACACGCGCACCAACATCGCGATATTTTTTTGGATTCTTTAAGAAATCAACCACTTCTTCTAACTCGCGCTTTGCTTCTTTCAAACCACCAACATCGGCAAACTTTACGTCTTGTTTCCCTTTGTTAAACAACTTTGCGCGCGATTTTCCAATTGAAAAAATTCCATCAGATCCACCCATTTGTTTCCTCATAAGCATGAGAATCAACATGCCAACAATGAGTGCGGGTAAAATATAGTTCAAGAAAAATCCAATGAATTGTGTAAAAAATGACGGGGTCACAATTTCTGTATCTACAGACGCAGGATCAATATCTGATGCTTTCAAAATCTCAACTAGGTTTTGCGATTCTTCTTTGCGTGTAAATTTCTTTCCGCCTTCTTTATACTCAACTTGAACGTCTTGACCTGTGACTTTAATTTTTTGCACTTTTTGATCGCGCACATCATTCACCAATTGCGAAATATTCAATTTGTCTGTGGCGTTTCCAGAAATAACAGACATGAAATATGGAACAAACAAAAGAAGAATCAAAAACCATAACATGGCATTGCGCATATTAAACTGCACCTGAATCTCAAACTTTTTTGTTGGAGGTTTGGTTGCTTTTGGCTTTTGATCTTTGGATTCTTTTTCTTTTTGCTCCATATACTCCTTCTTATGTATTGCAGGTATTGAGTTGGTTATCGTATCACAGTGCCGTTTACTACTGTAGAGGTAAGCGGAATGAGGATGGGTTGTTCTTCACCATCTGCCATCAACATCATTCCCTGACTTTGCTCATCACCCATTTTCTTGGGTTCAAGATTCACCAAAAAACTAAATTGCTTTCCAATAAACATTTCTGGTTGATACCAGGCGCGAATTCCACTAAAAATGATGCGCTGCCCAATCTCTGGGCCAAAATCCACAACAAATCGCAAAAGTTTTTTTGACCAATCGGGAGCTGAGGCCTCAATAATGGTGCCAACTCGGATGTCGAGCTTCTCAAAATCGGCGTAGGTAATAGGCGTTTTCATCTGCATGCGCGATTGTAGCATGAGGTGGAGGGAGGGGCAATCAACTTTGTTTCTGCGCCAAAATTATTGATTTAGAAATGACCAATCAATTCCTTGGATACTAGCCAATGTTTTATGATTGGAGTCATGTTTTTTAAGAAAGTCGTCAATTGTCTCTTTTGAACCATAGGATTGAATATATCCTCTTCATTCATTCTGCAACGCTTCAAGTCCCTCTTTCGAATCCACCCCTTCTTCAACCAAATATTGCTTCTTCTGAACTACACACGCAAGCTGAAACACTCCTGCAGGACTTTTGCCATGTTTTGATTCAAGTTCCGCTGCCAATTGTACTGTTTCAGCTGACATATTTCTCCCTTTTTATTATTCTTACCTCAACCCCATTTTCTCTTTCACCTCTTTCATAGTTTGCTGTGCAATTGCTCGCGCTTTTTGCGCTCCTTCAACAATAACCTTATCCACATATGTGGGATCTTTTTCTAATTCAGCGCGCTTTGTTTGCAGAGGTTTCAATACTTCATACATTGCTTCTGCAACAGCATCTTTTAATACAACAAACTTCAGCGTTCCCGATTCAAATTCTTTTTTGAATGCAGCAACTTTTTCTGGCGCGCACAACTCCAAAAAGGTAAAGAGCGTTTTGATTCCTCCACTCATTTCTCCGCCTGCAGTGGTGGCGGTTGGGACTGAACGCACTTTTTTGCGAATCTCGTCTAATGAATCGGTCAAGTTAATGAAGCTTCCTTCAACCGATTTACTCATTTTTCCTTCACCCGTAAGCGACGGCACATACTCGCCTTTTGTTGCAAAACGCTTTGGCTCTGGAAAATCAGTTCCATAATCCTGATTCATGCGACGCGCAATCTCGCGCGCAATTTCCAAATGCGGTTCCTGATCAATACCAACTGGCACAAGACCCGCTTTATAAATCAAAATATCCGCCGCCATCAACGTTGGATAGTTGAGTAGCGCAAGCGTTGCATGATCAGGGTACTGCTTCACCTTATCCTTAAACGTTGGCAGATGCTGCATCTTAGCGATCGTAGTGACACTCGCAAAATAAAATGCGAGCTCAAAATGTTCGGCAACCTCCGCCTGTTGAAACAAAATGCTTTTGTTTGGATCAAGCCCGGAGGCGAGATAATCAATCATGACTTCTCGTCGATTTTTTTTGAGCTCCTCCACATTGTATGGAGTGGTGAGCGTGTGCGCGTCGGCCACCATGTACAGTGTTTGATATTGAGTATCCTCTTGCAATGCAAGCATCCCTTTCACTGCACCAAGATAGTTGCCAAGGTGAAGTCGGCCAGTTGCACGAATGCCGGATAAAACGCGTTGTTGTGTATTCATTGTATTTCTCCTTTGTATATTCTAGCCTTTAATCCGAGAAAATCATATGTTCTCTCTCCCGCCAGCACTGGATAAAACGATTCTTCATCATCAGAAAAAAGTGCAAAGTTTGTGTAGTTTGCCTTTTTTGATATTGCGCCGTACACCTCGTAGACTTGTACACCTCGAGTCTTACGACAATACGTTGTTCTCTTCACAATTTCTAATGTTTTGAGATATGACGCGTATAAACCATGCATTCCCGTTTCCACAGAAACACCTTTTCGATGATTTATGAGTGCATGTCCATTTTTTGGATTGTATTTCATGTACACAACATGTCGAACGCCCAATGTTTGCGCGTAATCGATCATGTCTTCATCGACCACAATTGCAAATGAGGGCGAATCAACCGGCATCGTGTGAAAATCAATCACAATGGAATGTTGTGGAATGTTTTTGAGTACGTTTTTTGATTGATGCGATTCGTAAGTATTATTTTTTACTCCGAACGAGGCATTAAGGTCGTGGTCAACATACCTCACACCCAGTTTTGCAGCCAAAGGATTACCCAATACAAATGGAATATTTTTTGCACACAAGGCCATCACGGGAACTGGTTCGTTCCCGTGAAGCCCTGCCACAAAGACAAGATTGTTTTTCATTTTCTCACCCTTTCAAGCTGAAAGAGAAGAACGTAAACATCGCCTTGCGCTGTGTGGAAGCGACAGAAACGAGTGCAGCGATCTGTGATGAAACGTAACAGGAACCTTTGTTTCTGGACCACTATGTGGATGAATGTGCGTTGTATGAGCGCCACATTCAGTACATTGTTCGTCACGAAACAGTTGATATTTTGTGGGAATCGGAATACCCCCCATAAGATCAACTCCGGGTTCAATGGTATAGATATCTCGTTGTACCGTTACATCTTGCAACTTTGTGCAATGTAATAAATGAAACGCACTATTTACCCTGCCAAAGACGCTCCTGCTCAGCAACTTGTGCTGCAAAGTTGTCGTATCTTTTTTTGATGTTTGTAATAATTTCTTTCATAGTATTTTTCCTTTATAATTTTTTTATTGCTCCACAAAAATAGTTGGCTCGCCAATAAAACGTTCCTCTATTTTTGATTCTGTAATCAAAAGGCATGTAGAACATAAAAACCCTTCCAATACCACCACTTCAAAACACTGAAGTAATGAAATTGAAAGGGCTCTGTTCGTTTCCGAAAAGGGCTGTGCCACCTCTCATGCACCGTCTTGTACAAAAAAGCTTCCTATACAGGAAGCCGTCACGACAAGAGAGTCTTGTTGCTGACGAGCTCCGTTGCCGACACTCGTTGCGATCTTTGACGGTTTTGCCTCCGTTTCGCCATTTCCTGCGAACCGCTTTCCCCGATTCCAACCCTTCGGATCAATGCGTTTGGTTTAACTGGGGGTATTATAGCACACCAAGGCTTTAGAAAATAAATCTCGAGGAAACAGCCTGCGAAATCCTCCGTAATATCATCCTCATCGCATCCACCATCACGGCAGCAGATAAAATCCCAACTGCTCCGGGAAAAATATCTTTAAGATTCTGCTCTCCATAACTTCCAGGAAGAATTTGTACTGTCTCGCAATCAAGATTATAAATCCACAACATTGTCCAAAGAAAAATAAGAAATCCAAATCGTACTTTGTATGGAATCTCATATCGCTCTTTTTTGATCACACTTACCACTGCCTCAATGCCAGTAACTCCTCCATCCAATACAACCGGCAGCAATCCGCCAATTGCAAATGTAGGCTCAATATTCCCAATATAATCCAAAACATTGCGGATCAAATATTGTGTTGCGGGCGCAAGTGCATAAAAGTTTTCGCGCAATGGTTGAAGTTCATAATAATGAAAAAGAAGCGCAATAGATGCCGCTAGGGTAAACACGTTGGCCAACAATAATCGTTGCCATCGTAAAACTTCTTCATCATGTACATCAGCGTCTACAATATGCTGTGGGATTTCATGTGCGCTCATACTCCTGCTCCCAGTCTCTTCCTTGAAAGAGGCCTAGGGCAAGCTTTATAACTGCTGTATATGCTTCGGCACGACCCACTATTCCCTGCGTCACCAATCCTACCATTCCCATATTCTTTTTTGTATCTTTTTGCTGTGTGAGAGCATCTAATGCAGGACCCATTTCCTGTCCTTCATAAATAGCGTCAGCAACTTTTTTAGGAAGCAAGAATCGCACGCCATTGGAATAAAATGGGACTCGATCTTTCCCCATCACACAAATCCATACAGAGTTGAGCAATCCATCGGAAGAATCTTGCACGCCGCCTTCAATCCCAATTGCAAGATCGGCCGATGTTTCATCCAACACATGAACCGCGCGATTATGCGCGCCCAATCGTGTTTCTTCATCTGACCTGGGTTGCGCAGAAACGCCACTCGCAACGTCTTTGCTCACAATTTCAAACGATGGAAACACTTGCTCACATGCTTGTTGTGCAGCTCTTATTTTGACTGGATTCGTACTTCCAACACCAATAATCATATGGGAATGATATCAAAATCCTTTACGCAAGTGTTGCACCAGGTTGGCGATCAACGTCGTGTTCACTTTGCGCATACTCATTTCGCAATGCTTTGTAATACGCAGCAACGCCGATCATCGCGGCATTATCCATACATAATTTTTTATTCGATGGAATCAATAACTGCACATGAAATGTTTTGCATATCGCGCGCAGTTCTTTGCGGAGCAATACATTGGCCGCCACACCACCACCCAAAAGTAATGCATGCGGATGATATTGCTCAAATGCTCTTTTTACGCGCTCAATAACGTGCTGCACTGCAACACGCTGAAACGACGCCGCAATGTCCGCAATATCTTGTTGCGTAAGCGTTTGTTTTTCTTTGATGCAACGCATGACTGCGGCCTTTAATCCTGAATAGCTAAAATTCAGATCTTTTACTCCATGCAACGGAATGGGAAACGTATATGCCTTGTCATTTCCCTGCTGTGCAAGTTTTGCGAGTACTGCGCCGCCAGGATATCCAAGCCCCAGTGCGCGTGCCACTTTATCAAACGCCTCACCAATCGCATCATCCAATACTTCACCCAAGATGCGATACGTTCCAATTTTTTCAATGTGAATGATTTCAGTATGATTTCCTGAAACAAGTAAACCCATTGCAGGAAGTTTAAGAGTGACAGAAGAATTTGCGAGCACGGACAATAAATGCCCTTCCATGTGATTCACACCTATAAGTGGCTTGTTGAAAATGCGTGCCAACTCTTGCGCCTTTGCAATACCAACTCCAAGCGCAATCGCAAGTCCAGGTCCATAGGTGACAGCGATAGCATCAATTTCTTGCATCGTCACTTTAGCGATTTGAAGTGCTTTTTTAATCACGGGATCAATGAGAAGTTCGTGCTCGCGGCGTGCGATTGAAGGAACCACACCTCCCCATTCTTTATGTGCGAGTGTTTGAGAAGAAATCACGTTCGCAAGAATCTGCGTGCTAGAAAGTAATGCGCACGATGTGTCGTCGCATGATGTATCGATCGCAAGGATTAGCATGGTGCCTCGTCAGAAAATTCAATAACTCGTTCGTTTTCATGTGACCCAGTTTGAAACTTTACCCACACAATTTTTGCTTCATCAGCAAATGGTTTGATTGCATCAACCACTTTATCTGCCCATTCGATTGCAATAACATTGCACGCATCAATCATCTGCGCAAAACCTAAATCTAAAAATTCTGTGTTGTCAAAAAGGCGCCATGTATCCATGTGAATAAAATGTGTTTGTTTTCCTTCTGCCTCAAATGCGTAATCTTTTGACAACACAAACGTGGGCGAACTCACCACCTTGTGAATCCCCAATCCTTGCGCAACGCCTTTACAAAACTGTGTTTTTCCTGCGCCCATCTCTCCAATCAAACACAGCACTAAAGCTTTGTACGTAAACATATTTTTATATTTAGTGATGGTCGATTTTCCGAGCGCAATTGTTTCTTCAGTGGAGTGCGTTGTTTTTGATTGCGGGGAAGAAAACGAGATCGATCCTTGTCGCAACACTTCTATGTCATCCAATGTGGTATCAATTACAGTTGATGGCTCATTGTGTGGAAGCTCACCAGCATCAATCACCAAACTGATGCGCGATTTTTGCGTCTCACTCAAATGATCAAAAATATCCTGAACAGTATACGGACGTTTTTTATACGACGCGTTTGCACCAGTGGCGGTCACTGGGTTGGGATAGGTGCGCATAAACTCCATCACAAATGGATGCGAGGACATACGAATTCCCAACGCGCCCCGCTCAGACTCCACACCCTTTGCCACAACATGTTTCCCTTTTGAAACAACGGTCACAGGACCCGGCAAAAATCGTTCATACACCGTATGCGCGTTTGTTGAAAGCTCCACATAACGACGCGCCATTGCTTCATCTTTTACGAGCACTGAAAGTGGTTTTCCATCACGACGTTTTTTGTATTTGAGCAGCGTATTGATGGCCTCTTGATTTGTGATATCCGCACCAATTCCATACGTCGTCTCTGTGGGATACACCACAAGTCCGCCGCTTTGGAGGGTGGCGGTCATTGCCTGCACAAGTTCCTGTACTGAATGATCTGTCGTCTTGAGTATCTGCACAAGAGGTATTGTACCTTACTCGACTCGTGCACGCGGAACATTGAGGGGTTTTGTGTTGTGTTTATATTTTTTGCAGCACCCTGAGCGCAAGTGTGACGCATTTTTCTCTGGTAGGAAGAATGGAATCCATACCCATTTCCTTCAATAACTCTGCTTGAGTGAGCTTTTGAGCATGTTTGAGTGTTTTTCCTTGAATGAGATCCGTGAGAATGCTTGCTGCAGCCGTGCTGATTGCACACCCAATGCCGCGCCATTTCACATCTTGAATCACACCATCTTTGACAATGAGCTGAAGCTCAACTAAATCGCCACACGACGCGTTTGCGTCTTTCACCGTGTGCGTTGCGTTGGCAAGTGCGCCAAAGTTGTGCGGATGCTCTGCATGTTCGAGAACAATTTCTTGATATAAATCGGACATATGTCATTCCCTAAAAAATTCTTGTTTGACTTGTTTCAAACCTAGCATAAAAAATTGCCAGATCAACAATTTGAACCACTGTAAGTCCTGCAAGTATTGCTGGCATACATATAATCGTCCATATTTCTGGTATTTTTACGGCAATTTCTCTTGAAATTGGGGTTGTGGCAATTGTTGCTAAAAAAAGAACAAGAGTTTCAATTATTTTAATATTCAATATTTCATTGTTGTGTTTAATAGCTTTTGCATCATTTCCTTCTGCTTTTTTACCCTGAACATTTGCTAAAATTAGTAGTTGTTTCGTACGTTCTTTTACACCCATCTCACTCCTTATTTTTTAAACACCTTCCCTACTTTTTCTAACGCTTTTACCAACACATCGATATCTTCTTTTGTGGTGTACACATTGAAACTTGCGCGCGTTGTGGCAACCCATTTGAAATGCGTGTGAAGCGGCATGGTGCAATGGTGACCCGAACGCACCGCAACGCCCTCGCTGTCCAATATCTGCGCAACATCGTGTGCATGAACGCCATCGTAGGTAAATGCAATACTTCCGCATCGATTTGTACTATCCATTGTTCCAACAATGTGAACGTTCGGAATCTTTGAAAGTTTTTCGAGCGCATATGTCACAAGTTCTTGATCGTGTTGCGCAACGTTTTTCATTCCAAGGTCTGAAAGATACTCGCATGCACGAGCCAATCCAACGGTACTTGCGACATCGGGTGTTCCTGCAATAAATTTGTCTGGTACATCAGCAAATGTTGTGCCTTCTACATAGACCGTATTAATCATGCCGCCGCCAAAAAGAAATGGACTGCATTCTTTTAGCACCTGCTTTCGCACGAACAAGCCACCAATTCCCATTGGCGCTAACATTTTATGCCCAGAAAACGCATACACATCACATCCAAGTTCATGAACATTCACGGGAAGATGAGGAGCGCTTTGCGCGCCATCAACCACACACAATGCTTTTGCGGCATGCGTGAGTTCAGCGATTCTTTGCACAGGATTTATTGTTCCCAATGCATTTGATACATGCACAACGGCCACAATTTTCACTTTCTTTGATGAAAGTAATGTTTCGAGCTGTGTAAGATCCAATAGTCCTTGCTCGTTCACATTCAAAAACTCAAGTTTTGCACCAGTGCGATCAGCAACCATTTGCCACGGCACCACATTACTGTGATGTTCCATGAGTGTTGTCACAATCACGTCATCTTTTTGTAGATGCGACTGCGCCCACATCCATACAAATCCATTGATCGCCTCCGTAGTGTTTCTTGTGAGAATAAGTTCATCATTTTCAGCGCCAAAAAATGTTGCGATGCTTTCACGTGCGTGTGTAAAAAGTTTTGTGCTTTCATCGCCCAGCACATGAATGCCGCGATGCACATTTGCATTGGACGTTGTGTAGTACTGCATGATTGCATCCAACACGCATTGAGGCTTTTGACTTGTGGCCGCAGAATCAAGGTACACAAGCGGCGTATCGTCATGAATTACTCGAGAAAGAATGGGGAAGTCCTTGCGGATCACTGATGGATTGTACATGGTTTGCATGATATCACGAGTTGGACGCAGAGCATATAATATCCACATGCCAAAACAGCAATTGAGCGTGTACGATCTTTTTGCAACACAGCACGACATTCATCAAACCCCCATGTATGCCAATGTGATGCGTGCAATTGGTTGGACGATTGAAGGTAAACCTGGATCGCAAATTTTTGTGCGAAAACTTGGACCAATTGCAGTATCAAAAATGCAGAGGCCAGAAAAAATTGATCTTTCTGTAATTCAAACTTTGCGCAAAACATACAGAACAGTGACGTTTCAATTCGAGCCCGCATTGCAGTCACATGTTGGAAAGCGCGCACATATTTTTCCACTTCATACGCAACATGATGAGCCAATCACATGGACAAATGCATGGAAATCATATGGATTCTCTCGCACTGTTATGCCACTTGCACACAGCGCAAGCTCGCTCATTGATCTGCGATTATCGGAACGCCAGTTGCTTGAAAGTTTTTCGCAAAAAACGAGATACAACATTCGCAAAAGTGAAAAAAATACAAGTGTTCAAATAAAAATAGTGCCATTACACGCATTGGATGCTCAATGGAAAAAATCATTTTTGGATCTTCGAGCAGAATGGAGCAAGCGCAAAAATGTGATGGGATATGACGAGACTTTTATGAATGGCGTGCTGGAATCATTCAAACATCACGGCGCATGTGTATTTGCTGTTGATGCAACTGGAAAAGCCATTGCCACACTTCTCATTCTCACTACAGGATGTGTTGCGATTTATTTTAGTGCATTTTCTTCTAAGGAAGGCTATGCACTTCATGCTCCCACACTTTTAACCTGGAATGCGATGCTTTGGTCAAAGAAGCAAGGTATGAAAGTGTTTGATTTTGGTGGTGTGTATGACCTCAGATACACAGGAACTTACAAGCGATGGAAGGGATTTACGGAGTTTAAGGAGAGGTTTAAGCCCACCTTTTTCCTGTACCCGAGGTCGTATGTGAAAATGGGGTGGTAAATATACTTGATTTTTGATGATGTTTTGATAAGTAAAAGCATTTTTGATTCAAAAAAATATTAAGTATGTAGGTTTTGAAAACAATACTAAAGACAATCAAGTTGTATTTATTATCGCAATTCGACATGAATACGATAGCTTAGTATCCTAAACTACATTTCATTCACATCTTCAAAAACCCTTCCACAATCAGCTTTTCAACTTGATTGTGTGGGATTCCGCGACTCATCAAATAGAACACGTGTTCTTCTGGGATTTTTGAGACGGTTGCTGCATGCGAGCACTTCACATCATCGGTATGAATCTCTAAGTTAGGAATTGCCTCGGCGTGTGCCTTTGGTGACAATAACAATATTTTCTCTGTTAAAAACGATGATGTTTGCGATGCTTCATGTTCAATAACAATTGTTCCGGACAACTTGAGTTGCCCAGCATCCCAAGCAACACCTTTGAGCGTTGTTGTGGCGCGTGTGTGCGGCACTTTGTGAATTATTTTGACGTGAAGCTTACGAACATCTTTATCAAATACTTCAAACGTTCCCACTACAACAACTTCCATTCCCTCTTTATCAAGAATGATTTCCACCACTCCTGATTTATTTGATACATCAATAGTTTTCATCCCACCGATCCTTCCATCTCCAAATCGATCAGCCTATTCATCTCCACTGCAAACTCCAATGGCAATTTTTTAATCAATGGCTCTGCAAAACCACGCACAATCATTTTGCTCGCCTCCTCTTCTGACAAACCGCGGCTCATTAAATAGAACAGCTGATCCTCGCCAATTTTTGAAACTGTTGCCTCGTGTTCAAGCGACACATCGTTCGTAAACACGCGCTCTGTTGGATAGGTATCCGAACGCGAATCTGGATCCAAAATCAATGCATCGCACACCACTTTGTTTTTGCTTCCATGCGCGTTGGGGCCAATGTTCACCATTCCCCTATACGTCGTTCGACCTCCGCCTTTACTAATCGACTTACTCACAATGGTCGATGTTGTGTGCGGAGCCAAATGTATTGCTTTACTCCCCGTGTCCTGATGCTGACCCGCACCTGCGAGTGCCATAGACAATGTCTCGCCGGACGCGCCCTTGCCCGCCAAAATAAAACTTGGAAATTTCATTGTAAGCAAAGAACCCATGTTGAAGTCTGTCCAAACCATGTTCCCCTCTTCTTCAACGTACGCGCGTTTTGTAACCAGGTTATATACATGCTTGTACCAATTTTGCACCGTGGTGTACTGCACTCGCGCACCCTTTTTGACAATAATCTCAACAACCGCAGAATGAAGGCTGGAAGTGGAATATGTGGGACTGGTACAACCTTCCGCATACGAAACTTTTGACCCCTCGTCCGCAATAATGAGCGTTCGCTCAAACTGCCCGGCTTTTTCGGCATTAATGCGAAAATACGCCTGAAGCGGCATGGTCACCTCAACCCCTTTTGGCACATACACAAACGATCCACCGCTCCACACCGCAGTGTTTAAAGCAGAAAATTTATTGTCTCCAAATGGAATCACTGTTCCAAAATATTGCTTCACCAAATCGGGATATTGTTTTAACCCCTCATCCATCGACAAAAAAATCACACCCTGTTTTGACCAAACATCTTTCAAACTCCCCTGAACCACTTCAGAATCGAATTGATTTTTAACACCAGCCAAAAGCTCGCGCTCTGCCTGCGGCGTACCTAATCGCTCAAAGGTTCGCTTAATATACTCAGGAACATCTTCCCATTTTTTTGATTCACCGAGCGTTGGTTTCAAATAGTAGTGAATAGAAGAAAAATCAATGTGTGAAAGATCGCCACCCCACATCGGCATAGACATCGCTTCAAATCGTGAAAGTGCGTCCAAACGATAGTTCAACATCCATGCCGGCTCGTTTTTGTGTGAAGAAATTTCTTTCACTAAACGAGCAGAAAGTCCGGGTTTACTAATGAACGCATATTTATCTGTAGGATCGGAAAAACCATGCTCATATGGATCATCTACAATTGACGCGGTGTGTGTTGGAAGTTTAATGGGAGCAAATCTAGACATATTGTGCGTACCCGTTTTTCTCGAGTTCTTCGGCTAACATATGCCCACCACTTTGCACAATTTTTCCTTTTGCCATCACATGCACCATGTCAGGTTTTAAGTATTTCAAAATTCTTTGATAGTGTGTAATCACAATCATGCCGGTATTCTGTTTTGCACGAATTGTTTGAATTCCTTCGGCAACCGCGCGAATAGCATCAACATCTAATCCCGAATCGGTTTCATCCAACACTGCAAACTTTGGTTTTAATACTGCCATTTGCAAAATTTCAACACGCTTTTTTTCTCCACCAGAAAATCCTTCATTCAAAGAGCGTTCAATGAGTTCCGGTTTTACTTTGAGTTCTTTTGCAAGATCTTTAATGTGTGAGCGAAATTCCAAAATACTTTTTAATTTCCCAAATTTTGCTTCGTATGCAACACGCAAAAAATTCTGTACAGAAACTCCTGAAACTTCTACGGGATATTGGAATGCCAAAAACATTCCTTCACGAGCGCGTTGATCAGGAGACAGTTCAAAAAGTTCAACATCATCAATTGCGATGCTTCCTTTTGTTACGGTGTACTGAGGATGACCTGCCAACGTGTACGCTAAAGTAGATTTTCCACTTCCATTTGGACCCATAATAGCGTGTATTTCACCTGGTTCTACAGATAAAGACACACCATTCACAATGGATTTGTCACCAACACAGACGTGAATATTTTTAATTTGTAACATGATAGTTCTCCATTTGTGCTACTTTTTCTTTGATGGGTGATGCGTAAACACTGTACGCATTTCTTCTTTTATGGTTGGAGTGGTTTCTATACTTTCAACATCTTCCTCAGAAAACCATCGAATGTCATCCACTCCTTCATCGCCTAACTTGAATTCGAGCTCGTGTACATTTTCTGGTTCAACAAAAAATCCAAACACATAGTGTTGCTCACAAATTGACCCATCAGCACGAGCTTTTTTCTCGCCCGGCGTATTGATCCAATGCAAGTTGTACTTAAATGGCAATGGCAAATCCTCGGCGCGATCATCGGTTGTGTTTGGCAAAGGATGAGCGCTCACCGCGCGCACTTTTACTCCAGTTTCCTCTAAAAACTCACGCTCTGCGGCATGATGAGGAAGTTCGTGTGGATCAACATGCCCACCTGGAGAAAGCCAAATTCCAAGCATTTTATGCTTGATCATGAGAATTTTGTTATTGTGAAGAAGCCAGCCAGAGGCGGTTAAACAGCGTTTTGCGGGAATGTGTTGAAGTTTCATGACAGAAGTATACCAGATTGAAAGGTGTATAATAGCCTATAATTATGCAGAACCAGTGAATATCTTGAATTGGTAAAAAAGTTAACAAGTCGACCTGCAGAAACAAAGCCATACAGCAATGAGGATACAACCAAAATGTTGTTGGAAATTATTGCAGTATTAGCAGCGACAGGTTTCACCTTTGCCACAATTGCCGCTCTTCTTGCCCCATATTTACAATAACGTCATCTGTATCCCTACGTCCTTTTTTGGGGTGAATGAAAAATCAATTTGCGTTTCAATTAAGCGATTCCACTTGTTCAAAAACTTCACCTTTCCTTTGGTGCGACCAAAGTCATACACATCACGCGTAATCTCAACATCTTTCAAACAATACTTTGACAACTTATCAAACTCTTTATCCGCATAATATTTGAGCGCATCCAATCCCGAACCCGACTTTGCCACTCCCAATGTTTGCGTGGCAATAGAGTCCAAACTAATTCTGTGACCGGTCACGTCTTTGAATCGATCCAACAAATCCAACACTGGCCATTTTTCAACAGAGCCCGAATAGTAGGGGCGCAATGTTTCAATATCAAAACCCTTGATATTAAATCCAACTAACACATCGGCATGTTCCAATATTGGCCACAAATTTGGCAAATCTTGCTCAAAAAAACCTTTCATTTCACCTTTGCCATCGAATCCATCACGCACGCAAATACCCACAAACGAGATACCTAATCGATCAGGAAAATATCCACCAACTTGGTCAAAGGATTTTTTTGTCTCCACATCCAACACGACTTGAACCATATGGAAAGAAACTACACGGAACTGTTTGAATTTGCAACTTTTGACTTGCTATTTTCCACATTCACCACACACGTTACATAACAATTTTGTGATTGACTCACTCTCCTCAACTCCCATATCATACAGGTATGCCAGGTTACTATTCGTTGTTGAAAAAAAGAACTGCCGACGCATTTAATCCCAAATCCTGGTTTACTCCAATAGTTATCTACTCCATGATTGTGTTTCTTGCGTGTTTTGGCGATGCAATCATGTCGTACATTGCCCCCGTTGTTGTTGAAGAACATGTGAGCAACACCTTAATGATGGGAATCATTGTGGCCTTCTCCTCAGTTGTTGGATTCATCTGCGATTTTTTGTTTAGCCAATGGTTTCGCGGAAAATACTACTCATTCTTTATGGTGCTTACATTCTTGTTCGCACTCCTTTTTCCTGCAAGTTTTATTTTTGCTCCACCAATTGTTGCAACATTTTTATTCGCGATGGCAGCTTGGGGTGTGTACTTTGAGTTTATGCAGTTTTCGCATTTCCATTTTATTCACACGTTTGTTCAAAAGGATCAACACGCGCAATCGTGGGGATTTTTGGAATCAATTATTTCGTTGGCGTATTTACTTGGACCAATTCTTGCAACGCGACTTATTGATCTTCATGCTGACGCGCCGCATTACGGAGCGCTCGCATTTTTTACATCGGGAATGTTTGGGCTCTTTCTGTTTATGCGCACACACAGAAAGCATCATGAAGCAGCAAAGCTTCAGCTAACCACAGAGAAGAAGTCACGATTTCATGAACTCATGTTGTGGAAGACATTAGGAAAAAGAATTTGGCCAATTTATCTTTTCTTATTCTCCATGATCTTGGTCGACTCCGCATTCTGGACCGTTGGAACACTCGCTTCAGAAGAGTTACGTCAATCTCATGTTATTGGCGGCTATCTTATCCCTATATCTTCGTTACCCGCTCTATTTATGGCAGTTGTTGTAGGAAAACTTGCACAGCCATTTGGTAAAAAACGTGCCGCATTTTTGTCAGGATTATTTGGTGGCGCTACCCTTTTTGCAATCATTTTGAGTGACAATATTTGGTACGTGATGGGCATTGTGTTGCTGTCATCAATCTTTCAGGCAATTGCGCGACCAGAAATTTATGCAGTGCTTGAAGATTATGTTGCGCGACTTGGAAAAAATGGAAACGATCTTGTTGGATTACAAAACTCTGCCGCAAGTGCTGCATATGTAGCAGGCCCCATTATTTCAGGATTCTTAGCAGATCGATTTGGAAATCTTCATGCACTTGGAGTCATAGGTGGAACCTTTGCGGTAACATCTTTTCTTGCCCTCATTCTTGTTCCACGCAAAGTTAAAATGCCGCAAACAGAACTCACCATATTAGATCAGAATACATCTACAACGCATACCGCTTAAAGAACATATTTTTCATAAGCTCAACAAGGATAAGGTAACTTCCAACAAGTCCAAAAATAACAAGAAGCATTGATGTTGGTGGTACCACAAATCCAAGATCCTTTGCGAGCGGCGAAAATGGAATCAAGTACGCCAAGCTTACCAAACCCAAACACGTAAATACCAACCAAAAACTTGGCCTACTGCGGAAGAATGGTGTCTTTGCAGTACGAATCACAAACACCACTAAAATTTGCGTTGCCATTGATTCTAAAAACCACCCAGTTTGAAAAAGCGATCCACGCGCATGAAACATGGTGTACAACACCGCAAAGGTAAGAATGTCATAGAGTGAACTTACTGGGCCAAAAAATATCATGTATTTTTGGATAAACGAAATGTCCCACTGCTTTGGTTTTAATAATGATTCTGGATCCACGCGATCGGTTGGAATGCTTAATTGTGATATGTCGTACATGCCGTTTGTTAACAATATTTGGACTGGAGTCATTGGTAAAAATGGCAAGAAAAATGACGCAAGTGCAGCAGAAACCATGTTCCCAAAATTAGAACTTGTCCCCATTAAGATGTACTTCATAGTATTTCTAAATGTGTGTCGCCCAACCATAATGCCATCCGCAATGACTTGCAAACCTGGGGAAAGCAACACAACAGATGCCGCCTCTTTTGCAACGTCCACTGCAGTGTTTACACAAATTCCAACATCAGCTTCGCGAAGAGATGGAATATCATTAATGCCATCACCGATGTATCCCACGGTGTGTCCAATTCTCCTCAATGATTGAATCACGCGCATTTTTTGTGCAGGAGTCACACGCGCGAACACGTTATATGTA